>JGI24695J34938_10000415_pt1 | contig 41485 bp, 30 predicted proteins | sample TergutCo191P3_FD_34938 | JGI IMG/M metagenome (IMG submission 34938)
AAGTATTACATGGCGCGTCTTGTGGGGGTTGACCTCCCGAATAAACATGTGAATATCGCATTGACCTATATATTCGGTATCGGCAGGTCGAGCGCGGATGAGATTTGCCAAAAGGCGAAACTTGATCCGCTGCGGATGATAAATGATCTGTCTCAGGAAGAACTTAATGAGTTAAGGCAGATTATCGAAAGCGATTATAAGGTTGAAGGCCGTCTGCGTACCGAAGTCGCGCTGAATATTAAACGGCTTATGGATATTGGCTGTTACCGGGGATTACGTCACCGCAAAGGGCTGCCGTTGCGCGGTCAGCGTACGAGAACAAATGCCCGTACGCGTAAAGGAAAGAAAAAGACCGTCGCCGGTAAAAAGAAATAGGTTAAAATTTTTTTATATAAGCCTTATTGGAGGAGTGAGTGGCTGCAGCTTCAAAAAAGAAGAAAGAAAAAAAATCAGTATATGAAGGTAATGTCTTTATTCAGGCTACCTTTAATAATACAATTGTTACCATAACCGATTTGATGGGGAACACGGTTTCCTGGGCAAGTTCCGGTATGCTGCAATTCAGGGGAGCGAAGAAATCAACTCCGTTTGCGGCTCAATCCGTAACAGAAACTGCCGCTCAAAAAGCGCTGCAGGCCGGCTTACGTGAAGTTCATGTGTTTATCAAAGGACCCGGGATTGGCAGAGAAGCCGCTATCCGGCAGCTTGGCGTGATGGGTATAAAAGTGAAATCAATCAGCGATGTTACGCCTATTCCGCATAATGGCTGCAGGCCCAGGAAAACGCGGCGCATATAATATTAGTATCTGCCGTTAAAACGGCAGATACCATAAAGTTTGAAGGAAAGGGAGAGCAGTATGGCAAGATACACCGGCCCTGTTTGCAGAATGTGCCGTGTAGAACAGAAGAAATTAATGCTAAAGGGTAATCGCTGCAAGAGCGATAAGTGCCCGATTAATAAAAAACGTCCTGCGCCCGGGAAGGATCCTAAATCCCGCCCGGGTAAACGTTCGGATTACGGAATACAGCTCAGGGAAAAACAAAAGCTGAAAAGAATTTACGGAATGCTCGAAAAACAATTCAGTCTTTTCTTTGAGCGCGCTCTGCGTATGCCGGGCATTACCGGTGAGAACCTGTTTGTGTTACTGGAACGGCGGCTTGATAATGTTGTCTATCGTATGCGCTTCGCTTCATCCAGGAGCCAAGCCAGGCAATTGGTGCTACATGGTCATATTCTTGTAAACGGCAGAAAAATCACAATTCCTTCCTATCTTGTAAATCCCGAAAATGAGGTCAGTGTAACGGAAGGAAGCAAAAATATGACTATTATTAAGGAATCGCTGAGAGAATTCGGCAAATCCGGCGTAATGCCATGGATAAGCCTGGATCCTGACGCGATGAAAGGGAAGTTCCTAGCGTCTCCACGCCGCAGTGATATTACCGATCTCGGTGATATTAAGGAACAGATGATTATCGAATTATATTCTAAATAAGGAAGGAAACCTCATGGCACGTAAGAACCTTTTGAAAGGATTCAAGCGCCCGAAAAGTTCTACATATGAACCCGGAGAACTCAATTCCAATTACGGCAGGTTTATCGCCGCCCCGTTTGAACCGGGGTTTGGTACAACTGTCGGTAATACTTTACGCAGAGTGCTCCTTTCTTCAATACAAGGGTATGCGATTACAGCGGTAAAAATTGTCTCGTATGATTCAAACGGGACAGCTCATAATGTGTCCAGCGAATTTGAAACTATTCCCAATATTATTGAGGATACGCTGGAGGTTATTAATAACCTGAAACAGATTCGCATGAAACTGCCTGATGACATTGAACAGGATATTTTACTGTATGAGTGGTCCGGCAAGGGCGAAATAAAAAGCGATGATTTCGCGCGGTTCGGACAGGTAGAAGTGCTTTCAACAGGCCAGCATATCATGACCCTCATGGACGATGCCAAAATTGAATTTGAAATTCAAATTGATCTTGGCCGCGGTTATGTGCCATCCGAAGTAAATGAACGGTATGTTGAAGTAATCGGAACCATACCGTTAGACGCAATTTTCACGCCGGTAAAAAAGGTAAAGTTCACGGTAGAACCGACGCGGGTAGGGCAGCGCAGTGATTATGACAAGCTGGTTCTGGAAATCTGGACCGACGGGACTGTTAAACCTGAAGACGCTCTTGCCGAAGCTGCGAAAATCGCGAAGGATCATTTTTCTGTTTTCATTAATTTTGACGAAAATAATCTTGGCATTGAGGATGACCTTGATGAAGACAATGAGCGTATCCGTTCAATACTGAATACTCCGGTTGAGGAACTTGAACTTACAGTCCGTTCATCAAACTGTCTTAAAAATGCGAATATTAAAACCATTGGCGAGCTAACGCGCAAGACCGAGGATGATATTGCAAGAACGCGCAATTTCGGAAAGAAATCTCTACAGGAGATTAAGGATAAACTTAATGAATGGGGTTTAAGTCTTGGAATAACAGACCTTAATGTCCTAAAATACGCGGGCAGGGTGGATTCCAAGCCAAAGGAAACTGAAGATGAAGCATAGGAGAGGGTTTAATCCCCTGGAAAGAATGTCAGCGCACCGCAAGGCGCTGCATAGAAACATGGTTACGTCTCTGTTCAGAATGGAACGTATAAAAACCACAAAGGCAAAAGCTCTGGCGGTCAGACGCACTGCCGAGAAGATGATTACCCGCGCGAAAGAAGATTCTGTTCATAACCGGCGGATTGTTTCAGGCCGTTTGTATGATGAGGCAATCGTAGCGAAGCTTTTTACCGCTATCGCGCCCAGGATGAAAGACAGAAACGGCGGTTATACCCGTATATTGAAACTCGGTGAACGAAAGGGAGACGCAGCGGAACTGGTAATTCTGGAACTCGTTGATTATAAATTAGATACAGAAGAAAAAAAGAAATCCAATAATAAAGACAAAAAGGACAAGGGGAAATAGATGTCTAAAGCGCACAGAGGCAAGGGAATTCGGGATCAATTTGCCCACGGCCGAGGTGAATGTCCGGTCTGCAAGAGAGTAAATGTAAAGGTTCTGTACGAACAGGAAGGCGAAGGTAAAAAGTACAAGATCTGTAAAATATGCAAGGCTGCGATCAAACACGGAAAGAAAAAACTTCCCGCCGCGGTTAAACCTGCCGAAGCGGCTACATGACGGTATAGCCGATTAGGTGTTATCTACAGTAAAAATCGCCTCTTCATCCTGTAACTCTTTCCCAGACTTTAATATTCAATTTTATCAGCTCAGGTATATCAAGATGATACGGACACCTCTTTACGCATTCCCTGCATTGAAGGCATGTTCTGGCTTTTTCTACTGGCTGCGCCAGCATTAATTTAAAACGTTCCTTTGTAAAACGTTTTTCACAGCTTTCAGCGCATAAAACCCAGCTTATATCAATATTCTGCGGACAGGGCTGGCAGTAATCGCAGCGATGGCACCATGTGGAACCGAATTCTGCGCGCAGTTTATTGATTTTTTCTTTGTCTTCGGCAGTGATTGTTTGTTTTTTCTCAATTATTTGAGCGATTTCACGTATTTCTTCAATTTTTTCAATGCCGGGATCGGGAATAATATTATCAAATTGCATCAGATAGCGGAAAGCCAGTTCTGCGCTTTCCAGTCTGCCGCCGCCCATCGGTTTCATTGCGATAAAACCCATGTCCAGTTCTTTCGCAAGCGGGATAACCTCTTTGGCGGCGGTATTATCAATAAAATTAAATGGAAACTGAACTGAAGCGAATTTTCCGGTCTTCATCATTTCTATGCAGAGTTCAAGGCTGTGACTCGAAAAACCGGGGAAACGCACCTTTCCTGTTTTTACCGCTTCCTGCAATCCTTCGTAAGCGCCGCCCGGAGCAAAGACAGCGTCTCTTTTTTCGATGGAACCGATATTATGAATCTGCATTATATCTATATAATCTGTGCCCAATCGCTTCAGGCTTAGGTCAAGCTGTTCATTGAAAGTTTTTTTATCATTTGCCGGGGATTTTGTCGCGATAATAAGTTCTTCCCTTTTTAATCCTTTTATTCCATGACCTATCTTCTCTTCGCTGTCGGCGTATCCGTGGGCGGTGTCAATAAAGTTTATGCCAAGATCCACTGTTTCCCTGATAAGCTTGGCTGCCTCGTCTTTTGGAACGCGCATAACAGGAATACCGCCAAAAGCGACCTTACTGACCATTAACTCTGTTTTGCCAAATCTTGTTTTTTCCATTTTTATCTCCTTATTATAAAATATTATATTATCAGGGAAATGACCAGTTGTTGTAATGGGATTGGCAGGACAACTGACAAGTCTATTCGTGCTGAGGGGTTTAATACCCCGCCCCTCTGGGGTGTTCTTAAGGTATTAAACCCCGAATGCAATTCCACTGGAGAACGAACGATACCCCGCTGCTCTGCGGCGGGGTTCGTTCATTGAACAAATCCAATTATGCCTGTGTTCAGTTTGCTCAGCACAGAATTAATGAACTCAAATGATAAACTGTTCTCATCATCATATAAAAAATGTTTTTTTAGTAAATCATCGGTGTATAAATAAACCGGGTATATTTTTGTTCCGGTATAATCTTTCCTGAAATGACAGATAACAGGAATTAGCCCGGAACTGGATATGTAAAGATCGTCATCCTTTACAAATGTTACAAGCATTAAAGCGCCCAGTACTCTTTCCCTCTCTGTTTGATTGGAAACCAGATTCCCTAGCGAGTAAAAACATAGTGTTTCTTTTCCGTCCGGGCGGGGCAGTTTTTCGGCCTTTTGCAGAACATGCGGATGATGCCCGATTATTAAATCAACATTATGCTCCGCGATGAAAAGAGCCATGTCTTTCTGCGCTTTAACAGGTTCCATTGTATATTCATCGCCCCAATGCATCGAGACAACCAGAAAATCACATAACGGGCGCAGGTTATTTATTTCTTCGGTCATTATTCTTCTGTTGATAAGAGAGACCAGATTGGGATTGCTTGCAGGCGGCGAAAAGCCGTTAAGGGCGTAAGTATATGATAAAAATCCCAAAGTGATGTTGTTTTTGGTAACAATCCGCGCGCTTTCCCCTTCTTTTCTGGCGCCTATTACCGTTATTTCCGGTATAGTGTTCCAAAGATCTAATGTCGCGCAAAGACCTGTTTCTCCCATGTCCATGGCATGATTATTCGCGTGGTTAACAATATCAAAGCCGGTATCCGCCAGATTGCGCGCAAGAGCCTGCGGCGTGTTAAATAAAGGATATCCTGAATAGTCAAATTCTTCTCCCGCCATCACCGTTTCCTGGTTTATAAACGCGAGATCCGCATTTTCTATCAGGCTTTTTATCTCTGAATAGATGGGGCTAAAATCATAAGTGTCTTCTTTTCTATGCGTTCTGATTATTGTCCTGTGAAATAAATTATCTCCCGCCGCCATGAGCGTAAGTGAGTATTGCGGTGTTATCGCTTCTGTCTGAACGGCTTCTATCTGAAAAATTTCAGCTTTAATAATTTCTGTTTGGACAGACTCCTGTTCAATCTCCGCGATTGCCTGTTCTGTTTTTTTACATGAAAATATTGATATTACAAAGAAAAATATGATAAATAATTTTTTATTCACATATTCCACAGATAACCCGCTCCTGGTTTGATAGGTCTTTATATAATTTTATACTATTGAACCCACTGTTTTCCAGTAAAATGCCGATTTTTTTCATCTGACGCGGATCCGCTTCCAGAACAAGCGCTCCGCCCGGGATCAGATGCTGCACAGCGCCTTCTATTATGCATTTGATTATTTGCAGACCTGATTTTCCTCCGTCAAGAGCGATACGCGGCTCATTTTGCACTTCGGCAGAGAGGGTTTTTATTTCACCGCAGGGGATGTAGGGAGGGTTAGAGACGATTAATGAGAAACGCGGGACAAGTGATGAGGAGCCGCCATTGGGTAATTTATGGTTTTCTGATGGCAGAGCGCTGTAAAGGTCTCCAAGGCGGAAATGTATACTGTTTTCTGGAAGCAGCCGGACGGCGTTGGCTTTTGCTGTTTCAAGGGCCTGCTCGGATATGTCCGAGGCCCATATTTCCATCTGCGGCTGTTCATGTTTAAGGGAAATTGCCACCGCTCCGCTTCCTGTGCATAAATCAAGTACGCGCGCTTCATTAGCTGCAATTCCGCTTCCAGCCCCTGCTTGATCATTGAAAACTGCAATTGCCGCTTCCACCAGTGTTTCCGTATCAGGGCGCGGAACAAGCACGGAAGGATTTACATGAAATTCCAGCCCTCTGAATTCCCTATAACCCAGTATATACGCGGCGCATTCGCCCTTTAAACGCCTTGCGATTAATTCGTTAAATGCCATATACGCTTCCTGTGGCAGCGGTTCTGCGGCTGAAGCGATCAGCTTTGCGCGTCCTGTATCCAGTATTTTCGCCAGTAAAAGAGACGCGTCAAGGTTTGAGTTTTCGATACCGGCTTTTTTCAGCGCGAAGCCGGCTTCTTTCAGCGCATCACGTATGGTCATGGCGCATAATTACGGACGTTTACGACGCAATAGCGTCATCAAGAGGGGATTCCAGAGATCCGGATTTCAGTCCCGGCCGGCGTTCAATGCCGCTATTCTGAAGCATTTCTTCTTTGGCGGAAAGTTTCAGGGCATCGAAAAGCTCCGCTGTATCGCCCTGCATAATCAGGTCAAGTTTATATAACGTAAGATTTATTCTGTGATCTGTCAGGCGGTTCTGGGGGAAATTATATGTTCTGATTCTCTGCGATCTGTCTCCTGAGCCGACCTGGGTTTTTCTCACTTCAGCGCGCTGGGCCGCGGCTTTCGCTTCTTCCATCTCGTAAATGCGCGCACGAAGGATGCGCATGGCTTTTGCCTTGTTTTTTATCTGGCTTTTTTCATCCTGACAGTGAACCGTGATCCCGGAAGGCAGATGCGTTATGCGCACAGCGGAATCCGTTGTGTTAACGCACTGGCCGCCGGGGCCGCCCGCGCGCATTACATCAATGCGTAAATCCTCTTGCCTTATGTCAATCTCTGTTTCGTCCGCTTCAGGCAGAACGGCCACAGTTACAGCCGATGTGTGAATCCTGCCTGACGACTCTGTTGTTGGAACCCTTTGCACGCGGTGAACTCCCGATTCATAGCGCATGTTCTCGTAGACATTGTTTCCGCTGATGGAAAACACAATTTCTTTTATGCCGCCAAGCTCCGTGTCATTGGAGTTCATTATCTCGAATTTCCAGCCTTTTGTTTCCGCAAACCGCGAATACATTCTGTATAGGTCAGATGCGAAAAGCGCCGCCTCTTCTCCGCCTGTTCCGGCGCGTATCTCCATAATGATGTTTTTTTCGTCCAGGGGATCTTTTGGAATGAGCATAAGCTTTAATTTGTCTACGGCTGCGGTAAACCTTGTTTCAAGCTCCTTAATTTCTTCCCTTGCAAGATCCTTCATTTCCGGATCTTTCTCTTCCTGAAGAAGCGTTTTCGCTTCGTTTATTTGTTTTTCCAGTTCGTTTTGAGTATTGTAGATTGCGGCTATTTCGCCAAGATGAGAGTGTTCCTTCATTGTATCACGGTAAAGTTTCTGATCTTTTACCAGAGCCGGATCCTGAATTAACAGCGTTAATTCATCGTATCGTTTAAGAAGGGAGTTAAGACGTTCGTTCATTTTATTGCCCTGTGTTATTTTTCAATAAAATTCGGGCAGGAGTATATTACCAATTCCATTGGATTTTCTTCGCTGGAAAAAGAATCCAGCGTTTCTATTATCGTATCCTGAACCTGGCACTTTCCGGCAGACGCGCAAAGCGGACATGCCCCGTTACCCCGCGGATTTAATTCAACTTTCATAATTTATGGTAGCAGATTATTGTGTAAATGTATATATATTTTAGACCTGTTGTATAGGCTCCGGGGACTGAAGATACTCACTGGCGTTTTGTAGATGATTTTCCGGCTGTCTGGGATTAAATTTCTCATATCTCTGGACTTGAGAGTATTTTAGTATTAAAATTATGTTAGAAGTGGAAAAAAGGAGATTTTTATCAGTATTTATTCTCATTTTCGCGGTTTTTTCCGGTATTGCCGCACAGGAAAGTAATGTTTTACCGCATGTAACGCAAATAAAAGTTGAACCCAGAAATAACCTGATAAGAATTACATGGGTAGATTCTCCTGACGCGCGGGGACCCGTTTATATATTCAGGTCTACAAGGCCTTTTACGGGGCCTGTTCCGGCAAATATCAGACCGATTGTCGCAAGATACGGGGATCAGTACTACATAGATGATACCGATGATATTGAAAATCTTTATTATTTTATCGCGGCGAGCGATATATCCGGGCGGCGTTATGATGTTATTTTGCCTCAGGTTAATGCTACAGGCATTAACAGTTCGGGCGAACCTGTACAGCAGCAGACTGCGCCTCCTTTAGTGGTTACGCCATTACCGGAACCTGAACAGGGTATATCCAATCTAAGGGCGGCTTTGGAAGGGGAGAGGGTAATCATTACCTTTGATATTTTAGGCCCTCGCAGAAGCGCCGTTCTTTACCGCAGCATGCAGCCAATCACCCTTCCGCAGGATTTACTTAACGCTGTTATTGTACAGTCAGAAATTGTTTCTCCTTTTATTGATTTTCCGGTACCCGGAATTACTTGGTATTACGCCGCGATTTATGAAGATGATATAGCAGGCGGCAATATGGGAATTAAGCCGGGAATAAACGCGACAGATTCCGCTGTATTAATACAGGGCGATCAGAGCATTCAGAGAGAACTGCGTCCCATTCCGCTGCCTGCCATGACAGTACGCAGCACAATGCCTGACAGTTTCTTTTTATCCGGCGTAACTGAACAGATTCCCCTTGGCGAAGCTGCCGGGAATATGCTGCGCGATATACAGATACCTGAAAAAGAGCCGCTGGCGCTTAAAAATCCGCGTGTTTTCGCGCTTGATATGCTGTCTCCGCTGACCGGAGAGGAATCGGCCCTGTTTCAAATTTTAAGTGAATTTTTTGGAAAGCGCGATTGGGAAGGAGCGCGCGCCGGTTTACAGCATTATTTATCTTTACCACGCTCCGAAGACGTGGAAGCGCGAGCCCGTTTTTATCTGGGGCAAACCCTGTACTTTACAAAAAATTACAGGGAAGCGTTATTTGAATTTTTATCAATAAGATCGATTCATACTGTCGAGGCAAATATCTGGATCGACGCGATTTTAGCCGCGATGGTTCATTAACGCAGCGTCCGAAGAAGCGTTCTCAGTTCAGGATTTGCCGCGCTTTCTATCTGCGGCCTGTTGTTTCCCCTGGTCTGAAGAATTATCTCATCGCCCTGTTCAATAAGATCGAAGAAGCCGTTACGTGTCAATGTTCCCGATGCTATTTCCTCGTCTACATTTGCGATGGTTAATGTTCCCACAAGCTCATCCTGGGCGTAAATAAGGGCGATGCCTTCGTTTGCTGTCTGGGGCCTGCCTTTTTTTATTACATCGAAAACTGCGCCGGCCTGTATTCCATCTGCCCTTCCTTTATTTATCAGAGCCTGTCCCTGTCTCCGGATCAGCAGTCTTCCGCGCATTGGCAATGATGATGATAACTGTTCTGTAACTCCTTTCGCCGCGCCGCGAAGCCTTTCCGCTCCGGTACGGTAGGCGTAGAAAGTTCCCGCAGGAGATCCTGTTCTGCCGACAAATAGTTCGCACTTTATTGATATGTCGCGTTCATTTTCCGTTACGGAAACCAGCATGAAATAATCCGCGTCCGCTTCTCTTGCCTGTCTGAAACTCTGGGAAAATGTCGCCTGACGCATCGGAATATTCATGGGAGTGATATTGCGGTCGTGAGTTAAAAGATCCCTGATTAAGGAAGCGGCTGTAATGCCCGCGTCCGCATGGTAGAAACTGGACTGGCCGGCAAGAGAAAAGACCGCGATTTTCCAGTGGCGTTCGGTAAGCTCTATCGGGTTTACCTGCCATTGTCTGAAAAGAGCGTTGAAAAGCAAAGAGTTGTAGGCTTCCACAGAATCGTTCATGGTGCGGTCGGTTATTCCCTGCTCCTGCAGGAAAAGCAGTTCATCAAGGTATCTTGCGGGGTAACCCGAGAGTCTTAGCAATTCCGCGTATTCGCGCCTGTCTGACGCGAAGGGATTAAGCCTTAAACCCCGCCTGTATTCAAACAGCGCCTGATCGCTTAAATTCCTGGAACGGTAAGTTCTTGCCCTGTTAAAATGCCAGGATGCAAGTCTGACCCTGCGCGGGTCTTCCAGCGGGGTTGATGATATTATTGTGTCTTCCAGTACAGCGCGGATAAATTCATCTTCTTCATTTATTAATAACGCGTTTACAAGAACTGTAATCGCCTCATTTGCGCGTCCAAGCCTGATTAAAGATAAACCCTTTAAATACCATGCGCTCATATTATTCCTTGAACGGTTTACCGTGTCCCTGGCAATCAATATATCCGCAAGGCGGATAGCTTCATCATACTGCGAATTGCGGTAGCGAAGAGTTGCCATCAGCGACTGAGAGGGCGTATGATCCTGTTTGTAGTAAAGAGATGTATCCGCGTAACGGATTGCTTCCGTCAGCCTGTCATTCTGCGCGTATATGTAAGCCGCGTAATAAAACACCCGGTAATCGTCAGGATGCTGCGCAAGGGCATTGTTGATATAAACTAAAGATGTTTCATTATCGCCCAGAGAAAGGGAAACAAGCGCTAGGGAAATCAGGAGTCTTCTGTCGTCCGGATAACGGGACACGGCTTCGCGGTAACGCAGCAGAGCCTGTGACGGTCTGTTTCTTGCTATATCAAGTTCTCCCGCGGCGAACAGCGCTTCCTTGTTATATGGCTCTCTTACAAGAATGTCAGAAACCAAAGCGGATGCCGCATCCAGTTGTCCAAGCGCGATGAGGGTAAAAACTTCCAGGTTGGCGATTGACATATTGCTGCGGGCAAGCAGTCTTGCCTTTCTTACCCAGTTAAGCGCTTCGTCAAATTCGGCTAGTTCGTAGTAACATTCGGCAAGCGCTGCTGTCCCTTCCGCATGAGCCGAGTTGTACCTTATACATTCAAGAAGCGACTCAACCGCGGAATACCAGTCCTCCTGCGCCATAAAACTTCTGCCGCGTTCATAATAAACAGCGGCCGTTCCCTGGGTTTGCGCCGTCATGTTTACCGGAACCAGCAAGAGAAGAAACAGCGGAATTACTGACCTTGTCAGGCTGCGCCATGATAATTTTTTGTTTTTTACTGACATCATTCCCCTCCCTTAAGGAAACAATTATTCCTTTTTATGCGTTACTATTTTAATGGAATTTATTTTATGGCCGTCCATTTCCTGAATGATAAAATCATGGTTTTTATAAATAATCTTTTCATTTTTTACCGGTATCTTTCCGAAAAGATCAAAAACAAAACCGCCCAAGGTATCAAAATTATCGATTGGCAGATCCAGGTTTGTTTCCTCCGCGAGAAATTCCAGGTTTACCCTGGCGTCGCACAGCCAGATGCCTTCTCCCAGTTCCACTACATCATCGGTCTCATGATCAAACTCGTCCTGGATGTCGCCGATTATTTCTTCGATAATGTCTTCCATGGAAACAATGCCTGATACTCCGCCGTACTCATCCACCACAACCGCGATATGGACTTTTTTCCGCTGCAGTTCGCGCAGAAGATCATCAATATGTTTTGATACCGGAACAAAAAAAGGTTTACGGACAAGCTCTTTTATATTTAAAGTTTTATTGCTCACAAGCGCTTTTAACGCGTCTTTTACATGCAGGACTCCGATCACATTGTCTACGGTATCCTGATAAACGGGAAAACGCGAATGCTCGCTGTCAGAAATGCAGGCAAGAAGAGCTTCGGGCGGATCATCGGCTGAAAGGAAAACAGTGTCTGTTCTGGGAACCATTATTTCCTTGGCTGTTGTTTCCTTTAGTTCTACAATGCCCCGGATCATTTCCTGCTGTTCTTCTTCAAGCTCCTTTATTGCTTTTGGATTTATTTGAAAAGAACCGTGTAATGAGTTCGCTTTCACTGCTGTCCTCCCGAACCCTCGTCCTGCTGCACGGCGGAAATAATATGATAATCTTTTAACCTGTTCAGTATTTCCTCCTGTAATATCAGCATGGGTTCATCAATATCAGAGGTTTCATGATCCATACCGTCTAAATGCAGAATACCATGAATTATTAGTCTGCGTAACTCCTCATCTTCGGGAATTTCAAAATACCGCGCGTTTTCAAATAAAGTTTCAAGGGATATTACAATGTCTCCGGGAAGATAAACTGTACTATCGCCCTGTTGTTCCATGGCGGCAGGGATTCCATCGCCCATGCTGAAGGAAAGTATATCCGTAGGTTCCGCCTTGTTTCTGTATTGGGCGTTAAGGGCTGTAATGGTTTTGTTACCGCATAAAAGAAATGAAAGTTCCCAGTTATCGCGTTTTAGTTCATCAAGCACTTTAAGTGCAAAGCTGCAAAGAGAGCCGCTCCATGAAGGCAGCGGAACTTCTTCTGCGTTGACAGCGGCATTGTTCATTATTTCAGGATTCTTCCTTTTGTTTTGGATACTCGATTCTTGAATGATAATAACCGGCAAGCACTTTAACAAAGGCGTTTTTTATTACTTCAAGTTCATTGAATGATAAATCGGAAGCTGACAGTTGTCCGTGTTCTATTTTCGCGTCAAAAAGCTGCTGTATGAATTTATCAATCTTTCCGACTGTCGGCTTGTTCAGGGTGCGAACCGCAGCTTCGGAAATATCGGCCAGCATTACCACGGCTGATTCCTTTGTATGCGGAGGTGTGCCAGAGTATGTAAAATCATCCGAGTTTACACCCTCTTCCTGCTCGGCGGCCTTGTTGTAGAACCATGAAATAACTGAATTACCGTGATGTTCTGCAATGATGTCAATTACAGCTTTTGGCAGTCCCAAACTGTACGCTTTTTCTACGCCCAGTTTTACATGGCTGCGGATAATTGTCGCCGAGAGGCGCGGAGCGATTTCATCATGTCTGTTATGATCTGTTTGATTCTCCACAAAATAATCCGGATTGTCTATTTTCCCGATGTCATGGTAATAAGCGCCTACGCGGGCAAGCAAAGCGTCTGCGCCGATATCTTGACATGCCTGTTCCGCCAGATTTGCTACCATAAGCGAATGGCTGTAGGTTCCGCTTGCCGCAGTAAAAAGTTTACGCAGGATTGGCGCGTTAAGATCGGATAGTTCCATTAATCTGAACGGCGTGACAGCGTTAAGCGCGTGTTCAAGCGGCGGTAAAACGCCCAGTGTCAGCATTCCGCAAATTACTCCGTTTAAAGCCGCTGTCAGTATTAAAATTGGATAATCATAAATGCCAGCCTGGCGTATCAGCAGAACAACAATTACCGCGAAACAATTTGATGCGGCTATTATAAGGCCTGCTTTTACCAGACTCATCCTGTTTTTAGCGTTATGAAGCACAGTGGACGCGGCAGCCGCGGACATCAGCGCGATTAAATACGAATAAAAATCGAAACCTCCGCAGAAAAACGCCCCTAAAGGCATGGCAAGCGCCATTATCATCGCGATTCTGGTTCCCATTAAAACCGCCAATATCATGATAAAGAGGGCTGTTGGCATGAGAAGCGATACGGGAAAAGCGTCAAATCCCAGAGAAACATTATTTAACAATACCGCACCGATGATGTAAACGCCGGCGATTGTCGCAAGCAGATACCGTTCGCTGTCGCTTAGTTCCTTCCCGATGATTAATGGTTTCTGCAGAATTACCAGCAGTATATAAATCAGCAGAACCATAAAAATTGTGCCGATGATGTTTTTCGGATCTCTTCTGGGAGAAGATAAATAAAAGAATTCCAGTTCCTGCATTTCCGCTTCTGTTATTACAAATCCCTTTCTGATTATTCTTTTTCCTTCTTCAATGCTGCGGATAACAGGCGTTGTCATCGCTTTCGCTTCATCAATGCGTCTCTGCGATTCTCCCAGTGAAAAAAATACATTTTCCATTACAAATGGTTTTAAAAGATCAACCGCGATTGCCTTGAACAGAATGGGCGCTTCCGATGATCTTGCGATGCTGCCGAGCGCTTCTTGAACATTGGCCATGGTGATTATATCGTTATATGCAATATAAACCTGCTGCGTCTGCCCTTCATTATTCTGCAGTTCCGCTACATCGGGATTAAAATGCCTGACATCCTCTCGGTGAAATAAAAACACTCCCTGTTTCAGAAGCGTTTCAAGTGTTTTAACGCCGTAATTGCGGAAGTCGGCGCGTTCATCTGACGCCAAATATGCGTCCAGTATTTCAATTGGAAAACCTGCTGGATATTCCGTTTCTATCGCAAGCCGCGCCTGTTCACTTTCCTCATTTGAAAATCTTCCCGTTAAATTACAGAAAGAGTTCCATGCTTCCATTATCTGCATATTGGACGCGGCCGAAAATCTGAATACAGCGGGAACCTGCCTTGTGATATTTTCCATCCGCAGCAAGGTAGCTTCCTCATCTGTAAATGTAACCGTAAACCCGGCTACTATATCCCGATCCGCTACCTTGCCCGCTTCAAAGTTGGTTATATCGACAACTGCGTCATTGTTTCCGCTGGTAATAATTATTATAATTCCGATTATACATAATGAAAAACTGAAGATGAAAGTTCTTGATTTGAAACGCGAAGGGTTAAAAATTCCGATCAGCGTTTCTTTTATGTTATATTCCGGTTTTTTACGATTTGCTTTCATTGTATGCCTGTATAATTTTTTTTATCAGAGGGTTACGCGCTACATCGCATGTGTGAAGAAATGTAAAAAACAGCCCGTCTATATTCCTTAGTATCTCGATGGCGTGTAACAGCCCGGAATCTGTTTTGCGGGGCAGGTCGATTTGAGTCGCGTCTCCAGTTATTATGGCCCGCGCGCCCGAGCCGATTCTTGTCAGGAACATTTTCATCTGTTCCTTTGTGGTGTTCTGGGCCTCATCCAGAATAACCATGCAATCGTTCAGGCTGCGTCCCCTCATATAGGCCAAAGGCGCGATCTCGATAGATCGTGTCTCTTCCATCCGCTGGATGATTTCGTAAGGGACAAGGCTCTCCATTGCGTCGTATAGGGGTTTTAAATAAGGGTCAATTTTTTGCGCCAGGTCGCCCGGCAGGAAGCCCAGATTTTCTCCGGCTTCAACAACAGGCCGCGTTAATACAAGCTTTCTCATTTTCTTTGACAGCACCATCTGCAGCGCGTGGGCGATGGCCAGATATGTTTTTCCGGTTCCCGCAGGCCCAATGCAGAAGCAGATTTCATTTTCTCTCATTCCCTGGATATAAAAAGCCTGGTTTTTTGTGCGCGGGTAAACATGCCGAATTCCGTGGGGAATCTGAATCATGGAATCCCTGAATAGAGCGCCTCCCTTTTCTTCAGTTGTTTCGGATTGCGTGAACTGGAACTGTGTGTTTACAGGCGCGCCGTTTGTATTAATGGGTAAGAATTCTTCTGCAAGAGCGCGGATATAATCGCCTGAAGGCTGCTCTCCCAGTTTTACTGCTGTTATTAGACTGTCCATCATTGTTTTAAAACGCCTTAGCGTAACTTCATCTCTGCTTTCAAAGTGAATCTCATTGCCTCTGGCGGTTATGAATCCTCCAAGGGAACCTTCGATTGCCCTGAGATTTACGTCATTGGCGCCGCAAATTTCAGAAAGCAGTTCCCTGTTATCAAAAGCTATTGTTACCTTATCCTCCAATTAATCCCCTTTATATTATTCTATAACTGCCTGAATACACTCGTCAAGGCGCTATTTTACCGTAAATTTCTCTGTTCTTCCTTCATATTTTATATCAGATTTTATTTCTGTGATTGCTGACCATTGAATTAGGAATGAAATATCGGTGTTAATTTTATATTCAGGAAGAAGGGGAGGCTCAGGGCGGCTAAGATACGGCGACAACGAGACATCCAGAATCGCTCTCCAGTCCCCCATGTAATGTGTAGCCGAAAGATTAAATCTTTTTAGTTTAAATCCTGATCTGCGTCTTTTATCATCATCCCAGAAACTAAAAGAATAAAATAGATCAACGAACATGTTGTTTTCCGGCCTGTCAGGATACATGGATGTCTGATCTTCCAGTCCCGGAATGCCCTTGAAATACCTGAATATAACGGCGTTTTCAGATGTTGCGGACAGGGTTATATCCAGAATGCCGGGGACGCCTAGAGTAAAACCTGTTGTTAGCTGAAAATTTGAATTTGTGTAACGCTGAAGGTCATAGAAGAGCCTGGTGTTAACATTCAATGACATTTTCAGGCGGTTTTTGATAATTTCAATATTTGTAAAGGATTTTACGTATGTAAATGTCAGATCTCTCGGATACAGGGCGGGCTCTTCATCCTTTTGCGACCATCTTCCCCCCAGCGCGTCTGTAATAAATTCATAAGGCTTCATTTTTACGGCGGAAAAAGACGCCTTGAAATCCCATAATGTCAGCGATGAAGTAATGGTGGTAATTTCATTGTTTTCCTGCGGAGTGAGGATCATTAAAAAAGTAAATGTGCTGATTTTCGCGAACTTGATGGTTTCGGTCAGATTAAATGGCTCGATTTTCCATTCATTGTTTGGCTGGCTGTTAAACATTTCCGGTTTTTTGAATTGAATGCTTGCTGAAGTCTCGGACAGCCATATCCTGATGGCAGCGTTAACTGAAATCAAGCCGTCAAGAGGAGGAAGGTCTGCGCTGAATGCCAGATTTTGCTGCTTGTCCATTATATTGGCGGACAGGTTTGCCGAAAACCTGTGGCTGTTAAGGCCGTATATGTCTATGCCGTCCTTTGACTGTTCCTTTGCCCATTGGCCCCATTGAGGCGCGAGTTCGGGGCTGTCGCCGTCTGTATATCTTTTTGATCTTACCAGTGTGCCCCTGAATGTATACTGTAAATTCGACTGACCGAATATCTGGTCCTGATACAAAGGGCGTAATGTGCCGTTATATGAATAAAATGTGGAATAGTTAGTCTGGCTGTACTGCTGCCTTCTTGCCGCTTCCACTCTGCCGCTGTCTACTTCACCCTGTGATGTAAGAAACGCGTCTTCATTCAGATAACCGTAATCGCGGAATGTTGTGCTGCCCGAAAAAGACACTGTGTTTGTAAACATGTTCGCGGTATGATCAAAACGGAAGTTAACGCTGCCATTGCCGCCGACGCTTGACAGGATAGACTGAACGTCTCTCCAGTTTACTTCATCGTATGATTCCCAGTTATTTTGTCCTGACATAAACTGAAGCTCTGTGGAGCTCGCCGGGGAGAGCGTATAATCTATGCTGAATTTTACATCACCTGTTCTTGGCAGATTAAAACGCTGGGTTAAAACAGGAGGGACAAGTTTGTCCTCGTTTGCCTCTGCCGCGGTCTCATTGTTTTCTTTCGGCCACGGAGAGCGCGGGACGCCTGAATTTTCAAGAGGATCTTCAATTTCTTCCACCGCGCCCGGGTTAGCCGCGCTTCCCTGGTTTCCGGAACTGAGATTGAGGAGAGTTCCCGATACTGAGCCTGAAAGACTGTAGATTGTTAATTTATCCGGCGCGAAGAAATAACGGTTGGGCGATTCGCTGTTATTTTTAAAAATTTCATTATCCCTGATTGTTTTAAAAGCCAGCGTTGTCGAAATATTTGACAGGGACATGCCTGTAATATAAGGATTCAACTTTGGTAACGATGGGGTAAAGCGTCCGCTTATCTGCCACTGATACGATCCGATTTCTGTCTGCGTTGTTGAATCTCCTCCCATCGCCGCTCCCTGCTGAATCATGTTAAACCAGTCCATGTTTTCGGAACGGTTCAGGAAATCCTTGTCTGTGTAAGGATCAGAATAAAACGGAAAGCTCCATGAAAGGCTTGAATATTTTCCGGTGAGGGAACTGCTGGTTTTCATCCTGTAACGGAAAGGCGCTTCCAGCGAAAAAAGGTTTGAATGGTTCCAGTCAAATGTACCGTCATAATAAGGGTAATAGGGATCATAATTACCGTTAGGTGTCATGGGGATGGTTCTGGTAAAACCGATACCCAACGAAAAATCGAGCGCATTTAACATTCCTTTCTTCGGCGTGTTAAGATCAAGCCCCAGATAAAAACCTAAGTTGGTATAATAATCAAAAATGGCTTTTAAACTTAATTCATTGGGGTCTTTTACTTTTTGGCCTGTACTGCGCAGAAACAATCCCTGAAGTTCCTTTTCCATATCGTTCGCGTTTCCCAGAATCCTTGTTAATGAGCTCTGGTTAGCGGCGTTTGTTTTTGGGCGTCCGAAAATATAGGTTGTTGTGTGGACGAAAGCTCCCTCCCTGCTGCGGTATCCCAAAACAGGATGAAAAATCAGTTCATCCGCCGGAAAATAAAAAAACGGAAAATACATTACAGGAATTTCACCGACTCTCAGGATCGCGTTCAGAATCGCGAAATCCGATCCCGGAAGCAGCCAGAGTTTTGATGCGCTTATCGACCACAAGGCTTCTTCATTATAGGCATTGCTTATTCTGGCATTGTTTATAGTCATCACATCTTCATTATTATCGCGGGTGATTACGGTTCCTTCAAAACGATATGCGGTTCCTTCGCTTTCCAATTTTCGTTCCGACGCTCCGTCCAGAAATATGCTTGACCAGTCATCAATGTTAACTGTTATATTCTCTCCGCGGAAGATTTCGGTTTTATCTCCCGTTTCCTTTATGTATTCAACGCTTCCCCTTGCTGTCATTATATTTCTTGTGCGGTTAAAAAGTATTTCGTTTGCTTTTATCCTGTGAACCGAATCCCTGTCTTTAAGACTGATGCGGACATCGCCCTTTAACCTTGCGTATTCTTCATCAACTACTTCCAGCGTAAAATATTCGGAGGTTTGGGCTGATTCAATTGTTATTACCTTCCGTCCGTCATCTGACTGTTCTGCCGGTTCGGGCAGTTTAAAATGATCCCTGATGCGTTTTGACAGATCCGCTTTTGTCCCGCCTTCGGAAAGACCAAGGCTTCGGCACCACGCGGCAAGTTCTGGCAGCGTGGAAATTTTTATTTCTAGCTCAATGCGCTGTATTTCAGAATCAGTTAAAACTTCCTGCGCGTATATTACAGAAGGCAGCAATAATAAGCTTAATAAGAATATTTTTAACCGCGCAGATGCGCTGAGTTTTACCGGAGAAGATGCGATTTTTTTACGCATACATTTCTGCATTGGATTTGCTTTGGAACACCTTCATTTTTTTCCGGCGTTCTTCCTGTTTCTTTTTAGCATGTCCGCAATATATAAACCCGTATATGAACTGCCGCACTTTGCGACATGTTCAGGCGTGCCTGTTACAATAACCTCGCCGCCCTTGTCGCCGCCTTCCGGCCCCAGATCAATTATATGATCGGCCTGAAGAAGAACGTCCATGTTATGTTCTATCATTATAACTGTATTTCCCTGATCTACCAGCCTTTGAATTACGTCCATCAGCTGTTTCACATCGGCGAAATGCAGGCCCGTAGTAGGCTCGTCAAGTATATAAAGCGTTCTGCCTGTTGAGCGTTTTGAAAGTTCCAGAGCGAGTTTTACCCTCTGCGCCTCTCCGCCCGACAGGGTGAGCGCGGACTGGCCGAGTTTCACATAACCTAATCCGACCGAAAGGAGGGTCTGCATCTTCCTGGCTATTTGCGGAATGGGCGCGAAGAAAACAGCGGCCTCTTCGATTGTCATGTCCAGCACTTCGCTGATATTTTTTCCCTTGTACCGGATTTCCAGAGTCTCCCTGTTGAATCTTTTTCCATTGCACACATCGCATGTTATGTAAACATCCGGAAGGAAGTTCATCTCTATCTTGATTGTTCCGTCCCCTTCGCAGTTCTCGCATCTGCCGCCCCTGACGTTAAATGAAAAACGCCCCGGCCTGTAGCCTCTCATTTTGGATTCAGGCAGATTGGCGAACATATCGCGGATTGCCGTAAATCCTTCGACATAAGTGATCGGATTTGAACGCGGCGTTCTGCCGATTGGGCTTTGATCGATATCAATTACTTTATCAATATGTTCCGCGCCGTCCAGTTTTTTATAAGCGCCTTCAGCGCGGTTAGAACCGTAAACTTTATTGGCCAGCGCAGGATACAGAACATCCGACAACAGGGTAGATTTTCCTGATCCTGAAACGCCTGTAATGCATGTAAAGATTCCAAGAGGTATTTCTACATTAATGTTTTTCAGATTATGTTCGCTTACGCCCTTTAATTTTATTGATTCGCCGTTTCCGGCGCGTCTTTCTTTTGGAATGTCGATGCGCAGAATTCCCGCCAGATACTGGCCTGTAAGGCTTCCCTTTACCTTCATTACGTCTTCAGGTGCGCCTTGAGCTACAACGCGTCCGCCGTGAACGCCCGCTCCCGGCCCCAGATCGACTATGTGATCCGCTGTGCGTAAAGTCTGCTCGTCATGTTCAACGACAATTAATGTGTTGCCGAGATCGCGCAGGTATAAAAGCGTGTCAATTAACCTCTGGTTATCCCTCTGGTGAAGTCCGATTGATGGTTCATCAAGAATGTATAAAACGCCGACAAGGCTTGATCCAATCTGTGTGGCAAGCCTAATCCTTTGAGCTTCACCGCCCGAGAGGGTAGATGCCTTGCGCTCAAGACTCAAATAATCAAGACCGACATTCTGCATGAAACCCAGGCGCGCGTTTATCTCCTTCATTATCTGATACGCGATTTTATTTTCATTCCTGCTTAATTTTATTTTTTCAAAGAATTCAAGAGAGTCTGTTACAGAATACTGCGAAAGTTCCCAGATATTTTTTCCTGCGACTGTTACAGCCAAAACTTCAGGTTTTAGCCGCTTCCCTTCGCAGTCTTCGCACGGTTTCTGGCTCATGAATTTTTCTAGCCAGTCCTTAACTCCCTGCGACTGGGTTTCCATGTAACGGCGCCTCAGCTCTTCAAGGATTCCGGGAAATTGCGTGTTGTACTGAAAATGGCCGGTTCCCTCGCGGTTAACATATTTTACTTTAACTTCGTCTTCGGTTCCGTAAAGGATCGCGTTAACAATTTTTTTCGGCAGTTTGTTAAACGGCGTGTCAAGGTTGAAATCATAATGTTTCGCGAGTGCGTTAAAACGGCTTGAATGCCACGCGCTGTCGGGATTGTACGGAATAACCCCGCCTTCGTTATACGATAAGCTTCGATCCGGTATTACAAGATCAGGATCGAATTCCATTTTCATTCCAAGGCCAGTGCATCCGGGGCACGCGCCGAAAGGATTGTTAAATGAAAAAAGCCGCGGCTGCAGTTCCGGTATTGATACACCGCAGTCTGGGCAGGAATTTTTCTGCGAAAAAATCTGCTCTGAATTTCTGCCTTCATCATTGATTAAAACGATTAAAAGACCGTCCGCTGTCTGCACGGCGGTTTCAACCGACTCGGCCAGCCGGGAGCGGATTTCTTTTCCTATCACAAGCCTGTCTACGATAATTTCTATTGAATGTTTTTTTTGTTTGTCCAGTTTGATGCTTTCATCAAGGTTAACGGGAACGCCGTCTATCCGCGCGCGCGCAAATCCCGCTTTTCGCGCGTCTTCTATTATTTTTTGATGCTCGCCCTTTTTTCCGCGGATGACTGGAGCCAGAAGTTGAATCTTTGTTCCTTCTTTGTACTGTAAAATTGTTTCTATAATTGAATCTACAGGCTGTTCGCGGATTTCCTTTCCGCAGACAGGACAGTGGGCAATGCCGATCCTGGCGTAAAGCAGGCGGTAATAATCATAAATTTCAGTTACAGTGCCCACTGTGGAGCGCGGGTTACGGTGAGTGGTTTTCTGTTCAATTGAAATGGCGGGGGAAAGCCCTTCGATGTAATCCAGATCAGGTTTGTCCATGCGCCCCAGAAACTGGCGCGCGTAAGCTGAAAGGCTTTCCACATAGCGTCTCTGCCCTTCGGCGAATATTGTGTCAAAAGCCAGCGAACTTTTACCTGATCCGGAAAGCCCTGATATTACAATAAGCCTGTCACGGGGCAGTTCTAAATCAATATTTTTTAGATTATGCTCACGCGCGCCTTTGATGATAAGTTTGTCCATGATATTGTAAGAATAGCAAATCAGGAGATTTATTACTAGTACTACTAATCATTTGTTAACCTGTTTTAGCGCGGTAAAAATTTTATTTTCCCAGAATTCGCTCCCTGTAGGCTGCACCGATTCGCGCGAGGCTTTCCGCGATATTTTCCGCTGGCAGTGCTTGCTGTTTCAGATCAATTGTAAATTGATTCATGGAAAAGTGACGATAAAAAAAAATTTGTTTATACATATATTCCCTGCCCGGAGTTTGCGCGTACAAACTTTTCAGCGTTTCAGTGTAACATTCAAAAATACCGCCCTTTTTCATTTCTGAGTAACCTGTGATCCATACAGGAACGCCGAGCGCTTCATGAAATTCAAGGAGAAGCAAAGCCATTGTTTTCTGTGAATTTTCAATGGCGGATGCAATTGAACTTTTATTGCGGCTGTCTTTCGCTTCAATGCGGCAGAGTTCCCGCAGTTCCGCTGTGCGCGGAGAGTGTACCGGCGTTTTATTCAGAATGATTGCGTTTTTTTGAAAATCAATTCCCAGTTCCGGATTATCAATAAAAAATTTTCTCGCTATTTTTCCGGACGGCCCTGAAAGATATCTTCTGTTTTCCGCTGCCTGTTCGCGCCGGCCCGGGTTATCCGCTACAAGGATTAATTTTATTTCATCATCAGATGTGATTTCGTCTAACGCGCTGTTGTATACAACCGGAGTTTCCACAGTATAGAATGAATTTTTTCCGCCTGATCGGCCGCTGACCAGTTCCTGCTGAATTTTTTTTAGTTTTGGCAGAGCGCGCGACAATTCTTCTGTCTCGCTTCTGAAGCGCTCCCTTGCCTTTGTAAATTTATTCCATTCGCTTTTGGTCATTGTTAGCTGCTAATAGCTCATCCTCTTGACGCTATTTCCAGTATAAGTTCAACTTCGTTTCTGGAAAGGTTCATGGCGTTTGCGATTTCTTCCACTGTCCAGCCCTGATCTTTAAGGCGCCTTACATTGTCGCGATCCTGCGGAGTGGGTGCTCCCTTAATGGAGCTTGGAACCGCTTTGCCGCTTTCCTTGTCAATCAGCGACTTTGTCAGTTTAAGCAGGGTGCGCGCGTCCTTGTCCAGGGCTTTAAGTTCCGTTTCTGTCCTTGCAAGCCATTCGCGGGCTACATTCATTTCGGCTATGCGCTTTTCAATTACCGCAATGGACTCGTCAAGAGTGGAAAGTTTTTCAATGGTGTTATTCGCTTTTTCATTTTCAGATGACAGCGTCTCAATCGAGGAGCGCAGATTTTCAAATTGATCTGTAAGGCTGTTTAAAATTGATTCGGCGTTCCTGATCGCGGTTTCTGTTTTTTGCAGAACTTTAAAGTTGCGGTCGATGCTTTCCGATGTTTCATCAAGCACTTCCTGTTTGCGCTCAATGCGCTGGAACTTGTCTTCAGTTTCATCAATGGATGTTTCCAGTTTGCGTATCTGCACCTGAACAGCCTGCAGAATATCGTCCGATGTTGTAACCTGAGAAAGTTTTTCTTCGACGGATTGGGAAGTTTTTTTGAAGCGCTCGAAGTCCTTTTCCATGATTTCAAAACGGTGCCTTTCAGAAAGGAAGTTGGTCATTTTACTGTTCATTTCTTCAACAAGACGTTTGGTGCGCGTAAATTGATTTTCCAGATTCATGATTTCCGTTTTACGCTGTTCCAGACGGTTAAGATCAGTGTTGATTTCTTCCATGCGCAGTTCAAGTTCCTGTTTAAGTTCGCCTGTCTGATCAAATATTTTCTTCTGAACGCCCAGTTCCCTGCGGATGTCTTCCAGACTCAGCCTGAATTGAGATATGCGTTCGTCATTTTCCACCGCTGTCTCCCTGCTGTGGCGGCGCAGATCTTCCAGGGACGCGTCCATTTCACGCATTCTGGAATTATACTGGCTGTGCCATTCATCGGAAGTTTTGCGGAAGTTAAGTGCTGCGTCATCAAGCGAAGAGTAAACGCTCTGTGAGCGGGATACAATTTCTTCAAGTTCCTCATCAAGTTCCCGCTGTTTCTGGCGCAGGGTCTCCTGAAGGGAAATCTGATGCTGGCCGATCTGCGTTTTAACTTCAGTTTCCGCCATTGTGCGGAGATCAGTAAGATCCTGTTTTACCTGCCTGGTAAAGGAAAGGCGCGTTTCATCAGCATTGCTCATCTCTTCCCTTATGCCTTCCTCAAACGCGAAGGCGTCCTGTTTGAGCCTGTCCATGTCCGCTGTAAGCCGTTCGCCCAAAGCGGAAATATTTTTGCGCTGATCCGCCGTTATGCGCTCTTCCGCCTGCTGCCATTCATTTGATATATCAGACGCGCTCTTGTCATACCGTTCCTGCAAGTTATCCTGCCAGCCTGTAATCTGCCGTCCGATTTCTGTCGTGCGCTTTACAAGTTCAACGGTGAAATTATTTTCAAATGTGTCAAGCTTTTCGTTCGTGTTGTTAATAGCCTGCTGCCTTAAAACATTAAGCTCATTGTCCATATCTGTAAGTTCCTTGCGCATTGCCTGGGTCTGCGAGTTAAATCCGTCAGCCGCCTCTTCCATGGAAGCGCCTGTTTCCTTTTCAAACATTGTAAAATCATATCTGACTCTGGAAACGGCGTCCTGCATTACAAGACGAAGTTCATTGTCAAGCCTGGCCGCGTCATCTGCAAGGCTGCTGAGCTGGTTTATGGCTTCACTCTGCGCTTTGGTGTAATCGGCAAGCCGTTTTTCCGTTGACGTGATAATTTTTTGTTCGGTATCCATGCAAAGCGCCGTCCACGCGTCCATCTGCGTTTTCATCGCTTTATCAAGATTATCGCGCTGAGATGTTACATCAATATTTGATTTATCCTTTAACCGGCTGAGTTCGGCATCCAGTTCATCGTGCTGCTGTTTGATTGCGGAAAGCGATTTATCCTTAAGGTCATTAAGCACGCTGAAAAAACTTTCCTGCTGCTGTTTGACAGATGCCTCTGATCTTGCGCGTAACGCCGCGAGTGAGCCGTTAAGTTCCGTAAGCATGCTGCCGTATTCCTGGTGTTTATTGTTTACGGCGGTGAAGATTTCATCCTGCTGCTCTTTAAACGCAGTGTCTGTTCTCTCCCTGATTTCAGCTAATGCGGTATTAAGACTCTCATTCTGCCTGTTTATGTCGGTTTCCGATCTTGACTGAAGCGCCGCGATGGAAGCAGTAATTTCAGTAAGCAAACCTGTATATTCCTTTTGCCTGTTATTGATAATTGACATTAACTCTTCATGCTGCCTGCTGATTGTATCCGATGAATCTTCCTTTAAGCTGCCGAGAGCGGAATCAATTTCCTCGCGCTGTTTGCTGACAGCTTCCGATGATGCGTCTTTAATCTCGTTAAGAGATGCGCTGAGTTCCTCGTGCTGCTGCTTGATTGCGGCGGATGATTTCGCTTTAAGCTCCCTGATGGCGGAACCTAGTTCCTGCTGCTGCTGGTTTACAGCGTCTGAGGATTCTGTTTTTAACTGATCTAAAACTGAGTCAAGATCATCATGCTGCCGCCTTACAGCTTCAGATGATTCTGTTTTTAGCTGATCCAGAACAGCGTCAAGATCATCGCGCTGCTGTTTGATAGCATCAGATGATTCTGCTTTTAGGATGCCAAGAACTGAGCCAAGCTCTTCCTGCTGATGCTTAACCGCCGCTGCTGAAACAACCCTTAATTGGCTGATAACAGAGCTTATCTCTTCCTGCTGATGCTTGATGGCGGAATCCGATTCTTTGTTCAGGTTGCCGATAACAGTAACAAGCTCATCATGCTGCATTTTGTACGCGGAATCTGATTTTTCCCTGAGTTCTGCGACAGCACTGTCCAGTGTTTCCATCTGCTGTTTAATTGAAGTTTCCGTACTTGCACGTAACGCGGTGACGGAAGTGCTCACTTCTGAAAGCATGCTGTTGAAGTCCTGATACGTTTTGCTGACAACGGCCATTATCTCTTCCTGCTGCTGCTTTACAGACTTGCCGGATTTCTCCTTCAGTTCGCTCAGCGCCTCGTTTAGTTCTTCTTCCTGCTGCATGATGTTAGCTGACGATTCTGTTTTGATTTTACTTAATGCCGAACTGAGTTCTTCATATTGAATCCTAATTCCGTCCGCCGCTTCCGTCTTTAACTCTTTTATTGCGGAGCTTAATTCATCCTGCTGTTTTTTAATACTGGAAGATGATTCTGTCTTTAACAGATTGATGGCGGAATCAAGCTCTTCCTGCTGCCGGGTGATGTTAGCTGACGATTCTGTTTTAAGCTGGCTTATTGCGGAGCTTAATTCTTCCTGCTGCTGTTTGACCGCGGCGGATGCTTCTGTTCTGAGCTGCGTCAAAGTTGAGCTGAGTTCATTCTGCTGATGTTTGATTGTGCCTGATGTTTCTGTTTTAATCCTGCCAAGCGCGGATTTAAGCTCTTCCTGCTGATTTATAATTGAGGTATTTGATTTGTCCCTGATTTCGCCGATTACATTTCCAAGTTCCTGCTGCTGCTGCGCAAAGGCTGCACCGGATTTTTCCCTTAAATCGCCGATGACAGAGGCAAGCTCTTCATGCTGCTGCTTTAATGCGGCAGTTGAGTTTTCCCTGAGCATGGAAAGTGCGTTACTTAATTCTTCTTCCTGCTGTTTTACAAAAGAATCGGATTTATCGCGTAACGAAGAAATGGAAATATTGAGTTCTGTAAGCATAACATTGAATTCCTTCTGGTGCGTATTCACAGCCGAAAGGAGATCATGCTGCTGCTGTTTGATACTGTTGTCTGTCGTTTCCTTTATTTCACCGAGAGAGGATGCGATCTCTTCCCTGTACTCAGTAATCGCATTTTTAGTCTGTGATTGTAATGCCGTAAATGAAGAGTTGAACTGTGAAAACGCATCAGTAAACTCATTCTGCTGGCGGTTAATCGCGTCTTTCAGTTCATCCTTAATCTGTTTAACAGAAGCGCCTGAATTATTTTTGAGTTCGCCGATTACAGAATTAAATTCATCCTGAAGCTGTTTTACCGCGTCAAAGGATTTATCTTTTAATCCCTTTAGTGTTATGCCCAATTCATTATACTGCTGCATGACAGACGCGGAGGATTTTTCCTTTATCCCGCTGAGCGCCGCGCTTAGTTCCTCTTCCTGATGTTTGATTGAGTCGCCTGATTTTTTCTTTAGTTCGTCCAGTACTACGCTTAGTTCTTCCTCCTGCTGAATGATAATGTCGCCTGATTTTTTCTTTAGTTCGTCCAGTACAGCGCTCAGCTCTTCCTCCTGCTTAATGATGGAGTCGCTGGATTTTTCTTTAAGTTCGCCCAGAACAGAACTCAGATCTTCTTCCTGCTGCATGATTGAGTCGCCTGATTTTTTCTTCAGACCACTTAGCGCAGCGCTCAGTTCTTGCTCCTGCTGCATGATGGAGTCGTCAGATTTTTTCTTTAGTTCGCCCAGAACAGAACTCAGCTCTTCTTCCTGTTGAATGATGGAGTCGCTTGATTTTTCTTTTAATTCTCCCAGAACAGAACTCAGCTCTTCTTCCTGCTGAATGATGGAATCGCTTGATTTTTCCCTGAATTCTCTGAGTGCCGCGCTTAACTCTTTTTCCTGCTGAATGATGGAGCTGCTTGATTTTTCTCTGAGTTCGCTGAGTACCGCGTTTAATTCCTCTTCCTGCCGCTTTACTGAAAATGTTGACTTTTGTTTAATTTCGCCTAACGCTGCGCTTAGTTCCTCTTCCTGCTGCTTTACTGAAGCTGTTGATTTTTGTTTTAGCTCGCCGAGTACCGCGCTTAGTTCACTTTGCTGCTGTCTGACAGAGACGCCTGATTTTTCCTTTAGTTCATTCAGTGTTGTGCTTAATTCCTCTTCCTGCCGCCTGACGGAAACATCTGTTTTTTCTTTGAGCTCATCAAGCGTTGTTTTTAGTTCATCCTGTTGTTCTGCAATTGCAGCGCCGGATTTTTCCCTGAGTTCGCTTAACAGTGCGTTTTGCTCATCCTGCTGCTGTTTCTGCAGTGTCTTTGACTGCGCCTGCAGCTGTGAAACCGCGCTGTTTAGTTTTGAAACAATCCCGTCTGTTTCCTGCTGAATATGGCTTACTGCCGCCGCCAGTTCATTGTTCTGCAGTTTTACGGCTTCATTTAAATCATCCTGCTGCTGTTTAATCGCGGCGGCGGATTTGGCGCGTAAATCGGCGATAGTCTGGTTAAATTCGGTTTTTGCTTCTGTCATGTCTGTATCAAGTTCTGCGCGCTGCTTTTCTGCCAATGTTTTGAATTCAAGGAAATTCTGTTTCCAGTCATTTTGCTGCTGTAAAAGTGAAGAATCAATCGCGTCTCGTTCCTTTACAAGCGCGTTTGTAATCTCTTCCTGCTGCCTTGCAAGAGAGATGCTGATTTCTTCTTTTTGTTTTTTGGTCATGCTGTCTATTTCATCTGAGTACTTAACCCATTCCTGATACGATGTCTCCTGCTTTGCGCTTATATCCAGAAGTTCGGAGTCGCATTTTTCATGGATATTTTTTAATTTTTCATTGATTTCCAGGTTTTCATTTTTCAGAGCTTCCTGGGATATTTTAATTTTTTCCTCAAAGAATGCTTTGGTCTGATTAACCCGTTCCTGCGCCTGTTCCTTAAGTTTCGCAAAGGCGGTTTCTTCCATTTTGTCAGCGCGTTTTCCCGCGTCATCCAAAACATCCCTGAGCGTTCTTTTTACATATTCCATATCGCGGGTAATATTCGCTTCCCGCTCATTTTCCGCCTTTATTACCGCATCCCGGTGTTCTTCAATTTTACGCTCAATAACCTGCGCGGCGGCTTCAAAATCCGCGACAGTGGACTGCGCCGAAGCAATAACATCGCGCGCAGCCTGTTCAAGAAATTCTTCGTTCTTTTTTTCAAGACGTGATTCTGTTTCTTCCAGATTTTTTCCCGCTTCATCAAGCGCTTCTTCAACCTGGATAAATTTATCCCTTGCTTCGTTTATCCTTTTACTGGTGCCCTCCACAAATGCGGATTCATCCCTGATACGGCTTAAATTTTCCTGGACCCTGTCTGTCATGCTGAACAGTTCATTCAGGGAAGATTCAAAAGTCTGTATGTGTCCTTCTATGCGCGCGATAGCTTCGGATTTTTTTGCAAGCTCTTCTTCGGTAAGCTGCTGTATATTTTTTATTAACTGAATGGCGGCTTTTTTTTCTATATCAAGATTAATACCGAAATTTTTCACCGCCATGCTTTTTTCTTCAGCGTAAGCGGCAATCTCTTCTTTGTATTTTTCGGCGTGTTTCTTCAGTTTTTCCAGCGGCTGAGTTTTTCTGTCCAGAAATCTGTAAAGAATGAAGCCAAGCGCGACAATTCCAAGTGTTATTAAGTTCCCTACTGTAAAGATCATCAGTATTATACCCCCTCCTGAATAATACTCAATGTGAATTATATACTTTGTTAATGGTATACACAATCATTTTAGCATGAAATCGTATAATTGGCGATAGTTGCTGAATATAAAATCAGCTTTTGGTTTTTTTTTACTGCCTGGTATAAATCTGCTTTTTATCAGCGCTGTCTTCATTCCGGCAAGATTAGCGCCTGCGACATCGTAAGTATGGCTGTTTCCGACATATAGTATTTTTTCCGGAGGTAAAATCATGGCGGCGGCAAGTTCTTTAAAAGACAGCAGATGAGGTTTTAATGCGCCGCAGCATTCCGAACAGAGCACAGCGTCCCAAATACCGGAAATTTTTAAATTTTCCAGTTTTATTTCCGGCGGAAAATCCGATAAAAGGCCCAATTTATAACCGGCTTCCTTCAGAGCGGCAAGTGTTTCCGCCGCCTCTTTAAAAAGCTTGATTGATTTAAACAATGGCTCCCAGCCCCTGTAAATAAGGCGGTTAATTTTTTCCTGTATCACGGCAGGCTGCGCGCCCAGAATTTCGGCTGTTATGGCAGCCTGATTTTCATAAAAGCCACCCACAGGACCGCCTGAATGGCTCAGCGTTTCCTGTTTTTTGCGGATTATGTTCCTTGCCTTTCCAAAAGCGCTGGTCAGCCGCCATTCTTTCAGCAAAAAGGGAACAAGTCTGACATGCAGGCGGTAATTGGGATACAGGGTGCCGTCGAGATCAAACGCTACGCCTTCAATACCGCTTCGCATAAGCTCAGTATAACCGTAAATAACGTAAAAAACTAGTATCCTGTTCCGCTTTACGAATTTTCTGGACTCTGTATGTCTATGTTCTTATATTTTAAATACAGGAGGTTTACATGTCCATTATTCAAACAGAAATTACAATAAAAAATATAAGCGACAAGATAAGAGCAGAAGAAGGCTTAATTAAAGAAACTAATATCAGAAAAGTTACTGTTAACGCGATAATTGATACCGGCGCGTGGACGCTTGTGATTAATGAATATATCCGCGACAAACTTGGGCTTAAAATATTGGGCATGGAACTTCAGTCGCTTGCCAACGGCGCAGTAGCGGAGTACAGCATTGCAGGGCCTGTGGAGATAAGGTGGAAGAACCGCCGCGTTACATGCGACGCTTTGGTTCTGCCCGACGCTGATGATGTATTGCTTGGCGTAATTCCTCTTGAAGCCATGGATCTGACAATCAATCCCCGCAGGGAACTTGCGGGAGTTCACGGCGATTTTATTATGCATAAATTAAAGAGTTGCCATTTTGCATGAAAATTTTAAAAACATCAAACCGATTATTCGTCTTTTGCTTTTTATGCTGCTTGCTTTTTCCGCCGGCTGTTTATTGTCAGGACTTTTCTTCAATAGACAGAGATCTATTGATTTTGGAGAGCTTGATAGCAGATACAATCTCCAGCACGGAAGAGCAACAGAGATTATTGGACAGCTTGAAGGTGAACTTGGACGAGAGCGGGATATTAATCGACAGTTACGGGAACATAATACAAGAGCAAGAGAAATTGCTGAAGGACTTGCAGATACGTCTGAACGAAATGTCCGAAACCTACAGGATGCAATCAGACTTATCGGCGAAATACGAGCGAAGCTCAAAGTTCTGGAAAACTTTTACGTTAATAGCGATTCCGGTAACAGCGCTGATTAGCGGAACAGTTGTCTGGGCGGCAGCGAGGTAACGGCGCAGTCCGGCTGTTAATTCAAAATTGCGTAAATCGCGTACACCGCAATATTGTAAAACCCATGAGCGATGGCGGCTCCGTGAAGGGAATTGTACCGCAGAAAAATAAAAGCGAGTATCGTTCCTGCAAAGACTGAATTCAAAAATCCCCAGGGGCCTTCATAAATATGGCAGATTGAAAACAGCGCCACAGAAAAAACAAGCGCCATGGCGGAGTTAAGATGCATCTCTTCCCTGCGTGACAGGATATAAAAACGGAAGAAACTTTCCTCCAGGTACGCGCTTACAATACAGGAAACGCTCAATATCGCCCACCCCGGTACGCTCGAAGGGAAATATGGCGATATATACGCTGAATTTCCGCTCAGGTTGGATGCCATGACCGCGACGGCGAAACCGGTTATCAATAGGCACGGAAATGTTATAATACCGGAAACCAGATCATTGAAACACGGCTTTATATTCCAGTCCTTTATTTTTTTTACTTTCAGCAGCAGATACCAGATCAGCGCGAGCGAAGGGATTGTATATGTCAATAAACGGGTTAGCTCCGCTGTATTTGAAAAGCCCTCAACTCCCCTTATAAAAAGACCCGTAGAGCCTGAAAAAAACAATACCGCGTATATTATTAGAGCTTCAATATATATACCCATAATGATATTTCTGTATTATAATTAAAATAACGAAATTAATCTCCGAATTGAGGTAAAAGGTTGACAATTTTTTTACTTATTATTGGTTTATTGATACTCTGTGTCTATCTTTTTACGCGTTCTTCAAAGGAAAAATCCGGCGGAAGCTGGCTTCAGTTTTTTTCCAAAGGAAAAGATGAAGGTTTTACCATAAAAGAACTGGAACAGATAAGACGTTTTATGGTAAACAGCAATATCAAGGACCCTGTATCAATATTTTCTTCCCAAAAAGATCTGGAAAACTGTATACGTTCCATTGTAAACGCCATGCGTATTTCAGGAGAGAGCAATAATCCGCTAACGCAGGAATTTCTTTCCAGGCTTTTTGACTACTATAAAAAAGTTGAAATGAGAAATTCAGAGAAAAAAACCACCATTACCAATTCCCGCCTGATAAGCGAAGGCCAGGCATTACGTATTTTGGTGCCGGGTACCGGAGTTTTTAAATCTGAAGTAATAAAGAACAATTCCAATCACCTTACAATTTCCCGTCCTGTAAACGCGAAAATAACTTCCACTATGCAATGGAACGGAATCAGTTTATCGGTTTACTTCTGGCGTGAAGGAGACGCCGGATATGTATTTGATACCAGCGTAGCTGACGAGGTTTTTTCCAAAGGCATCTCTTCAATTAAGGTTGAGCATAACGATTCGCTTTTTAGAACTCAAAAACGAAAATCACTGCGCGTAAAACTGAGTAAACCGGCTTTTGTTTATATGCTCAGTGAAGGCGATGTTCATAACCTGGAAACATCCGAAGGGCTTAAATGTATGCTGGAAGACATTTCCGATACAGGCTGCGCTTTCAGGGTGAAGGGGAAGGCTGACAGCGGCCTGCGTCTGAAAATTCAATTCTCTCTGAATAATATTCCGCTTTGCATACCAGGCACGGTTCGTTCTGTGGACTATAAACCTGAAACCAATGTTTCCCGGGTACACATGGAAGCCGAACCTCTTCCGCTGATTACACGAAATCAGATAATGAGCGAAATTTTTGATTTGCTGTCGGATGAAGATGATGATGAACTGCCGTTCCGCATTATGGAAGAAGAAATATTAGCCGGAACCGGAACCGGCGAAATACCGCGGAGTTTTCAGGAGGTAATGAATGAATAAACAGGTGAGTATTGTTTTCTTGCTTGTTTTTCTCGCTGTATACGCTTTCTGCGATCCGCAGACGGCGCAAAGCACAAGCTCCGCTTTAAATTCAATACCGCAGAACGGCGCGGGAAGTTCCGCCGTAAATACGGTGCTGCAGACGTATATGCAGCAGTTTTCCAGAGCTGATCTCGCGGCCAAGGCGCAAATTCTTGAAAAAGCCGTTTCTGATAATGAAATATATGAATTTTCTGGCCAGTTGTTTGAATACGGCCTTAGGTTTGTACTGGATAACGCGGCTCTTTTCAGGGATGATCCCGATATGTTAAGACTGGCAGGTCTTGTTGTAAACGGTCTCCGCAATTCCGGATACAATAAAAGTTCAGGCGATTTGTGGAATCTTTTTCTTGAATATCCAGATTCTGCCATCGGCATCGAGACCCTGATTACCCTCGGCAAACTCGGGAAGGGAAACAAAGTTATTATCGATAATATCAATAATTTCCTATTAAGCAAAAATATGTTGTACAGATCCGGGGAAAACGTGAATTACGCGGTGATTTCGGCGTGTATCTCTGCGATTATGGAGTTAGGTGACATTTCTTCGTATCCGGCGCTTTTTGACATTATGTGCGCGGGATACCCGGAAGTAATCGCGTTTGAAGCTGAAGGAGCTTTTGAATTATTGCCCTCGGACCCTGTTCTGTTTCTGCTGGACGCGATTGAAAACAAACCGCCCGACGGAAAACTTACAGCTTTCAGGCTGGGAATACATAATAAAAAATTAAATTTAGCGGATATCGGGCTGCTTTCCGAGCTTGCGCTTGAACAGGGCCTTACTTCGCGTTACGCGGAAAACGCGGATTCCGCCGATTTGCGCTATGAAGCGGCTTTGGCGCTTACTCCTCTCAGGTGGACAAGGGCGAACGCGCTTGCAATCAGGCATTATTACCGCGTACAAACTGATTTTCAGCACCATGTTGTCGCCAAAAACCGCTTTATAGAGGCGATTGAATTACTTGGCGCTGTTGGAAATTCAGACGCCGCCTTGATTCTGGGACTGCATCTTGGTCTTATAAACGCCAGAGTGGACAGGACAGGCGAGTTTGATGAAGAAGTAACTTTGGCGATTGTCAGATCACTGGGTCAAATCGGCGACAAGGACGCCTTTGATCATCTATTGAATATCAGCACTCTATCGTACGGCGAAGACATTCAGGCTGCGGCTAGGGAGGCAATTGACCACTTAAGGTGGTAGATTGTTTTAAATGTGATTAATTATTTTAAATTTACTCCTGTGTTATGCGCCGCTGTAGCGGCGGCGGCAGGTTTTTATTGTTACGGTTTATTTAAACCCGAATGGTTGTTATTTACCGTAATTATTTTATTTTCAGCGGTTAGCTTTGTAAATTCGCTTGCGCTGCTTGAAAGGAAACCCCGGAAATTGCAGCTAACAAAAATTTTCATCATCGCGGCGGCTGCAGGCTTTGTAATGGGAATTAGCGCCGCAGGCGCCGGGCGGAATAATGTTAATTTCGGAATTCCGCATGATAAAGTAACCGCTATTGAAGGCGTACTTCTGGAAGATCCAAGAGTTATATCAGGCGGAAGGGCAATGGCGGTTCTTTCCCTGCGTAAATCCTCTGCGTCAGGCGCTCTGCGCGTAAGCTCAGGCGGCAGGATTACGGTTTTCTTTCCGGAAGACAACGCGCTTACCCTTCGTCAGTTCGGGCGGGGAACATCGGTTTTTACGGAAGGCGTTTTGCGTGAAACTGATACAGGATGGGTATACAGCGCAAAATCAATGCACATTGTGAAACGCTCTGGCGCGGTTGATCGGATGCGCACAGGCGTTAGGCTGAATTTAATTAGCCGCTTTGAAGGAAAATCCTGGGGAGGGCTTGCCCTTGCTTTACTTGTCGGCATAAGGGACAATCTGGATACAAGTCTCGCGGTCTTGTACCGGGATACTGGTCTTTCACACATTCTAGCGCTGTCCGGGATGCACCTTGCGGTATTGGCTTCGATAATAGCTTTCCTTTTGAAAAAACCGCTGGGCCTGAAATTGTCAGCCGTAATCGGGGCTGTGATTATTTTCCTTTACTGTTTCCTAGTCGGTCCAATGCCGAGCCTTAACCGTTCCGCGCTTATGTATTTCCTTGGAGTTTTTGTAATACTCGGCGCCCTCCCCAAAGATCCCATGTCAATATTGGCCCTGTCATTTTTATTGCAAATTATTATCGCTCCTGCGGAAGGTAACACAATTTCTTTTATTTTATCCTACCTTGCGCTGGCGGGTATTTTTATAATCGGGCAGCCCATAATCGCGCTTCTTTCCGGTAAAGCGCCCGATTTCCTGCTTCAGCCCATTGCGGCGTCCTGCGGAGCGTTTCTCGCAACAGCGGCCATTACCTGTTTTTTCTTCGGTGTTCTTATCCCCATGGGAATTATCACAGGCCTTATTCTGGTTCCGCTGACTACAGTATTTATGATAGGTTCAATGATCTGGTTTATCCTGGATATTTTTTCGCTCTCCGGTTTCCTTAATCTTCCCATGGAGATGCTTTATCAGTTAAAGGAAAAAATAGTCTCGGTTGCTGTCAATGTGCCTGGTATTACCGCTATAAATCTTTCTGTTACTTTAATAGTTTCCATAGCATTATCATTGGCGGTTATAGTCCTTGAATACAGACGCCGCGCCGCTCTGTTAAAAGTCAAACCTTTTGAATGAGCGGTTTATCATTAAAGTTGAAGTTTATGGCGATGTTCCAATGAAAAATAAATGTGGTAAAATCATTTATGGTCAGCGCCATTAACTACAATTCCGCCGCCGCTTTAAAAGTTTTCCTTGAACAGGAAAATCTGGGAATGCGGAAAAAATTCGGGCAGAACTTTTTAATCAATCCTGAAACCAGAAAATCCCTCGCGCAAGCGTTAGGCGCAAATGCAGGAGATGAGGTATGGGAAATAGGACCCGGGCTTGGAGCCATGACTTCCGCGCTTCTTGAAAAAGGGCTGACTGTAAAGGCATTTGAAATTGATTCAGGATTTATCCGCGTTTTAAAACAGTTGTTTGCTGACAATAATAATTTTCACCTGATAGAAGGCGATGTAATGAAAACCTGGCAGAGTCAGTTTTCATGTGGTAAGCCGGATGCGGATGCAGAAAATAAACACGCGCTCTTCCTGCTTGGAAATCTGCCCTACAATATTGCCGCAGCATTCCTTGCTGACATGATTGAAAAAAGACGCCTTTTTACCCGCATGGTTGTTACAGTGCAGAAAGAGGTCGCCCTTCGCATGACCGCAGCCGCGGGAGATGCGAATTATTCCTCGTTTTCGCTGTTATGCGCTTCCGTTTACAAAGTAAAACCTTTAATGTTAATCCGCCCTTCATCATTTTATCCTCAGCCGAATGTTGACAGCATGGGTCTTCTTCTTGAAAATAAAAATTCTGATTATTATCCGCAGGCGTTCTATCCTCTTGTCCGCTCCCTGTTCGCATCAAGACGCAAAACAATTAAAAATAACCTGCTTAACTTTTTATCCTCCCGCTATGGCCGCGCGGGAACATCACCCGGCGATTTATGCGGAGCTTTATTAAAAGAAAACAAACTATCAGGCGGCGAACGCGCGGAAACGCTGGAATTTGACGTGTTTCTGTCCCTGGCAAGATCGGTGGAGAGCATTTTGGGAAAATGATTTATTAGTCTGTAATAGCTTTGAGAGTTTCCGTTAATATGCTGATTTTTCCTTTCAGATTACATTTCCCATTCAAAAACAATTCTGTACTTTTCCTTTACTTCAGGAATATTTTCCAAAAAAAATCTGAATTGCTGTTCCGCTGATTGCTGCGCCTGGAAAAATAAGCCTTCATTTTCATTCACTTTTCGCTCAAATTCCCTTTTATGCTCCATTTGTAAATTATTCGCGTCCTGAAGGCTGTACCGGTTAAACAGACTTGTTCTCTCATCATAGAGGCTGAATGTTTCAGGGTATATTTCATGGGATAATATTTTAATCTTCGGCATGTGTACAATAATAATATTATTCTGATTTGTGATTGTGATATCCCTGCCGCTAAATCCAAGTTTTATGGTTCCGTCTATTGTATAAATTGCCCTTCTGTCTGTTAATGGTATGCTTATGCCGAATAATCTTCTTACATCAGATTCTGTTATTACTGTGCTGTAGTGATATACCAGACTCGCGTATTCCGCGATAGGTAATATTTCCTTAACAGTGTAGGTAATATCTATTTTATTTTCCTGTTTGAGTATATTGGAATCCAGCCTGGTTCCCAAAAATACCCCGCCGCCAATACAAATGATAATAATAACAAATATAACCCAGTATTTCATAAATATTCTTTATAAACACATATTAGTTATAATTTAATTATATTGTCAAGTATTTAAAGACAGTTGAGCACGGAAATCAATTTTCAGTAATTAACTTAGTAATTTGGCTACAAAAACATACCTCCACAGGGTAAAAGTGGTTGTTTTTGCTTCAAAATCATATTGAAAAAAATGAAAATTGATTTCCGTGGACAGTTGAGGCTGTTCCAAAACTCAGGTTAGTTATGGCAGGTGCAGGACTTGTCCTGCGGTATTGATACCCTTTATAATAAAAATTCCTGCGTATCTTTAATAAATTTGCGAAAACTAATCGGACATCTGCTTTCTAATGCTTTTATATCTGCGCTTTCTGCAATTTGAGCATAAGTATCACTATTGTCAATTAAATTAAATTGATTTAAAACTCTTAATAAAACATTTTTTGGATGATTTGAATAACTGTCGTTTCTTTGCCCCCATAATTCTTCCGGTTTTAACGGTAACTTTGGATTACTTGGTTTTGAAGGGAAAGCTTTTTCATCAGCTAAAAGCCAACTTTCAATTGTTTCTTTTGGGACAATAGCAAGACAGCGAATACCATTTTGTTTTAAAGGAATAAATTCACAGATAATATTATTATAGTTTTCACCGTATTTACCATCACCGTCCTGATGGTATGCGATATATTTGGATTTATTAAGAAGAGAGTATGTTGCAAGCGATTTTATGAATTTGTAATGACCTGATATAGATATATTACTCTTGCGATATGTCCTGATTTTTTTAAGTACATCACGTTTAACCCATTGAATATCCAAATTATTATTTTTTAATACTTTTTTTATTAAATGAGGAATAACGGCATAATCGGTAATACCTTCGCAGTGCAAATATATGGTCATTTTCAGTTCTCCGGTTTTACGCCTAATTTGCTTAAAATTGCTTCTTTACCAAAGTTCTCCCATATTTCACCGGGATTAAGAAAAGCAAGAGCTTCGCGCATTTCTTCTGTATCAAAGAATTTTTTTGAAAAAACCCTGCCATTTTCATCTTTCCATAAGAAGACTATATCTTCCGGTTTAACTTCATTTAAAATAATGGGACTATGAGTTGTTACTATTACCTGCCGAATTTTTTCTTCTTTTAGATTATACAACAATGCAATTATTTTATCTGTAATATATGGATTAATTCCATTTTCAATTTCATCAAGCAAAATCATTCCATTTCTTACAACACCGCTATCTGCCACTATAAATTCATTTGAATCTGTTACAAGAAGCGAACCATCATCTGTAGAAATAAATATTGTTTTTTCTTCCATTGTAATAACTACAAACGCAATAATTCGCAATAATCCATCGCTTATATGTATAGAATCTATTGGCTGTGAATTGTTTTTTGTTTTTATTATTATAGATAATTTAATTTTATTACCAAGATCAGATGTTAGAATTTCAATATTTGAACCGGCTAAATCGGAAACAATTTCATTTAATCGCTGTTTATCCGAATTACTCATGTTATTTATAACATAAGCCAATGTTTCTCCGCCAATACCAATATTTTGTGCAAATGTTGTTTTCTTTCCGCTTCGCATTTTCTCAGGAGATAATAACTCCAGGTTTGTTGAACATCCCAGGAAATAAATAAGTTTGTTAATCTCTTCAGATATAACTGCTGAACCGGAGATATATTTCAATGCAGATGATTGAATGTTTAATTGTCCAAGGGAAGAAGGAATATTATCTAAACCTTCATTATTGTAAGATAATATTATTTTTTTATCAGAATGTCTGATTATCTTCTCTTTTATTATCCATCCATTTATATAATTAACAGATAAAGTCCATTCAATTGTTTCAATGCTTCCATTAATCAGGAAATTCCATGTAGTTACAAGTTCAACAGGTTTATTTAACAAGCTGTCAGATAATAATTCTTCATACGACCATCCTCTTTCGCGGAGATACTCAGGGATATCGCGAAAAGCAGCAGAACGTAAAAAATCCAATACCTGAAGAATTGTACTTTTTCCGCAACTGTTTTCTCCAATAAAAACTGTAAACGGCGTTAATTCAATAGTCATATCCTGGATAATTTTAAAATTCTTTATTGATAATCTTTTTAACATATATTCACCCTAAATTTTTCCGGTTCCGTTTTGGTTATTTCACCCATAATAACAGTATATTATATAAAAGACCTGTTCGGCAACTCAGTCAGTTGTCTTAAAAGTCCTGTATTTTTCGGGTTAAAACCCCATAAAATGACATATTTTATGGACAACAAATGTATGAAACTGCGAATTGAATGAGGAGTTCTCACAAAACCGCAAAGATGCTGAGTTATTTTGGAAGTATAAATAATAATAATTGCATAATCAAAAGGGGAATTTATCATAATACTTCTATTATGGGTGTTAATAAAAATATTGTCCAATCTATTTATATCATTTTCTGTAAGTTTACCTTTTGAATAAATTGAGTTAAATTCACTTCTTCTTTCATTTACATAGTTAATTGATGCTGTATTGTTTATATATATACTGCTCAAATAATAAAGACAGAACCGATTTATAATTGTTTTCCAATCCTTGATTCATTAAATTCTGTATGCTCAAATCATGGAATAATTTTGTTCCGTTTACAATTGCACTCTCGAAACGATTATTGTTTACCAATTCACCAAGGAGAGAAATATAACCATCCCTCGCTCTTTGATTGTTAAAATTTAATCTGATTGACTCGCGGTAACTGCTTATTGCATTTTCAATATCTTCGCTATTCCTAAATGATACAGCAAGCTCAAATTCTCTTTGAGCTGAAGCTTCTCTTTCCTCCCGTTCTCTGCGTTCAGCGCCTTGCCTTTTTTCTCGCTCTCTTTGCGCAATAACAGCCTGTGTTTCTTTTACATCTGTAATGTTAAATTCCCTGAAGACAGTTTTTGACCTTATTATTCTGGCAACAATATTTACAGAAACAGCATTGTTATTTGTATCTATAGATAATTCTTTTGTTGAATTTAAATCTTCCGAATATTCCCTGGTTTTTTCAATATAAGTTCCTGTTCGTATTTAAAATGTATGGCTTCCGTTAGGAACTGTGCGTTTGATTGTGTTTCCAATGTAAACAATTACATGTTGATTATTATATACAGTAACATTGTTTTTTTCAACAGAGGATTATTGTGTCATTTTTATTATCAGCGCCAGAAATTTATGGTAACGTAAATACGCTAATTTCAAACATTAAAACCGCTCAAATTTTACTTTATCTTTTTTATCAATCGTTCCAAGCTGTAAAACGCCATTGGAACCGGTTACTTCAATCTCATATAAATAATCAAGATCATAAATATATTCCCTAACAGGTACAGGATCCAGAGCGCCTATTCTAAAGTTCCCAAAGTATTGGGATTCTGGATACTTACCATCAGGGTAGGCGGTGAAATGATAAAAAAAAGTCGTGCTGTTCCCAGGATTGATCATGCTCTTTCCGGTTGAAGTTAACATAATTTGAGTGCCTTCCCACAAATGTACGCCTGTTTCTGTATTGTTAATTACCCTGATAAACGCGCCGCCGGATACCGGTCTGACATCAATATCGCCTAACTCCCGCAGATCAAATGTATATTCCGGATTATCGTCAGATAATAAGAAAGAAAAATGAACAGGAATATTATTTTCACGCAAGGGTATTATTGTAATTAGTTCTCCTGACGCAGGATTATAGAATTTGACTAAAGGAAAAATGCAATATTCTTCCGGCGTTCTCAGATTTAAATCTTCCACCGTTTTCAGATTAAAAATAACCTCCGCCGTCTGCGGCGGAGCATAACCGAAAGCTACGTGCCGCGGATCGCCGATATGAAGCATAACAGTAAATGGCGTTGGATTTTTAACTATAAGCTGCCCCTTCCCTCCAAGGCGGGAGTCTATTATATACACATAATTGTTTACCGCATTATTACTGTAAAACGCGTAGATTCTTGCAAATACAACCGCCCTGGAGATATTTTTTTGCGCGTTATATTCGGCTTCTGTTATGATTGTCAGAATAAAATCTCCGGTAAAGTTGAAAAGGGCGGGATCGCGTTTAAGGCCATGATTCAAGGTAAAGGGCGGAATACCGCCGATAAGATTGCTTTCGTTT
>JGI24695J34938_10000417_pt1 | contig 41418 bp, 33 predicted proteins | sample TergutCo191P3_FD_34938 | JGI IMG/M metagenome (IMG submission 34938)
TGCCTATTCTTGTTACACCGACAGGTATCGTTATACTTTGTAAATTTGTATAAGAAGAAAAACCTGAGTCTGAAATTTCTACAACTGGCAATCCTTCATGTACAGATGGAATTACTACATTGGCGGCATTTGCCGTCCCCCTGAAAACAGAATATGCAGTTCCATTGTTAATCAATGTATAAGAAAGCCCGATAGTACCTGTATTGTTATCAATTACAACGGCCGTTTGGGCGCTTGTAACGCTGCCTGGAATATCAGATCGGCGTACAGTTACTGTAATAAAAGACCCTACATCGGCAGACTGGACGACATAAGTGTCACTGTTAGCTCCTGCAATTGAAGATCCTCCGCGCCTCCACTGGTAAGAAATCGTTCCGCTGCCGCCAAGTGCGCTTGTATCAGCAAAAAGGACTTGCCCTGCCTGGGCATTACCTGTAATGACTACCGTTCCTGTAAGGGTTACAGGCTCTGGCTCATCACAGCTTAAAATAAGCCCAATTGCAGCCAAAATGGTTATAAATACTATACCTTTCCAAAAATTTCTCATTAATCTGCTCCAATTCCAAAAATGCTGTTCTTTGATATTTCAAAGATATTATTAATAAATACATGATATATCAATGTTTTGCAATACCTTATTAATGATATTTCATTATAATTTTCCACAATATGGCAGTAAGTGGTAATTTCAGGAAAAATCTAAGAAGAGAGCTTGATTATCAGGGTATATTAGTAAAAGAATTAAGCGTTAAAACAGGTATTCCTATTGCTACTTTGGATTGTTATTTGGGAACAAGAGCAACTGTGCCGTCTGTTGAGGCCGCTATTAAAATCGCAAAGGCATTGCAGGTCTCAGTTGAATATTTAGTCATCGGAGATAATTCAGAAACCAAAAAAACTCCTCCAAAACATGATCGCGAGACGCAGGAGCTTATTAAAGTAATGGAGCAGCTTAACCCCGCACAACGTAAATCAATTTTATATCTGCTGCAAGCCTTTAAAGTAAAAGCATCAAATAAAAAATAACCAAGACCTCCCTCCGTGCCCTGGAAGCTGTGAATACTTAAAAAACTTTACCACGTACCATTGCATTTTAAAAGTGTAAACCCCAACACGTTTTTGAAATGCGTATTTTATCATTTGGGCAGGAGCGGAGACAACATTCTTCGTTTACAAAAATTCCCCCATTGCCTTTTTAAAGCATATGCTCAATAACGAGTTGTAGGTCGGAGAGAAAAAGTTCTTCGGGAGTCTATGGTCTGCGTTGAATATGCCAGCTAGCGGCTGCGTTAAATAATGCCAGAGCCATTCAAGCCCGACAGGGCTTTTTCTCTCCGACCATATAATTAGTTTTTATAACATACACTTTTAAAAACCTAAGTGCCTTCTTTTACAATCTCAATCCTTATTCCGTCATTCTGCTCTACCTCGTCCTTGGGCGGAATGTTTACGCGAAGGATTCCGTTTTTATAAACGGCTTTGACTTTTTCCTGCGCGTATTTATCAAGAGGTACGTAATATTTTTGCTTTTCGATGTCTTTCATTTTCAGGCGGCGTTTAAAAAAACGGATGTTTTCTTCCGGCGTTTTTGCGGAATCGCTGTCGTTTTCACCGCCGATTGTTGCGGAAAAAACCATGTAGTCGCCCTGGAAGGAAAGATTTATGTCTTTTTCGTCAAAGCCGGCAAGCGCAAATTCAAAGACCAGCGTTCTGTCTTCTGTCATAAACGCATTCATCGGCGGATACGAATAGTTTGGATAAAAATCCGTATTCTCATCGAAAAATTGCTTTCCAAAAGCAAACGGCCCGTGACTAAATCCTGTGTCACGAGGATTGCAATTTTTAAAATTCTTTCTGAATTCGTCGTTAATCTCCTGGGCCGCTTCGAAAATTTCATCGAAAATATTGCCCAGATCCATGTAATTTCTTGTCCCTTTCATAAAAGACTCCCCGCCCTGCTAAACGCCAAGGCTTAATTAAATTAGAACCCCCATACGGGCGATTCTTAAGTTCCGAAATAACGAAACTTTTATCCATGTCTCCTCTTTTAATTTACAGCTATTCCCGGAAAAAGTCAAATTAATTCATGCGTCTTTTATTGCAATAATAAACGTAATATTTTTTAAGTCTTCCTTAAAATCTTCGCCGCATTCTATAATGATTTCGTTTTTCTTTGTGGTGATCCAGTTTACAGTGATGTTCTTTGCGTTTTTTGAATTATCCATATCAAGCAGCATGTTTAAGAGAATCTTAACAGTAGAACTTGAAAAATACATAAGTTCGCAGTCAAAAGTAAGAGAAGAAAAATCCGTACTTAAAAATGAACCAAGCCAATCTGTAACATCCTTAAAAAACGCGATTACATTTTCATGGTAACTTTCGCCTTCAAGCTTCATATACCCTTTTTCTTCGTCTATAAAAACATGGGGCGTTAAATCGGTTCTTTCAATTTCAAGCTTAAACGCTTTGTTACTCATTCTCTCCTCCTGCTTCCATTGTTACATATAATGTAAAAAAAACAAGTCCGCTTTTATAATTTTCGAATGAATATTTCATTTTTGAATTAATTCTTCTTGCAATTTCTATAAATCCAAGTCCCGATCCTTTGCTGTCGGGGTTTCTGTCTTCAAGTTTCATTTGTTCTTTATAATATTTCCTAATATCGTCCTTGTTAAGAGAGTTTAAATAATCGATTCTTTCTTTTATCATATTGACAGTTTCTTCTTTCATTACATTACCAGTTTGAATATAAAAGCAGGAGCCGGTTTTTCCCATTATGAAGGAGCCTCCCGGGTATTCTTCGATATTCTCTGCGGAGTACATAAGCATATTGTTTAATTGTTCAATAAACACTGAAACAATTTCCTGCGAATTTTTAGGCGGAACTTTATCATGTTCAAGGTGTTTTTGCAAAGTTCTTGCAATCTCTCCAATACCCTCCGACCAAAGCGGCCCTGAATACATTACATCGATTTTTTTTTCTCTTTGAATTTTATGCCAATCCATTAAATTCATTATCATTTTTGACCTCCATAAGACAGGATTTTTGGCTTAAAAGATATTATTTGCAAGTCATCTCTTCTTGTATTTTTTCCCATATAATCATTAAATCGATTTATTATTTTTTCTAAAATATAATCCTGTTTTTTTAAATGTTCTTTTAATACAATTTCTTTAATTTTACTGAATCCAAAAGGAAGAATTTCATTTGAATTATTATCTGTGCCAATCTGTTCGTAAAGACCGTCTGACGCAATATAAAACTTGTTATTTTCATTTGGTTCAATGCATACAGTTTTTACATCATCCATGCTTTTTAATAAGCCGTCTCCAACCATGATATTCTGCCCTTTTATTCTGGTTACTTTTTCTCCGTCGCATATAAACACGTAAGTGTTTCCGGAAGAAATTTTTACAGAGCCGTCTTTTGCAATAAAAAGTACAGCCAAATCACAGCCGTCATTTATATGTAATCCCTTTTCCATTCTTGCGGCATTCACGTTTAATTCACCTGCAAGTTTTTTATCCAGTTCCCTTAAAATAAGAGCCGTGTCTTTGCAATTTTCGTTATTAACAATTGATTCAAATGCCGACGAAACAAGCATCGTTAAAAAAGCTCCCGGAGTACCGTGACCTGTACAGTCGCAGACGCAAAGAACAGAGCCTTCATTAAAGTTTTTCATCCAGTAGATATCGCCGCCTACAATATCTTTAGGCATCCATACGCAGCCATAATCTTCAAAAGCATTTTTAAATACACTCTCGGGCGGCAGCAGGCTTCTTTGAATTTTGCTTGCGTATTCTATGCCGGAAATTAAATTTACATGTTCTTTTATTCTATCTGCCATGGAATTAACGGCGTCTTTTATTTCGTCAAACTCATCGTTATAGCTGCCTTCTATTCTTGCGTTAAGATTTTCAGCAATTAATCCCAATCCTTTAACAAGATGTTTAACCGGCATAAGCCGAAGTTCCAAAATAAAATATATAACAGAACTTATTAATATAATTGCTATTAATAAAAAAACAAGAGTTTCGAACGAAATGCGGTTCAGTTCCAAAAAATAATCGTTTTGCGGAAAAAGAGCCATAATCGTATTATTGTTTACATTTTTATATCCCGCATAAAATTTATTGCCGTCTATTTCTATCCATAAAAAACCGCTTCCTTCCTTAACTTTCAAATACCAGTCGTATTCCGCTGCATTTTTATTTATATAGTCATCATCAGGATGAGCGTATATAATTCCGTCTTTTATAATAAATCCAAAACCATTATATCCAATCTGCGTTTCTTTTATTGCCTTATCGATATTAATCTGCTCTTGCAGGTTTTCAATTACGCCTGCATTAAAACCAAGCTGAACAAAGCCGCCTCCCCTTCTTGCAACTCCTGTAAAGTGAAGTATTTCACCTAACGAAGTATCAGGCAGCACTGTTCTTCTAGGCGATTCGCTGATTTCTGTTATGATACCTTGCGCAAGAGCAAGGTACACAGTGGTTGTTTCTGTCGTTCCGTAATCATCGCCGATATATTCAAGTATATTACTGTTAACAATAATTCCCCCGCTGTCTGCGATATTTAATTCAATAATGTCCAAAAAGCCTGCGAGCGTCTGTAATTCATGCGGCGTTAAATCACGGCCTGCGTTATCCAGTATATATGCAACAGTTCTTGCAATCGCAATGTGTTTATCAGACAGCGTTTGTTCTGTAGTGTTTAAAATTATATCCAGATGATTAATTTGCGAAAAAATATTCCCAATAAATATTTCTAAAACCGTATTTGTTTTGTTTTCCACCATTGATTTAAGCAGCATATAATTATTGGACGAAATTATTAAAACAGAAGCGATAAATATAAGAATAACAGGAATCAGCACTTTTAACTTAAAACTTTGCTTTTTTTTCATTTTTAATAACTTTGCGCTTCTTCGCCTGCAAGAATTTTTACAGCCGAACTTGTTCCAATGCGATCTGCGCCTGCGTTTATAAACGCGATGATATCTTCGCGCGTTTTTACGCCGCCTGCCGCTTTTATTTTTACGTTTTCGCCTATGTGTTTTTTAAAAAGTTCTACGTCAGCCAAAGCGGCTCCGGCTGTTCCAAAACCTGTCGATGTTTTAATAAAATCGGCTCCTGCCTCCGTTACGACAGCGCAAAGACGTATTTTTTCTTCTTCTGCAAGAAAACAAGTTTCTATAATTACTTTTAAAATCTTTTCGTTACATGCTTTTTTTACAAGTTTAATTTCTTCAAGTACATAATCAAAGTTTTTATTTTTTACATCACCCAAATTAATCACCATATCAATTTCATTTGCCCCGGAAAGAATCGCGCGCTGTGTTTCCAGCACTTTTGCGGCGGTAATTGAATAACCCAAAGGAAAACCGATAACCGTACATATATTTAGATTGCAATATTCATTGGATATTTGTTTCACATAACAGGGAGGAACGCAGACGGAAGCTGTTTTAAAACGAACCGCCTCATCGCAGAGGGTTTTAATCTCCTCCCATGAGGCGGTCATTTTTAATAACGTATGGTCAATGTAACTAAAAATCTCTTCGTTGGTCATTTATCCCATATGATTTATCGCCATAAGGACGAAATAAAGCACAAACATAAGAGCCGAGCCGATCAATATTGGATGTACGTCTTTAACCTTCTTTGCGCAAATTTTAACAATTACGTAAAAGATGAATCCTGCCGCGATACCGTAAGAAATATTATAGGCAAGCGTCATAATTGCAACTGTAAAAAACGCGGGGATAGCTTCTTCAATTTCATCCCAGCGGATGCCTTTGAAGGATTCTGCCATCATAATACCTACGATAATGAGCGCAGGTGCCGTAGCGGCAGACGGAGCCATTCCGAATATTGCAACTAACGGAAGACAGATAAGGAACAGAAGCGCGACAACTACAGACGTTAAACCTGTGCGTCCGCCCTCGCTTATACCCGAAGCGCTTTCGATATAGGTGGTAGTATTTGAAGTTCCAAAAAGCGCGCCTAACGATGTCGCTGTTGAGTCCGCGAATAATGCCCTGTCCATTTTTGATCTGAATCCTTTTGACTCGTGCATCATTCTTTCGTCATTGCCGTCAAAAATACCAGTTTTACGTCCGGCTCCAATAAACGTGCCGATGGTATCAAAAGTATCTGTAAGACTGAAAGCAAAAACAACAATAACAACAACTATGCCCCTGCCCTCGGCAAAAAGACTTTTAAAACCAATATCGCCGAAGAATGCAAAAGAAACATCACTAATACCGGCAAGACGGGATAAATCAAAAAGTTTTTCGGGAACTATTGTTACACCCATTGGAATTCCAATCAGTGTTGCGGCAATGATACCGATTAGCATGGCTCCTTTTACTTTAAGCATCATAAGGATAATTATTAACGCAAGACCAATAATAGCCAGAAGAGGAGAAGCTTCCGTAAATCTTGTGAGAGACGGAACTTCGCCGCTTATGCTGATAATACCTGCGTTTATAAAACCAATGTACGCGATAAAAAGACCGATACCGCCGCCAATCGCAAGCTGTAAAGATCTTGGAATCGATTTAATGATCGCCTTACGAAGATTGGTAACAGTAATTATCACATTGATAATACCGCATATAAAAACCATCGCCAAAGCTTCCTGCCACTGGAATTTTAATCCCATGCAAACTGTAAATGTAAAAAATGCGTTTAACCCCATACCGGGAGCGACAGCAAACGGAACTTTTGCAACTAAACCCATAACAAGCGTTCCAACAGCGGTAGCAAGAATGGTTGCTACAAAGATGCCGTTCCAGTTAAAAGGATTGGCATCGGTACCCGCAAGGGCAAGTATACTGGGATTAACAAACATAATGTACGCCATCGTAAAAAATGTCGTAAATCCCGCCAAAACCTCCGTGCGAACCGTCGAACCGTTCTGGGTAATTCCAAAAAATTTATCCATATCAATTATCTCCTAATAATTAAATCTTTACTTTAAATAAAGAGATCGCTCAACATATTTTGTGTGAAGCAGCTTGTGCGCTTTGTGACCGCCGGGCTCGCCAAGAAATTCCTTGTAAACCTGAGAGATGTACGGATTCTGATGCGAACAGCGGTACTGCGATTTTTGATCGTCATTATAGATACCTTCGGTGCGCTGTTTGCGGATCGCGTCAGTGCAGCCGTAGGGCTGTCCGCCGCCTGCGATACATCCTCCGCGGCATGCCATAACTTCGATGAAATGGTACGGCACTTCCTTGCCTGCTTTTTTTGCTTCGCGGATTTTTTCCAGTACAGCGGCGATGTTACCCATCTGGTGCGCAACCGCAATTCGTATTTTTAATCCGTTTCCAAAATCAACTTCGCCTTCTTTTACGCCGTCCAGACCGCGCGCAGGCTTAAAGTTAACATCGGGAAGTTCATTTTTTGTTACGAGATAATATGCGCTTCTTACCGCTGCTTCCATTACGCCGCCTGTTGCGCCGAAAATTGTTCCGGCTCCCGAGTACGGACCAAGAGGGCTGTCGGCATCTTCATCGTCAAGTTTTAAAATCTCGATACCTGCCTGTTTGATCATGCGGGCAAGTTCTCTTGTTGTGATTACGATATCAACATCGTTACCGAAACCGGCGCTTTTCATGTCGTCGTTGCGGTTAATTTCCCACTTCTTCGCGGTACACGGCATTACAGATACAGAGTACACCTTGCCTGCGTCCACGCCTGCTTTTTCGGGCCAATACGCTTTAATCATTGCGCCCATCATCTGCTGAGGCGATTTCGCGGTCGAAAAATGCGGAATCATGTCTGTGTAGTATTTTTCCATGTAGTCTACCCATGCAGGGCAGCAGGATGTAATAAGAGGAATTGCGCTTCCCTTTTCGTTCAGGCGTTTTACAAGCTCGGAGCCTTCTTCCATGATGGTAAGGTCTGCCGAAAAGTTTGTATCAAATACAGTTTTAAAACCAAGTCTTCTAAGAGCCGCATAAATCTTTTTTGTAAAAACAGTCCCGGGCGGAAGACCGAACTCTTCAGCTAACGCGACTCTTACAGCGGGTGCAATCTGCACAACCGTGTGTTTGTCGGGGTCTTGAAGGGCTTTCCACACCTGCATAGTGTCGTCGCGTTCGTAAATTGCGCCGACAGGGCAATGCGCCGCGCACTGACCGCACTTTATGCACGGGCTTTCACCTAACGGAGTATCCGCCGCGCTTGCAATTTTTCCGTGAATGCCTCGCCCCAAAAATTCAAGCGCCCAGACATTCTGAACGTCCTGACAAACTTTTACGCATCTGCCGCAGCGGATACATTTTTCCGGGCAAAGCACAATCGCGGGGTTCGAATCGTCTATCGGGAAATCGTTTTTCACCTTAAGGAAAGGAGCTTCCCTGATTCCAAAGTCCGCCGCCAAATCCTGAAGTTCGCACGAATGATTTCGCGGACACTTTAAGCAGTCATCGGGGTGATTGGCAAGAATCATCTCCAGCACTGTTCGCCTTACTTCGATTATTTCGGGGTCGTGCGTTACGATATTCATGTTGGGTTCACATGCGGTGCAGCAAGCGCGAACCATTTTTGGAGTTCCTGCCAGACGCACGATACAAATTCCGCATGACGCCCATGGCGTAAGGTCGGGACAGAAACACAGAGTTGGAATTTTAATATTGAGTTTTTCCGCGGCAGCCAGGATCGTCGTTCCGGGTTCTACTTCTAATGTTTTACCGTTAATTGTAATGTTAATCATTTTACTTACTCCCCCTTAGCCTTTTAATACCGCGCTGAATTTACACGCCGCCTGACATTCGCCGCACTTGATACATTCTTTCTGACTAATAATAAACGGCGGTTTTTTCTTGTCAGGATATTTTGCGGCGTCTTCCGCTTTTATGCATCCTACAGGACATCTCTTTGCGCAAAGACTGCAGCCGATACATTTTGCAGTATCTATCGAATAATTTAAAAGTTTTTTACACTTGCCCGAACGGCACTTATGGTTGTGAATGTGTTCTACGTATTCCTCGCGGAAATTTTTTAATGTAGACATTACGGGGTTTGCGGCGGTGCAGCCGAGCATACAAAGCGAGGCTCTTGTCATCGCGTGCCCGATTGCGTCAAGTTTTATAAGGTCTTCTTCGCTGCCCTTTCCTTCCGCGATTTTTTCCAATATTTTTAAAATTTGGGTTGTGCCGACTCTGCACGGCGAACATTTACCGCACGATTCTTCGACGCAGAACTCCATGTAAAAGCGCGATACGTCTACAACGCAATCGTCTTCGTCCATGACGATCATGCCGCCCGAGCCCATCATCGAGCCGTTAGCTGTCAACGATTCAAAATCGATGGGGACGTCAAGCGATTTTTCGGTTAAGATACCGCCCGATGGGCCTCCCGTCTGCACGCCCTTGAATTTCTTGCCGTTTTTAATTCCGCCGCCTATGTCGAAAACAATGTCGCGTAATGTCGCGCCCATCGGAACTTCGATAAGACCTGAATTTTTTACCTTTCCTGTAAGAGCAAAAACTTTTGTTCCCTTGGATTTTTCGGTTCCGATTTTTGCAAGCCACGCGCCGCCGCGGGCTGTAATGACAGGAACGTTTGCAAGCGTTTCTACGTTATTTATAATGGTAGGTTTCTGCCAAAGACCCTTGTTCGCGGGGAACGGCGGTTTTGGAACCGGCATTCCGCGGTTGCCTTCTACAGATTTAATAAGCGCGGTTTCTTCGCCGCATACAAACGCTCCCGCTCCAAGGCGAATCTCGATATCAAAATTGAAACCCGAACCTAAAATATTATTTCCCAAAAGTCCGTATTCGCGCGCCTGAACAAGGGCGATTTTTAAACGTTCAATCGCAAGCGGATACTCCGCGCGAATGTAAACAAACCCCTGATTGGAACCAATCGCCTTGCCCGCGGTAATCATACCTTCGATAATGGAGTGCGGGTCACCTTCAATTGTTGAGCGATCCATGTACGCGCCGGGGTCGCCTTCGTCGGCGTTGCAGATAACGTATTTCTGATCGCCTGCAGCTTTGCGCGCCAAATCCCACTTTAACCATGTGGGGAATCCCGCTCCGCCTCTTCCGCGCATTCCGGAAATTTTCATTTCTTCTATTAATTGTTCCTGCGTCCATTCAAAAAGAACTTTTTCCAAACCGGAATAGCCTTCGCGCGCGATATATTCATCGATGCTTTCCGGATCGATAACGCCGCAGTTACGCAAAACTACGCGGTATTGTTTTTGATAAAAAGGAATATCCTCAACAACAAATGTTTGTTTTTGATGATCCTCGCCTTCATTGTAAAGGAGCCTTTTTACTTCGCGTCCTTTTACAACCTGCTCCGCAATGATTTCTTTTGCGTCATCCGGGTGAACGTCAACATAAAAGGAATCTTCGGGTAACACTTTAACAATGGGACCGCGTTCGCAAAAACCGAAACATCCGGTTTTAACAATCTGAACTTGATCTTTTACGCCCTGCTTTTCCGCTTCTTCCGAAAGCTGAGAGAAAAGTTCGATACCCTTGTTTGATTCGCACGCTGTACCGCTGCAGACCAGAATATAATGGTTATACATTATTTTGTCTCCCTTTAGTTATTGATAATATCTATGGCAGGTTTATCAAGAATATGACCATCCAATAATTCCTTGCCGATTACATGCTTTTTGATAATTTCTTTTGCAACATCCGCGTTAACATTGCCGTAAATAACAGCCGGCATTCCGGGAGCGATAATTTCGACAGTCGGCTCTGAGTGACAAAGACCCATGCATCCTGTCTGGCGCACAAGAACTGTGTCAACGAGTTTATGTTCGTCGATTGCGACGATAAACGCGTCAAGAGATTGTTTTGCGCCGGCTGCAATTCCGCAGGTACCCATCGCGACAATGACCTGAATTTCCTTGCCTTCTGCGTCGCGTTTTCTTAAGTCGCCTTTTTTTTCATCGCGAAGTTTTCTTAAATCATCTAAACTCATCTTTGCCATAATCTTTACTCCTCACTTTCTTCCAAAGATTCTAAATACTGTTTCAACAGTATAAGGGAGCCTGCATCATCAAGCTCTCCTATTGTTTCGATTAGTTCGGATTTACGAACTTCGTATTCGTCGTTATCGGGTTTTTTGCGGCGTAAAACGATTTCCGCGTTACCTTCAAACATCAATATCGTTCTGAACATTCCGGCAACATCGCCCGTCGGCGGAATATCAACATTTTTTATGTCAAACCATGCGCTTACCGTTGTGCCAACGCCTTTTTCGGATTTTATATCCCAGCCGCCGCCTGATTGCTCTGCCGTCTGAATCAAAAACGGAAGACCCAAGCCCACCTTTCGGTGCGGATGTTTAATGCCGTCTGTCACAAACGGGTCGATTGCCCGGCTTAATTCCTCCTTCGTCATTCCCTTACCGTTATCCTTTACAAGGAAACGAAACTCCGTATCGCTCTCTGTCACATCAAGTTCAACCGTACCCGCTCCTGCTTCTACGGCATTCTGCGTAATATCGGTAACCAAATCGGAAAGCGTAAAATGCATCAAAAATCTCCGATTTTTGATGCTTCGAGTTTTCCCCGAAAACTAAGTTTCCTAAGGAAACTTGTGCAAAATTTACACATTTTTATATTTATCTATTATTCCGGCGATATCGGCTTTGGCAAGTTTGCCGTAAGTATCGCCGCCGACTGTTAATACAGGAGCCAAACCGCAGCAGCCTACACAACGGACAGGATCGACAGAAAACAAACCGTCCTCTGTAACGCCGTTGGGCTCGATCCCCAGAATCTTGCGGCATTCGTCAATTAAATCCTGAGCGCCTTTCAGGTAACAGGCTGTCCCAAGACATACGGAGATTCTGTGCTTTCCCGGTTTTGTGGTTTTAAAGAAGTGATAAAAAGTTATTACTCCGTACACTCTGGCAAGCGGAATTCCGGTAAGAAGGGATAATTGTTCTGCCGCAGGACGGGAAATATACCCGAATGTTTCCTGGGTTTTATGGAGAATCATGATAAGACTCCCGGGTTTAGGTTTCCATTCTTCTATAAAAGACATTAGTTCCTGAGGAAAAGTATAATCCCCTTCTGTTTTCGCATTCTGTGCCATGAGTCCCCCTATTGAGGTATTGTATATCGTTTATGTTGAGTTGGCAAGTGTCAAGATCGAATAGATGCCTTAAGACCCCTACCAGAAAACACGAAACCTGATTTCACAGCGCGGCTCGTTATAATTTATACTCGACAAGAAAAGCGAAAACATCCATAATGTTGTAATGACCTCGGGGAATGCCGATTTAAAATCAATAAAAAAACAAGAACTTTTTTCCAACCTTTCGGCAGATGAAATTGATTTTATCAGTTCTCACTGCGGCATTATAAATCTTGAAAAAAATAAACCTTTATTTAACAGCGGTGAAAAAGCAGAGCGCTTTTATATTTTGACAAGCGGCGATATACGCGTCTTAAAAAGAAACGGCTCCGGTCACGAAGAACAAATGGCGCACTTTACTTCCGGCGACACAATCGGCGACTTTGACTTTGCGCGCGGCGCCGTCTATGACGCGTCAGCCGAAGCCGCCGAAGATTCGGCTCTGATCGTGTTTCCCGATTTGGAATATTCGATTGAATCCCTTACGCAAAAAAATCCAAATACAGTTTGCAGCATTCTTCTTAACGCGATTATAATGATGACAGGACGCATTAAATCGACACGCCGCCTGATCCTTGAAAACATGCCGTGGGTTCAGGAACTGCACAGGCGGGCTTATGAAGATCCCGGCACAGGTCTTTGGAAGCAGACACTAATCGCAGATGAGATTTCCAGCGTATTAAAAGAGCCGTCCGCTCTTATAATGCTAAAGCCCGATCGATTTAAAATACTTGTCGATTCGCGCGGACACAGCGCAGGCGACGAAGCCATGATACGCATAGCGATTATATTAAAGAATATTACGCGCATTATGGGTCACGGCTGGGCATTGCGCTTTAAAAGCAATGAAGTCGGCTTAATTTTTAATAATTGCCGTCACGAACAGGCTGCAAATATCGCGGAAAAACTCGCAGAAATGATCTGCGCGCTCGATCCTGTTCCTCCCAGCGGAGAAAACCCGGAGTTTAAATTTTCTGCCACTATTTCATGGTCTCTATGGCCCCGCGATGATCCGGAATGGGAAAGTTTTTTTTCGGGCACTTATTCACTGCTTTTGGACACATGGAAAGCAAACGGCAATAAGATAGCTCATTATTCAAAAACGGAAAAGGTATGAACGATAAGACTTTATTTACTTCATTGGAAGAATCTCCGCTTTTTTCCGCGCTAAACGAAGAAGAATATCATATTATCGCAAAAGTTTTTAAACCGATTCATGCGGCAAAAGACGACATCATCTTCAGGGAAGGCGATTCGGGCAATAATTTTTTTATTCTGCTTTCCGGCGGACTAAACGCATCCGGTCTGCAATCTGACGGAACCCAGAGGTGGTTATTTGATATTAATCCCGGAGAATTTTTCGGCGAAATGTCGATTATTGCCCATGAGCCGCGCTCTGCGACCATTACAGCCTCGGCAGATTCTGTGGTGCTTATGCTGCATGCGGAAGATTTTTTTGATATCATCTCGAATCATCCTATGATCGGCTACAAAATTCTTCGCGCGATAAGCATTGTGCAGAATCAATGGCTTGATCAGTCGTCCAAATCATATAATGACCTGACAAGGTGGGGTGAAACAGCGCGGCGCAGAGCCATCACTGATGAAATGACAGGTCTTTATAACCGCCGTTTCCTTGAAGATTCGATAAAAGAGCGCTTCACAAATCAATCCATGAATTTTAGAATAATGTCGCTTTTAATGATGGACCTTGATAAAATTCACGGCATAAATAACACATACGGCACAAAAGCAGGCGATATTGTAATTACTGTCGCTTCAGAAATTATCAGTTCATGCCTGCGCCCGGGCGATATTCCCGCCCGTCTTTCCGGAGACGAGTTCGCAATCCTGCTCCCTGACACCGACAGCAACGACGCGATTAAGGTCGCCGAGCGAATCAGGGCAAAAATCGAAAGCAGGGAAATTGAAGTGCCTAAAAGCCCGGGCAGCACAGAGAACACATTAATCTTTACCAGAACCAGCATCGGCATAGCAATAGCGCCGTCTCATGCCAGCACAACAGCAGAACTTGAAGAGGCGGCAGACAGCGCCCTTCGCAAGGCAAAGGAGCTTGGCAGAAACAGGGTCGAGGTTTTTGAGTAGAGATCCTGCGGGAAACTCACATAGAGAGTTATCCTAAAACATACTAACTTATATGTATTAAAACGCTTTTGCTGTTTTACTCTATTTACAACAAGTTAATAGTAGTTTACCATATACATAATGAGAATAGCTATCATCAGCGATATTCACCAGACAACATTCTGGATGAAAGTGATCCATCAAAAAGATGATTTTGATAAAATTATTTTTTTGGGTGATGAGTTTGATTGCTGGGACAACAGATGGCCTTTCCAGATGAATAACGCTGAAAATATTATAAAGTTCAAAATGAGCGATCCTGAAAAGATCGATCTTTGCTGGTCAAATCACGCGACAAGCTATTACCTTGACGAAAGATGTTCGGGCTTTCAGTACGATCGCGCAGCTGATATCAAAGAGTTTTATAGCAAACACAAGGATTTTTATAACGTTATTTATACCTACGATAACTGGATATTTTCTCATGGCGGCGTTTCGGCAAAATGGATGAAATGCAGCGGAATAAATGATTTAAGCGAAATAAATCCATTGTTCAGGGAAAAACCGAATTTTTTCAGATGGGTCGGCCCTGATGACAGCGGAAACAATCCAAACGAGGGTCCTCTATGGATTCGTCCAAAAGCGTTATTATCAACTTTTGTTCCCAAGTACAACCAGATAACAGCCCACACGGAAGGCATCGAGCCGCGGCTTGTCACAAGAAACAAGCAAATACTTGTCTTCTGCGACACTTACGAGCATAATTACTTAACCATTCTTGACACAGTAACCAACGATGTTAAATTTGCTGTGATGGATTAAGCGTTTCTTTCCGCTGCAATTTTATTCCCCATTTCGCGTAACAGATACTTTTGTATTTTTCCGCTTGATGTTAACGGATAGCTGTCCACAAAAAATACGTGACGCGGAATTTTGTAACGTCCGATTTTGTCGCGGCAGTAATCGCGAACGTCTTCTTCGGTTAAAGTTACATCGGGTTTTAAAATGATAAACGCGCCGACTTCTTCGCCGTATTTTTCGCTTGCAATTCCCGCAACCTGAACGTCTTTAACGCCCGGCATCGTGTACAAAAAGTCTTCCACTTCTTTGGGTGAAATATTTTCTCCGCCTCGGATGATTAAGTCTTTTATGCGCCCTGTCACCTTAAAGTTGCCGTCTGCGTCTTTTATGCCCTGGTCTCCCGAGTGAAGCCAGCCGTCTTTGTCGATACACGCTGCGGTGGCTTCGGGCATTTTGTAATAACCCTTCATTGTGTTGTAGCCTCTGCAGCAGAACTCGCCGTGAGTGCCGTCAGGGCATTCTTCGCCTGTTTCGGGATTGCGAATCGTAACTTCGACGCCGGGGAGCATACGCCCCACAGTTTCAACTTTTACAGTGATGTTGTCGTCGTAACGCGTTTGCGTCATTACGGGAGAAGCTTCCGTTAAGCCGTAGCAAATCGTAACTTCTTTCATGTACATATGATCAATTACTTGTCGCATGGTTTCGATTGGACAGGGCGAGCCTGCCATGATGCCTGTGCGAAGACTTGAAAGATCAAACATTTTGAACATTGGATGATTAAGTTCTGCGATGAACATTGTCGGCACTCCGTAGAGAGCGGTGCATTTTTCTTTTTGAACTGTGGCAAGAACGAGTAATGGGTCGAACCATTCAATGAGAGCCGCAGTTGAACCGTGAGTGATAACTGCCATCATGCCAAGCACTAGCCCGAAACAATGGAAGAGAGGCACGGGGAGACACACAATGTCTTTTTCTGTTAAGCGCTGATTTTCGCCGATGTTAAAACCGTTATTTAAAATGTTACGGTGAGTGAGCATTACGCCCTTGGGAAAACCTGTGGTGCCCGAGGTGTACTGCATATTTACAACATCATTAGTGTTAAGCGAAGATTCTATTTCGTGCATTTCTTTAGAATCGCTGTGCTGCCCCAAAAGCAAAACCTCGTTAAAACTGTACATTCCCCTGTGTTTTTGCTGCCCAATATGCACAACATATTTCAGGAACGGAAATTTTTCTGAATCGATATGCCCTCTCTGAGACGTTTTTAATTCCGGCACAAGTTCGTTTGTCATTGCGATATAATCAGAATCGCGCCAGCCGTTTGTGAGACACAAACACACCATGTCAGATTGTTTAAGCACAAACTCAAGCTCGTGGGTTTTATAACCTGTATTGATCGTAACAAGCACCGCGCCGATTCTTGCGCATGCAAAAAGAACTGTGTTCCAATCGGGCACATTGGTCGCCCAAATGCCGACATGGTCGCCTTTTTTTACGCCCATGTTCAGTAAACCAACCGCAAAGTTGTCTACACGCTTGTTAAACTCCGAATATGAAAAACGCAAATTACGATCGGCGTAAACGATAAAATCGTGGTCAGGGTGCGCGGCGGTTTTTTCGCGTAAAACCTGAGATAAAGTCTTTTCTATATATTCCATGATGATTCCTTAAATAGGCGTATAAATAACCGCTAAAATCTTCACAGGATTATTGTCTGCAGAGAAAACTTTATGCGGCACTATCGAATCGTAATAAACAGAGTCGCCGGTTTTTAATGTTTCCTTGTCGGTACCGTACTCAAGCGAGAGGGTTCCTTCCATTACATAGATGAACTCTTCGCCTTCGTGAGATGACTTGTCCTGTTTGGCGTCTGCCTGAATTGTTACGATAAACGGTTCCATGTGGCGGCCGGTTTTATCGGCGGCAAGCGCGTTAAAGCTCATGCCGTGATGACCGCTTATTGATGCGCCCTCAGGAAGCCCTGTTTTAAATCTGCTGGCATCAACTGCGCCCCCTGCCCTGCAAATAACAGGACCCAATTGTTCATGGTCGTCAAGAAGCGTGCCCAGGCGTACGCCCAGCCCCCTGGATATTTTAATGAGCGGTGCAAGATCAGGAATATGTCCGTCATCTTCGATCTTTGCGATTAAGTCCGCCTGAACGCCTGAACGCTCGGACAGATCTTCCCGGCTGATTGAATAGGTCTTTCTGATTTCGGCGATTCGTTCGCCTAAAGTTAATGTTGCCATAAAGACATTGTAGCGATTTATGTCAATTCATTCAATAGATTTTTAAAAACTTGCATAAATTCGATATCTTGAGTATTTCGTTGTATCAGGATACTATAAAGATGAAGATATTGCAGTTTTACAGGTTAAAATAATGACAGAAATTATAAAATCAAGGAATATCTCATGTACAGGCTGTAACAGGTGTGTCCGCGAATGTCCAATGGAAACAAGCAATGTTACCTATCTGGACGAAAAAGGAAACTTAAGGGTAAAAATCGACTATAACAAATGTATTGTCTGCGGACGATGCGTAAAAACATGCAAGCATAACGCAAGATATTTTGCAGACGATACGCTGCGGTTTTTTGACGATGTTTCAAAAGGTATTCCTGTATCGATCATAGCCGCGCCTTCGATTAGGACGAATATTCCGGAGTACAAAAAACTATTTACGTTTTTTAAATCGATCGGCGTAAAAAAAATATTCGACGTTTCGCTGGGAGCCGATATCTGCACTTGGGCTCATATAAAATGTATCGAAAAAAGCATTGCCGTTTCGGGCAAGATAGCTCCCATAATAACCCAGGCGTGTCCCACGATTGTCAATTACTGTGAATTGTACCGTCACGACCTGCTTCCAAGGCTTTCCAGGGTTCATAGCCCGATGGCATGCACTTCGATTTATATGAAAGATTATTACGGCATAAAAGACAATATTGCCGCGCTTTCGCCGTGTATCGCAAAATCAAAAGAGTTTTGTGATACAAACCTGGCACAGTACAACGTTACATTTTTCAGCCTTCTTGAATATTTAAAAAATAACAATATCGCGCTTCCTGAGGAAGAGACGCAGTTTGATAATGACGAGAGCGGGCTTGGAGCGCTTTTCCCGGTGCCGGGAGGGCTAAAGGAAAATATCGAGCATTATTTTGGAAAAAATATTCACATTGCAACAGGCGAAGGTTTTAACATATACCAAAAACTTGACATATACGCGCAGACTCCGCAGAATTTACTGCCTGATGTTTTTGACGTTCTTAACTGCATAGAAGGCTGTAATATAGGGCCTGCCTATTCTCATGACAAAAACGTTTTTGAAGTAAGCAAAACCATTCATAAAAAAAGAAAAAAGGAAATCGAAAGAATAAATAACGAAAATTATAAATCAACGTATAAGATGTACGACAATACTCTTGAACTTTCGCATTTTTTAAGGGATTACAAACCTGTCTTTACGGAGTTCCCGAAAATAACCGATGCTGATATTGAACAGGCTTTTAAACGGCTTGGCAAAAATACTTACGAAAAGCAAAATATTGACTGCGGCGCATGCGGAAGCGAAACATGCACTCATATGGCAAGAAAAATAACCCTTAATGTAAATATTGCAAGCAACTGCATTTTTAAAGCGATGGAAGATGCAAAAGCAGAACAGGAAGATAATATGCGCACTCACCTGCGCGAATTAAACATGTCGCTTGAAAAAGAAGAAAACGACCTTCAGCTTACTAAATTAAACGCTGTTGTTAAGGCGACAAAAATCGGTTTATGGGAAGTATCGCTTGTAAACACAGATCCTTTTGATCCCAATAATGTTTTTATATGGTCTGATGAATTCAGATTTATGCTTGGATACGAAGGAAAAGAAGATTTCCCTAATACTTTCGAAGCATGGGCGGAAAAACTTCATCCCGATGACAGGGAAGAAGCGTTTATTGTGATTGAAAAACATTTAACAGACAAAACAGGAAAAACGCCGTACGATGTAGAATATCGTCTGCTTTGCAAAAACGGCGAATATTCTTATTTTCACGCATGCGGCGAATCGATCCGCGATAAGGAAGGAAACCCAATCCGCGTCGCGGGAGCTGTAATGGATATTACAGAATCAAAAAAAGTTTTATTAAGCAAAGACAAACAGCGGATACAAGCGGAAGAGGCAAGCAAGGCAAAAACAATTTTCTTAAGCAATATGAGCCACGAAATAAGAACGCCTTTAAACGCGATTATCGGAATGACTACAATCGGAAAAATGTCGGTTGAAGCCGATAAAAAAGACATCTCGTTTAACAAGATCGAAGGAGCGTCCAAACATCTTCTGGGCATTATCAACGATATTCTTGACATGTCCAAAATTGAAGCAAACAAACTTGAACTTTCGCTTGTCAATTTTGAATTGGACAGGATGATTCAGAAAGTTGTTGATATACTTCAGCCGCGAATAGACGAAAAACGGCAGGATTTCAGGGTTTACATTGAAAAGGAAATACCTGAAGCGCTTGTCGGCGACGACCAAAGGCTCTCGCAGGTAATCGCCAATCTTTTATCCAACGCCATTAAATTTACGCCGGAAGAAGGATCGATTCGCCTTGACGCGCGGCTGATATCGGAAAAAGACGAAATGTGCCGCCTTTTAATCTGCGTCTCGGATACCGGAATAGGCATCGCAACGGAACAAAAAGAGCGTTTGTTTGAATCTTTCGAGCAGGCTGATTCGCGCATTGCACGTAACTTCGGCGGCACAGGTCTTGGCCTTCCCATTTCCAAACGCATAGTAGAAATGATGGGCGGCGAATTATGCGTTGATTCGGAACCCGGCAACGGAGCCGCGTTTGTTTTTAACATTTTATTAAAACGCGGCGAAAAAATTGAAAATGACAAAAACGTAAACGTAATAAATGATTATAGCGGCGTTTTTAAAGGAAAAAGAATTCTGCTTGCAGAAGACGTAGATATAAACCGCGAAATCGTAATGACTTTACTGGAACCGACCGAGGCGGTTATTGAATGCGCCGAAAACGGAGCTGCAGCCGTTGAAATGTTCAAGCTGGCGCCTGAAAAGTACGATTTAATTTTTATGGACATACAGATGCCGGAAATGGACGGGTACGAAGCTACACGCATTTTACGCGAACTTGAAAACAGGGGGAAAAGTATTCCCATTATCGCAATGACAGCCAACGTATTTAAAGAAGACGTTGAAAGATGCCTGCAAGCCGGTATGAACGACCATGTAAAAAAACCAATTGACTATGAAGAAATGATCAATATAATAAAGCAGTACATTTAAAGTTTTCTTATAGTATCAACTTCTACTTCTATCTGTCTGAAACCGCGATCGATTTCTCCGGATATTTCTACAAGGTCGTTTTCATCGACTGTAATATTTCTCCATAACCTGCTCTCGATTTCGATAATTATGCTTCCTGTTTCGTCCTCAAACAAGTATCTTTCGTTTCCAAGAAATTGCAATATTCTTCCCCGTAAAATTACAGGCATATCGTCACGAAGCGTTCTTGCCTCCGCAACGGTGATTACATCCGCGCCTGGTCCTACATAGCCCCCCTGCTGCGCATTTATGGAAGCAGCCGCTATCGGCAGCAGAATTAAAAAATACAAAAATTTTCTTTTCATTGGGATATTCTAATATGGGGATAGTTAGCTGTCAATAAAAATTGCATAAACAGGAACATCAATCTGCTAATTCCATGTGACTTCGTAAACAAGGGGATTTTCCAGAACAAGAAGATCCAAAAGCGGGATATCGAAATTGGCTCTTCTGCCGGAAAAAGTTCCGCCCCTTGCAGCTGTAATCGTTCCCGGAAAATCAATGGAGACGCGCACTCTGGAAGCCGCAATTTCATTTCTTACGTTCCTGTTGTAAAAAGACGCGACCAGTTCCAGATATTCAGGTCTTGTCATTTCTTCGCCGGTTGCAACAGGCGCCATAAGCGCGTTTAAATAATCGGAGATTTCTTCGGAAAGAAGTCCAAGAATTTCAGGGCCGTTGGTTCGATTCAAATTGATTACGCATCGTCCGCCTGCTGCCCGCTGCTCAAAAGTTATAAAGCCCCTTTGAGTGCCCAAAAAATCACCTATTCTGGAAATTCGAATCTGCCCCTCAATTGAGGAGGGAGTTAAATTTCTAAAAACAGCCGATGTTACGCCCGGCGCGGAAGAAAACGATGTTGATATGCTTTGTCCGTTTAAAACGGGACCCGATGCTCCTGTACCTGCTTCATTTAAACGCTGGATCAGGGAGGTAATGGCAGGTTCAAGAGCCATGTTGACCGTCAGCGCCGCAGAGCCGTCTGACGCAAGAGAGCCGCTGATTCTGGCTGTACACGAGAGTAAAGTCAATATAACCAAACATAGAGGTAAAAATGCTTTCATACATATAGAAAATAAATCATTTGTAAAAAAGTTTCAATTTGTAATAAAATATCCGCAACCACCCCCTGCAAATTGTGTCAAAATGTCAAAAGGGTATTTGTATACTCACATTTTATTATATTTTGGAGGGAATCATGTCTGTTCCATATACAGAAAAGCCTTGGGAGTTTTTAAATGATTACAGGGGGAAAGAGTTTACGGGTCAATGGCCGACATTGCCGGAAATGTTTAAAATTACGGTGTCCCGTTATCCAGAGCGGGCATGTTTTACCGTATATGAACCGGATAGAATCAGTTTGAATTATACCGAGGCGCTGCATCTTGTCGAATCTATCGCAAGATGGCTTCACAGTAAGGGTATTCGCCGGGGAGACAGGGTCGCGGTAACGGGAAAAAATTCGCCGGAATGGACAGTTGCATACCTTGGCATCCTGTTTGCAGGCGGCGTTGTGGTTCCCATCGATTATCAGCTTAGAAACGAAGAGAGCGATTTATTGATTAAGACCGCAGGCGCTCGAATTCTTTTTGTAGACGAAGAAAAACTCGATCATTACAAAGACAATTCAGGCGGACTTGAATCCGTGATTTCGTTAAAGCAGGGTCTTGGAACATATATTTACACATTGGACGGACCGCAAACAGAAATCGAACAGTCCATAGAAACAGATATTGCGGCGATTTTATTTACATCAGGAACAACAGGCGTCCCGAAAGGCGTTATGCTAACTCACAGAAATTTGGTTTCTGACTGTTATCAGGCGCAGGGAACTCCTCTTATCATTTTACATACCGATGTTTTTTACGCGATACTTCCCATTCATCATTCATACACGATGCTCGCGGTTTTTATCGAAACAATTTCCGTAGGCGCGGAAGTTGTCTTTGGAAAAAAGATGGTAACGACTCAGATTTTAAAAGATTTAAAAGAAGCAAAAGTTACCATGCTTTTGGGCGTGCCGATGCTTTTTAATAAAGTGCTTGCGGGGATTAGACGCGGATTAAAAGCAAAAGGGCCGGTTGTCTTTGGTTTAATTTCATTTTTAATGGGAATTTCGGGAGTAATAAAAAAAGTTTTTAAGGTTAATCCCGGTAAAAAAATGTTTAAGGCGGTTCTTGATAAAGCAAGTCTTTCGTCAATTAGAATTTGTATCTCGGGCGGCGGGCCTCTTGCGCCAAGCGTATTTAGAAAATACAATCAGCTCGGCATCGACTTTGTGCAAGGGTACGGTCTAACCGAAACTTCGCCAATCATTACGATAAATCCTGTTGAACAGTACAAGGAAACGAGCGTAGGACGCACATGCCCCGGCGTTGACATGAAAATTTTAAATCCTGATGAGCGCGGCATCGGCGAAGTAATTGTAAAGGGATCGATGGTCATGCTTGGTTATTACAATATGCCGGAAGAAACAGCCGCGTCTTTTACTCCTGACGGTTATCTGAAAACAGGCGATCTTGGTTACATGGACAGTGAAAATTATTTGTATCTTACAGGACGCGCCAAAAACATGATTGTTACAGAAAGCGGCAAGAATGTTTACCCGGAAGAAATTGAAAATGAATTCCAGTTATTCGAAGAAATTGAACAAATCTTAATCCGCGGATACATACTCGATGAAAAATTAAAAACAGAACGAATCGAAGCGCTTGTGTATCCAAATCCTGAATTCAAGAACGCAAAAGGCGAGACACCGTCCAAAGATGAAATGAAAGCAAAAATTGACAGCATTATTCTGGAAGTTAATCAGAGACTGCAATCCTACCAAAAAATCAACAAAATTGAGATTCTTGATAAACCGATGGAGATGACGACAACAAAGAAAATAAAACGCGGTAATTTATAGGGAAGAGGAAGATTTAAACCACGGAGTACAGGAGGTTTTTGAACCTATCTTATCCTTTTCTCCGTGGTTATCTATTCCTTCCTTATAGCGGCGCTTTGGGCGTGGGCTTCCAAGCCTTCCGCCCTGCCGATAATTTCCGCGGCGTTACGCGCTTTTTCAAAGCCTTCGCCCCGGGCGCAGCGCAGCGTTGTTACGGTTTTTAAGAAGTGACGGACTGAAAGCCCGCCTGTGAACCGCGCGCATGTTTCTGTCGGCAGCGTGTGATTAACGCCTGCGGAATAATCGCCAAGGACTTCTGCGCTATTTGCGCCAATAAAAAGTGAGCCGTAATTTTTTAATTTTGGAATTATGTTTTCAATATTTAAAGTCTGCAATTCCAAATGTTCAGGCGCAATTATATTTGCGATACGAACCATGTCTTCCAAATCTTTATAAATCACTATAAGGCCGCCTGCACTTAACGAAGCGCGCGCTGTCTTTCTGTTGTTTTCCGGCAATTCATTTAAACGGCTTTCTATACATGCCGCGATTTTTTCTGCAATTTCTTTTGTTGATACAAGAGCTCTTGCGCGCGCATCGGGATCATGTTCTGCCTGCCCTATCATATCAGCCGCCGCAAAATTTACTGTGTTTTCATCATCTGTGATAACCAAAATGTCTGAAGGTCCTGCGATAAAATCAATACCCACTTCGCCGAAGAGCTGTTTCTTTGCGGCGGCAACAAAACGGTTTCCGGGCCCTGCGATAACGTCAACGCGCGGAACTGATTCCGTTCCAATTGCAAGAGCGGCAATTGCCTGCGCGCCGCCAATCGAAAAAATACGCAGTTCTCTTTCGTTTTTGCCGCAAATGTTCGCGGCGATAATTGCTGCGGCAAGTGTTTTTGTATCCGGCAATCCGTCCGCCGCAGGCGAAGACGAAAGAATTACTTCATTCACACCGGCGCAGAAAGCCGGAATCATGCACATTAGTACAGATGAAAAAAGAGGGAAACGGCCTCCCGGAATATATACGCCTGCGCGTTCTACAGGGATAATTCTTTGCCCTGTAATAATGTTTTTGTTTAATTCAACTTCAAAATCTGCGAACTGCTCCCTTTGTTTGCAGGCGAAATTTTTAATGTTAAGAGCTGCAAGCTCAAGAGCGCCGACCAAAGACGGCTCGCCTGCGCGAAGATCATCAAGCGCTTTTTTTGCCTGCGAAAAAGGAACTTCTAACCTTTCAGGAGAAGATTTATCCCATTTGGACGCGTATTTTTTTACAGCGGCGTCTCCGCTTTTTCGCACATCAGCAATAACTTTTTTTACGGTTTTTTCTGTGCGCGGATCATCAGTTTGCCTTGGAATATTTTTCCAATATGCGTCAAAATCCTTACTTTCTATTATTTTCATAATATTTTTCCTATATCATCTCTTTACATGCTGTTAAAAATTTATCCATTTCGTCATCTGTGCCAATGCTGACGCGTAAATGCTCAGCGATTCGGTTTTTATTAAAATGGCGGGCAAGAATGCCGCGTTCTCTGAGATCGGCGAATAATTCTGCGCCGCTGATTTTTGGATGTTTTATAAATAAAAAATTTGCAGAGGAGGGCGAAACAATAAATCCAAGTTCACTTAAAGCTTTTGCCGTTCTTTCGCGCGTATCAATCACGCGTTTATTTATCCCGTCGTAATATGCGGCATCTTCGATTGCGGCTTTGGCGCCTGCAAGAGCAAGTCTGTCGAGAGTGTATGAATTAAATGAATCGCGTATTCTGCAAAGACCCTCGATTAATTTTTCGCTGCCTATTGCAAAACCTGCGCGAAGTCCCGCAAGGGATGCCGATTTTGAAAGAGTGTGTACTGTTAAAATATTCGGGTATTTATCGATATACGGAACCGCAGACCCGGTGCCGCAATCAATTCTATCGGCGACAAAGGCAATGTAGGCTTCATCGATAATAAAAACTTTTTTTTGTTTTTCCATGAAATCCGCAATGGATAAAACGTCATCTAACGGGAGGGCAATACCTGTAGGCGCGTTTGGATTTGGAATAATAATGCCGTCCGAAGGAATCTTAAAATCAGATGCTTTAACGGAAAAATCATCCTGGAGCGGAATCAAACTGTACGGTATATCCCAAAGGTCTGCGTAAACAGGATAGAAACTGTAAGTAATATCCGGAAATAAAATTGTTTTTTCAAAAAACGCGCCGAATGCAAATGCAAGTATTTCATCGGAACCGTTACCTGCAAACACCTGCTGAGGTTTTACACCATAACGTTCTGCAATTGCTTTGCGAAAATCGGTACATTCGGGATCGGGATAAAGACGCAAACGATCGTCTGCCGCGTTTTTTATTGCTTCGATAACTTTTGGAGAAGGCGGATACGGATTTTCGTTTGTGTTTAATTTTATAAACTGCCTGTCTCTGGGCTGTTCGCCAGGCACATAAGGAGATAGATTTTTCGCGCGTTCATTCCAGTAACTGCTCAATTTATTTCCCCCGTTACTTCTTGTGTCTGCGATCCAGTTCGTCAAGAATTTCCTGCACGCTTATACCCGCGCGTGACATAAGAACTGTAGAAAAATATAAAAGGTCTGCCGCTTCCCAGATAATTTCTTCGCGGGTTTTTGCTTCGCAAAGTTCCTGAGCCTCTTCCATAATTTTTTCGCGTACAAGCTCGTCGTCCAAGGTTGCGGTATAGGAGCCAGGCGCGGGATTTTTAAAACGTTCGGTTATAATATCATGTAAAAACTGCCATGTATATTCCCTGTTTGTGCCGAAACAGGAAAACGCGCCTGTGTGGCAAACAGGGCCTGCCGGTTTTGCAATTGCGAGTAATGCGTCGCGATCGCAGTCGGCGCGAAGACGCAGAAGTTTTAATACGTTACCTGAGTTTTCGCCCTTCATCCAGAGTTTATTGCGCGTTCTTGAGTGAAAGCAGACATTGCCGCGCCTGAATGTTTCGCCTAACGCATCTTTATCCGTGAAACCTGTCATCATTACCTGTCCATCAGGTGTTTGTACAATTATTGGAAGCAGGGTTTTTTCAGCCATTGGCTGTCCTTTTTTCCAGTTAAGAGAGACTGAAAACGCGTCTGCAAGATTTATTTTTCCTGTATAAAGAGCCATGCCAAGCTGAACATCACAGCCGAGAGATGCGATATTTTCCACTTCGTCCAATGCTGAAACGCCGCCTGCGACAGTGATTTGGCAATTTAAAGCTTCGCGTAACTTTTTTGCGGGAGACAGGTCTGTGCCTGACATTGTGCCTTCGCGATCAACGCATGTAAAGAGAAGCTCTCCCGCATAGGGCTCTACCGCTTTTGCCGCTTCGATTAAATCAAGTCCTGTGAAGGTTTTCCAGCCGTCCACGACTATTTCGTAAGAACCGGAAGTATTGGCGCGCGCGTCAACTGCAACGATCAATCTTTCGCGCCCGATTTTTTTTGACATTTCTTCAAGGAATGATTTATTAACAGCAAATTCGCCGTTAGGGTTACGGAACGCATTTGAGCCTACAATAATTTTGCGCGCGCCAAGACTGATAAGTTCCTTTGCCTGCTGTGCTGTTTTTATGCCGCCTCCTACCCTGCACTCGGCTTTTCGCAAAAGAGGTTTAATCATTTCAATATTGGAACCTTTCCCCATCGCCGCATCAAGGTCGATAACCGCGACTTCGCCATAGCGGTCGAACTCCGCCGCAAGTTCATCCGCGTTATCGCGCTGGAGAACGAGCTCTTCGCCCTGTTTTAACTGAACGACCTTGCCGTTTTGTATATCTATTGAAGCTATTACCATGGGATTAGTACCTTACATCATATTATATTTTTCTTTTTTTTTGTCAAGAGAATTTGTTAACTTCGGCTTGTACTGAAGCTTCCAGTTTCCATTATTACATAATTCCATACATATTTGCAATGGTAGCAGGTATAGTAGCAGGTATGGTAGCAGCTACATTAGCAGCTACCTAAAGGAACAAAAAAAAGAGTTAAAAGTTAAGAGCGTTGATGCACGCAGTCCATTTTGTTATCATGCTTGAACTGCGGGCATCGTTAGCTCTAACCTTCAACTCTTTGTTTTAAAAATTAATCTTCAAGTAATTCTAATCCCCAAATCCTGAACGCAAATGGTCCTGCTGTTGAACGAGTTGTCTGGAAATTGATCTGTTCAAGCGTTGTTTGATCGTATGTTACGTTTCCTTGACCCCATTCCGGCCGGCTAAAATTACCTGCGGCAGCGCTGCCGGTAGAACCTTGTGCGGGAATGTTCAATGTGTATTGGGTCGGCGTTGCAGTAGCTGTTACACGCGAAAAATAGTAGCTGGAATCTGCATCTCCGCCTTCCATCGGACCTTTAAGATTCTCCTGCGGAAGTTTTACATCGACAGCCTGTCCGTCACCCTGTATCCAGAATGTAATTTTTCTTGCGTTTTGAAGTGCTTCAAGTTCGTCTTCATCCGCCTGAGCTGATAATATTGCAAAGCCGTATTGGAAACCAAGCCGTATATTCCCTGAAACAGAAAAAACCCTGGCTCCATTTATGTACTCTTCTTCACCAAATGCGATATCAGAATCACCTACCGGGTTGCCTGACGGAAGACCGTTGTGAGTTTCTTTGTTGTCGTTAATTAACATCCAGATAAAACCTCCGTACGATATCTGGAAACATTCACATGGATCATCACATTCGCATGTTTCTTCGCTGCATGTTTCTGCTGTGCAGGTGCAGCCGCCGCCTTCGCCTTCGCCCTCACCTTCGCCTTCGCCTTCGCCGCCATTACATGTGCCGCATCCGCAGCTTCCTTCTGAACAAGTGCAAGCATCGGCGCTTCCTCCGCATTGACATTCAACCGTGCCTGAATCGCCTTCGCAAGACGCAAAATTAGCTAAACCTAAAACAGCGATAAATGCGATAATTGCAATCGTTTTAATTAAAATCGATAATGCGTTCTTTCTTTTTTTCATGGAACACCCCTCAAAATTAAGATATTATTAATGTATATTATTTTAGGCTCGTTTATATTAAATAAATATCACCCTAAAAAGGTGATATTGGGGTGATTTATGGGTGAATTGTTTTTGTGTTTAATATTCGGCCGCTGTTAAACAGGATAAAAAACGCTCCAATATTATGCAATAACGCGCCTGCGATCGGCGTTACAATTCCGGCTCCTGCGAGAAATATCATAACAGCGCTTACGGAAAAAGCCAGAACGATGTTTTGATAAATGATGCTTTTTGTTTTCTGCGAAAGACGAACAGCGTATGGTATGTTTGCAAGATTGTTATTCATTAAAGCAATGTCCGCGCTTTGAATGGCTGTGTCGGAACCCATTGCACCCATCGCTATTCCAACATGCGCTTTGGAAAGAGCAAGCGCGTCGTTGATTCCGTCTCCTATGACTGTAACAGTATGCTCTTTCATCATTTGTTCTACGTGTTCAAGTTTTTGTTCAGGCAAAAGGCTGCACTTCATTTCGTCAATGCCTGTCGCGTTTTGAATCTTTTGAGCAGACTGAAACCTGTCTCCTGTAAGAAGACAGGTTTTTTCGACGCCAATATTTTTAAGTTCTCTTACAATTTCCGCGGCGTCTTCGCGCGGCGTATCCTTAAAAACAATGCATCCAAGTATTTCCCCGTTTTTTATTACCCAGTTACAGGTTCCGCTGTCTTCATATTTTTCCGTAATATTAAAACCAAGAGAACACAGCCAGCTTCGGCTGCCCATAATAATTTCGTCATTTCCGTTTTTTGCTTCCAGACCCTTTCCAATATTTTCCTTAATTATATAATCTCTGCTGAAAGTTTTATTTTCGCATAACGCAAGTATGGATTTTGACACCGGATGAAGCGACGCGTGAGCCGCGCTTGCCGCAGCCTCTATAAGTTCGTCAAAACCTGCCGCTTTTTCCAGATAAAAATTACTTGCTTCCAGCATTCCGTTTGTGATGGTTCCTGTTTTATCGAATACAACATAGTTTGTTTCGCCAAGGTACTGGACAAATTTAGAATTTTTTATAAGTATTCCCCTTTTTGCGGCTGCGCCAAGAACCGCAATCATCGGCGCAGAACTTATAAGCAGATGACCGCAAGGACAGCTTGCGACAAGAATCGCAATCGCTCTTGTAATATTTTCCGTAAACAGCCATACAAGAAGAGCTGTACAAAGAACAATCGGAATATAATAAAACATAAACTTGTCTACTATTTTTGTCTGCGGGATTGTAATGCGTTCTGATTCTTCAAGCAGCTTAACAATTTTTTGAAAAGACGTATCCGAATATTCATTTTTTACTATTACCTGAATACTGCCGTTAATATTCAGCGTTCCAGCGAATACAGAATCGTTTACAGTTACCGTTTTTGGAACAGATTCGCCTGTCAGGGATTTTTGATCCACGCTTGAAATGCCAAATACCACTTCTCCGTCTACAGGGAAAGACATGCCCGGGCGGATTATAATTATATCGCCGCGTTTTAATTCCTTTGCGCTTACTTCCAGTTCTTCGCCGTCTTTTAACAAAACAGCGTTATCCGCCTGCATTTTTTTTAATCCTTCAATCGCATCACGTCCTCCCATGATGCTTTTTTCTTCCAGGAAGTGAACAAATGTGCAGATAACGGGAATAATTACCGCAAGAAAAAAATCGCCGTTTAACACAGATATGATCATCGCAATTGACACAAGAATTTCCATTGAATCCTTCATGTTATGCGAAATTAAACCTTTTACAGCAGCGGCAAACACCGGCAGCCCTATAACAATAACGCCCAATAAATAAATAAAAGAAGAAATTATTTTTTGCTGCGGAAAAATCAAACCATAAATAAAAGCCGCTGCAAGACATACAAGCGCGCCCAATAAAGAGATAATATTTTTTTGGAATTTTTGTTTTTCCCTGTCCGAAAGATAATCGCGCCCTGAATCGGCAATTGCATTATTTTTCAAATTTTACCCCTTATGGCAGTACGATAACCGGCGCAGACGCGCCGTCAGGAACCAAAATGTTTCCGCCGGTTTTTGCCAAAACAGCGGCAACGCGCTGTCTGAACGTTGTGTTAATAATAACCTGCGGGTTTAAAGTATATTGCGTATACAAGCCGTAAAAATCCGCCATTTCTCTGTTCGCTCCCGAAATCCTTTCATTCTGGGACGAAACAGCGCGCTGAACCGTTTCTCTTGCCATCGACTCTGCAGTGTGCAAAAGAACATAAGCTCTTTCATGCGCCATTTGAATATTTGTTTGTTTATCAACAACGGCATTTCTTACAGCTTCGAACCAAAGGAGCGCTTCTACAGGAGGCGAAACATCTGTAAGCTCGACATTTGTAATTGTTATTCCAAGGTTTAAATTATTTATAACATTCTGAGTTTCGTTTAAAATTGAAGAAGAAAGGCGCATTATGCCGCTTGTAAGTATGAAATCTATATCCATGTTTGCAATTATCCGCGTTATCTGCGAACTTACGATGCCGTCGATTTTATTATCAATTTCGTTTGAAGAAAAATAATACTGCACAGGATCGCTTATCTGATATTTTATATTTGCAAGCAGCAGCACTATATTGTTGTCTCCTGTTAATAAAAAGCCGCTTCTTTCGATATCATTATAAAGAGCCGACTGTGATTTATAATGCGTAACAATGTCTCTTTCGTGTATTGTAAACACAGGAATTTTAATTACTTCGTCTATAAAAAAAGGAAGAGTAAAATGTATTCCGCTTTTTTTAATCTGCCTTTCCGGCGTACTGCCTGCAATTTTTCCAAAGCGCAGTACAATGGCAACTTCATTGCTTTGAACTATGCAGATACCGGAAAGCAGTATAAGACACGCGGCAAAAATAATTATATATTTAAAATATTTAATTATATATTGAAGTATTTCTGTAAATACGCCAAAACTTTTACTATTCATTTTTACTGCCTTAATCCATTCCGGTAATAATATCGAAGGGAGATTCACTTGCCCGCATTATTAAAACGGTATCCGGATTTACGGAATTTTCAAGCGCGATTAATTTTTTAAGGAAAATAAACAATCTTGAATTCTGATTATACGCGGTTCCATAAATTTCCGCGACTCTTCTTTCTGTTTCGGCGTCAATTCTTGCGGCTTCCAATGTGCCCTGCGCCACAATTTCTGACGCTCTTTCTACAGCTTCGCTTATAATTATTGCAGAGTCCCTGTTTCCTTCCGATATATACTGTGAAACATATTTTTGTCTTTCGGCTGTCATTTGATCAAAAACGCTGTAAATGTTCGAATCAGGAAGGGCAAGACGTTTTACGCCAAGAGTCTGGATTTCGATGCCGTAATTTTCCATCGCGGAAAGAGCTACTTTTTCTTCGATTGACCGGCATATTTCGTCTAACCTTATGTCATCAATATTTACCGAAACAAGAGAAGACAGCATATAATTCCCAAGTACGCCGTTTTTTGCGCTTGCCGCAAGATCGTTAAGATACCTTTGCGCTGTTTCGTAATCTCCAATGCTTGTGTGAAATCTTCCCGCGTCTTTTATGCGCCATATAATGTATGTCTGCAAAATGATATTGATTTTATCGTTTGTGAGAGTTTCGTTATAACCTGAATCCATATACTGACTTCTTGCGTCATAGGTAATCAAATTATCGACAGGCCATGGAAGTTTAAAATACAAACCTGCCTGCATATGCTCATTTATAATTTTTCCGAATCGCAGAACAATAGTGTTATAACCTTCCTTTACAGTAAAGGTAAATCCTGCTGCCGCGATAATTAAAACAAAAACACCTGCGAATAGCCACTTGTATACCCTATTCATTATTTACCACTCCTATAATTCCCGCGTTACCGATAATTGCTCTTGAAATACCGCCTTCCATACGCGGAGAAAAAACATATACCTTATGATTGCCGATAATTCTTTCGTATGTTTCAAGATATTTAACAAGTTCAAGAGACTGCGGATTTCTTTGATACATTTCCAAAATTGCGCCATAAACTTCGACTTCCTTTTGCGCTTCGCTGATTCTTTCCATATTTTCCATTACTGCCCTGCTAACCAGAGCTATTCTTTCTGTCTCTGCGATCATTATTTTTTCATGGGCTTCTGTCTGCGCTTTTGCGGTAATTTCGCTTTTATAAATTAAAGAAGAGACCACCCTTTGATAAATTCCTGCGACGTTAACAGGCGGATGAATACTTTCGATTATGACCTGCAATACAGAAATCCCAAGTTGGTTTAACTCGCAGAATTGATGAAGTTCCTGCGCCAGAGACTCTGAGAGGGAGACTCTGTCTATACTTAAAAATTCATCCAGAGTTGTGTTTACGGTTCTTCGCATTAGTTCCTGATATGCCGCAGCCCTTAATATTTCCTGCGGATTGGAACTTGTTGTGACATATTTATAAAGATCCGATATTTTATAAATTATTTTTATATTTACGGCAAGTAATTCGTTGCCGCCGCCTGTAAGCATTAAATTTTCTCCGCCGTCATGCGATCTTGTCCATAAATAATTTACGGTGTGCGTTGACGCATATCCTATCTGCATGGAACTAACGCGGTGTACGTCGTAAATTTCCGCCATTTCGAACGGCCACGGCAGCTTAAAATGCAGTCCTTCGTTTATAACCTGCGTATTGTTTAATTTTCCCAGACGAAAAACAAGAGCTTTTTGGTGCGGCTGTACGACAAACACTGATGTTGATAAAAATAAAAGAAAACCAAGACCAAACAATACAGCCGGCAATATTTTTACCGCGTACTTTATTGTATAAAGGGATTTTAATGAAAAATTTTGTTTAACTTCCTGCGATTCAAAAAACGTTTCCCTGTTTTTCTTTATATCTATAAAAAGCGAATAGTTAAAATCGTCCAGTATATTTTTTTTAAACGCGGATAATATAATATTAAAGCCAAATGAAAGCGGAATATACGCTATTGCAGCGCAATTAACCCACTTTAATACAGAAAGAATATTAATTTTAAGCGCGGCAGAAAAAGACAAACATACGGCATAAATTACCGAAACAACGGCAAATATTACAAGCAGGTCATTGGAAATTTTATGGCAGGGGTATTGTCCGTCTTTTCTCATTTTAAGATAAACACTTGATAAAAACGGAAATATTAAAAGAAACAGGGCGTCCATAAAACCATGGTTCAGATCCGAAAAAGACGCGCGTAAACATGCGGTAATGGTAAAAAAGCTCCAAACCGCAATTCCAAGAAACAACAGGATATAAATTACTTCCAGTATGCGCAGCCATGAATTGTTTTCTTCCGGCTCTTTATAAATTTTTTCTTTTTGTATTGATACTAAACCGTCTATTTTTATATCCTGCGGCAACTCCTGCTCAGGCTTTGCATGAGTTTTTTTGGCAAACGGAAATATATTTTTAATACCACTAAAGAATGAATAAATTTTCTGCGTATTTAATTTTAATTTTTTAAGTTCGTAAAACAGGGCTGTAAGAACAAGAAAAAACGTTACAGAAAGGGACAGGTTTGCAAGACTTGTAAATACAATGCCTTTTCCGTTAATACCAAGGAGATATAAAAAAACACAAGCTGCGAGTCCAATTATTGCCGGTATTATTCCCTTGTTTAACATTAATTCAATTATACATCAATTTGCTTTGTTCGTAAATAAAAACCCGCTTCACAATGACTCGAGGAGAGTGAGCTTGCGAAGCGGGCAAAAAAACTTTAATTTCTAATTGTGCGGATAGGCTGAATAACTGCCATACCGTTTGGCCCCATGATATTGGCTCTTACATAAGATCCAACCTGAGGATCTATATCTTCATGAGTAAGATCAATTGTGCCTGTCGTTGCACCTGCTTCCAATATTGTTTCATGAATGGTTCTGCCTTCAGATATCCATACTATTTTGCTGGCATTTTCTGCAACAATTGTGATGGTATCGGCGTCGTTATCAACAGTAATGCTGGTTATTGAAGGACGATTTGTTATACCATGCGTAATAAAGCTTGAGTTGTCGAAACCACTTCTGTTTACGCCTTCATTTACAGCAACGGTTGTTACGATGTATGAATGACCGTTAATCATTGCCGACCTAAAGTTTTCGGTTGTGTTTTCCGGCATTACAAATACATTGTAGTTTACATAAATCGCATTATTACTGTGTGAGTCGTCATTTCCGTATCCCCAAACAGTGCGTCCTTCCGGCATTGTGCGTGTTAAAATGTTATCCCAAAGAACACGGTCGTGCAATGAATCCTGATCGCGCCTGTTAAATATTTCCAGTCCAACCAGATTGTCTGAGGAAAATTCCATAAAATAATTTGCGAATTTTCTTATCCAGGTAAGCATGTTGTTCGGATTTGAAGGATCAGTTGTGACATCAACGCCTGCAAGAGCATCAGCTGTACGGAAACCAGGAGTGCTGGAGCCGGTACGGCCAGCGGTAGTAGTACGACCCGGGTGGTTAATAAAGAACACTGCGCCGTTATTTTGAGCATCCAGTATTGAACTCCTTAAAGAACCAACAGTCCATGCGGTAGGAGCGCGCGGTACTGACTGAAATTTATCACCATGATACTTATAGAAGAATACGTTAAGTTCTTCGTTATTATGAGGCGCCATTTCACCTGTGTGAGGAATCATTAACAGGCCTCTGCCTCTTGGGCTTCCATCCACTAATGCTTCTCCTGATTGATAAGCGTCCAATTGTTCCTGCGTTATATGAGTTAATGGAACAATTGAGCCATTACCCGCGCTTGGCCATACTGTTGCACCTGTAGTATTTGGTTTTCTGGGCCATTGTGTTGTAGTCCATGACGGCAATACAAGGTCGAGATAAAGATCAGCCTGACCGTCTGCTGCACCCTGACCATCGCGTGACCAAATATGATCTGTAATTGCAAGGATATCATAACCAAGTTCATAATGTCTTCGGACTGAATCCGGCAGTGAAGCCGAACCATCGCTGTTATGAGTATGTGTATGCAAGGATGCTCTATATTGACCAAAGGTTACCCAGTTTACATTTTCGTAGGGAGACCTAATGTCAAACATTGAATTGTCTGTAGTACCACTATCGCCGCCGTCACAGCTTACAACAGAAACTGTTATAAGTGAAACCATACAAACAACCGCTAAACCTGATAAAAAACGTCTTTTCATTTTATACCTCTTTAAATCTTGGTTTAAAAGCGACCGGCACAATTGCCGGCCGCCTTAAGAAAAATTCTTTAGTCTCTTACACCTATTAGTTCAATTTCGATAGAGTCGATTCTGATCGCTGTGTTAGGAGTAGTCGGGGAAATTCTGATATTTGCAGTTGCAGGATTCGCAGTTGTTTGAGGTAAAGTAAATTCTGTATTAAAAGATTGACCTGCCGAATAAGTGCCATTAGGTCTAATTTGTGTACCGGATACCTGCGTAGCGCCATTATAGGCAAATCCTACAGTGGCAGTAGTAGAATTGCCTGTACTTACAACCGTACCTGTGATGCGAACTTCATATTCAAGTTCTGCTGTTTTTAATCCTAAACCGCCAGCCTGAGTTCCGATATCAATATTGATATGCTGTGTAGCTGCTATATGATGCGCAATTATAAAGGGAGAAGCAGGATTGGTTCTGTCAACAACAATCAATTGATTTGTATCGGTACCTGAATTTGCGCGTAATGGCGCAAAAGCACTATTATTGGTAATTCTAGTCAAACCGCTGTATGTGTTAAGCGTTGCATGCGAAGATGTGTAATTTGCAAATGTTATGTCGGTTCTTGCAAGATAGCTGGCAAGGCTCCACACTACAACAGGTTGTATATTATGGGCAGCAATAGTTAGAGTAATCGGATCTGTTATCTGCTCTTCTCCGTCACCTCTGTTTAATTTTACAGTGAAAGTAAAAGTACCGGCAGTACTATTAGTTGCCGCTGTAAAACCACCTGGAACTGGAACTACAACTGCGATTACGCCATTCAGCGTAAGAGCGTTAACAAGACTTTGCGTTTTTGTCTGCGCCGATGTTGAACTTAACGCATCAAGCCTATCTGCATTGAATGCTGTTTCTTCGATTAAATTCAAAGCTGCCGTGATTGCTGCATCGCAAACACATTCTTCCGGAGCGCAAATATGACACCCTGAGATGTATTCGGTAAACACAATGTTTGAAATTCTTATGTTCGCAGCAGCATCTGTGTGTTCATAAATACATAAGAACAGTTTGGAATGCGCATCCAAAGTGTTTGCAAAAACAGGAGCCATTTCTAATTTGATATTTAACGGAGCCTCTACGGGGTTTACACTGGCGCTCATTGGTATTGTTACCTGATATCCGGCAAGGAAACCATTACTGGAGTCGTTAGTTGTCTGGTGATTTGGCAATGACGCATTGGCATAAGCTGTGCTTTGCGCAAGAAGAGCAAGTCTCCTGTTTGCAGGGCCTCCCAATACCTGTAAGTCGAATGAAACATACTGGTAGTTTGATAATTTATTACCAGTGCCAAAATCAAGTTCGAACGAAACGAATTTACCTCTGTGACCGCCGCCTGTTCCGACAAATTCATAAGAACTACCGTCTTGAGCTGCTGTAAGATCAACATTCCTTGAACTTAAAAGCGCAACAGCAGTTCCGGTTGTTGCTCCATCAAAATTTTTAAATGTGACTACAGTGTTCGGAGGTTCTAAAGCCCAAAGTTCAACCAATATTATTGCATGATCGTTATAAGGATTAAGCACTAATCTTGTTGCATTTGCTGCCAGTATTGTATTTAACTGAGCGCCGGAAATGTTGGTAGCGCGGTAGTTATTTTCACCCTGACTGCGGTTAGAGCCGTTAAGACACGGAATTTCGTTAATCTGACCAACACCCCAATGCGCAATATTTCTTTCTTCATTTGGACTCATATCACGCATGTATACTCTTAATACGGCCTGTTTGATTCCTGTTAAACCGGCAATTGTTGATTTAATTAACTCTAAATCATCACCCAGGATATCGCCTTTACCGTATCTTGGATCGCCAAAATAACCAAAACTAATATTTAAAGCAGCAATAAAGCCCTCATCGCCAACCTGACCGCGGGTTTCCGGAAGCACATGCGCAGTTGGTCTTGCAGGAGGATTTCTTGTGTTTATTGGTTCCAGAAGCTCGATTTTCGTAAGTATGTCGCCGTTACTGGTCGGAGTAAATACCATTAATACATTGCCGTTTCCGATTATGCCAAGAACCCATTCAAGTTCTACATTGACATGATAAATTAATCCTGCGTTTTGTGGTGCCCAAAGACCTATAACATCTGCATTATCTGCGGTAGTTGCGACTCCGATCGAACCAATCGACCAGCCGCTTCTTTCTGATCCTTCCACTGCGTCATCTGCTGTTCTGCCATCTGTTGCGTCAAAATGCAATCTGAGCATACTGCCTGTTTCGGCTTCTCTTATTGCAGCTAAAATTGGGTCTGTAATTTCCCATTTTTGAACATTGGTTTCTACGAGTATGGGATCTGCGCTTACACCGCTATCCGTACCTACAACCCATGTTTGCGTTACTTCGAAAGTATTATCAAACCAGATAGCATAATAAATCGTATCTTCATCGTGCCTTGTGGAGGAAGTAAGAACTGTGCCGGAGCCGTCCGCCGCTGTATTCCATTCGTCTATTTCATATCCATCCAAAACAGCATCGGGGGGAGTAACCGTACCTCCCTTATTGATTTCTACATTTCTAAAACTTAGATCGTTTACCGGAAAGTAGCCTTCACCTGCGCGGAACTGGATGGTTACCATTTCGCCGCTGGAACCAGGATCACAGCCAATGAAGCTTACAAAAGCCATCGCAAAAATAGCGCATAACGCTATTATCCATGAAAGTTTCTTCATTAATTATCTCCTTAATAAAAATTTTTAAAAAAACGGACGGTGTTTATGCCGTCCGTTTTAAAATACGTCTTACACTGATGTATTAGTCTCTAGGACCCAAATCTCTGATCTCAATATTGGACAGCCTAATCTGGAATATCTGAGTGTTAGAAGCGCTTGAGCAAGTTAGTCGAATAACATGTCCCGAATCAGTAGGATTAACAGTTGTCCGAGGTAACAAAGCAGAAATATTTATCGCACCCGAATAACCAGCTGATGCTACAATAGGATCGCTAGCAAAACCATTATAAAGAATACTGAAATTGCTTTGACCAGTACCCATTGTTTTTTCATTTACGCCATTGATGATTAAACGATAATTGCGGTCTTTAGTAGCCAAAGCTAAATAATCATCACCAATACTAATTTGGAAATGCTGACCAGTGTTAGCCAATATAACTATACTGCCATCATCATCAAGGAAAGTAACATATTGTGTACCATTTGCAGAACCAACAAATAAAGGACCAGTAGCACTAACTGAACTACTTATTAACCGTTTGCCATTGAAAGGTGCCAGCGCAGCAACCCAATTTGCATCACTAGGAACACGATTGCTACCGTCAAAAGGTAAGCCTGATCCATGAGTATATACCGGCCAAGTTAAACCAGATTCTACATAGTCAGCTAAAGTCCATAATGTTTCAAAACAATCCAAGCAACCTTGTACTTCGCATTTCCAGCAAAATGGTCTAAAGTCATTATTAGGAACATGGAGTTCAATCGCTTCTATATAGGCACGCCATGAATTAATTCTAAAGCTGTCTCCAGCGTCTGGAGCTTGTTCATCCATTATTGGCAAAATTGAAGCAATAGGAACTGCCTGGATCATATTTCTCTCTTGAAGAGCAGCATAACCTAATAAAGTATACCGGACGGTACCCTCACCAATCCTTCCCACACTGCTAGTCTGGCTTGGAGACTCAGCAGTATCATGGTATTCACCAAAACTAACATAAACCGAACTGTATACAGGAGCATTTCTAAGCGTAGCATGGTCGTCATCGTTTCCTACGTAAGATGAACCATGGAAAGGATAACCTTCAACTGCAAAGATCGCGCGTATTGTACAACCATCGCCGGCAACACAATCCAAATGAGTACAGGCTGCAGTTGCAGGGAATACTACTGTAACAACGCCTAAACCTGCATCATTACTTACGTTAGTACCGAGTGGTGCAGAAAGAACTTCAAACGCACCTGCCAATACATGCTTAAATGTGTATCCATGTTCTGCTATAAGAGTAACAGTTGCTGTATACGTTTCGCCTGCCTGGAATGTATTAAATGTTGGTACAGGAGTCCATTCTATTGTTCCTTCAAACTCATCATTTGCAGTAATTTCCACTACAGGAACTCCGCCTTTTACAGGAGCTGTTAAACCGACAATTTCAAAGATTGAAATAGGTGTAGGTACAACAGTCGGAGGGAATACCGCAGTAACAATAATTGAGGTAATTCCGGTTGTACTTGTTGTGGTAGTTGCTTCGGAAACATTAAACGCATCCGCATCCAAACCGGCAAAAGTAAAGTTTTCTGTCGCAGTAAGTGTAATTATTGCTTTGTAAACTGTTCCTTCAGTAAAGGCTGCTCCAGCATCTGCATCGGTTACGTTGTTTTTCCATACGATTGTTCCTGTGTATTGTGCTGTAGCTTCAATTGTTGTCGGGGGAGCTTCATCTGCAACAGGAGCCAATCCATCTGCGATTGTTAACAAGTTAACCGTTTGCTTTTCAGTTGCCGGGAATACTGCGGTAATTACGCCTGAATCCGCATCATTAGTTGTACTTGTTGCGCCAGTAACTGTAAAGAAGTCTGCCTCTACGCCTTCAAAAGTATAACCTTCTAATGCAGTCAGAGTAATGGTCGCTGTGTATGCCATATTTTCAGTAAAGGTTGCGCCTGCATCTGCACCAGCTGCATTTTTCCATGTTACTGTTCCCGTGTACTGCTCTGTGGCAGTAATAGTTGTTGCAGGTACCTGTTCAGCATAAGGAATCAAGCCGTCAATAGCCGCAATGCTAACTGTAGCATCTTCTTCGCCATCAGGATCGCCGTCGCAGCTTATAAAGCCAGCGAGAACCAAAACAAAAATAGCAAAAATTGCTATTATCCATGAGTTTTTTCTCATATATCCCTCCATAAGAATAAAATTATTGCTTCTATTATGCGGCTGGAATTACCAGAATAATATCACCTTGAAAGGGTGAATTTTGGATGATTTAAGGGTGAAGCTTTGGTAGCGGGTTAGGGTTTGGTAGCTGCTTATGTAGCAGCTTTGGTAACAGGTTAGGTAGCTGCTTGAGTAGTTGCTTGTGTAACAACTTGTGTAGCTGCTTGGGTAGTTGCTTATGTAGCAGCTTTGGTAGCAGGTTAGGTAACAGGTTTGGTAGCTGCTTTGGTAGCTGCTTTGGTAGCTGCTTTGGTAGCTGCTTAGGTAGCTGCTTTGACGACAGGTTTGGTGGCAGGTTTGGTAGCTGCTTTGACGACAGGTATGATGGCGGGTTTGGTAGCTGCTTGAGTAGCAGCTTGGGTAGCAGGTATGGTAGCAGGTATGGTAGCAGCTTAGGTAGTTGCTTGAGTAGCAGGTTTGGTGACGGGTATGGTGGCGGGTTTGATAGCTGCTTATGTAGCTGCTTGGGTAGCAGGTTTGGTAGCTGCTTTGGTAGCTGCTTAGGTAGTTGCTTTGGTGGCGGGTTTGGTAGTTGCTTATGTAGCTGTTTATGTAGCTGCTTTGGTAGCAGGTTTGGTAGCGGGTTTGGTAGCTGCTTTGGTAGCAGGTTTGGTAGTTGCTTGGGTAACAGCTTTGGTAGCAGCTTTGGCGACAGGTTTGGTAGCAGCTTTGGCGACAGGTTTGGTGGCAGCTTTGGTAGCGGGTTTGGTAGCTGCTTGGGTTGTTGCTACCATAGCTGCTACCAAACCTGCTACCTTTTTTAAAAAAATTAAAATTCTTCCGTTTTCACTAAAGCAAAACGCCAAGTCTGTGCCATATATAGGTGCGTGATTTTCACGTCTTGTCCGGCTTTTGTCGGGCGGGGATAAAACTATGTATGAGGTTTTTTATGGACTTGAATACAAACAGAAATTATAAGGACAGTGTTTTTTCTTTGCTTTTTAGTAACCCGGAAATCCTGCGGGAATTGTACTCGGCTATCGAAGGAATCGATGTACCGCCAGATGCAATTGTAAGCATCAACACTTTATCGGAAGCTCTTTTCATGAAGAAGATCAATGATCTTTCATTTACAATCGACAACAGAATAGTCGTCTTAATCGAACATCAATC
>JGI24695J34938_10000419_pt1 | contig 41287 bp, 39 predicted proteins | sample TergutCo191P3_FD_34938 | JGI IMG/M metagenome (IMG submission 34938)
ACGGATCTACTCCATCGCTTATATAAAATAGAGAAAATTTATTTTGATTTAGGTTGATTTCTACATATGTGTAGTTGACACAAATCTTATCGTAGTAATGAAATAATGGGGTATCGATCCTGATACCTGATACCTGACAAGGGGGTATTCTCTGTTTTTTGTACGATTCTGCTGCTCACCGTAAAATTTTAAACATATTTATTTTAATGTGTCATGAGTAATTTACGCACGGTTTTTACGATTTTTGCCATGTATGAAAAAGTAGACAGTTGGCGGAAAAAGAGGCAGCAGCTTACTCTTTTTTCACTTTTTTCCAATTTCACTAAAGCGTAACGCTTATCTCCAAAGACGAAAATAATGATAAATCTCAAGAATTTAATAAAACTTAATAAATTTTCAGCTCTTACTAAAGCGTAATGCACGCTCGCGCCATATATATATGTTCTTCTTTAAAAACTAAAATCTTAGGCAGCGAAACAAATGCTGCCTGGAGTAAACCCAATGGAGGCAGGAAAAATGGAAGGAAAGGAGATAATACCCATCCAAAACATGATTTATGAGATTCGAGTGCAAAAGGTCATGCTCGACCGTGATCTGGCAAGGTTGTATGAGGTTGAGGTAAAAAGACTGAATGAAGCCGTAAAGCGTAACATTGAGCGTTTTCCTTCTGAGTTTATGTTCCAGTTAACTCAACCCGAATGGGATAATTTGCGGTCGCAAATTGCGACCACAAATAAAAGTATCGCAATGTCAAGATTTCTGCCTTATGTTTTTACTGAACATGGAGTTCTTATGTCGTCAAATGTATTAAGTTCGAAAAAAGCAATTAAAATGAGCATTCGCATTATCAAGGTTTTTGATCAATTACGCAAATATGTTCTCGAACAATCAATAAGCAGTGTAAGATTCGAAGAATTACGTAAACTTCTCATGCTGCATATAGAAAATAGCGATAACAAATTCTCGGAACATGACGAGGCGATAAATCAGATTGTGCAAGTTTTAAATAATCTGCTGGAAAAACCAAAAGAGAGTAAAAGAATTGGGTTTTAATATGATAGATTTCATTTAATCAATAAAACAAGAACATTGCAGGCTTGAAGCGTAACCCTTGATGGCTACAGTGTGTTAATAGCGAAGTTCAACGAGTACAGGAAACACTTTTCTCTTGCAGAAGCAGCCAGAAAGGCTGTATTATACTGTATTGAGGAAGGTCGAGAAGAAGGCCGAAATGAAAGCTATAAAATCATCGCTCGTAGCTTGCTCGCAGAAGGTTCTACGCATGAGTTTGTGCAAAAAATTACAGGGCTCTCTCTTGACGAAATAGCGAATCTGTAAGTAAGAAAGAACCTTGCGCAAAGATCCTGCGTCTTTGCGTGAGAGTATTCTCTGTACCTTCCTCTGTTCCTTCCTTATGTATCTCTTTCTCCCATAGCGTCCTTTTCAAAAGAACATACACCATATATAGCGTACTACATGCTTAAATAGTTTATTTAAAAAATATTTTGCCATTTTTCTCACTTTTTCCCATTTTCACAAAAGCGTAACGCTTACTCTTGAGACGCTAACAATTATAAATATCAAAAATTTAATTAAAGTTAATAAATTTTTCGCTCTTACTAAAGCGCCACGCACGCTCACGCCATATATAGGTGGAGGAAAAATTATGATCAATCTGCTAAATCGTTTGAAAATTTTAAAAATTAACAAGACGGCTTCTTGTAAGGAAAACAACCACAGGGATAAGTTTTTGGTATTAAAGGAAAAATTTGGTTATCTCTCCTTTCGTCCTGGGCAGGAGGAAGTAATTGATTCAATTCTTGGCGGAAGGGACGTGTTTGCGATGATGCCGACTGGAGCTGGAAAATCACTTTGTTTCCAAATACCTGCTCTCATCCTAGATGGAATGACAATCGTTATTTCTCCTCTTATCTCCCTCATGAAAGATCAAGTGGTTGCTCTGCGTGAAGCCGGATGCGAAGCCGCATTTTTAAACAGTTCTTTAAGCGGCGAAGAATATACTAATACTATTAAAAAAATACATGCTGGAAAAATAAAATTACTTTATATTGCACCCGAAAGGCTTCAAAAAGATGAAATAACAAAAATTGCGACTAACATCAATCTCTCGCTGGTTGTTGTTGATGAAGCTCATTGCGTGTCACAGTGGGGGCACGATTTCAGAACAAGTTATCTGCGTATTTCGGCATTTATTACCGGAATAAAAAAGCGTCCTGTTGTAGCGGCTTTTACGGCAACCGCCACAAAAAAAGTAAAAGAAGATATTTGCCGCTTTTTAGAGCTTGAGGATCCTTATTTAATAAACACAGGTATAGACAGGCCGAATCTTTACTTTGAAGTAATAAAACCAAAGAATAAAATAAAAACGCTGCTTAATTGTCTTGGCAAGAAAAAAAAGTCAAGCGGGATTATTTATTGCGCTACTCGAAAAAAAGCAGAAGAAATATATACTCTTCTCGTCTCGAATGGCTTTGCCGCTTCCCGCTACCATGCAGGACTTTCTGATGATGAGCGAAGTAGAAATCAGGAAGATTTTATTTACGATCGAAAAACGATAATGGTTGCGACTAACGCATTTGGTATGGGGATTAATAAATCAAATGTATCGTTTGTAATTCATTACAATATGCCCAAAAATATGGAAAGTTATTATCAGGAAGCTGGACGAGCCGGCAGAGACGGTAGTCCTGCCGATTGTATCCTTCTGTACAGCAATCAGGATGTTAGAATAAATCATTATTTAATTACTCATGGTGAAGAAACAGAAAAAATCGATGAAAAATTACTGGCGTATAAACTTGACCTTCTTAAAAAAATGACTTCATACGCATGTTCATGTGATTGCCTGCGCCGCAGCTTACTAATTTATTTCGGAGAAGATCATGCTTCTGATATCTGCGGTAATTGTTCAAACTGCAATAATGAACAGGAATCTGTTGATGTAACCATTGAAGCGCAAAAAATCGTGTCTTGCGTATATCGTCTAAAAGAACGCGGACGCGCTTTTGGAAGATCAATGATAATCGATGTTCTTAGAGGAAGTAAAGGCAAAAGAATACTTGAAAATAATTTTAATACATTAAGCACATGGGGAATACTGCGTAAAACAAGCGCGTTTAGGATTCGATATATTATGGATCATTTAATTGATGAAGGCTTCATAATCAGAAAAGAAGGCGAATACTCAATTGTAAAATTGGGGAATACGGCGAAACTATTTAATGATGAACGGCGTGTGTTAATGAAAATCCCCGAGGAACAAGAACCTGTTTATAAGATAAAAAATAAAGAAACAGATAATATTCTTTTTAATAAACTTCGTGATCTTCGAAAAGATATCGCCGTTAAAGAAGGCGTACCGGCGTATATTATTTTTCATGATACCTCCTTAAGAGAAATGAGCCAAAAGATACCTGTCTCCCTTGATCAATTTTCCGCCATGCATGGAGTTGGCAATAAAAAATTGATTAAATACGGCAAAATTTTTACGGATTTTATTAAAGAAAATGCTTGATGGCTGATATAAAATCGGGGGCTGCCTATCTCTCCTCTTTCTCCCATAGCGTCCTTTCACAAAAAACATACACCATATATAGCGTACTACATGCTTGAATAGTTTATTTAAAAAATATTTTACAATTTATTTAATTTTTTTTAGTTTTCACTAAAGCGCCATGCACAGCCACGCCATATATAGTATCTAAGTTTTTTTCAGTTTGAAAAATTCTTGGCCGGCGGCAGACCGCTGCCGGAATCTACTTAGGAGGATGTATATGAACAACCTCAATTCTATCCTAATCGAAGGCAATTTGGTGAGAGACCCAATGCTTCGATCGACATCGCGCGGGACGCAAATTTGCACAATGTGCTTGGCGTCAAATCGTTATTACAAGCAAGACCCCAATTCAGGGTTCGAGAGGGAAGTTTCCTTCTTCGACATTGAAACATGGTCAAAGCTTGCGGAAGCCTGTTATGCGAAAGGCAAAAAAGGCAGGGGGCTGCGTGTCGTAGGACGTCTAAAACAAAACCGCTGGAATGACACCGAGGGCAAGCAGCGCTCAAGGATTTCCATTGTGGCGGAGCATGTTGAGTTTCGTCCTGAATTTAAAAAAGACGCTAAACCTGCCGAGAACACTGTCTTTGATGATGATGTCGACATCGACGAGACAGCAGTGATGGCGATGGCTGAAAAGGAGCTTGAGGCTGTGGCATTCTGATCGATACAGGTTCGCTTAAGCTTCGCTTAAGTTTGGAAACAAATTTAAGCGAACTTAAGTTGACGCAGTTTTTTAGCGTTAATCGGCGAAAAATCCGTCTTTCCAGTTAAAACGGCTGGAGTGGGGGAGCGGTTGGAGGTTCCCTCCGGCGTTTTCATTAACGGCACGCATTAAATCTTTGTAATCTGTTTTTTTAAGAACAGCGCCTGTAAGGTCGATAATGAAACGCCCGAATCCCGCTTCTTTTAAGAAAGGAATTTTATCGATAATGGAAAAATATTTTTTTGGATATACGCGCGAACCTTCGTTGCCGGCATCAAGCGTAAATGTNTCATCCATGTTATCTGCAAATGCGTTAAATCCCAGAATGGGAGTAAGGTCAGTNCGTATATTAAAAAGAGGCGGCCACGCNAAAACNGTAACAAAATATTTTTTTCGCAGTTTTTTGTCGGAACCAATTGTGCGTTCAAGATTCTGCCTGTTGTTTTCNAGCGGCGAGACAAAGCCGTCAACGCCGAGGGAAGCTGCGAATGAAAGCGACCATGCGTTAAACGTATACAGCCACGGCCCTGCTATAAGCCTCGCCTTATCCAAACCTCTGAATAGCGATATATGTCCCGGATTATTTATGACATATTGATAATAACCTTTTTCGCTCAAGAGTTTAACTTCATTTGCAATTACTTCATTCTCATAACCTGCGGTGTCCTGTCCAAACCAGGGGTCTAAAACAAGAATTATTTCTGTCGGCTTAAAAGGAAGCGGATTTTTTTTATCAGCTAACAGATATTTGGCGTTCTTTCGTGATAACGGAAAAAGAACCCTCTGCGGACGCGAAGACTGTAAAATATAAAAATCTTCAGGGCGGGAAACCGCGATATACAATCCTTCCGGGAAAAGCTCTTCCTTTTTATGCTTTCCGCCCTCATCTTCCCTTTTTATTAAAGTTATTTTTGGAAACGGTGCCTTGTCTCTGCCGGGCCCCTTGCCGCCTCCGTCTTTGGCAATCACTGGCGCATAACGTTTTCTCATTTCTTTTGTTTGTATTAAATAGACATGGTCGCCTGTCGATCCTTCGGGCGCGGAAATCCAATAACAGTTTGCGTTAAATCCGCTTGATGAAGAACCTTTTGCCTTTTCAGCGAACGTAAGTTTTTGGGAAATTCTCCCGGAATCATCGCTTTTATGTATGCGCACAGAATCCCTAGCGGAAAGAGTCATCCCTCTCGGCGGTGAAACCAGAACACATCTTTCATCTCCCATGCCCTTAACCTTCAAAATAGTCCCTAAACTAATCCCTGTTCCCCCGCTCTGATCCGGCTCAAGCCAATCAATAATATTTACTCTTTTTTCTTGGTTCTCTACTCTTATATCTTCGCTCTCATCCTCTTCTCCCCTCCTGTGCCTCTGTGCCTCTGTGCCTCTGTGTGAGCTATTCTGGAACAAATACTCCGTTTTAGGGCGCGCGAAGTCATTCCTTAAAATCTCCTGTCCCTGCTCAATGCTTCGCTGTATTTCATCTTCATCGCCGCTTTCCAAAGCGTCCGCTACAAGCCGATATGCGGAAACTACAGCGCCCACATACGAAGCGCTTTTCATTCTTCCTTCAATCTTTAATGCCTTAATGCCTGCCATAGATAAATCCGGCACACGTTCCAAAAGCTGTAAATCATTTGGACTAAAAAAATACCCGCTNTCTCCTTCGCTTTTATCCGTTCTGTGATACAANCGCCTGCATGCCTGCGTNCACATTCCTCTGTTAGCTGATTTACCGCCGAGGTAACTGGAAAAAAGACAAAGACCTGAGACGCTGATACAAAGAGCGCCGTGAACAAAAACCTCAAGCTCAAGATTAGTTTCTTTTTTTATATCTTTTAATTCTTCTATGGAAAGTTCACGCGCAAGAACGACACGCGAAACGCCGTAACGCGAAAGAGCGTTAGCTCCCCTTGCCGAAGCGATATTCATCTGCGTGGAAGCGTGAAGACGAAGCGAAGGAAATTCCGCGCGCGCCATCGCTATAACGCCGAAGTCCTGAACAATGAGAGCGTCCGGTCCCTGCCCATCAAGATACTTTAACAGCTGATACATTCTGTCTGCTTCACGCTGTTCAAAAACCGTATTCACGGTAACATAAACTTTTTTACCCATTCTGCGAAGAGATCGCAAAGCTCCCTCAAACTGTCCGTAAGTAAAATTAGCGCTCCTTAAACGCGCGTTAAAATCCTTTAAGCCAAGATATACAGCATCGGCGCCTTCGCCGATAGCGGCATCAAGCGCTTCAGGCGATCCGGCGGGAGCCAATAGTTCGATACTCATTACCGGAAATGTATCATAAATGGCGTATATATTCTATAATATTAAAAGGTTTTGACAAAATAAACTTTATTACATTATACTTACTGTATGGTAAATGAAGAAATAATTGCCATAAAAGATAATATTCTCGATACAGTCGGTGAAGCCTGTGAAAAAATTATTCTGTTTGGTTCTTACGCTTATGGAAATCCTCACGCAAAAAGTGATTTTGATTTTTTTATTATTCTAAAAGATGACACCGAAAAACCCATTTTAGTTCTCCAAAAAATTTATCGCAGTCTGGCAAAAAAACCGATGCCAATTCCTGTAGACGTTCTTGCAAATTACAAATCCCGTTTTGAATGGCGCAGCTCACAGCCAACCATAGAGCGCAGAATAGCCAAAGATGGAGTGGTCTTGTATGAGCGATAGTAAACTAGCAATTAATAAAGCACAAATTATATACGATTTTTGTGTTGGAAAAATCCCTATGTCAAATACCTGATTTGCATTTTTATTGAATTAGAGGTTCTTTCACATTCTTTGTTAATAATTACGATAAAAGCGGCATTCTTGCTACTTAATAATGATTTATTATTTTAAAGGTTGCTTCATTTATTTTGTCAATAATCTCTTTTCTTTGTAATGGTGTAAGCAGTCTTGTATGAATTGTTGCATTATTTTGAAATAAGTAATAAGACTCAATATGAAAGGCTGAAGCTATTTTTTCAATCATGTAAGGTGATGGGAATTTTTTCCCTACTTCAATTTCCGCAATATATGCTTGGGAAGAATCACATAAATCAGCTAGTTTTGCCTGTGAAATTTTTTGAGATTTTCGAAAATCTTTCAAATTTATTATAAAAAGCTCTTGAAAAGTCATTAATTTACCTGCTTTTATTGGATTTTAACTTAATTTATATGCTAATCGACTATAAAACCTATTGACAACTTGCAAAAAGCATGTTAAATATATTAAAACTACCGTAAAGCATGTTAAAAATGGTAGTTAATATTCCACCTTAATTAAGGAGATAACAATGAAAAACAGGAAAGTGTGGTTGGGAATACTGGCAATGATTCTGGTATTAGGATCTATGGTTTTAGGAGGATGTGCTAGTCGTCCACCTGTAAGACCAGCAGTAAGTCAAACAGTTATTACAATTCAACGTCATTCTACTAGAACAGATGCTAGGAGAGTTATGGAAATTCTAATTGATGGTGTAAAAGTTAACACTACTGTTGCAAATGGGGAAAACGCTTCTTTTGTAGTAAATGATGGAGTACATACTATTCAAGTAAGAGTAGGTAGAAATGAAAGTGAAATACTCAATTTTACTGCTGCGCAAAGAACAGTATCATTTGTAGCATCAGTAGAAGGCGGGGCTTTCCAAAGAACAAGAGTTGTTTTATCAAGAAGTGAGGTTAGAGACGACACCGGTCAAATGACTGATAGGAATATACAAGAGAGATTTATTCCAAATGAATAAATTTCAGAATATAAATTACATAATATTTAACTAGCAAATAAATAATAACGTACGCCGTAACATCCATGTTGCGGCGCTTCGTAGTATCTTTTACTTCATGCGAAAAGCGATCTTGGTACCGCCGTTTTTCAATCGTTTTTTAATATTATTTTTTTTCTTAAACCCAACTCACCGCAGGAGCGGATGCGAATAGCTCCAGTGGCGTCTATGGCTGCTTTTCTACCAAGTTAATGATGCTCAAGACCGTAAAGCGGTCTGAAATTTATTAGCCGTAAATTCCAGCCATCTTAGCCGATGGGGCTATTCGCATCCGCTCCTGTACTGATTGGATTTAATTAAAACCTGCCATATAGACTATATCCCCAATATAAACTACTATACCCATATATGTCAGATGATAAACAAAAAAACGCTAACCAGCGATTAGCAACGCTGCGTCACTCAGTAGGCCATATTCTGGCGCAGTCCGTAGTAAGACTTTTTCCCGGAACAAAAACCGCCATCGGTCCTTCGATCGAAAACGGTTTTTATTATGATTTTCTCTTTCAAAAACCCATCACAGCCGAAGACCTTCCTGCCATCGAAGCGGAAATGAAAAAAATAATGGAAACCCGTCAATCCTTTGTCCAATTAAAGGTGAGCCGCCAGGACGCTCTTACACGTTTCGCGGATGAGCCGTTTAAGACCGAGCTTATAAATGAACTTCCCGAAGGCGAAGAAATATCAGTATATGTTAATCAAGACGATGACGGAAATGTGCATTGGTTCGATCTTTGCAAAGGGCCGCATGTCGCCAACACCCGCGAAATAAACTCGGCGGCTTTTAAGCTGCAAAACATAGCTGGAGCATACTGGAGAGGCGATGAAAAACGCCCCATGCTTACGCGAATTTACGGAACAGCATGGGAAAATCCAAAAGACTTAAAAGCCCATCTTGCCTTCCTTGAAGAAGTCGAAAGGCGCGACCACCGCCGTGTCGGTAAAGAGATGGATTTATATTCAACTCACGAAGAAGCGGGAGCGGGTCTTATCTACTGGCATCCTAACGGCGGCAGAATGAGAGTCGCAATCGAGGATTTCTGGCGGCAGGAACATTACCGCAACGGTTACGAGATATTATTTACACCTCACATTGGAAAAAGCTGGCTTTGGGAAACTTCCGGTCACCTGGGTTTTTATCAGGGGAACATGTACAGCCCGATGAAAATTGACGAGCAGGATTATTACATCAAACCGATGAANTGTCCTTTCCATATATTGATTTACAATAANAAAGGTCACTCTTACCGTGATCTGCCTCTGCGCTGGGCGGAGCTTGGCACTGTGTATCGATATGAACGATCCGGCGTTTTGCACGGGCTCCTTCGTGTGCGCGGCTTTACCCAGGACGACGCTCATATCATCTGCACGCCGGAGCAAATGGAAAGCGAAATCCGTGAAGTTATACGTTTTAGTTATAACCTGTGGAAAGTGTTCGGCTTCAAAGACATCAAGGCGTATCTTGCAACCAAACCGGCAGACAGCGTTGGTGAACAATCAAGATGGGACGCCGCTTTGGAGAGCTTAAAAAAAGCGATAGAAGCCGAAGGTATAGCGTACGAAATTGATGAAGGCGGCGGAGCGTTTTACGGTCCCAAAATCGATCTAAAAGTAAAAGACGCTCTCGGCAGAGAGTGGCAGATGTCCACTATTCAATTTGATTTTAACGAACCGGAACGTTTCGATATGACTTTTATCGACACTGACGGTCAGCATAAACGTCCTTACATGATCCATCGGGCGCTGATGGGAAGCCTTGAGCGTTTCTTTGGAGTGATAATCGAGCACTTTGGCGGCGCGTTTCCTGTCTGGATCGCTCCTGAACAGGCGGCGGTTATTCCCGTTTCGGAAGTATTTAACGATTACGCAAAAAAAGCCGCGGCGCAGCTTAAGGCAAAGGATATTCGCGTAACGGCGGAACTAAGCGACGATCGCCTCAACGCAAAAATTCGCGACTGCCAAAAACGAAAAATTCCCTACATGCTTGTTGTCGGACAAAAAGAAGCCGACGAAGGAACTGTCTCCATACGTCTTCGTGACGGCAGACAGCTTCCTGCTATGAAGCTTGAAGAATTCGCGTCATACGCTATGGAAAAAATTCAAAGCAGATCCCTAGAGGTTTAACTTGAAATGCTTTCCCGCTGTTATTTGTCTTTTTCTGCTTTTTGTAACAGTGTCCTGTTCCTCCGTTCCGGTTCATATCGAACCTGACGGCAGGCGTATCCCTGATGATTTCGCCGGAATCGCTCATGCAGGAAGAACCGGAGAGAATACAGAGTTTTCGCAGCTTGAGTATCTCGGCGTTAGATGGACGCTTCATACTTTCGCCTGGCAGGATATAGAAGGAACGCAGGGTGAATGGGATTTTGCCAAACATGACAAAATAACAAATGATTGCATTGCAGCTAACATAAAAGTAATCGGCATTTTAGCTTATGATTCTCCGTGGATTCATGAAGAAGGACGCCGTCTCCGCTATGTTCCTCCGGAAAGACTTCCTGATTTTCTTGTATATGTAAAAAAAACAGTTGAGCATTTTAAGGGAAGGGTAGACGCATGGTGCATCTGGAATGAACCCAATTTTTATTTCTGGACAGGAACGCAGGAAGAATTTATTGAGTTGTCCCGCCAGACAGCGGAAGCTGTAAGAGAAGTTGACAGCGATGTTATTCTTCTTGCCGGAGCTTTTAACCGTGTGCCAAGACTGCCTGTAAATTTTATAAGGAATCTTTTTAATTCGGGAGCTATGGAAAAAGTTGATTATATAGCTTTTCATCCTTATGAAACCAGCGCCAATAGATCGGTTCGCCTTTACGAACAGTTTAGAAAAGTTGTTGATGAATATAATTATGGAAATAAAATTTGGATAACAGAGATGGGATTCCCGACAGGAGGATGGTATCCCCACAGGATACCTTTAAGAAGATTTCCGGAAGCTGTGATTAAAGTTTATGCGCATCTTTCTTATGCCGGAGCCATGAATGTGTTATGGTATCAAATGTATGATCCAATAGTTCGAAACCGCCGCGGCTTAAGAAAGTCAGAGGATTTTTTCGGACTTATTAGAAGCGCTGAGGATCCAACATCAAAAGCGGCAGAAGCGTATCGTTTATGCGCGTCATATATGCCGGATACTGTTTGTTATGCGCTAACCCCTGAACAGGATGGTATTCCGCGCAGCATTAAAGCGTTTTGGTTTAAAGGGGAACATAATAGCGCGCTTGTAATATGGAAAGACGGGATTGGTACAACCCTGTTGGGTTGTACCAGGAGGCTTAATATCCGATTGAACGGAACAAATCATACACAGCATAATATTGTTTCAGGCAGCGTCAGCGATGTATCATCAATGATTTCTATTCGGGCAGGACGTGAGCCTGTATTTATTACATGGCAGCACGGCGATGCCGAAGAAAGACCGGTATTTACAAAGTAGTTATTCTTCTCTTTGCGCAGGCGGAAATCTTTCATCTAACGATCTGATCATCTGCGGCGGATCATGCTGGGGAGGAAGAATACGCCACCATCTTCCAATAGTGATATTGTATCCATAACGCTTAAATCCTACCGCACGCATCCATGTAATTGGATCCCATGCATTACTGACAAAAACCGTGCGCTTTTTTAACTCTCTTTGATATTGCTTGGGCAGTCTTCGCCACGGATTTGCAGGAGCGTAAAAAATACCTAAAATATCCTTATCCGGCCAATGCAGTATAACATCCAGAAGAAAAAACTGAGTCCATGTTCCTCCCAGAGAAAATCCGCCCAGGCGGATCGCGTAATCGGGGTACTGATCTATTGTATCAAAAAGCAGAGTGCGTATCGCTGTATAGCGTTTAAAAAATCCGGAGTGAACCCTTATTCTCCCTTCCGCTCCAGGGAACCACTCTTCGGAAGGTTCAATAATGCGAAAATCGAAATTATCTTTCATGTCGGCGTCATTGCTTCCGCGTCCCCTTACATGAATTATTTTTTCATCATGATCGGCAAAGACGCGAAAACGTGTTTTTTCTATTGTTTCCCACGGTCCGCTGCGAACTTCGCGGAAATGAGCAGAGCTGACATTAAATGTATCAGTATATTCAAAAGGCGCCGTTGTTGCGCAGCCGCAAACCGCCGCTGTGAACGCAAAAATAATTACTGTAAAACGAACCGTATTCAATTCCCCTCCGGAGCTATTTAACAGACATAGTTCTAGTATATTATTTTATAAACTNTCTGTCAAAAGACGAATTTCCTTGACTGCGCGTTAAAATTTTCGTTTTTTTNTAGATAGGATGTTNAATATTATACACAGAACAGTGATGATCCTCGATGTCCTGGCAGTACATAAAACTGTAAAGGTTGGCATGCTTACAGAAACGCTTAATGTTTCTCATGTTACTTTGCGCAAAGATTTAAATAAACTTGAAAAACGCGGTATTATAAAATGCACTCATGGATATGTAAGTCTGGATGAAGCAAACAATACCGGCAAACGGGTAGCGGTTAATTATCTTTTAAAGCAAAAAATCGCAAAAGCGGCTGCGCAGATTGTTGAAGACGGCGAAACCATAATGGTAGGTTCCGGTTCCTGCTGCGCGTTATTTGCGGAAGAACTCGCGCTGGAAAGGAAAAATATTACAATTATAACTAATTCAGTATTTATCGCCAATTTTATCTGTCAGCTGCCCAATATAAAAATTATCCTCCTTGGCGGATATTTTCAGCCGGAAACCCAGGTAGTAATAGGATCGATGGTTTTTAAATTCGCTGAGAATTTTTATATTGATAAATTTTTTCTTGGCGTCGAAGGATTTATTCCGCATCAGGGGTTTACAGGTAATGATTATCTTCGCACAGAAACATTGATTGGGCTTTCCAGATACGCCAAAAAAATATTTATTTTAACGGATTCAACCAAGTTTGCGCGGCGCGGTACTTATGAGCTGATTCAGCTTGGAAAAATAACCGGATTATTTACTGACGACGGCATCCCCAAAGAAGCGGAAAAAACACTGTGTGAAAATAAAATAGAACTGTATAAAGCGCAGGCGGAGAGAAAATTAGAAATTGTGAAATCAAATTCCCAATTTCCAACTATTAATTAAAAACTCTTTAATATCGATAACAATCTATCCTTGTCAATCGATCTTAAAAAACTTGCCAGTCTTGGTCCCTGTTCTTTCCCAATCAACGCCTGATACGCCGCGCCGAACAACGCTTTGCTTTCGATACCGGCTTTTTCCGCCGCGGCGTAAACGGCGGCAGAACACTCTTTGTCATCAGCGAATCCTTCAATCTTGCAGATAACGTCATCACGCAGAATACGAACAGCGTTTTTCTCGGCGTCAGATAATGAACGAGAGCCGCTCTCTCCCTCCTGGTGAGCTTCTCCTTTTAATCTAAATCTAAAATCCTCAGGAGCGCAGTTTTCTATCCAATACTTCGCGCACTGCGCTCTTGTTTTTAATGCTGGAATCTGATCAGGTTTTATTTCCCTGTCGTTAGCTGTCAAGTCCGCAATCGTTTTATCAATATCGCCGTCCGCTATCTGAATAAGATTGCACAAATGACGGAAAGGAATCTGGTATGGTCTTGCTGCGGCATCAATATCAGGCGTCTTTCCGTCAACGCTGATTTGCGATAATTCATAAATACGTCTTTCTTTTTGATATGCCGCCTCGTCTTTGGCTTTTTCGATTTTCCAGGCAATGCGTTCTGTTTTATCGTAGTCTTCGTAAATTTTTATTACGTCAAGATCAAAAGAAATGGTAAACTCCGTGTTAGGCCTTGTTCCGGCAAACAAAAATCGCGCCACCTGAGGAGTGTAAATATTCAACACGTCATCAAGAGTAATAACGTTACCTGACGATGAAGACATCTTTCCGGGAAGCCCCTTCGTGCCGATAAAATCGTAGCGGAAAGTAACAGGAGCGTTCCAGTCAAATACGTCTTTACAGACATGTTTGGCGGTATCAAAACTACCACCCTGACTATGGTGATCTTTTCCGGCAGGTTCAAAATCTACTTTTTCAAATTCCCACCTCATCGGCCAGTCGATACGCCACGAAAGTTTTATGCCTTTCGCAGTTTGAATATCGAGTTTTTCTGTATTACCGCAGGTTTTACACTTATAACTTAAACCCCAATCGCCATCCCATCCTTCGATTTCTGTTTCGTCTTTATTGCATTTTTCGCAAAACACGCTGACAGGCCACCACTCTCCCTGAATTTTATGATCGTCATCGCGGAATTTATCCAAAATATTTTTTAATACATCTCTCTTTTCAAGCGCCCTTCGAATACCGCGCGCGTATATGGAAGATCGATACCTTTGCGCCTGATAAATAAATTCAGGAGCTATCCCCACTTTTGGAAGGACGCTCTCAACATCAACCTCGTGATGGCGCGCGTAACTGTCATCCCTCTCCCAGGGGTCAGGAACCATCGTTATGGGGAAGCGAAGGCATTTTCCAAGCTCTTCTTGTTTTGGCATATTCGCGGGAACTTTTCTAAACACATCATAATCGTCCCATGAATAAATAAATCGCACATTCTTGCCCATATCACGAAGCGCGCGCACAACAAGTTCCACAGAGATAATTTCTCTAAAGTTGCCGATATGCACGCTGCCAGACGGCGTAATCCCCGACGCGCAGGTATAGAGCTCCTTCTCGCCTTTTTCAAAAATAATTTTCGCCGCGGCATCATCCGCCCAATGATTCATCTTATTATTTTCTTTCATAGATGTGGAGTATAGCATTTAATCGAATTTATAAGAAGTAGCGCTAGTTTAAAAATATATTTAATATTGAAGAGCTGATTTTTTTTATAAAAAAAAGGGACAGTTCATGCGAACTATCCCTTTAACACAGCTGGTAACAGATGTTTTATTCTTCTTCTGATTCAAAAAGATTGGCTAAATCATTTTCATTCCAGGTAGCTATCAAATTATTGTCACCGTCAAAAGCTCTTAATGTAACTTTGAACGAGCTCATAATATTTTCCATATCGAACAGACCCATGATGGCGTCTTCATCTTCTTCAGCTGCTGCTAACATTATCTCCGAAAGCTGCTCTTGGGTAAATTTTTTGCTGTGTCTAAAATCAAAGCTGCCGTCCATAATTGCTTTCATTCCATTTGTACCGTCGTTAATGGTTAAACCTAATGCGGTTTTAACATTAATGCTTACACTTATGGTAATATCGCCGGTTTTGGAATTAACATTCATGTTTCCGGAAATAGTTCCTGCTATTCCGCCAAGACCATCAAAATTATCATCATTAATTGTGAAATCAAGTATAGCGTTGGCGTTTGCGCTTATGTTTGTATTGCCTTCTTTTATTACAAGAGTAAGTGTGCCATCCACAATACAATTATCAATTTCTTCATTTACTATGTTTATTTTATAAATATTTTTATCTTCATTTGTGCCATCTGTATTTATTGCTCTTGCGTTATTTACCGATGAAAGCGGAAAATTTACTTCGCCGAGTTCTTCCTGTATTGCTGCAAAAAGACCGCTTGATAAGCTCTGAAAAACATCTTTCAGGTTTTCCGAAACATTTCCCAATAGTCCGAACGCTTCTTCTTCATTAGTAACAGAAACTATGTTACCGGGAAGCGGAGCCAGATCGCCAACCTTTGGCAAATCCACAAAAGGTCCGCCGCCATCGCCGCCGCAGGCTGTAATTGCAATTATGATCATTGCGGCCAATAAAATGATACCAGTCAATCTTAATGTGTTTTTCATAAAACACTCCTCTTTATGATTTCTGCCTTTTTTGCAGATACCATATAACTTTGACCAACCATACGGTCAGTCCTTTTTTAGCGAAAACCGTGATTTTTTCACAGTTTTCTATAATATATAGCTTTATAACGTAATTTTCAATGAAATTATCAATAATTGCCCCCATATAAGTCTCTCCCGCCGCATAGACTTATATAAGCTCTGTCCTTGCGAATTACATATAAATCCATATTTTCCACGCTTCCCTACTTGATCAAATTTTTCGTTTTTGTTATCCTTCTAGGGCGGCGTAAAATGCCCTATTCACGCCCTTATAGCTCAGTTGGCAGAGCACATCCATGGTAAGGATGAGGTCATCAGTTCGATTCTGATTGAGGGCTCTGATGCCCTTAAGGGTCGATTTTATGGTAATTTAAGGGTTTTTTCCCTATTATAAAGAGGTTTATATGGCGAGCAAAAAGACAGCAGTAGAATTAATCGCTCTTCAATGCAGTGAGTGCAAGAGACGTAATTACACAACCAGCAAAAACAGACGCAATATTCAGGAAAAACTCGAATTCAAGAAATATTGCCCGCATGAAAGAAAGCACACACTCCACAAGGAGACAAAGATAAAGTAGAGATTCTTAGGCGTATAGCTCAGTTGGTAGAGCTACGGTCTCCAAAACCGTGGGTCGTGGGTTCAAATCCTACTGCGCCTGAAGCGGTTAGAGCGCCGCAGTAGATGAATGAAGCGAAAGGGTATGAAGATAAACAGGGTTGCAAAGTAGGATTTGAAACTTTTTTGCGCCTGTGCGTGATTGCGATGTTATAGGAAGGAGATTGGCGTGAGGAAGATTATACAGTTTTTCAAAGAGTCCTATGCGGAACTTAGAAAAGTAGTCTGGCCAGGCAGGGACGATGTTGTCAGCTCGGTTAAGGTTGTTATCATTTCTACCCTTGTCGTTGCCGCGATATTGGGCGTTATAGATTTGCTGCTGTTCAGAGGCATAACAGCATTATTTTAATTAAACAGTAAGGTAAACGATGGCTACGGGTTGGTATGTCCTGCATACATATTCAGGATACGAAAACAAAATAGAAAAAACCATTCGCATGATGACTGACAGCGGGGAGCTGGACAAGAATGTTGTCCGCGATGTAAAAGTTCCTACAGAAGAAGTCGTCGAAGTAAAGGATGGCAAAAAGAAAACGCAAACCAGAAAGTTTTTTCCTGGCTACATCCTTGTCGAGATGGATCTTCCTGATGCCGATATGGGCTGGAAAATGCCCTGTACAAAGATTAAAAAAATTCAGGGAGTTACCGGATTTGTCGGAACTCCCGCAGATAAAAAGCCGCAGCCGCTCTCCGGCGATGACGCAAAGAAAATTTTACAAAGGTCAGGCGAAATCAAGGGAGAAAGAACAGTCCGCACAAGACAGTCTTTTGCGCCGGGCGAACAGGTAAAAATCATCGACGGACCTTTTGAGACATTCGTTGGCGCCATTGATGAAGTCAATCAGGAAAAAAATAAGCTCAAAGTAATGGTTGATATTTTTGGCAGAAAAACGCCTGTAGAGGTCGATCTCTTGCAGGTAGAAAAAGTATAAACAAAAAAACCTTCGGCAAAGCCTTAGGCATATTTGTAGTGGAAGGGGTTGTAATAAATCCCGCCAGTCAATGTCCGCCAGACATTGACATACCACGAAGGAGTAAAAATGGCAAAGAAAAAAGTTACAGCTTACATCAAGCTGCAATGCCCTGCGGGAAAAGCGACACCAGCGCCGCCCGTAGGACCCGCGCTGGGCCCTCATGGCGTCAGCGCTCCGCAATTTGTCCAACAGTTTAACGACAAGACAAAGAGCATGGAACCGGGACTTATAATCCCTGTTATCATCACGGTTTACGCGGATAAATCATTTACATTTATCCTCAAAACCCCGCCCGCTTCCATTTTAATTAAAAAAGCAATCGGGCTCGACAAGGGATCAAAAGAATCCCACAAGGTAAAAGTCGGTAAAATTTCCAGAAAGCAGCTTGAAGAAATCGGAAAAACCAAAATGGCCGACTTGTCAGCTAACGATCTTGACGCAGCCGTAAAGATTATTGCCGGTACTGCCCGGTCTATGGGTGTTGAGGTGGAAAAATGAAACACGGAAAAAAATACAACGAAAGCGTCAAAAAATATAACCCTGTAAACACTTATGAGCTGGTTGAAGCGTTAACCCTTGTTAAATCAATGGCTTTCGCGAAGTTCGATGAAACTGTCGACTTNTCTGTAAAACTCAATCTTAAAAANAGCCAGTCAGTTCGTGATACTGTTGTTCTTCCAAATCAATTCCGGGGCGAGAAAAAAGTTTTGGTTTTCTGCAAACCCGAAAAAGAAAAAGAAGCGCAGGATGCCGGCGCCGCGTTTGTCGGCGCGGACGATTTAATCGAAAAAGTAAAAGGCGGCTGGACAGATTTTGACGTCGCCGTCGCAACTCCTGACATGATGAAAGACGTAGGTAAACTCGGTATGGTGCTTGGACGCAAAGGCCTTATGCCCAATCCAAAAACCGGAACCGTAACCTTCGATCTTAAAGGCACGTTAGCTGAATTAAGAAAAGGACGCGTAGAATTCAGGGCAGATAAAACCGGCGTTATGCATATTGCTGTCGGCAAGGTTTCGATGGAACCCGCGAAAGTAGCGGAAAACATTACGACTGTTATGACAGAAGTAAGACGTAAACGTCCTGTCGATGTTAAGGGTGAGTTTATCCAGACCGTTTCGGTCGCGTCTACCATGGGACCCGGCGTATGGGTTGCCATGAAGGATCAGGATTAAGGAGTAACAGATGGCAATAATAGCAAAAAAAATACAGGATAATAAAACCAAAGCCATTGGCGAGCTTAAAGATTCATTCAGTAAAGCAAGCGATTATATTTTTACAGAATACCGCGGTCTTACTGTAGAACAGATCACCAATTTAAGGAAACAGCTTCGCGCAAAAGATGTTGAATACAAAGTTGTTAAAAACAATTTTGCCAAAATCGCTTTTACGCAAATGTCAACTCCTGATGTGTCTTCGTATCTTGTCGGCCCGACCGCTGTAGCGATTACGCCGAAAGACGCCAACGAAGTAGCGAAGATATTTTTTGAATTCTTAAAAGAAGTTCCTGCCTTAAAAGTTAAAGGCGCTCTTATCGGCGACACGGTTTACGATGCCGCAAAGACAGAAGCGTTCTCCAAACTTCCTGGCAGAATGGAACTTATTTCCATGCTCATGTCGGTAATGAACGCTCCGGCGAGAAACCTTGTTACCGCTCTCAACGACATTCCGTCAAGACTTGTGCGCACAGTAAAAGCTGTAGCGGACAAAAAAGGCGCTTAAGCGTTATGTGAATAAACCGTCAGGCTTCGGATAGCTGCCGTTCCTGTCGGTTTTAGATAAATGAATGCTTTTCGTATGATGAGCAAACTAAATTATTAGGAGAAGATAATATGGCAGCCACAAAAGAAGACATTTTAGAGTCGATTGCATCGATGACAGTTCTGGAAGTTTCAGAGCTTGTTAAAATGATGGAAGAAAAGTTCGGCGTTAGCGCCGCAGCGCCTGTAGCAGTTGCAGTAGCAGGCGGCGGAGGCGGAGGCGGCGGAGCAGCTCCTGCAGCCGAAGAGAAAACAGAATTCAACGTAATTCTTAAGGCATTTGAAGAAGCCAAGAAAATCGCGGTTATTAAAGAAGTCCGCGCCGTTACAGGTCTTGGACTTAAAGAAGCGAAAGACCTTGTCGAAGCAGCTCCCAAGCCGCTTAAGGAAGGCGTTTCCAAAGACGAAGCCGGCAAGATTAAAGAGGCTATCACCGCAGCAGGCGGTACTGTTGAGATTCAGTAATTTTATCAGGCGCTCAAATTATTGGGCGCAGGATGTTTTGTAAGTAATTTTTTCACATCGGCGCACAGGGAAATTCCCTTGTGCGCTTTTGTGACAATAGGGGAGAACAATGACTAAGATGAAGACAGCCGGTAAGCGAACAATTATTGGGAAGGATATTCAGGATGTAATGGATCTGCCGGACTTAATTGATATTCAGCTCAATTCCTACGAGCGTTTTTTACAAAGGGAAAAAATTTCCAAAGGTGAAAAAGTCGCGCTCCAGGGGCTTCAGGAAGTATTCGAAACTACATTCCCCATTAAAAGCCCCAACGAAGACATGAGGCTTGAGTTTGAATATTACACATTCGATGAAGAAAATATAAAAGTGACGGAACTTGAATGTAAGCAAAAAGGGCTTTCCTATTCCGTTCCGCTTAAAGCGCGCGTAAATCTCGCGTTTCAGCAGACAGGCGAAATTCGCCAGAAAGATATATACATGGGCGATATTCCTCTTATGACAGAGAGAGGAACTTTTATTATAAACGGAGCGGAACGCGTTGTAGTCTCCCAGATACACCGCTCTCCCGGCGTTATTTTCTGTCATGAAAAAGGTATTTATTCATCAAGAATAATTCCTTACCGCGGAAGCTGGCTCGAGTTTGAAATCGATCAAAAACGTGAGCTGATATACGCGAAGATTGACCGTAAAAAAAGAATACTTGGAACTATTTTCCTTCGCACTCTCGGATTAAACACAAGAGAAGATATTATCAAGGCTTTTTATAATATAGAAACTTTTAAGATCAAGGATGATCGTGAAACCAAAGAAAAAATTTCCGGCAAGGTTCTCGCCGAGGAAGTTATCGGCAAGGACGAAAGCGGAAACGACAGGATTATTTACCGCGCCGGAGAAAAACTTCATCCGCACAATGTAGACGAGCTTGTCAAAAATGACATTAAACAAATCAGCTATATTGATTTTGAAGCGGAAGGTTCCCTTAACTCAAACATACTTCTTAACTGTTTTGAGCGTGAGGATATTAAATTCGTAAAAGAAGCGGGAACAGAACCTTCAAAAGAAGAAGCACTCATCGCTGTATATTCTGTATTGATGCCGGGCGAATCCATCACGGCGGAGCAGGCGGAAAAAGACCTTTTGGGAATGTTTTTCTCCGACCGCCGCTACGATCTTGGAAAAGTCGGACGCTACAAATTAAATAAAAAGTTCAATCTTGATCTTCCTGTAAATAAATTCACGCTTGCCAATGATGATATTATCGCTACGATGAAACATCTTATAAAAGTTTATGTCGGCGATGAAAATATCGATGATATCGATCACCTCGGAAACAGGCGCATTCGCTCTGTCGGCGAGCTTATGGCGAATCAAATGAAGACTGCGTTCAGCAGGATGGAGCGCATCGCCAAGGAAAGAATGAGCCTCAAAGAGACCGACACAATTAAACCGCAGGAATTAATTTCCATTAAGCCGATTGTCGCCGCCATAAAAGAATTTTTTGGATCGAGCCAGTTGTCTCAGTTTATGGATCAGGTAAATCCGCTTGCGGAGCTTACGCACAAAAGGCGTCTTAACGCTCTTGGCCCCGGCGGTCTTTCGCGTGACAGAGCCGGCTTTGAAGTTCGCGAAATCCATTACACGCATTACGGCAGAATGTGCCCGATTGAAACGCCGGAAGGACCGAATATCGGTCTTATTGTTTCTCTCGCGAATTATACCCGCGTAAATGAATACGGCTTTTTGGAAACGCCGTACCGCAAAGTAAATAAAGGTATCGCTTCCCATGATGTTGAATACCTTTCCGCAATCGACGAAGACAGGCATTTTATCGCTCAGGCGTCCGCTAAAGTAAATCCAAACGGATCGTTTGCCGATCCGCAGATTTCATGCAGAAAGCAGGGCGACTATATCACGCGATCGCCGGAAGAAATTCAGTACATGGACGTTTCTCCCAAGCAGATTATTTCTGTTTCCGCTTCTCTTATTCCATTTCTGGAACATGATGACGCAAACCGCGCTCTTATGGGTTCCAACATGCAAAGGCAGGCAGTGCCGCTTGTTTTCCCGGAAGCGCCTCGTGTCGGCACCGGGATGGAAGATAAATGCGCGTACGATTCGGGCGTACTTGTTAAAGCCAGAAGAGGCGGAACAATTCTTCGCGTAACGAGTCAGGAGATTGTAATAAAACCCGAAAGAGCGGGAACGCCGAAGCACGCTGCGCAGGTTAGAATAGACGAAAACGGAAACGACGTTTATCAGCTTGTAAAATTTCAGAGAACAAACCAGGACACATGCTACAACCAGCGTCCGATTGTAAAACTCGGCGATAAAATTACAACAGGTCAGGTAATCGCTGACGGTCCTGCTACTCAAAACGGAGAGCTTGCGCTTGGAAGAAATATTCTTGTAGGTTTTATGCCCTGGAACGGTTACAACTATGAAGACTCGATCCTTATCTCTCAAAGGGTTGTTAAGGACGATATGTTCACATCGATACATATAAAAGAATTTATTGTAGAGGTACGTGAAACAAAACTTGGTCCGGAAAAAATCACGCGTGACATTCCAAACACATCAGAAAAAAGTTTGGATAACCTCGACAGCGAAGGTATTATCCGTATCGGCGCGAAGGTTCGCTCAGGCGATATTCTTGTCGGTAAAGTTACGCCAAAAAGCGAAACCGAAACAACGCCCGAATTTAAACTTCTTAATTCAATCTTCGGCGAAAAAGCGAAAGAAGTCCGCGATACATCTCTTAAAGTGCCGCACGGCATCGACGGAACGATTATCGATATTCAGCGTCTAAAAAGGACAGAGCATGACAGCTTAAGCCCGGGCGTTGATGAAGTAGTAAAAGTTTTAATCGCCACAAAGCGCAAACTTCGTGAAGGCGACAAAATGGCAGGACGCCATGGAAACAAAGGCGTTGTCGCAAGAATTCTGCCGGAAGAAGATATGCCGTTTATGGAAGACGGAACGCCTCTTGATATTTGTTTAACTCCTCTCGGCGTTCCATCCCGTATGAATATCGGTCAGCTTTTGGAAACAGAGCTTGGCTGGGCAGGTTCCACTCTGGACGAATGGTATTCAGCACCTGTGTTCCAGTCGCCGTCAACCGATCAAATCGAAGAAAAGCTCAGAGAAGCGGGGCTTCCTGTTACGAGCAAAGCTGTCTTAAAAGACGGAAGAACAGGCGAAGAATTTGTTAATCCGATTTTCTGCGGAATCATTTACTTCCTTAAACTGCATCACCTTGTTGACGACAAGATGCATGCGCGCTCGACAGGTCCGTACTCGCTTGTTACACAGCAGCCGCTCGGCGGAAAGGCGCAGTTCGGCGGTCAGAGGTTAGGTGAAATGGAAGTATGGGCGCTTGAAGCGTACGGCGCCGCAAACACCCTGCAGGAGCTTCTGACAATAAAATCAGACGATATGACAGGAAGATCGAAAATTTATGAGGCGATTGTAAAAGGCGAACCTTCGACAACCGCCGGTATACCGGAATCGTTTAACGTACTTGTTCAGGAATTAAGGGGACTTGCGCTTGATCTTTCAATCTTCGATGTAAAAGGAAAACAGATACCGCTTACGGAGAAAGATGAAGAATTAATAACCAAGTCTGGAAGCAATTTCTAAGAGGGAGAGATAATGAGAGACATTCAAGATTTTGATTCGATAATGATACGGCTGGCCTCTCCGGACATGATCCGGTCATGGTCATACGGCGAAGTAAAAAAGCCGGAAACAATTAACTACCGTACTTTGCGTCCCGAAAAGGAAGGTCTTTTCTGCGAGCGCATTTTCGGCACTACAAAAGAATGGGAATGTTACTGCGGAAAATTTAAATCGATTCGTTATAAAGGCGTTATCTGCGATCGCTGCGGCGTTGAAGTTACTCACTTTAAGGTGCGCCGTGAAAGAATGGGGCATATCGAGCTTGCGGCTCCGGTCTCGCATATATGGTATTACCGCTCTGTTCCAAGCCGCATGGGTCTTCTTTTGGATCTTCCAACAAGCCAGTTAAGGTCTGTTCTCTACTACGAAAAATATATTGTAACGGATTCTGGCGACACCGCTCTTAAAAAAGGACAGCTTCTTTCCGAAGAAGAATTTTACGAAGCGCAGGAAAGGTACGGCGGCGGCTTTAGCGCCGACATGGGAGCGGAAGCTATAAGCAAGCTCCTTGAAAATATCGATCTTGATCAAATGGCGGCAGACCTTCGCGCGAAAATGATCGAAAAGGGAGCAAAGAGCGACAAACGTCTCTTAAAGAGAATCGAAATCGTAGAAAATTTCCGCGGCTCTGACAATAAACCGCACTGGATGATCCTCAACGTAATTCCTGTTATTCCGCCGGAACTTCGTCCAATGGTTCAGCTTGACGGCGGACGTTTCGCGACAAGCGATCTTAACGATTTATACCGCAGGGTGATAAACCGCAATAATCGTCTAAAGAGACTTCAGGCGCTTAACGCTCCTGATATCATTATACGAAATGAAAAACGCATGCTGCAGGAAGCTGTTGATGCGTTATTCGACAATTCAAAGAAAAAGAAAGTCGTTAAAGGATCGTCAAATAGGCCCCTTAAATCGATCAGCGATATGCTTAAAGGAAAGCAGGGACGTTTCCGCCAGAACCTTCTTGGAAAACGCGTTGACTATTCTGGCCGCTCTGTAATTACTGTCGGTCCTGATCTTAGAATGTGGCAGTGCGGAATTCCTACAAAGATGGCTCTTGAATTATTCAAGCCGTTTATAATGAAAAAACTTGTAGACAAGGATGTTGTCTTTAATATTAAAAAGGCGAAAATGCTTGTTGAGCAGGAAACGCCCGAAGTTTACGCGATTCTTGATGAAGTTGTAAAAGAGCATCCGGTTCTTCTTAACCGCGCGCCTACTTTGCACCGCCTTGGCATTCAGGCGTTTGAGCCTGTGCTTGTTGAAGGAAAAGCGATTAAACTCCATCCGCTTGTATGTCATGCTTTTAACGCTGACTTTGACGGCGACCAGATGGCGGTTCACGTTCCGCTGACACAGGCCGCTCAAATGGAATGCTGGACACTGATGCTNTCCGCCCGTAACCTTTTAAATCCCGCNAACGGAAAAACAATNGTGTTCCCGTCGCAGGATATGGTTTTGGGTATCAACTTCCTTACAAGGCTTAAACCAAACGCCAAACGTCCCGGTTCAGAAAAAGCGGAAACCAAAAATAAAGTTCCCTACTATTCATCTTCCGAAGAAGTGCTCATGGCTGTCGAAAGAAAAGCGCTTGATTGGGAAGCTGAAATCCGTTTAAAACCGCCCAAACTTCCGATTTGGGACAAGGCTGGAGGCGAAGCGGAGCTTGAAAAAGACGGCACGATAAAGACTTCCGCCGGAAGACTTGTGTTTAACGAAGAGCTGCCGGAAGACCTTCCGTTTATTAACTATGAGTTAAAAGATAAAGAGTTAAAAGCGCTTGTTGAATTTATATTTAAGGATAAAGGTTCCTGGATTACGGTTCAGATGCTGGACGCCATTAAATCGACAGGCTACCGTTACTCGACATTGTTCGGCGCTACTATCGGCGTTGATGATATTATCATCCCGAAAGAAAAATCAGAAATGATCGATAAGGCAAACAAAGAAGTCGAGTCGATTCAGAAACAGTGGCGGCAGGGTCATATCACAAACGAAGAGAGATACAATCAGGTTGTTCAGGTTTGGACAAAAACAAATGACAATCTTACAGACATTACAATGAAAACCCTTGAGTCCGACAGAAACGGCTTTAACTCGATTTACATGATGGCGAACTCGGGAGCNAGNGGAAGTAAAAATCAGATACGCCAGCTTGCAGGTATGCGCGGTCTTATGGCNAAGCCGTCAGGCGACATTATNGAGCTTCCGATTCGTTCAAACTTTAAGGAAGGACTTTCTGTAATAGAGTTCTTTATTTCAACTAACGGCGCCCGNAAAGGTCTTGCCGATACCGCTCTTAAAACAGCGGAAGCAGGTTATCTAACGCGCCGCCTTGTTGATATCGCCCAGGATATGGTTGTTAATGAAGATGACTGCGGAACCATTAATGGTATCGCTTATTCATCGATTAAACAGGGTGAAGAAATTGTAGAAGCGCTTAAAGACCGCGTTATCGGGCGATTTACGCTTGAACGCGTAAAACATCCGATTACAGGCGAGCTAATTGTCGATGTAAATGAAGAAATTACAGAAGACATAGCCAAAGAGATTGACGCCGCCGGAGTTGAATCGATCCGTATCAGGACAGTTCTTACATGCGAAGCCAAGTACGGCGTCTGTAAAAAATGCTATGGGCGCAATCTTGCAACTAACAGAGCGGTTGATATCGGAGAAGCTGTAGGAACAATCGCCGCGCAGTCAATCGGACAGCCGGGAACTCAGCTTACAATGCGTACGTTCCATATCGGCGGCGTTGCGACAAAGCTCAGCGAAGAAAATCGCATAACGCTTAAATATCCGGTGTACATAAGGGATGTTGTAGGAACACATATCAATCTTGATAACGGTCACTTGCTTTTCTCNAGGCGCGGATTTGCCATTGTGAATAAAGTAATGAAAGANTATAAGATCGACAAAAGCGACAAATTAATCGCCGCTGACGGAAAAAGAATTAACCGAGGCGATGTAATTATTAGAAGAGGCAATGAAGAAATCACCTCGCCTGAAATCGCTTACGCTCTCATTCTTAAAAACAATGACGCAGAGACTCTTTACCTTATCGGTCAGGATCAAAAAATCGAAATCAGAAACGGTTCCGATTTTGAAGTTCAAAAGGGAATAGTTGTCGAAGCCGAAAAAACAATCGCTACGTTCGATCCGTTCTCTGACCCGATTATCGCGGAAGCGAGCGGAACCGTTAAATACGAAGATATTATTTTGGGTTCAACCCTTAAAGAAGAAATCGATGAAGATACAGGCAATACGGAAAAGCGCATAACAGAATTCCAGCACGAAAGCAAACAGCCTCGTATCTATATTGTTGACAGTAACGATAAAGAAGTCGCTTCTTACTTCCTTCCAGGCGGCGCTTACATTCAGGTTGATGAAGGCGAAATAATCAGAGCAGGAAGAACAATCGCGAAGACGTTAAAAGAATCCGCAAAAGCTATGGACATCACTTCCGGTCTTCCGAGAGTCAGTGAGCTTTTTGAAGCGCGAAAGCCAAAGAGCCCCGCGGTTCTTGCTCAAGTATCGGGAACAGTTTATTTTAAGGGTATTGTAAAAAATAAACGCAAAGTTTCTGTTGTTGATGATTTTGGAAGAGAGTTTACGCATTTTATCCCGATGAATAAGCGGCTTCTCGTGCGTGACGGCGATACAGTTGAGGCGGGAGAGCTTCTTTGTCAGGGGTCAATCAATCCGCACGATGTTCTCTTTATCCTCGGCGAAAGCAAACTCCAGCGGTATCTTATGGATGAAATCCAGCATGTTTACCGCTTGCAGGGCGTTTCGATTAACGATAAACACATCGGCGTAATTATCCGCCAGATGATGCGTAAAGTTGAAATTCGTTTTGTCGGCGACACAAAATTCATTTATGGTCAGTCTGTTGACAAATACCGTTTCCACGAAGAAAACGCCCGCGTAATGGCGGAAGGCGGACAGCCTGCTGTCGCTCAGCCGATGTTCCAGGGAATAACAAAAGCGTCGCTTAATATTGATTCTTTCCTCTCCGCCGCTTCTTTCCAGGAGACAACAAGAGTTCTTACAAACGCGGCAATCGCAGGTTCAACGGATTATCTTCGCGGCTTAAAAGAAAATATAATAATCGGACATCCGATCCCTGCCGGTACCGGTATGAAAAGATACCGCAACATCAAACTCTTTGATGAGGACAGCCAGGATTTGGATGAATACATGCAGGAAATTCTTGACAGGCGCAAACAGGAAGCCGAGGCGATTGCCGCCGAAGTGGAATCGGTGCAGGAAGAAGTGCAGGTTGAAGAGTCCGATGATTAATTTTTGGTGTTAGATGCAATACCGTATAGACAGAAAAACGGGCAATAAAATTTCCGCTCTCGGTTTTGGATGCATGAGGTTCCCGGCTAAACTCGGCGTAACTGATATGCAAAAAACCGAAGAGCTNATAATGCGTTCCATAGAAAANGGCATTAATTTTTTTGATACGGCATGGATTTATCCCGGCAATGAAGAAGCGCTTGGAACTGTTCTGTACAAAAATAATGTCCGNTANAAAGTCAATATAATGACAAAACTGCCTCTTGTTCTTTTTAAGAATTCAAGCGAGACAATTAATTTTGACAANTTTTTAACCCAGTCTCTTGAAAGACTAAAAACCGAATATATCGATTATTATCTTTTACACATGATGTCTGACATGGATCAATGGAACAGGTTAAAAAAATGGGGAATTGANAGCTGGATTGCNGATAAAAAAACGTCCGGGCAAATTAAACATATTGGTTTTTCTTTTCATGGCTCNGGAAGCGAATTTATAAAAATATTAAATGACTATAACTGGGATTTAACGCTGATACAGTACAATTATTTTGATGAAAATTTTCAGGCTGGCGTTAAGGGTTTGTACGCGGCGGCGGCGAAAATGCCTGTTATTATAATGGAGCCTCTTCTTGGCGGAAAACTCGCGACAGGGCTCCCCAAAGATGTTGTTTCCATTTTTAAAAACGCCGATCCTTCACTGTCACCGGCAGGATGGGCTCTTAACTGGCTTTGGAACCAGAGTGAGGTGACATCTGTTCTAAGCGGCATGAACGCTATGGAGCAGCTTGAGGAAAACATCGCTCTTGCGGATAGCGCCCGTGTAAATATGCTAAACGATTCGCATATGGCGGTTTATAAATCCGTTCTTGAATCTCTTAATAAATCCTGCAAGGTGCGCTGTACAGGCTGCAATTACTGTATGCCCTGTCCTGTCGGCGTAAATATTCCCGGCTCTTTTTCGGCGTACAATGCTGTTTATTCCATGGGTTATATAGAAGGAATGAAGCAGTACGCAACAAGCACAGGTTTAATATCGTCAAAAAGCGGAAGCCCGGGTCTTTGTACAAAATGCCGCAAATGCGAATCCCATTGCCCTCAGGGTATACAAATTATTAATGACTTACAGACAGTTCATAAAAAAATGGAACCCTGGTTTATAAAATTTATCGGCGCGTGCGCGCGCAGTATCCTTGGCAAAAAACGCAAGAAAAAATGAAGGATAAAGAAAATTTTTACCACAAACCACACGAACCTTCTATACGGCATCTTCTCTTAAAAAACAAAAAATCCGGGATAGCTGTCATAAATATCTTGGGAATTAAGAATAGAAATCAAAGTAAAAGTTCGTATTTGTTAGTGTGGTTCGTGGTTAATCTTATTTTTCTTTCATGCTCACGGCAAGGACTGAATGACAATCTTCTTATTGCCGTTAGTATTCCGCCGCAGGCGTGGTTTGTCTCTCAGCTTGCGGGTGACAAAGCTGATGTGCTTGTTCTGGTTCCGCCGGGACAGAATCCGCATAATTATGAACCCACTCCGCGGCAGATACAAAGTCTTTCCAAAGCCAGAGTGTGGATACTAAGCGGTACAGAGTTTGAAATATCGCTGCGTCCAAAAATTGAGCGGCTTTTTCCTGATTTAATAATTGTAGACGGAACAGACGGCGTAGAATTCAGATACCTGACAGAACAAGAAAGCCATGATTGCGATGATCACGATCATGATCATTTTCCACATTCATCTTTGGAAATTGACAGACATACATGGCTTGGCTTAAGACCCGCTAGTTTGCTTATTGACAGTATTTTTAATACATTGCTTGTTCTTGACGAAGAAAATATAGAATTTTATTTTAATAATTTACAAGATGTTATGGAGGAAATTAATCTGGTTTTTGATGAATTGAAAGAGATGCTTGCTCCGCTTAGGGGAATAAGCGTTTTTGTATATCATCCAAGTTTTGGTTATTTTCTTGACGATTTCGGAATTATTCAGGAAGCTGTTGAAATGGGAGGAAAGGAACCGACGCCCAGACAATTAAATAATTTAATGGAAAGGATTAAAGAGGAAAAACCTGCCGCTATTTTTGTTCAAAAACAATTTCCGGTAAATGCCGCAAGAACACTCGCGCAAACAGCTGGCGCGCAGGTAATTGAGCTAGACCCTTTGGCGCAAGACTGGCTCGAAAATATAAAGCGTATGGGACAAGCATTAAAAAATATTATACAATAATTGTATATGGATCGGGATATTGCAATAAAATTCGACTCTGTCTCTTTTTCTTACAGTGACACAAAAGTGCTTGAGGACGCTTCGTTTCATATTCACAGCGGCGAATTTGTCGCTATGGTTGGTCCCAACGGTTCAGGAAAAACAACTGTATTAAAACTTTTATTCGGGCTTGAAAAACCGGATAAAGGAACTGTAGATATCTGCGCTTCAACCGCTTATGTTTCTCAGCATATGCCTGCCGATAACCTGTTTCCAATTACAGTGCGTGATGTCGTAAGAATGGGATTACTGCATCCCCAAAAAAGATATTCCCGCGCCGCTGTCTTTGCCGCTGTTGAGGAAGCGCTGGAAAAAACAGGACTTGGCGGTCTTGAGGCAAAACCTTACCGCTCTCTTTCGGGCGGTCAAAAACGCAGGACACTTGTCGCCCGCGCGTTAGCTGCAAAGCCAAAGCTCCTTGTGCTTGACGAGCCTACTGCAAATATGGACGCAAAGAGCGAATCCCGTCTTTATGATACGCTCGGCGCTTACAAAGGAACAACAACAATTTTAATAGTTACGCATGACACGGAATATGTTACATCTCTTACAGACAGGGTTTTGTGTCTTGGCGTCGGGCACAAAGTAGTCCAGCACGGCGTAGAGGCAAATGTGCATACAGGACATGGTGATGAAAAACACTCAAAGGTTTTACACGGAGAAAATATTATATGCTGCTAGAATTCTTAGAAGCTCTGGTAAACGCCGATTTTCCGTTTTTGCGTAACGCGTTGATCGCGGGAGTTTTATCATCCGTTCTTTTTGGAATTCTTGGATCTGTTGTAACGGTGCGAAGAATAGCAAGCCTTGCAGGCGCTGTTTCTCACGCTGTACTTGGCGGTATTGGAATGGCGCTATATCTTTCCGCTAAAATAATTCCCGGCTTTCCGCCGATTCTTGGCGCGCTTATTTTTGCTGTGTTAAGCGCAGTTATTATCGGACTTGTTTCGCTAAAAGCAAAGCAAAGGGAAGACACGGTAATAAGCGCAATCTGGGTAATCGGCATGAGCCTTGGTCTTTTATTTATGGCAAAAACGCCGGGCTACGCAGATCCTTCAACATGGCTTTTTGGAAATATTCTTTTAATCTCAAATATGAATTTAATTTTACTCGCTATACTCGGTATTGTTGTCCTGGTTCTTGCATGGCGCTTCTACGCTCAGATAGAAGCCTCCTCGTTTGACGCTGAGTTTGCTCGCACTAGAGGCGTTCATGTTGACGCGATTTTCCTTCTCCTGCTTGGAATTACAGCTGTCGCCATTGTGCTCCTTCAAACTTTTGTAGGTATCGTGATGGTTATCGCAATGCTTACGCTTCCATCAGGCTGCGCAGGAGTTTTTTCCCGCAGCCTTGGAGGTATGATGATATCAAGCTGTTTATTTTCCGCTCTTTTTTCTGTAAGCGGCCTTGTATCAGGCTGGTTTTTTGATCTTCCTGTAGGAGCTATGACCGTGATTATAGCAGGCGTTGTGTTTCTGGGGTTTTCGGCGGTTAGAGCGGTAAGACGATGATAAAGAATAATAAATTTATTTTTTTATTCCTGATTGTTTTTATCAATGTCTCCTGTGTGCAAATTGGAGGCAAGATATTTTTTCAGGATGATGAATGGACGCAAATGCATGAGAACGCGGAGAAAAATAATTATTTATACTGGAATGAAATGCTTGCTGAATGGGACAATAAATGGAGAGTAAACGGATTAAGAGTGTATATGGATATTTTTGCGTATCATACTGTGTTTTCTTCCAAAGAACCGTATTATATACGTTTTTCTTTTATGGCTTCTCCGTATCTTGAGTTTAAAGATAATAACTATGTAAAATACAGAATAAAAGATGTAAAAATTACCGGAGAAAGCGGTTATGATTATCAGTCGATAGCCGATAGAGTTTTCCCGTATTACGGAAGTTTCGACCCGTATGCAATGTCTTCAAGCGGAAGGTACAATACCGGTTCATTTTTTCCTTTTACATTTGAGAAACTTGTAATTTCATTTACCGCAGAAGTTGAAACAACAGAAAGCATTGAATCAAAAACATTTGAAAGGCATTTAACGCCTAAAAAAAATCCGCCCGTACTTGGGCTTTTTTTATAGAAGCGGCGTAAATTCAACGAATGTGAGATATCACGTACGTGATGTTTTGCGTATATATTTTCCAAAAAATATGTGCTATAATAAACCCATGAGTAATTGTCTATTCTGTAAAATAATTGCCGGAGAAATACCCGCGAAAAAACTCTACGAGGACGATGAAATACTGGCTTTTCTTGACATAAATCCTATGGCTCCTGTACATTTTCTTGTAATCTCCAAAAAGCATATTAATAACCTGATGGAGATGGAAGAATCGGACGCCGCCGTCGTTGGCAGAATGTTTTTTAAAGCGCAGGAAATAGCCAAAGAGCAGGGTTGTGAAGAAAAAGGCGGACGCTTTGTCATTAACACAAAAACTGACGGCGGGCAGACAATCGATCATCTGCATATTCATTTTTTGGGAGGCAGGGTACTCGGATTATCTCCGGGCTGACTCGCCCATGTGTTTATATCACAAAGCATTAAGAACATAATTAAAAGATTATTTAATAAATAATTATTTTAGACTGATAAAGGCGGGAGCGGTACTTTATGGCGGTGGAGAAACATATTAATTTTTTTGAAATGCAAAAAGCCTGCGAAAGACCAGGCTGTCCGCTCTGTACCATTGTAAGCGACAGAGCGCATCGTTATATCGATAACACTTTATTTGAACATATAACAAACAGGGGATTTCGCGCTCTTTTCCGCGCGGCTGGAGGATTTTGCTCTTTCCACTCGCGCGGGCTTGTGTCTTTTCGCGACGGACTTGCCGTAGCCATTTTAAGTAAAGACATTCTGGAAGATCGTATAAAATGTTTCGAAAGAAAAATTCCGTGGCGTCCCAAAGGAAGATGTCCTGTCTGCATTGAACGTGAAAAGATTGAACAGGAATATCTTGATTTTCTGGCGAACTCGGGCGGCAATTCGCCCGAAGAACAGGAGTTTAGAATATTTTTTACAAACGGCGACGGCTTGTGCGCCGTGCATTACGCGGGACTTCTTTTTACCTTAAAGGGAGCAAAAAGAAATGTACCTGCCTGGATAAAGAATTTCCAGGAACACAAGTTTACCGAGTTATATAAAAGACTGGAAGTCTTTACAGAGCTTTCCGCTTATGGCAGGCAAAAAGAATTTGCCCAGCTTAGCGAAAAAGATCAAACTGTGTGGAAAGAAGCCGCCGCCTGTTTAACGGAAAATATAAATTAAATAGCTATTTTTCATAGGACTTATACACAGTTTCCAGCGCTTCCAATACATTTTTTTTAACTTCTATTTTAAAACGCTCAAAAAGAACTTTTTTATCTGTTGGTGAATAATCATGATTAAATAATTTATAAGCATCTACCTCAAGACTATTGGCTATAGCAGATAATGTATCAGAAGTGGGGTATTTTACCCCTCTTTCTATGTTGCTTAGAAAGGTAATTGAAATATTCGCTTTTTCTGCAAGAGCAGCTTGTGATAGCTGTCTTTGCTGTCTGTAAAAACGTATCCCCTTACCAAGTATTTTCCGCAGTTCCTGCCCATTTATCACTTTTTTTGAATACCTCCTATATAAATATTTATTAAAACATAAGCATTGGTATATTGACTAAAGCCATTTAGTTCTATATATTGAACCATAGGAATATATTATAAAATGTTTTGTTTTATAAACTTTATTCGTTATGGCATAAGAAACGGCATTTTTATAATAAATTGTGTTATTTTACTCCGTTGGAGTAAAATCCGCTTTTAAAGCGGAATAATAACGTGATTTATTGCTTTATTGCAGGAATCACAAAAAAAGGGAGGTTCTTATGAAAAAGAACCCAATTCTCTTGGTAATGCTCGCAATTCTGCTTGCATTCAGTTTTTCGGTTATTGGCTGCGATGACGGTGGTGGTGATGAACCTGGTCCTGGCCCTAACCCTGGTGGAAGTCATCCACAATGGCCGGCTGACATAGCGTATGATGATTCAGTAGCATTTGGTTCACAGGGTCTCTGGGGTGTTGCTGGTACGACATTTAGTTTTTCTAACTTTGGCACAGACACTGAGGCTACAGTAAGAATAGGTATTGGCTGGGATGTTGAATATTATGATCTTACGGCGATTGAAGGAAAAAAATTCACTGTAAAGAAACAAATTTGGGATGAAGACTTTAACCTTACATATGGTACACCATTTGTTTTCTGTACTGATTACACAATAACAGGTGAAGGAGCTGCCGCGAAATTAACATTTACCGGCGCTACTGGTGACATTGCAACTTGGAATAGTGTAGAATTATCTCGTTAATTATTAAAATTTAATAAAAAATTTAATAAAAATTGCCTGATGCCCGCGCGGTATCAGGCTTTTTTTTGCGTATTATCTGCTTAGTCTTTCTATGACAGGAACAAGAGCGCGGATTCGGACTACTTTGCCTCCGCCGTTAACCCTGTTTCGGTAAAGATCGCCGTCATTTGTAAATGGAACATCTTCGCCTGCGAAAGTTGGGGCTCTTCTTTGCGACCAAAGGAGAGACGGGTCTTTTAGGGAAACATTCGCGTTTGCCGGATCAAAATAAATAAAAGATTCATGAGCGCCTCTTTCTTCCTGAGGGGCTACGTTTGTGCTTTGCAGATAACGTATCGCTCCTTTTTCATAATCAATTGATTGAATAATCGCCGAATGAACAATCGCGCCCTCAATATCTCTGAACAAAATAATATCAGCAGGGCGCAGATTGCGTATCTCGTCATTAACGGTTATTATCTGTGAATTTCTGGAGCCGTAAAAAGCGGTGCCTGCAAAATGCGCAGGATTCACTGTGCGGGGAGCGCCGAGCGCGGGAGCTAAAACTCTGCCAAGATCGATTCCTCCCTGTTTACCGATGTAAGAAAGAATATGCCAGACAAAACCCGAGCAGTCTACGCCGATACGCCCGATGCAATATAAATAATTATATACATCGCTTTCCAGCGCTCCTCTTCCCGATGTAAGCACAAACGGACGGTGCGGAAGTCCCCTGTAAGAGCTTGATTTTACCCGCGCTACTATAAATAAATCTGTTGTTATGCTCCATGCGGCTTCGTCCATATCAAAAATGACAACCTTCTCGCGACCGGAAGACAAAGCGTTTATATAATCATAAAAATCCTGCGAGTCAAGTATTTCTTCTATAACCGGCCATATATCCTCGGGGCTTCCTTTGCCGTCCATAAAAATTTCCCAGCCTGCCGTAAGCAGCGTGTCACGCTCATTGTTCATCGCGAAAGGAAGCCTTATGTTCATTATTCTGCTTCCGATAATTCTTGTTATAAAATACTGCCTGTACGCTTCTTCGATTATCCGCTCAATACCGTTTCCCCAGATACGTGAAGGATCAGAAAACGCCGCAAGATGATCTTCCTGCGCATAGATATTTTTGGTACTAATTATAAAGAGAAGATTAAGCACTAACCACACGAACATTACGAACTTGCTGTTTAATTTCGAATACAGGATTCGTGGTTCTTGTTCGTGCCGGTTCGTGGTAAAATTCTTTTTCTTCAATTAACTTTCTCGATATCCTTAAAATATTTTACAGTTCCTACCCGCAGTTCTTCTGTAGCGTCTTCATCACAGACAATAATCGCCTTTGGATGCATTTGTAAACACGATAATGTCCAAATGTGATTTACGCCTTCTTCCACGACTGCTTTAAGCGCGCGGGCTTTGTTTCGTCCGTTTACGATAATTACAACTTCACGCGCTTCCATTACAGTTCCAACGCCGACTGTTAAGGCAGTAGCGGGTACTTTTGAAGGGTCTCCGTCAAAAAAACGAGCGTTGGAATCTTTTGTCTCTTTTGTAAGCGTTTTTATCCGTGTTCTTGACGCAAGAGAAGAGCCGGGTTCGTTAAATGCTATATGTCCGTCGCTTCCCATGCCGCCCAGAAAAAGCTCTATTCCGCCTTCTTTTGCGATTGCTTTTTCGTACAGCTCGCATTCTTTTTGCGGGTCCTTCGCCATGCCGTCAAGAATATGTATATGGGAGCGGTCTATATCAATATGATTAAACAGATTTTGCATCATAAAATAATGATAACTTTGAGGGTGGCTGGCTTCAAGACCTGAATATTCATCCATATTAAAAGTACGCACATTTTTAAAGGAAAGCTTTCCGTCTTTGTGCATTTTTATAAATTCACTGTAAATGCCAAGCGGGCTTGAACCTGTCGGAAGCCCAAGCACAAACGGAGCGTTTGTAAAATTATTTATTCTTTGTGCGATATATTCGGCAGCCCAGCGGCTCGCCTCTTTATAATCATTTTGAATAATTAATCTCATCATTAACCCCTGAGAAGATCATATCATATAATTAGCATTTTTTATCTGTTTCCTGCCATTACGCTGCTTTCAAATTGTAATTAGTATATTCTTATATACATTGTACCTGACAAAAAGAAAAATAGCAAACTGGTGTCCTGTATAAAACAAGTATTGTTTTAATAATGGCTCGTTTATCGTTTATTAAAAAAAAAGATAATACTATCGTAGTATTATCTTTTATTGAATTTGAGATTATTTAAATTAATTTTAAACAATTACCGCTTAAGTACGGAAACAACCCTTTCCAGAACTTTTTTTCTGTCCAATGGTTTTACGATGTAGCTCTTGGCTCCCATAAGGAGACATTTTTTTACTACGTCTTCTTTACCTAAGGCGCTGACCATAATTATATTGGCAGCCTTGTCAAACTCAAGAATCTTTTCCAGCGCGGTAACACCATCCATGACCGGCATGGTTATATCCAGGGTAACCAGATCGATGTTTGGATGTAAAGCCTTATACTTCTCTACCCCTTGCGCCCCGTCTGCAGCTGTATCCGCGACATCAAAACCTTCGGACGTAAAGATCTGACCAAGCTGTTTGGCGATAAACATAGAATCGTCAACAACCAGAACTCGGTATGGTACTCCCTCCGGCTTAATTCCTTCAGCGGCTTTTTCGTTGATATTAGGCATATCAGTCTTTGCTATCATCCTGTACGCTCCTCTGCTATAATGATATGGTATTTTATAAAATAAGTCAAGCATTCTGGCATAATACTGTCAAGCATCAATGTAATTTTTTCTTAAAAATTGTAAAATGGGGAAATCGACCGGCGTCCTCAAATTTAGGCATTTTGGGGCAATTATGCCGGATTTGGCGGNTTTGCCGCTCTTTACGGGGGATTATGAGCGTTCCTTTCTATCTTGCCCCTATGGCGGAGATTAGCCACAGNGCGTTAAGGGAGCTAATTGANGGTTTTGGGGGCTGNGACTGCTATTTTTCCGAGATGATAAGCGCAGGCGCTCTCCTGGCTGGCGGACCCTTTGAAAAATATTATATTGATAATGCCCCCAGTCCAGAAAAGTGCGTTTTTCAACTTGTAGGAGCCGACCCCGATGAGATGTCAAAGGCGGCGAATTTACTTGATAAATTGGAGTGCCGCGGCATTGATATAAATATGGGCTGCAGCGCTCCTTTAATAAGAAAGAGCGGAGCGGGAGCTGCGTGGATGGCGTCGATTGACAAGGCAGGTGAACTGATTGCCAAAGTACGGCCGCAGGTTAAACGCCGCCTTAGCGTAAAACTGCGAATCGGTTTTAAGGACGATTTTGATTATCTGGTTTGTTTTTGCCGGCGGCTTGAGGAAGAAGGCATAGAATTGATAACTCTCCATCCCCGCCTTGTAACGGAAAAATTTAAGCGCCTTGCCCGCTGGGATTACGTGGGCAGATTAAAAAATGAGCTTAAAATCCCGGTAGCCGGAAACGGAGACATCGGCGCTCCTGAGGAACTTGTAAGGCGGGCAGCCGGTCCCTGCGACGCTGTGATGGTCGGCAGAGCGGCGGTAAAAATGCCCTGGATTTTTGCGGAAACGAGGAAACTGGAAGATCTTCACACGGAGACGCAAAAGTATATAGATCAAGATCAAGAGAACAGTGAACCCTCTTATAATATTGAAGATGTTGGGTTAAAGTTCCTGGATTTATTATCCAGGCATCAGCCGCCTGAGTTTCATTTATCGAGAGCGAAGAGGTTCTTTGGATTTTTCTGCGAAAACTTAAAATGGGGGACATATCTAAAAAACCAGTTAAACAGGGAACAAACGCTTTCCGGTATCGGGAAGGTGTGGCAGGATCATTTCAGGAAAGAATCAAATTTTTAGTGTCCTGTTTTATTCAAACAGTTATTTTAGCAGCCGATTAAAACAGGATACTAGAAGAAGTTTCCGTATCGGGTTTTTATATCTTTATAATACAATAGCGCGCATAAAAGGAATTTTAATTTTTCCGCGTTTAGGAATTTTGCGGATATTTTTATTGTTTCCTCGCCCTCGATATAAATGTTTTTAACGGCGTATGTAGTATATTGATGTCTGCCCGCGCCCCGGGATGAATGGGTGTTTCTTGTTTTATGGTAAGTTGTTTTTTCGTGAATCTCTTTTATTGACTTCCATTTAATATTACGGGTTTTTCCGATTGAGCCGATACCTGTAAAAATATAATCAGGTTCTTTTTTATTTATTACAAGCTCAACCTTTCCGAATAACGAATAGAGAGCCGTTATAACCAAAAATATCGATGCCGCCGCGAAAGGCAGCATGACCAAAAGAGGCACCAAAGACGTTGATTCATTTTTTAGGATTTGCGAGAATCCCAGATACGAGAAGCCGCAAAAAAGAAGCGAAAACGGCAGAAGAATAAAACCTCCCCTCGCTAGCGTTGAAACGCCTATTAATTCTTTGTCGTTATCTTTTTTTACCCATGCGCCTTTCGGCGGATTTCGCAGTAATTTTTCCGCTTCTGCGGTTTTATCTTCGTCTGACATTATTAATCAGTATAATTGTAATTTATTTTTTTAGCAATTCTTTTTGTTTGCGTCTTTCTTTATCGCCTTTTGCCGTAAAAATTGGCTTCATTGTGCGCGGATCAAGTCCGGTATAATACATAACAGTTGACATCGTTCCCGGAGTGGGGTAGAACTCCTGCGTCTGTTCAGGAGCGAAGCCTGTTTTTTTTAAGTAACGCGAAAGCTCCGCCGCTTCTTTCATTCCGGCTCCAGGATGGGCGCTGATATAATACGGCAGCAGATATTGTTTTAATTGCAGTTTTTTATTGACAGCCGTAAAATCCTTTCTAAACTGATCATAATCGGAACAGCTGCTTTTCCCCATCGCGTCAAGCACGTTTTCGCAGACATGTTCCGGGGCGACTTTAAGCTGTCCGCTTACATGGTGGCGGCAAAGCGTTTCCAAAAATTCAGCGCCGTGGTTTTTATCATGCTGAATAAAATCAAAACGAATGCCTGAGCGGATAAAAACTTTTTTTATACCAGGTATTGTCCTTAAGGCTTTTAGGGTTATTAAATATTCGCTGTGATCAGCTTTTAATTTAGGGCAGGGAGCAGGGTATAGACATTCGCGATCTTTACAAAATCCTCCTTTCCTTTGTATATCGCAAACAGGACGATAAAAATTCGCGGTAGGTCCTCCCACGTCATGAATATACCCCTTAAATTCATTTCTTTCTGATTCTCTTTTCTTCTTCTGTTCGTATTTGTTCGTGTGGTTCGTGGTAAAAAAATTTACTAGTTCTTGCGCTTCGCGTATTAAACTTTCTCTGCTTCTTCCTGTAACTGCGCGTCCCTGATGATTTGTAATCGCGCAGAATGAGCAGCCGCCGAAACATCCCCTGCTTGAAACAAGCGAAAACGATACTTCTTTAAGCGCGTTAATGCCTCCATGCTTGTCGTACATTGGATGCGCTTTTCGCGTAAAGGGAAGCTCGTAAAGATTGTCGAGCTCTTTTACAGAAAGAGGCAGAGCAGGCGGATTTTGAATAACCCATCGCCCGCCGTCATTTTCTTCAGCTAACGGTTTGGCGGTTAACGGATCGGCGTTTAATTTCTGCGTCATAAAATGTTCAGCGTATCTGCGTAAAGATATTTCGTCTTTATCTTTTATCAATTCAAAGCCCGGGAGAATGACAGCATCGTTCCAGAGACCTGCGTCGTTTTGAATTAAATCGCCTTCATCGCCGCTTGGCTTTCTGGAAACATGAGTGTTTGAAAAACGTACGTTTGAAGAACGTACGCAAGTTCCCCGTACATCCCGAATATTTTCGATATTTTCGCCGGACGCAAGTCTTTCCGCTATTTCCAAAAGCGGTTTTTCTCCCATCCCGTAAATTAAAATGTCCGCTTTGGAATCCAGAAGTATCGAGCGGCGAACAGTATCCGACCAATAATCGTAGTGAGCGAACCTTCGAAGGCTTGCCTCTATCCCGCCAATAATCACAGCAGTCTTTGATTGTTTTGTGTCCTTAAACGCACGCCTTATACCCTCGACATAAACTAGAGTGGCTCTGTCAGGACGAAGACCGTTCTTTCCGCCGGGCGAATAGGCGTCGTCGGAACGTTTGCGTTTTGCCGCGGTGTAATGAGCGACCATTGAATCCATGCTGCCGGCTCCCACAAGAAAGCCAAGCCGGGGACGCCCGAGAACTGTAAATGATGAAGGATCTTTCCAATCCGGCTGCGGGATTATCCCGGTTCGAAAACCGCCGGCTTCCAGCGTCCGGCATATAATCGCCGCCGCGAAAGAAGGATGATCAACATAAGCGTCGCCTGATACGAAAATAAAATCGCAAGAATCCCAGCCTCTTTCGTCCATATCACGGCGGCAGACAGGCAGAAAGCCGCTTTGCGGGCTTTCGCGAGGTAAATCATCCTGCCGGTTTTTTCCGATTGAGGAGCGCGGCTTAGACGCCGACAACTTCTTTGACTTGTGGTATTTCCTTTTTGAGATAATTTTCGATTCCCATTTTTAGGGTCATCTGCGACATAGGGCAATGACCGCATGCGCCTGTAAGGCGGACAGATACAACGCCTTCTGAATCTACAGAAACAAATTCAACATCGCCGCCGTCCGCCTGCAAAGAAGGACGAACATTTTCCAAAGCGGCTTTTACTTGATCTTCCATAAGGTAACTCCTTCAATTTTATCGGAGAAAGAGGGATTCGCCTTACATTTTGACAACATCCTGTTGCCTCATTCTAAGCCGCCTGCGCCGCTAAACCGGCATCCTTGCCGGTTTACTCCAAAGAGCATTGCATGCTCTCTGGAGTTGCGGCTGCGGTTCGAATCCCTCAATCATTAACTAACCATAAATATCAGTTAAGACCGTTAGATTTCTCCACTCATATTAATCGATCGGAGAAAGAGGGATTCGAACCCTCGGTACCCTTGCGGGCACACATGATTTCCAATCATGCACCTTCGGCCTCTCGGTCATCTCTCC
>JGI24695J34938_10000420_pt1 | contig 41178 bp, 39 predicted proteins | sample TergutCo191P3_FD_34938 | JGI IMG/M metagenome (IMG submission 34938)
ATTATAAAATTAAATTTTATGAAATAGTAGATATTCCTGAAAATATTAAGAATGAATACAATAATGAAATATTTGAATTATATATCAACAAAGAAATAAGACTTTTTATTAATGGATTACAATTATATATAAATTATATAAATTAAAATATTCAAATTTAAGGAAATAGAAAGATGGAAATAAAAAATTCCCTATACATTTATGAGATAATTTTTAAAGGCTTTTATGAGAACATTTTTTAAGAATATTCTGTTTTTAAATTTATTCCCAATAATAGTAATTAATATTATTTTTATACCTTTTTGGATAATAATAAAAGTAAAGCTAAACAATACAATAATACCAGATGAATATGATATATTTAATTGTATTATGAAATTCAGGTTAGTCATCACTATTATTGAATTATTATTTAATGTTATTTTAAATCCAATATATCTATTAATTATTAATATGGTTTATAATAAAAAATTAAAGAACTATAAATACATTAGAAATATTATTTTAATGTTATTAAGTTGTTTTTTAGGGTTATTTATGTTTTTTATTAATTGGTGTATTGCAAATGATAGTTTTTTAAATCATGATTGGAAAGATATTATGATTTTAAAGTATTCATTAATATTTTCAATAGGAATAACATTTATTATTGGATTAGTTGAACAATTAGTATTAATCAGAAAATATAAAAATAATAATTTTAATTAGGAATTATATTGAGTACGCCAACACTGCATATAACACGAATATGTCTTATTAATTCATCTTTCAATGAAGCTGTCCGAAAATTTGTGTAAATGACAGAATATCATAAGAATGGAACCCGTTCTTTTCCAAACTCAATGGCGAACTGATTTATTGCCCGCCCCAATCCCTTATCGGCATAGTCCATTTCTGAGACGCGTTGCAAATCGCCAAATAAAGTATCTTGAATATAGCATTATCCGTAGGAAATGACGAGCGGATTTTCGTTACTTTTCTAAGCTGATAGTTAAGCGATTCAACAGCGTTAGTTGTATATATAGCCCGCGAACCTTTGGTTCGACGGATTTCAGGCTGGTACTTGAAGAATTCACTCAGATCATCCCAATGCTGATCCCAGGATTTGTAAATCATGGGATATTTGTCATCCCATTTTTTACTAAAATCTTCAAACGCGTCTCTGGCTGCAGATTCTGTGTTAGCTGAATAGACGGCTTTCAAATCGGCGCAGACTTTTTTCAGGTCTTTGTACAAAATAAACTTTGTGGAATTACGAACCATATGGACGATACACAGTTGAACTCTGGTGTCAGGATATACAGAACGAACCGTTTCGGGAAATCCTGAAAGACCGTCCATGCAGGCGATGAGGATGTCCTGAACCCCTCGGTTTTTTTATTTCGGTTAATACGCTCATCCAAAACGCGGACTAAAGTCCGACGCACCTTCATTCTGCGCTATCCATAGCCCTATCGGACTTTAGTCCGCAACTTCCTTCTGACCTTCAAAATTAACCCCAAGAGCTACATCGAACTTTAGTTCGCATACGCTTTTCATGCAGCTTGCGAATCTTAATTCCGATCCGTCTTCTCGTCTATTAAACCGTAACGCGTCAAGATACAGTATCGCGTATAATTTTTCCAAAGGTAGGTTCTGCCACTCTTGTACTTCATCCAATACTGCGTTTGTTACTCGGCTAATCAGATCGGGTGATACGTCGACATTGTATATCTTTTCTAAATGCGCGCGGACTTAAGTCCGATTTATATCCCTGTCGCTCATCCCGAATGAATACATCGAAATTATCTGATCATTGAATATAGGTACTCTTTTTTCATGCTTGGGAACTATTTCAGGCTCAAATGTACTATTCCTGTCCCTCGGGATTTCGATTGTCGCTTCTTGATTCTCCATCAGAACAGTTTTTTCTGTATGTCCGTTCCTTGAGTTTCCGCTGTTATCTCCAACCGCAGAATTCTTTTCATATCCAAGATGCTCTGTCATTTCAGCTTCAAGGGCTCTTTGTAGTATTTTTCCTGTTAGCTGTTTAATTAGCCCGTCGTGCCCGACAACTTCATCCTGTGTTAGTCCTTTGAAATTAATGGTATCAAGAATCTGATCCAGGATGTCCTTTTCTTTCTCTTTCTTTTTTCGTGCCATGACCATCTTTTTTCCTCTGGTATTTCTACCATCTTAATGGTCATTTACACATTTTTTAAGACAGACTCGACGGTGATATATCATTCTGTTTTGTTATAAAATCTATGATAGGAACAGCTCTTCAAAGGTCTTTCGTTCCAAAAATTAATCCCGTTCTTTATATGGTATTTCTAACACTTTAACAAAAATACCATTATCCCATTCTTCTTAAAGACTGTCATAATATTTTATAACAGGTTTACCGCGTAATTTGCCTTGTTATATTAAAAGTATAAATTTATATATAAAAAATCCAAATTTATTAAATATCTTTCGTACTCTGAGATGAAACCGTATTTTCACGCCATCTTTCAAAGTTTCCATCATTTTGCGCAATTCCTAGAGAAATTACACAAATTATTAAACCAAGAGAAATAATAATAGTCAGGAACATTATTAATCCGTAACTAATAACCTTTTTTCTTACAATAAAACATATAATTACACATGCTAACAAAATACCTGCTATGATAAGAACAGATATCCGGTTATTATCCATAAATTCTGAAACTTTCATTATTAGGAAAGATATAGCTAACGGTATTATAAAAAAACGAATTAACAAACCAGATCCAGAACCAGCATTAGAACTGATATTTTTATTTTTACTTCTTTCGATATCCTCTCGTTTTATATTTTCTTGTTTCCAATATTCATCATTTTTACGTAAAGTACGGGCAAAAGAATTTTCTTCATCATTCCACATTATATGATCTCCATGAAATAGAATTTATTCAGTCATCAAATTGTTAGGAGGATATGGAAATTATTTCAAATGTTTTCACCGTCTTATTAAATAATGACAAGTATTTGCTAGAAACGTTATTCGGTACAGAGCAGGTAATAGCTATAAATTTTTTATCTGATATTTGAAAAAGATAAAATACTTGCCTTAAAAAAAATTCACCTTGATTATCATCTATATATGCACATTCGCCGCTAATTCCGGAATTAGTTAAAAATTGCTCCCGCCCCATAATTTTACTATCTTTAGAAAGCTGTAAAAAATAATTATTAACATATTCATGGAAATTTCCATTAAATATATCAATTATAAAATTAATATTAATTGCAAATCTGTCTTCTATTGGACCAACTATAATTTTATATTTTAAATCAGGAAAATTATTTGCAGTCCATCCATTAGGAGGACAATATGAAAAATTACCGTCATATTCATATATACGTGATCCAATATCCGCAGAAAATGCTCCTTCACTATTATTAATTTTTTCATTGTTATAATTAAAGCTTGCTAAAATTTCATTATTATCAGCAATTTGCTTTTTTACTTTATTAATTCCAATATAATTTGCAATAATCATGATTGGAGAGCCGAGTGCTTGAATGAAAAATCCAAAAATTATTCCAATTGTTCTTCCAATTACTTCAAAAATTGTTCCTGAAAAGAATGGTACTTTATTCGCTGTTTTTTTGCCTTTGTTAAAAAAATTACTAATAATAAAACCAATGCCCCAACATATTAACATACCTATTACAGCGCTTGATGTCTGATAACCTGTCAGTTTTATAACAATATATACTATTACGCCTAATCCACAGGCGGTAGAATTTATTATCATACTGGTCTTTTTTACCATAATTGCAGAATTATATATTTTGTCATTTTCACAAGCAGTGCTAAAATTACATTTTCTGCAAAGAGCCTGATTATTTATTCTGAAGATCGTTCCGTCCTCGCATTCTTTGCAAAGACCTACATTGCAATTTCCGCATGACGTTACAGCTCCTCTACCTTCATGTTCATAACAGTTCATAATTACATCTCCAAAAATATATTTTATTTTTATTATTTAAAGCTGTCTTCAAGAAAAAGACAGCTTTAACTTGATCAATTTGGACCCGCAACCTGACGTATTGGACGGACGTAAAATTGATTATTTAAATTATAAGTATTATTTATTGTACCATCTCTGAAATTTTGCCAGTATACTTCATTTAGATACATAGATGATGACCAATACCTATCATTTTTAAAATCACCTAAATTTCTACGTTTAAGATTTCCATACATAAAATCCAACTCATCTTTGCTTGGCAAAAACCAGTCATTAAACCCGTTAAAAACAAGTTCATCACAGTACTGCGCCGCTGTATCCCATTCGCCTGCTGTCCTGTCATATAACTCACTAATGAGCTGTGTATTTCGTCTTCCGTTTCCAACGCCTTCCTGTGTATTTTCCACCCTTGTATTACGCACACTAAATACAGCAGTAGTCTCAGCTTCAACAGGCGCAGCCTCAAGATAGCGCCAGCCGCCTGAATTATTTCCCTTATCGTAGAAAATTATACCGCCCGCAGGACCTGTATCGCGGATGTTCGCTGTGGGTACATTCTCTTGAGTTACACCCGTAATTGTTAATAATGCAAATAAAAATACTGTTAATACTCTCATCTTAACATTCATATTTTCCCCCAAAATTTATAAATCGATTAAATGCTACAACGCGGCACATTTTCTTTCTGTTTGTGTTTGTATATAGTATTTAAAAATCTTAATTCCTCCTTTTTATATGTATTGAGATACTATAAGTTCGTATATTTCAAATACCCAATTATCATCAATTATTCCGAAAGCTCCATACATTTCAAAACTTAACATCTTATTCATTCTATCGCTTATATAACTGAAACTTATATCATCTCCCATATATACAGCTTCAATTCCCCATCCATCATTTATGTCCCATTCGCTTAAAGCAATTATTAAATCATCTCCCTTTTTTTAAATTTCCCCTATATTTCCCCTTTAAATTTTCATTTCCTATATATACATGCAAATCACGAAAATATATCTTCCCATTTTTAAATGTACCGTTCTTTATGTTTTTCTCGCTTGCAAACTGTTCAAAATTATCTTCCGAAAGCGCTTTAAACAACTTATTTAAATTTAAATCGTCTCTATAGACAACATTGTTTCTTTTTACAGTATCTCTAAAATCAGGGACTTCTTTTCTTTGCTCAAATAAATTAAATATTTTTTCAAGTTCTGTATCTGGAATATTAACTTTCTTTGTAACTAAATCTCTTTCGAGTACCAGATTTCCTTCTTTATCAAAACTGTAAAACATTTCATCTGTTTCAAATATTTTTTCAACAAAAGCTTCCTGATTTCTTGGTTTAATAAGTCTATAATCTCTTACAATACTTAATATTGTATTATCTTCCGATACTTTAAATCCGGTTGTAAAAGTCGTTTCCATATTTAATTCTCCATCGAAAATAAAATACATTTTATTACCTTTAAAAACATAATAATTAGTAGTATCTCTAAAATTATATGACCAAGCCCCTTCAAATTTACTTAATTCTTTCCTTTCCGCTCTGCTTAATCCTTCTGTTCCTTCCCCTTCTTTTTTGAACAACCTGATAACATAACCGTCACTGCCAAAACTATAATTCCGAATATTATTAAACCTTTTTTCATTTTTTTCTCCTTGTTTTATTTAAATATTATTAAATTTTTCTTTATCCACAGATAGCGATAAATACATCTATCATATTTTATTAACTATTTTCATAAAAACCTCAAAAACTAAAATATACATTGCTAATAGCAAGTACAATATAACTATAAAATAGCAAGTTGTCAACAATTATTCCTATAATATTCTTAATTATGAAATCAGAGACAGAACTTATAAGGAAAGTTTTATCAAATAATATTAAGAAATTTAGAGGAATATTAAATTACACACAGGAGAAATTGGCAGAAAAGACTGGTTTATCATCACAAACTCTAAATGATATTGAAGGTTGCAGGAGATGGGTTAGTTCAAAAACCCTTTCAAAACTTGCAAAAGCTTTAAATATTAATGAATTTGAATTATTATTACCCGATATTCAAGGAATTGCTCAAAAACCAAAAAAATCCTCTTTAAAGTCACTCATAACTCTTAAAAAAAAATTAAAGAATCTAATTGACACTCAATTTGAAGAAGCCATTGACACAGGGAATTTTAAATAAAGTTAAGAAACTATCAGGATTGTTTGTTTAAATATTTTTTACGATCTTGGTTCTTTTTCAAAACATATAATCGAAAGCATAGAGTATATATTTTTTAATATTCTTCCTCTGGTGTTGAATGTTAAATTTTGTCAAACAATAAAACTTCGATTTTTTCAATAACCGCGTTAGTTATACCGGCAGCTTCCTTTCTGATAAATTCAATTTCTCTGGCTTCTAAATCAAGGCTTTTTATCTGATCTGCTAAAACAACGCCGGTAATTTTTTTTCTATTTTTACATCGAATGGATTGTTTTTATTAGCGCTTGTTATAGGGCAAAAAAGTCCCAATCTTGTTTTTTCATTGTATTCTTTTGGTGAAATAACCATTACCGGTCTTTTCTCTTTTTGTTCGTGACCTGATTGCGGATTAAAATTCAACCATACAATGTCGCCTCGTTCGGGAATATATTTTTTCTTTACCATATTTCCTTTCCGACAGAACCAGCAGTTTCTATTTCGCCATGGAGATTTTGATTATTGATGCTGCTTAATAAATCCGGCAATCTGTTTTTTGGATTAGCTTAATTATTATTTCTTTTCCTTTGTCGCTGATATCAACATACGAGCCGTCTTTCAATGATAATTCACGAACAATTAGATTTAGTATCCTGACTCCAAGGCTGTTTCCCTATTTTTTAACTACCGCTTCAATAAGGTAAACCCTCCAACTATAGTATAAACATTGTTTATACTATAGTCAAGGTCAATAAAAGACAACTCCGGCTACTTTATTTTATCGATTTTCCAATTGAAAACTTCTTCGTTTGTACCCGATACAGAGATTTGCAAAGCATCACGGACGTTAACACCGTCTTTTAATGAAGGAATTAAACGGTAATGTCCGCCAGGTTGAAAATTATATGTGACTTGTGTATTAATCGCGGACATCAGGCCTGATCCTTTATATTGCATCCTTATTGTCGTTTGTCCCGGCGGTATTTGAAGCGATTGTTTGCTGTTTTCCCAATCATCGCCGTTTCCTGAATAAACCCGCGCTACAGGTCCTAATGATTTTGTTACGCCGTTTATCTGCTCAACCTGAAAATCACTTGGGTAATATAATACTACACGCTGATCCTTCGGCGTATCGTTTTCCCAATTCGGAGGAGGAACTATGCTTGCGCAGTTTGTCAATATTAAGATAAATATAAAGACAAGCAATCCTGTGGAAATCCTAAAATAATTTTTCATAAACAACTCCTATGAAAAGCATTAATTAAAATGGCAAACCCATACAGGCAGCCTTTAAAGCATTGCGATGAATTTATCCGCTTCCTCTTCTATTGTTGCCCATCCGCAGACAAGGCGGATAACTGTATTGTTATCATCAATTTTTTCCCAGATATGAAATTTAAATGATTTTTGAAGTTCCGCTATTTTTTCATTTGGCAGGATTGGGAAAATCATATTCGCTTTTGAGCCGCAGCTTAATTTATAGCCTTTATCAATAAACGCTTCTGCTATTTTTCGCGCCGTTTTATTAGAATAACGGGCAAGTTCAAAATAAAAATCGTCAGTAAATAATGTCTTAAAACAGCTTCCGATTAACGCTCCTTTGGCAAGAAGAGCGCCGTGCTGTTTTAAATAATAACGGAATCTTTCTTTTAATTTTTCATTGATTATACAAAGAGCTTCACCTAAAGGACTTCCGTTTTTTGTTCCGCCGATATAAAACGCATCGCAAAGCTGCGCCATATCCTGCGGTTTTATATCCGCGCTTTCGCTTGCCAAAGCGGTTCCAAGACGGGCTCCGTCAATATAAAAATATAAATTGAATTTTTTGCAAACATCAAATAATTTTTTTAACTCCTGCTTTGAGTAAAGAGTGCCTTTCTCTGTAGCATGAGAAACATAAACAAGTTTAGGAAACACCATATGCTCATCAGTGTGGGTATTGCAGATCATTTCAATATCAGAAGGAGATAATTTTCCGTCTTTGTTTGGCGCGGTCAGAATTTTATTGCCGTTATGCTCAACAGTGCCGCACTCATGAACGCAGATATGGCCTGTATCCGCGGCGATTGCCGCTTCAACCGGAGACAGAGCGCAGTTGCACAGAATCATGTTTGTCTGGGTTCCGCCTGAAATAAAATGAACATCCGCTCCCCCAAGCGCGAATCTTTTTTTAATTAACTCCTGCGCTTCTTTTGTAACGCTGTCCAGCCCGTAACCGTCCATCTGTTTCTTTGAAAGTTTTAATAAATCGTTTAACAGCTTTTCATGCCCTAACTCTGAGTAATCGTCTTTAAATGAATACATTTTTTTCACAACCCCGCACTTTTTTATATTATCAAAATTAATGATTTAAGTACAGGCGCATTGCGGCATTATAAAGACGCTTTTGCTGTGGTTGAAAGGTAAAGAAAGCGCGGGGTAACATGAACCGTTTTTTCACGGTGTCGTTAGGTGTAAAAACCGCGCTGTATGCCCGAACCAAATAGTGACATGAACCGTTTTTTCAGGAATTGTTTTTTCCTGTAAAAATGTTATTACCTCTTGAACAAGCTACTGAAAACTGCTAAAATAACATAATTATTATTTTTGGAGGTTTTTTATGAAAAAAGGAATTACTATCTTAATTTGTTTTATGGCAGTAATAATACTTTCCATGTCTTGCCAGGAAAAAAAGACAGCGACAGCTATGGAGATGGTGATTAATAACGGAACACAGATTCAATCCCTTGATCCCAGCCAGATAACAGGCGTTCCCGAACACCGTGTATACATGGCTCTTTTTGAAGGGCTTGTCGGTTATGATCCAAAGACAGCAAAAGCGGTTCCCGGCGTAGCTGAGAGCTGGAGATACAGCAATGACAACGAAACTATCACATTTACAATTCGTTCAGGCATTACATGGAGTGACGGGACTGCCATTACCGCGCAGACAATGGTGGATTCATGGCTTCATACCCTTGATCCCAATACAGCGTCTGAGTACGCGTATATGATGGGAGAAGTTGTTAAGGGAGCTGAAGGTTTCTACACTGGACACGGATCAAAGGAAAATGTTGAAATCCGCGCGGTTGACTCCAGAACATTCGAAGTTAACTTAGTCGGCCCTGTTCCTTACGCTCTCGACATGATGGCTCACTATACTTTCAGCCCTCTGCCGATGCATGTTATTAACAGGCACGGAAGCAGCTGGACCAGAGTTGAAAATTTTGTCGGCAACGGTCCGTTTGTTCTCAGCGAGTACATTCCAAATAACAGAATAGTAGTTGTACCCAATGACAAATACTGGAACAAAGCGAATGTATTTCTTACAAAGATTACATTCCGGCCAATCGAAGATCAGAATACAGCTTACAATGGCTATCTGAACGGCGAAATTGACTGGGGTACGGATGTTCCTCTGGCAAGAATTGACGAAGTTAAACTTCGCAGTGATTATCAGGTTTCCGCTCAGGCCGGCACATATTATGTACTTGTGAACCAGCAGCCAACCAGCCACGCTGCGTTAAGAGACGCGCGGGTACGCAGAGCTATCTCTTTGGCTATTAACCGTGAAGAATTGGTTAATAACATTACAAAAGGCGGTCAGCTGCCTGCTTATAATCTTGTTCCCGCAATGGGCGCTTATCAGCCGCCTGCAGGTCAGGGATATAATGTAGCTGAAGCTCAGCGTCTTTTAGCTGAAGCAGGATATCCGAACGGACAAGGTCTTCCTACATTTGAATATGTTTACAACACGCTTGATTCCCACAGAATTATCGGCGAGTATATTCAGCAGTCATTAAAGAATAATCTTGGAATCAACATCACTCTTACAAACATGGAATGGGCGACATACCTTGATTACAGAAGCACTGGTCCCTTCCAGTTAGCGCGCGCCGGCTGGATTGCGGATTACCTTGATCCGCAGAACCTTCTTGATCTTCTTCTTACGGGAAGCGGCAATAACGACGGTCAATACAGCAATCCGGAATATGACGCTCTCTTAAGACAAGCCAGCCGTCTGCCGGACAACCCGCAGCGCAATACAGTCATGGCTCAGGCAGAAGAAATCGGAGTTATCCGCGATCAAGCTTTAATTCCCATTTATTTCTATGTATCACAGAGTATGATCGATCTTTCAAAATGGGATGGCTGGTATCCTAATGTTTTAGATGTCCATCCCTACGTTGGCTTAAAGAGAAAATAACGCTTATTTAATTTCTCAGGCTAATTTTCTGACATGCCTAAGGAACCAAAAGTTTCTTAGGCTAAGGAGGTCTTTGTGGGACAGTTCGTGTTTAAAAGATTCATAAGTATTATTCCGACAATTTTTATCATTATTACTCTTGGTTTTTTTATAATACGCGCTGCCCCGGGAGGGCCTTTCTCCCGTGAAAAAGCGGTTCCACCCGCTGTACTCGCTAACCTTATGGCTAAATACAACATGGACGAGCCGCTTCATAAACAATACTTTCGCTTCTTAGGAGGTGTGCTTAAAGGGGACCTTGGTCCTTCATTTACAAACAAGGATTTTTCTGTAAATGAATTAATCGCGATAAGCCTGCCAAATTCCATAATTCTCGGGCTTACCGCAATCGCTCTCGCGCTTGTTTTTGGCGTGGCCGCCGGAATTGTATCAGCGCTAAAACAAAATACAATCGCCGATTATTCTTTTATGTCTGTCGCGGTGGCTGGCATCTCGATTCCTACCTTTGTTGTCGGGCCTATTCTAATGTTGATATTCGCAATCATTTTAAAATGGCTTCCCACTTCAGGCTGGATAGACGGCCGAAACGGACTTGTAACTATAATAATGCCGGCGGTTACATTGTGCCTTCCTCAATTCGCGTACATCGCCCGTTTAATGAGAGCGAGTATGCTTGAAACCCTGCGCTCTGATTACGTACGCACAGCGCGGGCTAAAGGGCTGTCAATGCCGGTTATTATATTTAAACACGTTCTTAAAGGAGCGTGTCTTCCTGTTGTAAGTTATTTAGGGCCTGCTATGGCGGTTGTTATTACAGGTTCTGTTGTTGTAGAAAAGATTTTCGCTATTCCCGGATTGGGTATGCACTTTGTCCGTTCCGCTACAAACCGCGATTATACAATGATCATGGGAACGGTAATCGTATATTCAGTTATATTAATAGCTCTCAATTTTATAGTGGATATAATTTACGGGTTTCTGGATCCCCGCATTTCATATAAATAGGAACTCTGGAAAATGTTATTCGCCAAAAAAAAAGTTGAAACCGCGCTTAACGAATTCAGTCAGAGCGTTAAACCTATTTCTCTTTACGCCGACGCATGGAAACGGCTGAAGAAAAATAAAATGGCCTTTGTCGGCCTTATTGTTGTGTTGTTATATTTTATTATTTCTCTTATAGCGCCGATTCTGCCTCTGTATCCGTATGAAAGACAGGAAATGAAACATATTCATTTGCCTCCTTCGCTTGAAAACGCGGGAAATGTAAGGATTCGTGTCCGCGAAAATTATATTTCAAAACTGATGGACAGAGAAGGAAGAAATGAGTATACAGAAGCGGAAAGAATTGAACTTGCGCAAATGCGCGCGGATATTGATACTGATCCTGTACATAAAAGAATTTACTTTCTTGGAACAGACATTCTGGGACGCGATGTTCTTTCCCGTACAATTTACGGAGGCCGGATTTCGCTTGGTATCGGCGTTGTAGGAACTATAACCGCTCTTTTAATCGGCATTATATGGGGAGCAGTCGCGGGTTATGTCGGAGGAAGGCTTGACAACTTTATGATGCGCATTGTCGATATTATTTACGGCCTTCCTTATATGATGGTAGTCATTGTCTTTATGGCCTTGTTCGGAGGACGCAGCGTCTATCTTTTATTTATAGCGATTGCGCTTGTCTCATGGCTTACTATTTCCCGTGTTGTAAGAGGCCAAATCATCAGTTTAAAGAACTCGGAATTTATAGAAGCAGCGAAATCCGTAGGAGCTTCAACTCCCCGTATAATCGGTAAACACCTGCTTCCTAATACGCTTGGAATTATCATTATCTACTCTACCCTTTCGTTTCCTGGTTTTATCATGTCGGAAAGTTTCCTTTCGTTTTTAGGCCTTGGCGTTTCCGCGCCAATGTCATCATGGGGTTCTCTTATAGACGAAGGCGTAAGAGGCATGGAACTTTATCCCTGGCTTTTAATTGTCCCTGCCGCGGTAATGACACTCTTCCTTTTCGCCATAAATTTCCTCGGCGACGGTCTTCGCGACGCATTTGATCCTCAGGGAAAGAACAGGATGTAAGAGATGGCGTTAACTGATAAAGCAATACTTGAAGTAAAAAACTTAAGCACGCATTTTTTTACAGACGAAGGCGTAGTAAAAGCGGTAGACGATGTCTCCTTCTCTCTGCACAAGGGCGAGATAATGGGAATTGTCGGAGAATCAGGATCGGGAAAATCTGTAACAAATCTTTCGATAATAAATTTGATTCAGTCTCCGCCGGGAAAGATAGTCGCAGGAGAGGTTTTTTATAATGATGAAAACATCCTTAAAATGAACGAGAAAAAGCTGCGTCAGATCCGCGGAGCGAAAATAGCGATGATCTTTCAGGATCCGATGACCAGCTTAAATCCGTTTTTAAGAATATCAACGCAGATGATAGAGACAATTCAGCTTCATCAGAAACTCAGCAAAAAAGACGCGCGCAAAAGAGCGATAGAAATGCTTACTATGGCGGGAATCCCAGCCGCCGAAGAGCGGATAAACAGTTACCCGCATCAGTTCTCGGGCGGAATGTGCCAGCGTGTAATGATTGCGATGGGTCTTTCGTGCAACCCCGAAATTTTAATCGCAGATGAACCTACTAGCGCCCTTGACGTAACAATTCAGGCGCAAATTCTCGACATAATGAAGGAGCTTACGCAGAAATTCGGCGCAGCGGTTATTTTGATTACCCACTCACTTGGTGTGGTCGCGGGAATGTGCGATACAATTTATGTAATGTACGCGGGCCGTATAGTGGAGCGCGGCTTTACTGAAGATATTTTTGAAGACCCAAAACATCCTTATACAAAAGGACTTATCAATTCAGTGCCGCGCCTTGATAAATTAGGCACAGAGCGCCTTTTCTCCATTCCGGGACAGCCTCCAAATGTAATCGACCTTCCTCCGTGCTGTCCGTTCTTCCCCAGATGCGAGCAGGCAATGGAGATATGCAAAACAAAGTACCCTAATGAAATTGATTTTGGAAACGGTCATGCCGCCTCCTGCTGGAAGGAGCGCAATGATGGATAAGCTGCTCGAAGTAAAAGACCTTTGCATGCATTTTCCTGACGGATATAAAGGCATTATCAACAGAAAGAAACAGTTCATTTACGCGGTAGACGGCATCTCCTTTTCCATTGATAAGGGAGAAACTCTCGGTCTTGTAGGAGAGTCCGGATGTGGAAAATCCACGGTTGTACGCGCTTTAGCGCAGCTTTACACTCCGACATCAGGGGAAGTTTACCTGAACGGCAAGAGTCTTATCGGTATGAAAAAACAGGAACTCCTTGAAGCAAGGCGCAACATGCAGATTGTTTTTCAAAATCCCTATGCCTCGCTTAATCCCAGGATGACAACCGGCGATATAATCGCTGAGCCGCTTCGTATTTATAAAAAACTTGGTCTTCTTGAAATCTCCGTCGAAGAAATCGGTCTTAGGGTCGAAAAACTGATGGACTTGGTCGGGCTTCTGAAGTTTTACAAAAACCGCTACCCGCATGAATTTTCAGGAGGCCAAAGGCAGCGTATCGGTATCGCAAGATCCCTTGCATTAAATCCCCAGTTAATACTTGCGGACGAGCCGGTATCCGCTCTTGATGTTTCAATTCAATCCCAGATATTAAATCTTTTTAAAGACATCCAAAAGGAATTTAATCTTTCCTATTTATTTATCGCCCATGATCTTGCTGTAATTGAATATATTTCCGACAGAATCGCGGTGATGTATCTGGGAAAAATTGTCGAAGTCAGTTCATACAAAGATCTTTACAAAAACCCTCTCCATCCGTATACACAAGCGCTTTTATCATCAGCTCCGATACCTGATCCAAAAATTGAAGCCGCGAGAAAGCGAATCATTCTTAAAGGCGATGTTCCCTCTCCAAACATTCAGCGTCCCGGCTGTTATTTTTACGACCGCTGTCCCTGTAAAATGGACAAATGTAAAACAAGCCAGCCTCAGCTTGTACCAGCCGCCGGCAGTGAAGACCGCATAGTAGCCTGCTTCGCTGTTAAAAATCAATAACTCTCACTCCTCATTCCATAAAAAAATTGTGCCGATAATATATGCATGAAAAAAGCATCTTTTTTTCCATTATTTATCAGCGTTATATCGTGTTTTTTATTTTTTATTATCTGCTGTAAAAGTAATCCCAAAGATAATCCTGTGGAAATTGCACCGGGAACTAATACTGTAACCAGCACCGCCGCAAGTACTGTAACTAATACTGCGCCGGATATCTGGACACTGCTTCAGAGCGGAGATAACCGCGCAAGAAGTTATTTTATGGGCGAAGTTGACGTAAACGCCAAAGATTCGGCGGGAAGAACGCCTCTTCATTATGCGGCGGACGCAAGAGATTACAGCTTAGCGTCTTTTTTCATTTCGTTAGGCGCGAATATTAACGCTCTTGATAACAGAGGACAGAGCCCTCTTGGAATCAGCATCGAAAAAAATGATGTAAACACCGCGGGCATTCTAGCGTCAGGCGGAGCCGATATTCATCTAAGGCTCGCTAATAATACAACAGCTGCCTCCCTTGCTCTTGAAAGAAATAACTCAATTTTTAAATCAATCTTAACTTCCGTCAATGTTGAATCATCTGATAGTGCCGGAAAAACAGTTCTTCATTTAGCCGCTGCCTCCGGAAACGTTCAGGCGGCGCAGGATATAATCGCGCTGCTTCCGTCGTCAACCGCGGCTATTAATAAAATCGACAGCGCCGAAAAAAACGCGCTTGATTACGCGTTTGAAAGAACAGATTCCAAAAAGCATATGGAGACAGCCGAACAGCTGATTTTAGCCGGCGCTTTTTCAGAGAATCCGATATTTCAATACATGGGGCCCGCTGTCCGCAGCGCTAATTACAACATACGCCGAAACGATGGACTTGCTCCTATACATTTCGCTGTAATTGACGATTATACAGGCCTTATCGAATTCCTTTTGGATAAAAATGTTGATCTTAATGTTAAAAGCGCATCCGGCGCGACTGCGCTTCATGAAGCTGTGCGCAAGGGAAATGTTTCTGTTGTCTCAATGCTGCTTGCCAAAGGAGCTGACGTAAACTCGCGGGACGCAAGAGGCAATACTCCCCTGCATACCGGAGTTCCCAGTGAAGTTCACAGGGAAATTATCATCATGCTGATTGAAAAAGGCGCTGATCCTAATTTGCGCGATGAATACGGAGAAACTCCCCTTCATATCGCGGTTATTTTAAACAGATCGCTTAATGTTATACAGGCTCTTTTAAACGGCGGAAGCGATGTTTATATACGGAATATCGAAGGAAAAACTCCGCTTTATCTCGCTGTCCAGGAAGCTCGTAATTCTTTAATACCTGTTTTAATAACAAACGGTTCGGAAATATTCGCAGCCAATAACTCAGGCGTAACCCCTTTTGATATTGCCATAAAGTCAGACATTAATACCTTTTTCCTATTAATAACAAACGAAACATTGATACAGAGAGACAGCGAAGGTAACACTATGCTTCACGCCGCGGTAAAAAACAGGGGAAACTCTGAACATATTACGCGCATTCTTGAGCAGGGCGCGCTTGTAGACGCAAGAAACAGAGAAGGAGACACTGCCCTTCATATGTCTGTAAGAACAAACCAGAGGGAAAACGGAGAGTTTTTAATTTCTAAAGGAGCGAATATATTCGCGTTTAACAGCGCAGGAGACAGTCCCTTGTTTATCGCGCTTTCATCGTCTCCTATGCGCCAGTGGATAATCAATCCCTATACTCTTGCAGCAAAAGACGGTTTGGGAAACAGCATTCTTCATTACGCCTCTGAATGGAATTTAAACAGCGCGATTCCGGTGATTTTAAGAAGCGGGTTATCTGTGGAAACAACTAACGCGGCAGGTCAGACTCCGCTCTTTATGGCGATAAGAACAGACAATACCTCAACAATCAGAGTGCTTGCGGATAATAACGCCAACTTAAACGCCCGCGATAATCAGGGGAGCTCCGCTCTCCATACGGCTGTAAGATGGAACGCGTTAAATTCAGCAGCTTTTTTAATCACCTCTGGAATTGACATTAACGCGCATTCACTGAACGGAAACACTCCCCTTCATGACGCAGTAACGCTCGGCGCGGCAGACGCTGAAACCCTTTTAATTTCCCGCGGCGCTGATCTTGAAGTCAGAAATACTGACGGAAACACTCCTTTGATGGAAGCTGTAAAGTCAGCTATGATTGGTTCAGTTGAAAAACTTATACAAAGCGGCGCTGATTCATCCGCCAGAAATACAAGGGGCGACACTCCCCTTCATATCGCGGTAAGCATTGAACGCTTTGATCTTGTGCAGATGCTGCTTAAGACAGGCGCGTCAATTCATGCGCGTAACACAAGAAACAGAACGCCTTTCCAGATTTCTCTAAGCGTTTCTCCTTTAATGGTATCCGCTCTGCTGACAGATGATCGCATCAATGTCCCTGACGATATGGGCAGTTCCATTCTTCATATCGCGATACAGGAAAGAGCGCCTGAAGATATTGTCAGATCGATTCTTAGCCGCGGCGCTAGAATAAATTCTGTCGATAGCAACGGAAAAACACCCTTAAGAACCGCGATTGATATGGAAATCTGGGATTCGGTAAAAATACTCGCGGAAGCAGGAGCTGATCCTTTTATTACCGCCGTTGATAATAAAACACCGGGAGAAATATCATTTATTAAAGGAAATATCTGCATAGACGCGCTGTTTTCTGGAAGGTTAATCAACGCAAGAGACAGTTCAGGCAACACTATACTTCATTTAGCCGCAAGATACGGCACTCCCGAAATTATCACACTCCTTCTTGAACTAGGCGCAAATAAGTCCATTACCAATATTGCATCCGAAAGCGCGTATGATATAGCTGTAAGATGGAACAATCCTGATAACGCCGCTATATTAAATATTCTTTGATTTTGATTTCAGTTCAGTCTTGTATAAGTTGTTCGATAACCTCAGTTGACCAAACGAAGTTTGATACTTCCTTATAAAATCTCATTTTTGCAGCTATTATGAAAATTCAGAACTTGTGAAACGACAGCCGAGTTGTCGAACAAGTCTAATGATTTAATATTTACAGGCTACCTTTTTAACTCAAAACAGCTAAGGCATTTTTTAATTATTTTAGGAATTTATTTAGATACCATAATCTTCATACAACATAAAGAGAAAGAATTGCTAAGTTAATACTGAGACCGATATTAATTCCCAAATCTGACAAACGCGTCATTAAAGCCTATACTTCTGAACCGCTGAAGAATTGCCGCGCTCTCTCCCTGATTTAAAGGACCGATGAGTATTCTGTATAAATTATCCCTGTCCCTGAATATTACAGGGTTATATCTTTGATCGATCTGTCTTAGCGTATTCTCAACCTGGTTTGCAGGCAACGAAACCAATTGCACATAATACTGTCCGCGATCAAGCTGAGATATTGTACGTACAGAGAATGACGGCTGCGCAGGCTGTTGTATAACAGCCTCATACGGCGGAATAATCTGGGAAGGTGAAATAATAACAGGAGGAGCAGTTACAGCCGCAGATTGCGCCGGTGCTATTGAAGAAATAATATCGGAAGCGGATATCACAGGCGCGCTCTGTCTGTTTTCAACCGGAGGCGTTGACACTATCCCGGGAATAATATCAGATAACGGTATATCATAAACAGTCGGCTCCATCACCCTGGGTGTTGATTGAACTGGTACAAACGGCTGCGTTGGAAGCACATACGGCGGCGCTTCAACAATTATCTCAGGTTCTTTTATAACAGGTTCAATTTCCGGTGTTTCTTCCGGTATTTCAGCGATCTCTACCGGTTCTTCTATAACCGATTCATTTTCCAGCGTTTCTTCCGGTACTTCAGCAACTTCAATTGGCTCTTCTATAATGGACTCTGTTTCTGGCGCTTCTTCAGGTACTTCGGCGATTTCAACCGGATCTTCTATTACAGGTTCTGTTTCCAATGTCTCTTCCGGTACTTCGGCGATCTCAATTGGTTCTTCTATAATAGGTTCCGTCTCCGCAGTCACCTCAGCTATTTCTATAGGTTCTGACCAATCCGGCAAATTTTTAACAGCCTCATCTCGTGGGGATTCAGTAATGTATTCAGGTATATTTTTAACAAGTTCATCATGTGGGGATTCGGTTAAATAAACAGGTACATTTTTATTTAACTCATCACGCGGGGATTCGGTTATATATTCAGGTATATTTTTAACAAGTTCATCATGCGGAGATTCAGTTAAATAAACAGGTACATTTTTATTTAACTCATCACGCGGGGATTCGGCTATATATTCAGGTACATTTTTTATTGATTCATCACGTGAATTATCTGCAGTAATAAATATCGGAATATCTTTCTTTATTTCTTTTTCATCGATCTCGTGAAAATATTCCGGAACATCCTTTACAGTATTTGCAGCCGCTGTTTCTTCTGTTCTGGTTGAAACATCTTTAATAATTTCAGCCTGCGGCTCCTCAGGCGGTTTTTCCGTTATGGCTGCGGGAATATCAATTATTTTATCCGGAGCTATAGATTCAACGGATACCGGAGTTTTTTCATGAGCTACAGGTTCTTTAGACGCTGGTTCAAATTTGTCGACGTACTTTACAGGATCAACTGCTGGTATTTCTGCCGGTAAAGGTTCGGGATCGTCAGTTTTTGCTATAACCGGCTCTTTAACTATTTCAGCAGCCGGATTATTAACTTGCGCTGTATAAACAGGTTCTTCCGGTATAACAGGCGATGATGATGGTATGACATTAGGCTGCGCAATTTCAACACTTGGATTTAAAGGCGCGGTAAATGGTTCTAAAGGTTCAACAACAAATCCCGGAACTTCGACTATGCTAAGACGTCCGTTTCCGCCCCATTCAGGTTCATCGATTACATAACCGCGCTCAAAACCCGGATTTGTTAAGTCGACAGGAGACGCAGGCGGCGTTATATAAGACGGCGCGGCAGGGATCGAAGGCGGCGTATATGAATCTCCGCTGTATAATTCTTCGAGCATTCTTTGTTCAACAATAGGATCGTTTACCATTGGAATGCCGGAAGCGAGTCTTTCGGTAAATTGCTGATACGCCATTGGATCAGACGGCTGTATCATTCTTACTCTGCTTACGGATCCTGCTCTCATTCCGATTAATTCAGCAGCTTCGCGGGATACAATAGCGAGAAGACCGGAATTATTAAGAGTATTGGCGACAATTGCCCTTGTGGTTCTTCCTGTTTCTATATTCGTAATATCTACTACCGAATTTCGGGGAAATGAATTTGTAGCTATAAAAAAACCTGTTTCAGGCAATTCACCTGACGGAGCGACTGCGGCCGCTCCTTCCCACGGCGATGAACCCGTCAGAAATAAAAAAATTCCGGTAACAGAAAAAAATAAAATTATCTTTTTTTTCATAAATTTCCCCTAAACAACTTGCAGTAATAGTTATTCCGCTTTTTATCTGATGTATGGAACAAGTCCCCTTATTATTGTTTTGATATCGTCATATTCTTCCCGGCTTGATCTGTATGTTTTCCCGTCAATCTGCCTTTCAAAAAGCCTTTCGTTAGATGTCACTTTATAAATTAGAAACGATATTTTTTCCGGGATTCGCATCTCCGTGTTGTAATCCAGAAGCGCGACTAAAATATAATCTATTCCCCATGCTCTGGCTTCGTGTATATCACAGGCGGCCGTAAGCAAATCGCCTGCCGGTTTCGCTTCAACCCTTAAAACAGGAGCGTTGCTTATTATATAACCTGCGTCAAAAAAAACATCCATGAACGCGTTTTCCCACTGCGCTGAATGCTGGTTTGACCCGGCATTTTCAGGCAGCCCTGCTTCAATCACAAAAAATGAAACCATTGCCGCATTAGCGGCAGCAGCCAGGAAAAAGCTGAAAGCAGCTGCAAAAACGATTCGATTGATCAATGGATACTCCTCTATATGTATTATCGGCATTTGCTGTAATTTACAACACTCTTTTCAAAATAACTGGCTGCAAATATAATAAGTCAGATGAATTATTACGCAATACAGGTAAAAACCCGTTCAGAAGAAAAATATATCAAACTTTTCAGGGCAATGTATCCTGAAATACATTTTCCTGTTCATTACCTTCGCAGACGTCTAGATATCAAAAAAAACGGCAAGCTGTCAACAACAACGCCAGCGGTTTTTCCGGGGTATCTTTTTATAGAAGCTGAAGACGACAGTGAAATTATTACAAGGCAGTGGGAATTCAGGCGTACAGAAGGATTTTTCCGCTTTTTAAAGTCAAACCAGGCAATAACTCCGCTCTCCGGCAGGGATTTAGAACTTGTCCTTCATTTTATAAATAACGCGGGTCCTGTGGCTGGCAGATCCAGAGTTTACTTTAACGAGAATGCCCGCATAGTTGTAGTCGACGGTCCGTTATCAGGTCTTGAGGGAAGAATAATAAAGGTCGATAAAAGAAAAGGAAGGGCAAAAATTAAGCTTGACCTTTACAATGATTCTTTTTCTATTGACCTGGCGTTTGAGGTAATAGGATCGCTTGAATATAAGTAAATGAGTTAAAGCCCTTTCAAAGAGGGGATATGGGAAGCTCAAAACGTTTGTATATTATTGGAGCGGGTTTTGCCGGGCGCACCCTTGCAAGCGAAATAACTAAGAAGGCGATATTCGGCGAAGTTGTCGCGTTCCTTGACGACGATCCGGAAAAGATCGGCCGGCGCATTGACAGCATTCCGGTTCTTGGCCCAATCCGCGATGTCGCGCTGCTTTTGCGTACAAACCCGGCGGATGAAGCGATAATTGCGATTCCTTCAGCTGGCAGGGAATATTTAAAAGAACTCTATTCAATTTTAAAAGCCGCAGGTTTTCAAAAAATACGAATTCTTCCCGGCATTTCCCAGATAATCGAAGATGACGCCCACTTTATTCAAACACGCTCAATTGATCTGCAGGATTTACTTGGCAGAAATCCTGTTACTATCAAACTAAAACAGAGTCTTTCATATGTACGCGGAAAACGCGTTCTTGTAACAGGAGCTGGAGGTTCAATCGGAAGCGAACTTTGCAGACAGCTGCTTTCAGGCGGCGCTTCAAGGCTTTATCTTTTAGGCCACGGAGAGAATTCAATTTACCAGATTGACAGAGAACTTCATCTGCTTCAGGAAGAAGGAGTCGGAGAGAAAGCCGCGATTGTTCCAATCATAGGTGAATTAAAAGACAAAGATTATATTGATTACCTTTTCAGTCAGCTTAAAGCGGACGCTATTTTTCATACTGCCGCTTATAAGCATGTCCCTATGATGGAAGCGAACCCAGTAGCGGTAATCGAGAACAATGTTTTTGGAACTGAGAATTTAATCAATGCCGCAATTAAATACAGCGTTAAGCAGTTTGTGCATATCTCAACCGATAAAGCGGTGTCTCCTGTTTCTGTATACGGCGCTTCAAAATATATATGCGAGCAGATGGTTCTTGCCGCAAGCAAAAACAGCGCGAAAAACGGCACTTCATTTGTGGTTGTGCGTTTCGGCAATGTTCTTGGCTCCCGCGGTTCGATTGTTCCGCTCTTCCAGCAGCAAATCGAAAAAGGCGGGCCTGTAACTGTAACCCACCCCGACGCCCGCCGCTTTTTTATGACAATAAGCGAAGCCTGTTCCCTTGTTTTAAAAACCGGAGGAGTCGGTGAAAACGGAGGCCTTTATCTTTTAGATATGGGCGAACCTGTGCGCATACGCGATTTAGCTGAGCAGCTAATCCGTTTCCACGGCTATGAACCTGAAACAGAAATTAAAATTGAATACATAGGACTTCGTCCCGGCGAACGGTTAGACGAAACTTTAATGAGCGAAGACGAAGAATCCTGCGAAACTGAGCACAGCCGCATTTTGCAGATAACAAGAAAAAAACCTCGGGATTTGGATGTTACGGGCTTCTTAAATGAGCTGCGTCCTGTATGCTGTTTTGACGCTTCTTCGCCAAAGAAATACAGAAATTCAGGTCTAATAAAAGATACGCTTAATAAATATAATATATTAAAGCCTGTTTAAGGATTAAAAAAGCTCCAGTTTGCGGGATTAAAAATGTCCGTATGTACATGAAGCCATTCGCTGTTCTGTATGCTAAACATATTTTTCTGCTGCCTATGAAACATATACATAAGTGATGATGTGATAACAGCTCCGTTTTCTTTATCGCTTTTTATTTTATTTCCCGTCCATGGGTTTACAGGATTTTCAATTATGCTTTTGAGCGCTAAAAGAGGCACGTCCGCGTTAGTCATAAATGTATTATCTGTTTTTAAAGGTCCGCTGTCATTAAAATCCTTTACCATTAAAAGAGGCGTAATATACTCAAGATATTGCCTGTTTGGCAGAGTTATATGATCCGGAATTCTTATAAACATATTTCCATGATCAGATGCAATAATAATTCTTGTATTATCATATATTTCATTTTCTTTTAAATAATCAAACCATTTTCCAAGCAGAATAATCGAAGCTATAAAAACATGATAATTCTTATTATTCGCGAAATATCCGCTTCCAATATTGGTAACATCCTGAACCGGAATATAATCAGGAGCCTGAAAAAAATTATTGTTTTCATGTGTAAGGTTATTAAAAACAATATTCAGATTATTTGAATTATCATTTATATTAGTAATACACGGAAGTATATCCAAAGCGATATAGTTACTCAATACAGTGTTTGAGAAATTCTCTTTTCTTACGGTAAGCCACATTCCTCCGTCATAAATAAAATTCCGTATTATCACAGGTGAAATTTTCAAAAAAGAAAATCTAATAAGATATGAATTAATTATTTCAGTTAAATCATTCTCAAAAACAACATTATTATTATCTAACCATAATTTATTATATTTTCCGATTATATTATCTGCTTTAATATCCGGATACGGTATAAAAATATCCAGATCAGGATTATTCCTGTAATTCGCGAAACTTGGATCGGTTACTGTTACATTATATTCGATGTCGCTGAATATTCTTGGCAGCATTAAAAGCGCTTCATTATGTTTATCAACAAGCGGAATGCCGCTCCTTTTTTGAATTTCAAACGGGGTATATTCATATCCGCCGAAAACAGACGGTAATCCGAAAATAGTATAAATACCATATGAAACATTGTTTTTATACCATGTAAAGCCGTCATATGATTTATACAGTTCAGGCTTTTCTTCAAACACATATGGCACTAATCCATTAACCGCTCTGTCCAGCATGATAATCAGTACATTTTTGCCGTCTTTTGAAAAATTATATTTTTTTTCATATGAGTTAACATTAACGCTTACATTCTGATGATTTAAATTTTTATATTTAAAGTATATATTTATATAATTATAAGCGCTGACAATTATAAATGAGCCTGCTATAATTACCGCCGCGGATAAAATAACTTTTTTATACTGAAACATAATTATTATCACAAGAAATGCTGTAATTAAAAGCGCTGTTATGTTTATAAAGCTTTCTATTCCTGAAGCGCTTAGACTTCCTGAAAATTTAAACATTACTGTTAAAAAACCATATTCTCCCGGAAATAGAAACACATTAATAACAGATATAAATGTAAGAATTAAAAATGTAATAGTTATAATTTTTTTTGCGTTTTTTCCTGATAAAAAGTAAATACATAGCGGCCATATAATAATTATACCCAACGATTGTATAATAATATGCATTAAAAAAGGAAACGGACTTTTATTATGACCGATATATGAAAACTCCTCGACTGATGAATTAATTAATGAAGACGGAATAACCAGCCCGCAAAGCAAAAATAAAATTATAATTAATAATATGAATATCTTAATATTATCAGAATCGTTTATATAATTAGTAATATTGTTTATATTATCAAAGAACTATGATATTTTTTTAGAAATAAAAGGCAACACAGGCATTAACGCGGCTATTATCGCTACAAGTATTCTTTTTTCTAATAAGCCTCTGTGAAAAAATATTAAATAAATATCAAGTGAAATACATGAAATGGCAAGTAAAATAAATATAATTATTTTGGGATGTTTTATTTTTTGTAAAATATTTTTGATAAGAGAAAAAAGATTATTGCCTGTCCAGTATAACACTAATCCTGACGGAGAATTGTAAAGCAGAATCAAAAACAACGCCGCCATGCCGTATAATTGAACTTTATCTTTAAATAATAATCCTTTTGTATAAATAAAAGCGGATACAACATTTATCAAAGTCATTAAAACAGGCAAAACATTAATAGAGAAATTTTGCATTTTTATAATAGAGTCCGGCCTTGCCAAATCTGATATTGGCCCAAAGGAAATCCACTTTATTGCTTCTAAATTGGCTATAAACTGGTATGCGGCTATAAAGAATGGAATCTGTATGATTAACGATATACTTGATCTTAAAGAATAAAGCGGGTGGTATCCATTCTGTCTGTAATATGTTGAAAGGAGCATAAAACGCTCATCGCCTTTAAAAACCGCCCGTATATTATCAACCGCGCTTTTCATTTTTTTCTGAATATCGCGTTCAAGTTGCTGATGTTTTTCCGCCATAAAATACAAGGGCAAGGTTAAAACGCTTACTGCAAGAGAAACTCCCAGAACAGATATTGCGGGGTTTCTTGACACGCGAAACGCGAATATATAAATTAGTTCAATTATTTTCTCAAGCGAAAAAATAAATAATGTATATAATATGTCAGGCATACTTAATTATATTCCTTTTCTACTGTATTAATCATAAAGTCTACAACACGTTTACCTGATTCTCCATAATACTGCCACATAGTTTGTTTAACTTCCTGCCTAATACTTTGCATTTCGACATTCTGGGACAGATTTAATATTTCTTCTTTAATATTCTCAATATTTATAGAATTAAGTTCTGTTCCGATTTTTTTTAACGCTTTATAATAATAAGGTTCAAAATCAACATCATGAGCGTCTAAACGACGAAAATCAAGATTTTGAATATTCACAATAGCCGGTTTATCAAATAAAAAAACATAATCATAAATAATCCCTGAAAAATCCGAGATCATAACATCAGATTTAGCGAGCGAGTACATATTTTCATATTTATAATCCCAGATTATATTTGCATTATCTTTATACCTCTCATATAAATTATCAAGAACCGGTTTCTCAGTAATTTTTGATTGAGGATGCGGCCTTATTATAATTCGCCAATCTGTTCGTGAAAGCGGATCAAGTAATTTTTCTCCGTATGTTTTTAATAAAGCTGATGGCCCCCATGAAGGTGAAACTAATACAGTGAATGGATGAGGTTCTTCTTTTGGTATTTGTTTAATTTTTTCGCTGTATCTGTCAAAGAAAGTATTTCCAACAGTTATAATCTGCTTTTCCGGGAGATTTCTCGCTTGTTCCAGCTCGCGGATTTCGGATATCTCAATATCACTTGGTACAAGAATAGAATCAAAATAATCCATTGCAAAAATGTTGTATAAAAGTATACCGCCGGCCATATGCGGTATATGACAATAATGCTTAACGTTATTTGATCTTTTCCATTGAAAAACATCAAGATGAGGCGTTGTTGATAAGACAAAAGAAGCTGATAAAAAATTTAAATAACTGTATGCTTTATATCCATGACCAATATGCTTACCTTTAATAAAATTATACTTGGAAAAAAAAATTGGATCATCTTCTGATGCAGTAAGATATTGAACGTAAATCCGGCGTTTTTCTAATTCATCAAGAATTATTTCAAAAAAAGACCAATAACGTTTATCTTCAGCATATATTATATATTTAAACTGTGTTTTAATAATCTCCTTTTTACGAAACAATATCACTTTTAATCTGAGAAACAAACCTCTTGTCAGGAAGTAAGCTGCTGCGGCCACACCTATTATTATTGAAAAAAGAGCGCTCCCAGTACCTGGATCTATATACAGCGGTAATAAAAACATTAATAATCCATATTAATAATATAACAATAATAAAAATATATGCTATATTTCATACGATTTGTCAATACTAATTAATTCATTAAATGTGTCAATTTCAATTACATCATTAAATGAACACTCCCTGATTTTAACAGCATATTCTTTATTAAAATATTCAAGCGGCACTAGATCCCAATAGCGTTCTTTGCCGCCAGGCATTTCATAGACCTGTTTAATATGTTCATTTAACCTTTCACCATCTTTCTTGCTCCAATAAGAAATACCTATCATTTGATGACAATTACATCCGCCAACTTTTACCTTTGAAATTATTCCATTTTGCGTTTCAAAACACCAATCATCAGTGCGATCTACAGATATACCTAGATAATTACTTGTATATTGATATTTTGTTATTATAGAAGGATTTTTTAATAATAAATCTGATTCAATTACATACGAATTTTGCAGTAAATACCTGACACACATCATAGAAGATATATTATTTGATTCATTATATATCGGGTTTTCAATAAATATTATATTCGGATATTTATATTTTAATTGATCAAATTGTTCACTTAAGTAGCCTCTTACAATATATATTTCATTTATCCCCAAATTAACAATTGCATCCAAAACTGTATCAATAATACGAATCCCTTTAACACGCACTAATGGCTTAGGCGTATTTAATGTAATTGGAACCAATCTTGAACCAAAACCAGCGGCAATAAAAATTGCACGTTTAACCTGATAAGATTCCAGAACCATTAAGCCGTCTTCTGTTATAGTATTATTTTTTATTAGATTAATTTCGTTTAAGTGATTAATTGTTTTATTAACTGTCCCCAATGAAAAACCTAATAAAGCAGCAATACTGCGTTGTGTTAATTTCTTTTTATCTTTTTCCTGCTCCAGAATAGTTAATATATCGAACTGTGTCTGTGATAATTGCATTATTTGTTTTCCTTCTTAACAATCAGCTTTTTAATAATGTAAATTGAACATTTTATACAAAAATTACATCCAAGAATCAGAATAGAAACAAATGCCGCGCCCTCGAGAAACAACTGTGCTTCAAATTGAGTAATCATTAACGAAATTGGACGATTACGCACTGTGCTTAAAAAAGACACGGCAGAAATTGTCATCATGGAATTTACAAATAAGTATGAAAACATTTCCAGAATAGTTATTTTAGTCTGCGGTATCAATACATCGCGGATTATACGGAAACGTCCAACTCCCAATGTTCGCCCGACATTCTCAAGATTATTATTTAGCTTTCCCAATGCATTATATGCCATAAGATAAGGAGATGCCATAAAATGAACTATATTAACAAGAATTAAAATGGCGAGAGTACCGTATATAAATGTACTCCTAAAAAAAAGCACGTAAGAAAGACCCAGTACCAGCCCCGGAACAGCTAATGATGTAATAGATATTAAATGAAGCATTCTTGATGTTTTCCCAGGAATACGCGCGGTAAAATAAGCAATTAAATACGAGATGATAGTGCCAATAACTGATACTAAAACAGCGATAATTAACGAAGTGGTCAGAAAACGCCCTGCCCCCATATTCATTGTTCTTGAAATATTACGTAATGACAGACTCATATCTACAGGATAACTATTAATAAATGTAAGGAGTATAAAAACAAATATTGGCAATGTGATAATAAGACATATCAGTATTGTATAACATATTGCAATGCCATCACGCAGTTTATTATCTGTCCTAATTCTTTTATTAACTATATAATTTAAATTTGAATGATCTTTATTAAGAAGATCGAATATAAATGCAGCAATCGCGGGAATTAAAAGCAGCGAACCAATCACGCTGCCGCGGCTAAAATTTAAAAGACCAATAACTTCCTGATACATTAATACCGGTAATGTGATAAACCTGCCGCCGATCATTAAAGGAACGCCGTAATCCGTAAATATCAATGTGAAAACAGCAAAAATAACAGAAATTAAAGGTTTCCGCAGATAAGGAAATGTAATTGAAAAAAATTGATTTTTTCGAGGAATACCCAGTACAGATGCGGCCTCATATGGAGATCCATCTTCATATTTAATAATGTCCACTAACATAAGAAAAGCGACAGGAAAAGCGTAAAAAACCGATCCGATTACAATTCCGGGAAAACCATAAATCGTTCCTTTAAGGCCAAATATTCCTGTGATAACTCCGTTCACACCAAGAAGCAATACTAACCCCATACCGTGCGAAATTGAAGGGATCAGCATTGGAAGCGTTGCAAATATCATGAACATTTCTCTTAAACGCATGTTAGTACGAACAACACAAAGCGCGAAACCCCATGCCAGGATAATTGAAATTACTGTACTTGTTCCGGCTGTTAATATTGAATTAAACAGCGCTTCTTTGAATCTTGGCTGCCTTAAAACAAAAAGAATGTCCGGACTTGTAATATTCATCAGCATAGCAGCTAACGGACACACTACCGAAATAAAAAGAATTATACCTAACAATAATTTAAAAAAATCAGAATAATTAAAATGAGTTGATCGTAACACTGCTGCTGAAGAGCTCATTGATTACCTGGTTTTACGTATTTAATAAGTGAATCAATTTTTAAACGCAGATTCTTAATTACAAATTCACGGATATAATCATTAGCAGGATTGGCAATAATTGTCTCCGGTGTGTCAATTTGATGAATTACTCCGTTATCCATCACCATTACCCGATCGGATAACGAAAAAGCCTCTTCTTGATCATGTGTAATATATATCATTGTTGTGCGGAATTTCATCTGTATGTTTTTAATTTCACCGCGTAACAATAACCTGGTTGCTGCGTCAAGCGCTGACATAGGTTCATCAAAAAGTATAATCTCCGGGTTTAAAGCTAATGTACGCGCAATAGCCACTCGCTGCTGCTGCCCTCCAGAAAGTTTATATGGTCTTTTATTTATGTGTTCTGTTAACCCAACCTGTTCAATAATATCTTCAGCGATTGAGCGTGAATGCGTTTTTAAATCCCTGTTAAACTTAAGCGCGTATTCAACATTTCCCAGCACACTCATATTCTGAAACAAAGCATAATTCTGGAATACGATACCCATATCGCGTTTTGAAGCAGGAGCGGCGGTAATATCTATTCCGTCTTTAATTATGTTTCCAGATGTCGGAGGCAGCAACCCTATAAGAATTCTTAAAATTGTAGTTTTTCCGCAGCCTGAAGGCCCCAATATTGAAAGAAACTCACCGTTATTTACGGTAAAATTCAATCCGTGAAGCACTTCAGACTTATTAAAAACATGCCTAAGATTTTGAATTTCCAGTTTTACTGCCATTGTTATAATCTAAATTAATAGTTCCACTTTGATAAAAGCCGTTCTTTTTCTGACAAGTTATCAATTCCGCGCATATCAGCAACTTTGATATTCTGTGGATAATTCAGCATCGTATTTACCTGATTTTTAAATATTTGCTCAGGCCCAAACAACTCTTTATCTTCCCGGGTTAAAATGTTAACATAAAAATCAAAAACCTCTTTTACAGCCTGATTTGTTTCTTTACCTTTTATCACTCCCATGCCATACATAGTAAACGGAGAACCTTCTTCAAAATAAAGAATTTTCAAAGGCACTCCTCTGTTATTAATTGTTGTTACAACCTGCATAGTCATTCCAAGGCCAATTCCAACTTCTCCCTGAATTAATGCATTAACCGGTCCTGAGCCGGATGAAGTAAACTGCAGAACATTTTCAGCAAATTGATCAAAATATTTAAATGCGGCGTCTTCTCCCCATGCGTTAACAAGATTTTTCAGGAAAAAGTAACCCGTTCCTGATGATTTGGGATTAGGCATTGAAATATATCCTCTATAAACAGGGTTGATTAAATCATAATAAGACGCGGGAACAGGAAGATTTCTTTCAGTCAGAAACTGTTCATTTATTGCGACGCACCCGGCGCTTTTTAAAAACGGCAGATATAAACGATGAGCCGGGACTAATTCATCAAGGTAAACTGAACTGTCATATGATGAGAGATCCGCAAGGCTGTCCAGAATGCCTTCAAGATACGCATATTCCATTTCGCCGATTATATCGCAGTCTGTAGCAGTTCCTTCTGCTTTTAATTTTGCGGCAAGATTACCTGTAGTAATATAATTGATAATAACATCATACTGAGGAAACTGTTCATTTAATCTTTTTTGCATATATTCAATCCGATAATCCTCAGATGAGGTAAAAATAATTACTTCGTTCGTCTTCTTTTTACATGAAAGGATCATTCCTGACAGGAACAATATCATAGCCAGCCATAAAACCTTTTTCATTTTTTTCTCCTTTTTTTATTGATTAACACAGCTAAAATTTATTTTTTTGAACATATAAAAATCATTTCCTCGCCATCATTAATACTCCGCTTGTCATAATAGCCGTATTCTTCTTTGATATTAAAACCCAGATCATTAAGCATTGCTGTTATATCGTTATACTCATAATATTTAATGGTAAGTAAATCTTCTTTTATCTTTTCTGCGCCGTCTTTAATTATTCTGATTTTATTATTGTATTGAATATATTTTTTTTCTGTATCTGCAAAATGGTTCACTGTTGAACGTATAATACGGTAATTTTCATTAATAATATCAAAGGAGACATCTTCTTTGCCAATCCAATTTTCATCATATATCCTTGGCTTAAAAATATCAAAAATAAACAACCCATTATTTGTTAAATGGTTATAAACACATTTCAGGCAATTTATTGTTTTTTCCTGAACAGGCAGCCATTGCAGCGCTCTCCATGGGATTATTATAAATTCAAATAAATTATTAATGTTAAAGCCCGACATATCAATATTATGAATATTTATGTAATTTTTTAAATGTACATGTGTTGTATTTAATTTGTCATTAAATATTTCCAGCATTTCTGCAGAAAGTTCAATACACTCTATCGGTCTTTTTGTTTTTTCAGCCAGATAAAGAGAAACCCTTCCGGTACCGCTTGCCAATTCAAGTATGGGACCTTTAGTCAGCTTTGCGTATTGTGCGTAAAAATCTAAATCATCTTTAATTATATCTCTATTATCAAAGTCATAATAAACCGCGGTATTCTGATAAAGATTTCCAGAAAGAAGATTACTCATATGTACTCTTAAAATTGTTCATTATCTATAGATTACAAGTAAAAAATGAACATTGTCAAGATAAATAAAAAATATTTCAAGGAAAAAATGCTGTCAATATAGGTCAATTGTATACAATTTAAAAAAGGAATAAACTTACCCTAATGAACCCCCTGCCCTACATGGAGGATATTTACCCTAAAAACCTGCTGTATGCCGTTACAATCAGGTCGCCTGTGGCAAAAGGAAAGCTGCGTTCAATTCACGCTTCTACGCTTCCCGAAGGTTATTTGCTGATTACCGCCAAAGATATTCCCGGCGAAAATAAACTTGAAAATACAAAAATGCCCATTCTTGCGGATAATGTTCTCTCTTATATCGGGGAGCCTGTCGCTATTTTATTAGGCGCTGATAAAACAAAGCTGGAGGGGCTTGCGGCAAAATGTAAAGTCATTGCTGACGAAGAAGCGCCGGTATTTGACTGCGCTGATGAAAACGCGGAAACAGAAGCAAAGCGCGAAGTTATTATTGGCAATACGAAAGAAATATTCATTCATACGGGAAAAATAGCGACAAGCAGTTATACTACAGGCATTCAGGATCACTGGTACGCTGAGCCTGCGGGAGCTGTCACTTGGTGGGCTAAACAAAAAAAAGACGAAAAAGAGCAGAAAACAACGGATAACCAAGCAAATAAAAACAAATCATCCGGTATTCTTGTTGTAAGAACGGCGACTCAATGGCCGTATCATGTAAAAAGATCGATTATACGCGCTTTAAAATTAAATTCTGACGATGTTTCTGTGGAACCTACAGCTCTCAGCCTTCATATGGACGGGAAATTGTGGTATCCCTCTTTGCTTGCGTGTCATGCCGCTTTGGGCACATATATTACAAAAAGACCTGTCCGTTTTATTTTAACAAGCGAAGAAGATTTTCTTTATACGCCAAAACGCTGTAAGGCGAATATCGATATTACTTGCTCAATTGATGAAAATGACAATATCAACGCGGCCAGCATAGAAGTCTCTGTAAACCTTGGCGCTTACGGAATTAACTGCGATGAAATACTGGATCAGGTATGCCTCGGCTGTCTTGGATTTTATGATTATAAAAACTTAAAACTAATAGCAAAAGCAAATCTTACAAACATTCCTCCGCAGGGAGCGTTTTCCGGGTTCGGGCTTGCGCAGGGTCTTTACGCGATTGAAAGGCACATTTCCCAAACCGCGGATATGCTTGGCTATGATCCCGCTCTTTGGCGGATGAACCGGGCGAATACAAGTCTAATTTTGCCTGCTTCGTCTTCTGGCAAAAACAATATTACAGGCGAAGAACTAATAAAAACCGCGGTAAAAATGAGCGATTATCACCGTAAATGGGCTTCCAATGAAATTCTTTGCCAGAGCAGGATGGGAAAAATTGACGAAGTAGAAAGGCCAAGGGGTATCGGCATTGCACTTGGATATCAAACCAACGGCCTTCTTTTTCCCGAAAACGAAAACAGCGCCTATTCTGTAGAAGTCACCTTAACGAAAGAAAATTTTCTGGAAATTAAATCCAGCATTACAAGCTGCGAGGACTACAGCTTAATCTGGGAAAAAATCGCAATGGAAACAATGTCAATAGAACCGCATATGGTGCGCTGTATTTCAAACGGCGCGCCGGACAGCGGACCTTCCAGCGCTTCCAGAAACATTACGGTAATTACAAAACTGGTAGAAAAATGCTGTCAAATCATCAAAAAACAGCGGTTTCACGATCCTCTGCCGATAACAGTGCGCCGCTCTGTTAAACCAGCAGGCGGGACTTTAAAAAACGGCAGATGGAAAATAAAAGACATAAACAGCCTTACAAAACCAGGTCTTGCAGCCGCGGTGGTCGAGGTTTCTATCGATCTTGTTGAATGTATACCTGTTATCCGCGGCATATGGCTTGCGGTCGACGGCGGCAAATTAATATCAGCTAACAGAGCGAGAAGGAACCTGATGCGCGGCATTACCCAGTCATTAGGATGGACATTTATGGAAAATATCGAATATATAAACGGTATCCTTCCAAAAACTCAATATAATGATTTCTCAATCTACTCGCCTCTTGAGAGCCCTCCGATTCATATTGAATTCATTTGTGGGGATCAAAAAGAACCGAAAGGAATCGGTGAACTGCCTTTTACATGCATTCCGGCGGCTTTTATGCAGGCAGTCTCCCAGGCGATGGATCACAGTTTCAAATCCATTCCTTTAAAAAGAATGGATATTTGGGAAATGATCCGCCAGAAAAATTTAAAAATTGAACAGGAAATAAAATGACAGTTAACTTTATTTTAAACGGAGAAGATGTTGTTTTCGATGGAGAAGCCGGAGTCCGGTTAATAGATATCCTTCGCGAAAATTTTAACCTGTTCGGAGCAAAACCGGGATGCCTTTCAGGGCATTGCGGAGCGTGCGCGGTAATTTTTAACGGATTTGTAAGCCCGTCATGCCTGATACCGGCGTTTAAAGTGCAAGGAAGCGAAATTATCACTATCGAAGGATTTTCCCAGACGATTGAATATCAGGAAATTATATCAATTTTCGCGCAGGAGCATTTAGGCAACTGCGGATACTGCGAATCCGGGAAAATTCTCTGTACGGAAGCGCTGCTTGATCGCATTCCATCCCCTTCGATGGACCAAATTCTCGCGGGACTGTCCGGAATTAGATGCAGGTGCACAAATACCGAAAAACTCTTAAAAACAGTGAATATTATAGCGTCTGTCCGCCGCAGGAGGCTTTATGGACGTTCCTCTTAACCAGGTAATTATTCCAGCAAGTTTCCAGGAACTTTTTCTTTCATGGAGCCGTTTTCCCGGCGCGGTAATATACGCGGGAGGAACCCACCTGATTGGCAGACAGGAAAATAATGTTTTAAACCTGCCGCCTGTGTTAATCTGCCTTGATAAACTTACAGAGCTGCGCCATATAACAAGAACTGAACATCAGCTGGAAATCGGCTCTATGGTCAAATTGAATGAAATTCTCAATCTGGGAAAGACCGTTCCCAATGCCCTGCGCAATTGCCTTGAAAGTATCGCGGGGTTCCAGGTGCGCAATATAGCGACAATAGGCGGTAATATATCAAGTTCCACATGCCTTCTTGATACGCCTGCGCCGCTTGCAGCCCTTGACGCTCAATATGAGCTTAGAAGCGGCCCGGGTACATCAAGATGGGTTTCCGCCTTCCGTTTCCATTCAAGCGCGGAATTTGCCGTTCCAAACAGACAGGAGCTTATTACCCGTATCAGGCTGCCCCTTCATCAATGGGATTACTCAGTGTATAAAAAATTATACAGTGAAAACTTAAAAAATTCCGAAATTCTTGTTTTTCTGGCAAAAACCGGGAAAAATGTCCTTTCTGAGATAAAAATCATTTTTAAATCCGGTACATTGATTCGTAACAGAGACGGCGAAGACATCTTGAACGGCAAAAATTTACCTTTAAACCGTAAAACAGCCGATGATTTTATTGAAAATTGGAAAGAATTCCTTAAAAACCTGCCGGATGAGTCCGATTTCATTAAAAACGCTTTAATAAATATTATAAGGGAAAATGTTTATAATCTCTCCTCTATTTCTTAAAATTGGCAATATAGCCCCTTTATATGCTTAATAGTTGAACAACATTATTAAAAATGATATATTGGTATAAGACACAAAACAGCAGGGTTTGAGCGTGTTCCGGCCGCCATTTCCTCCCGTTTCCTGTCTGTGCGCTTAAAATGCCGGGTATTTTATGAATTTAAAGCATAAGTTTTAAATTCATTTATACCATATTATATTAGGTATTAAAATTAAGTTATCAGACAGGCTAATAATATCCTCATTTTTTCCGGTTTTTACCGGTAATGAATAAAAATGATCTTTTCGTTCGGCGAATATAAATCAAAAATAAATATAAATTATGATTTTCCGGTTATTGATGAAATTACGCAAAATAGAAACGCGTTAGTTATCGCTGATGAAAACACAAAACCGTTTGCTGTTAAGTTATGCGAAAGCAGCGGTATACCTCTTTGCGTTTTAAAAAGCGGCGAAGAAAATAAAAATTGGCAGTCAATAGAAAAAATTTTATCTGACGCTAAGAAAGCGGGAATCGCAAGAGACGGAATTTTAGCCGGAGTCGGAGGCGGCGTTATCTGCGATTTAACAGCTTTTGCCGCGTCTGTTTATATGCGGGGCTGCCGCCTTGCGTTAATTCCAACGACATTACTCGCAATGATAGACGCAGCTGTCGGCGGAAAAACGGGTTTTGATCTTTTTGACATTAAAAACCTTGCGGGAACTTTTTACCCCGCGGAAAATATTAACATTGCGCTTGCCGCTCTTTCTTCTCTCCCGAAAAGGGAATGGAAAAACGGCGCGGCGGAGTTAATTAAAACGGCAGTTCTTGAGGGAGATGATTTTCTGGAGCAGCTCATCCCGCTTTTATCCGCTGATATTAATGAAAAAACAGCGGAAAATATTTTACTTTCTGACTGCATTAAAAGAGCTGTCAATTATAAAGCAGGCATTGTAAGCGAGGACCTTCGCGACAACGGAAAAAGAATGCTGCTCAATCTTGGGCATACATTCGCTCACGCGCTTGAGAGCGTGTCAGGGCTTGGAAATATTTCACACGGCGAAGCTGTAGCATGGGGAATTGTCCGCGCGTGCGAACTTGGCTGTAAGCTTAACATTACGCCGTCTGAAAGAGCGCAAAAAATAACAAACCTGATTGAGTCATCCGGTTTTAATACTGTATATCAATATGATACGGAAAAAATGATAGAAGCGATGAACAGCGATAAAAAAAAGAAAGACAGTAAGCTGACATTTATTATACCGGATGAAAAAAGCGCGCGTTCCGTGCAGTTGGAAAATAAAAGTGATTTGGAAATTATCAAAAATATCTTGCGCGGAAAAACCAATAATTGAGAATTTTTTCTTCCTGCTTCGCCGCGTGTTTACAATTATCATTTTTATTTTTAATGCTTTACATTCCGGCTTTTGGGCAAAATAGTTCAGATCAGGATATATATATAATTAATTCATATAATTACCATGTGGAAGGCGTTACAAAAGATTACGCGCTTGATTACGCTGCAGGATTTAAAACCGGAGAAGAGATAACAGGACTTTCCAATCTTGAAAAATTTTTACGGGCCAAAACACAGCTGCTTGAAAACGAAAGATTATTTGAAAGCGTCAGAATTGAGCATACAATCGGACAACAGCTAAGAAGCGGGAAATATCCTGTTGATCTTGATATATTTATAAAAGATTCATGGAATATAATCATTTTTCCGTATCCTGAATACAGCTCAAATACAGGTTTTGAATTTACTTTAAAGGTAAGAGAGCAAAATTTCTTTGGAACAATGGCTCCGGCAAAATTTGATTTAGGATATCATCATGACGAGGAAGGGAATAATTCCTATAGATTGATGTTCGATACAGGCATACCTTTTAGAGCTTTAGGTTTATACTGGCGCTTCGATTTTGACAATGACCTTCAGTACAAACCCGACCTTAGCCAACAATGGTATTATAAAAATACTACCGGAATATCGGTTGAATTTCCTGCCGGACGGACAACGATTACCGCAGGTTTCGCAGAATCATTTTTTATTAATCAGGAAATCCCGTTAAAGTACAGAGAAGAATACGGACGGTTTCAGGAAGGGTTTTATTTATCCAGCAATCCGTATGTTTCATGGAAGATACCTACAGGGCTTTCTATAAATAATTCAGGTGATTTAATATACACTCCATCAATATCTGCCGTTTTTAATCATGAACTTGAGCCTCTTGCGGATTTTTTAAAAGGCCCTTTTTTTACTTTTTCTCACACTCTTAATTTTGGACGCGTCGACTGGGTTGATAATTTCCGAAGCGGAACATCTGTGAGCATTGGCAATTCATTTACATATAATTTATTTAATCAGAAAAATGACATACAGCCATGGGCAGCCGATTTCAGCGTCTCAGGCGAAGGTCATTTTGTTATAAATGAAAATATCGGTTTTTCCTCCCGCCTTCTTTACCGCCAGTGGCTTTTTGATGAATACGGCGAAAGCTGCGGCGACGCTCTTCGCGGCATTCTTGATAATGATATCGAAGCAAAATACATGCTTTCATTGAGTATTGACGTTACTTTTTTAATTTTAAAAATCAGACCGTCGCAGCGGTTCGGCAGCTCAGGTTTATGGCGCATACTGGATTTGGATTTTCATCTTGCTCCCATAATTGACGCGGCTTTCTACAGCAGCCCTGATAACGCGAACAAATTCAGCCCTGAAAATTATCAGCTTACAGCCGGTTTTGAATTTTTTATTTTCCCTGTTAGCTGGCGCAGTTTATTATTAAGAATCTCATACGGCAGAAATTTTTCATTCGGCCCGCAAAAAAGCCGCAGTGAGCTTTTTATAGGGACTGAATTTCATTATTAACGGCAGCACTGCTTGAACAAAGACAGGAACATAATATATGAATTCAATAAAATTCTTAAAGCAAATCACATTCGCGCTGTTATTTTTCTTGTTCTTGGTTTTATCGCAGGATGCGTTTTCTCAGGACTTCTCGTCCATAAATCAGGATCTGACGCAATTAGAGCTCTTGATAACCGATACGCTGAACAATACGGAAGAGCAGCAGAGACTATTGGACGACTTGAAACAGAACTTGAAAGACAGCGGGATCTTAATCTCCGGTTACGAGAACATAATACTAGAGCAAGAGAACTTACTTTCGACCTTGCGGATACAACTGAGCGAAATGTCAGAAACCTACAGGAAGCAGTCACAATTATCGGCGAAATACGAAGAAAGCTCCAGATTCTGGAGGACTTTTACACTAATAGCAATTCCCCTGACGGCGTTAATTAGCGGCGGGATTGTAATGCTGCTAATGCATTAAAGGAAATAAATTAATGAAATTTTTTAAAGAAATTTATGCTTACAGAGAAATGATCGCAAATCTTGTAAGAAAAGATCTGCGCGGACGTTATAAAGGTTCTGTCTTTGGTTTTTTATGGACATTTATAAATCCGTTACTGCATGTACTTGTTTATTCATTCGTTTTTTCAATTATCGCGCGTTTTGGTGTTGAAAAATATTACCTTTATCTTTTTATCGGACAGGTACCATGGATCTTCTTTTCTACATGCATTTCATCAGGTGCTGGCATAATTCAAACAGAGAAAAACTTAATAGTTAAAATACATTTTCCAAGAGAAGTAATACCGATTTATTTTGTTACAAGCAGCTTTATAAATATGTTATTCTGCTTTGCTATTGTTATAATAATATCACTATTTTCCGGAGTAACATTTAATTTTACTGCGTATTTATGTTTACCTGTAATTATGTTAGTATTATTTATGCTTGCATTGGGAGGATGCCTTATAACATCAGCTATTACTGTCTATTTTCGCGACCTGCAGCATATAATGGGGATTATTGTAATGGCATGGTTTTTTTTAACTCCCATTATATTCCCAATTAATGTTGTTCCGGCAGAATATATACAGATATTTCAAAATAATCCCATGACTCCGATTATTATTGCTTTCCGCGACGTTCTGTATTTTGGTCAGGTGCCGCAGTTATCTACATTGCTTCACGCGTACTTAATAGGAATATTTATTCTTATTTTAGGTTTTATTGTTTTTGGCAGATTAAAAAGACGTTTTGCGGAGGTATTATAATGGCAGAAATAACAATACAAAATGTAGCTAAAAAATTCTTAATTTACCATGATAAGGCCAAGACCTTAAAAGAAAAAATACTTTTTAAAGAACGTAACCGGTATGAAAAAAGATGGGTGTTAAACGATATTAGTTTTGAGGTGCAAAAAGGAGAAGCAATCGGTATAATCGGCCAGAACGGCTGCGGAAAAAGCACATTATTAAAGTTAATGACAAGAATTATGTATCCTGACAGAGGTGATATAGAAATAATTGGACGTATATCCAGTCTTATTGAGCTTGGCGCGGGTTTTCATCCTGACATGAGCGGAAGAGAAAATATATACACAAACGCCTCTATTTTTGGATTAACTCGCAGGGAGATAGCTCAGCGCGCAGAAGAAATTATTGATTTTTCTGAAATAAGAGAGTATATTGATAACCCTGTCCGTACCTATTCATCCGGGATGTATATGCGCCTTGCTTTCTCTGTCGCAATTCATGTCGATGCCGATGTTCTGCTTGTAGATGAAATACTTGCTGTTGGGGACGCAAGTTTTCAGGCTAAATGCTTTAATAAGATGCGCGAGATAAAATCAAAAGGAGTAACGATTGTTATAGTTTCGCACGGACTTGGAGAGATAGAACAATTATGCGAAAGAAGTATCTGGATTGATAATGGAATAATCCGTAAACAAGGCGTTCCTTATGATGTACATCCTGAATACTTAAATTATATGGGACAGAAAACGCATCTTGCGGAACATCAAAAATCCGTTTCCATTGAAGAGGAAAAAGAAGAAGAAATTATTAAAGATGTGAATATTTTATCTGTTACATTATTTGACGAAAACAATAAAGAAAATGATTTATTTGAAACTGGTAAATCTATTAACATTAAAATTAAATATAATGTTCAAAAACCTGTAAATAATCCTGATATTAGCATTGGAGTATTCAGAAATGACGGGTTTCACTGTTACAGTACAAGTACATTTACAGACAGGCTTACTATCCCTGAACTAACATCAGACGGTGAGATTCATTTTAACATAATTGAAAACAACCTTCTTGAAGGGGAATATTCGCTGGATGCCGCGATAAAATCCGAAAATGGCTTAGTTTATGATTCGCACAGAAGGATGGTAAAATTTAAGATGTATAGTTCAACACATGATAAAGGTGTAAGCAGGTTAAAACATGAGTGGAAAATTTAATTAATCTAATAACAGAAGGTTCTCACTCTTGAAAGCAGTAATACTAGCAGGCGGTCTTGGAACAAGACTGTCGGAAGAAACAAATCTAATCCCAAAACCTATGGTGGAAATAGGCGGAAGACCTATACTCTGGCATATAATGAAAATATATTCTTATTGGGGGTTTAATGAATTTGTAATACTTACCGGTTATAAATCGCATATAATAAAAGAATATTTTATTAATTATTATACCCGTTATTCTGATATTACTGTTGATATGGTGCAAAATTCTGTAGAAATTCATAATCATCGTTCAGAGCCGTGGAAAGTAACAATGCTTTATACCGGGAAAAATACCCAAACAGGCGGAAGGTTATTAAGAGCGCAAAAAATACTCGGTGATGAACGGTTTATGCTTACATACGGAGACGGCATAGCAGATATTAATATTCCGCAATTATTGGAATTCCATAAAAAGTCAGGTAAAACTCTTACCGTAACAGCAATACAACCTTCCGGCAGGTTCGGCGCTCTTACCATTGATAATGACTGCAATGTAAGATCTTTCTGTGAAAAACCGCAGGGAGACGGGACATGGATAAGCGGAGGTTTTTTTATTATAGAACCTGAGATATTCCGATATATTAAAAACGGTGATAAAACCGTTTTAGAGAAAGAACCTTTAGAAGCGCTTGCCAGAGAAGGAAAAATTTCCGCTTTTAAACACAACGGTTTTTGGAAATGTATGGACACTTTAAGGGATAAGAATGATCTGACAGCTATGTGGCTTAATAAAGACGCTCCCTGGGCTTTATGGAAGAAGTGAAT
>JGI24695J34938_10000422_pt1 | contig 41047 bp, 32 predicted proteins | sample TergutCo191P3_FD_34938 | JGI IMG/M metagenome (IMG submission 34938)
AAACCTATGGCGGCGGCTCCCCTTTTCAGGGATTTTATCGCCGTAGTAAAATCGGTAAAGAAGGCCTGATGAAAAAAATAACCATATACTGCTGCGTAACTTTACTTGTTTTTCTTGCCGGATGTACCTTTGATTACGGCGGAGGCGAAACCGCCGCCGATGAACTGCCGGATCTGGTAATGGAAAATGTAGAATATGTGCGGGTAAGGTCGGCTGACCCTATAGCCCGTTTTATGGCGGAACGCGCCGAGCGTTATGACAGAAAGGGAGTAATGAAACTGCAGAACTTTACATTCGAGCAGTACGGCGAACGCGGCAGCGAAGTTAACGCTTTTGGAAAGGCGGGAAGCGCGTCCGTTGATATTGAAACAAGCGACATTTACATGGATAACGGCGTAAGAATAGAAGTTGAGTCCGAGAATATAATTATCGAAACGGTACAGCTTGAATGGAAAGACGAGACTCGCATTCTTTCTACCGGAGAGGAAGAAACGGTAAACGTTTACCAGAACAACGGTACAGGTTTTACAGGCACCGGCCTTTTGGCGGACGCGCGGAGACGGACATGGGAATTCCTGGGCGGCGCGGGCGGCACATACATTCACGAAGATGAGGATGACGGTGATGAAAACGCCGCGCCGGACGGTAAGGATGAGTAATTTGAAAAAAACGGTTTTCGCTTTTATATTAATCACGCTCTTAAACATTCAAACCTCGAACGCGGATGTTTTTACCTTTAGGGCCGACAAGATGTCAGGCTCCAAAGCTCTTGGCAGGGAAATGACCATTTTAACCGGAAACGCCGAGGTAAGGTCAGACAATCTGCTTCTTCGCGCAGAAAGAATTGAAATTTACGGAGATGACAACCAGTTTATAAACTGTATAGGGAATGTCTGGGGACTGGAAGAAGAGAAAGATATTATATTTAATACCGACCGGCTTCGGTACGACCGCAAGCTGAAAATCGCGCGGCTGGAAGGCAACTCGACTCTTGAAGACCGGAAAAACGAAATTGTGGCAAGAGGCCGGTTCATTGAATACGATGATGAAAACGAGATAACCATTCTGCAGATTTCCATAAGGCTGTTCAAAGACGAAATGGTCTGCCGTTCCGAATACGCCGTTTATCACCGCAAAGAAAAACTGCTCGATCTTTCCGGCTTCCCGATAGTGTATAAAAAAGAGGATGAATTCCGCGCGGACAAAATTCGCGTCGATTTAGACACAGACGATGTAATCATGGAAGGCACTGTGACGGGAACAATCAAGAACTAATTATGGACGATAAACCGGTTGAACTCGAAGGAGTTGAAGCAGCAGAAACAGAACCCGCGCAGAATGTTGAAAGCGAAAAACCGGAAATCCCCGCAATCCGCGACATCCACACGCTGAGCGTTCAGAATCTGCATAAAAAATTCGGCAAAAAAGAAGTTGTCCGCGGTGTGGATTTTTCTATGAAAAACGGCGAAGTAGCCGGTCTTTTGGGACCCAACGGAGCGGGTAAAACCACCATCTTTTACATGATCGTCGGTTTTTACACTCCCACCGAAGGGATCGTTACCCTTGATGAAACGGACATTACAGGCAAGCCCATGTACCGCCGCGCAAGACTGGGCATTGCCTACCTTCCGCAGGAAGCGTCCATTTTCCGTAAGCTAACCGTAGAGAAGAACATATGGGCGGTTCTGGAAAGCCGCCGCGATATTGATAAAGAAGAGAAAAAAGCGAAACTGGAAGCCCTCCTGGACGAATTCGGTATCCGCAGAATACGTTCACAGTACGGATACACTCTTTCCGGCGGAGAGCGGCGGCGCACCGAAATAGCCAGAGCCCTTGCCACAGAACCAAAATTTCTGCTCCTTGACGAACCGTTCGCCGGAATTGACCCAATCGCCGTCTTTGAAATCAAGCAGATAATCCGCAAACTGGCTGACAAGGGTATCGGCATCCTTATTACCGACCATAATGTCCGCGACACTCTGGAAATAACCAACGAAGCGTTTATAATCGCGGACGGAAACATAGTCGCCCACGGTGATCGAGACGATATTTTAAACAACGAAATGGTTCGTGAAGTTTACCTGGGCAGCGAATTCCGAATGTAAGCGTTTTTCTTGCGTTTATAGGCATTTTTTAGCAAATTCAACGCCTTGACAAATAACAGAATTTAGGCTATTCTTACATAGATTTGAATATTTTTCGGTAAGGGGTTTAGCTATGAGTTTGGTACTCTGGATAGTCCTCCCTCTTGCCGGGTTAACCTTAGGCTGGATAATACGATGGCTGTACGCCAGATTTCAACTTACGGCATCGGAACAATTTGCGGAACGTATAAAGCATGATGCAATAAAAGAAGCTGAAGCCAAAAAGAAGGAAATACTTCTTGAGGCAAAAGATCAAGTAATTCGTGAAAGAAACCAGCAGGAGAAGGAGACTCGGGAACGCAGGGCTGAGCTGCAGCGTTATGAACGCCGCGTAGTGCAAAAAGAAGAAGTAATAGATAAAAAGACCGCGCAAATTGAGCGGACAGAACAGTTATTTACAGAGAAAGAAAAATCATTCCAGCAGCGCGAGCTGGCGATTTCCAAAGAGGAACAGCGTTACAGAGCGGAACTCGAACGCATTTCGGGGCTTACTTCGGACGAAGCGAAAACGCTGATAATCCAGGACCTGGAAAACGAAGCCAGACACGACGCCCAGTCTTTGATTAACAAAATCGAAACAGAAGCCAATCTTGCGGCTGAGAAAAAAGCCCGCGATATACTGGTCACGACGATTCAAAGGCTCGCTACGGAAGTCACAGGCGATGTGACTGTCGCCACTGTCACTCTGCCAAACGATGAAATGAAAGGACGGATAATCGGACGCGAAGGCCGCAATATCCGCACCCTGGAAACCCTGACAGGCGCTGACATTATCATTGACGACACGCCCGAAGCGGTGGTAATTTCCTGCTTCGATCCGGTCCGCCGCGAAATAGCGAAGATCGCGCTGGAGCGGCTGATTCTGGACGGGCGGATTCATCCGGCAAGGATAGAAGAAGTCGTTATCAAAGTGAGCAAGGACATTTCCCAGAAAATTTTTGAAGAAGGCGAAAAAGTCCTCTTTGACATGGGCATACACAACATAAAACAGGACGCTGTCCGCGCGCTGGGGCGGCTGTACTTCCGCACAAGTTACGGCCAGAACGTGCTTCACCATTCCAGGGAAGTCGCGGTAATCGCGGGCATGCTTGCGGCGGAAGTCGGCTGCAACCGCGACCTTGCCAAGCGGGCCGCTTTGCTGCACGATATCGGCAAGGGAGTTGAGTCCGATTCCGATCTGAACCACGCCGAAATAGGCATGGACATGGCCCGCAAAATGGGCGAAGACCCAAGGATTATCAACGCTATCGGCAGCCACCATAACGACATAGAGCCGACCTGTATCGAAGCGGTTATTGTGCAGATTGCGGACGCTATTTCCGCGGCCCGCCCCGGAGCGCGCAAGGAAACGCTGGACAATTACATGAAGCGCCTTGAAAACCTGGAGAATATCGCGGTCGGCTTTACCGGCGTAGACAAATCTTTCGCCATTCAGGCGGGCCGCGAACTGCGCATTATGGTAAACTGCGAAACTGTCACCGATGAACAGACAAGGGAACTGGCCAAGGAAATCGCGCAGAAGATTGAAAACGATCTTCGCTATCCCGGCCGCATAAAGGTAACAATAATCCGCGAGACGCGCATCACTGAATACGCAAGGTAGGAGAAAAGGAATGCGCCATGACCATACAGGAAATAATCCATTCACAGGGATTCTCTGTTTATTTCCACGGTTTTGGCGCAATAGATTCCTGGCTTGGCGGTAATTTTCTTTTATCGAAAGAAACAGGCTGTCAGACGCATTTGCTCACAAACGCCGACACATCGGCTCTGGCAAGACTTTTTGAAAATCTGCGCTACCCCGGCATCGACATGGCGGACGCGGCGCTGGACGGCATGGATGGAGATAAAGACAGAACCTGGTATTTCCGCTGCGCCGATTCAATTCAGGATTACCATCCTTCCTTTTCATTGCTGGAATTTTATCAGGACTGCAAATCGCAGGTGTTCTGCGACCCGCGCGGCATCTATCCCCTGTTAAAAAACATAAGGCAGAAAACAGCCAATGCCCTTACGGAGATTTTGCAGGAAAGCCGCAATCCAAATTCGGAAGACAACAAAACAATAATGGACGCGGCTTTAATACTTTCCAAATACGCGGATAATATTGATAAAACGCGGCTGGCGCAAACCGCAAAATTATTGAAAACACAGAACAACGCGGACTACCCTGCGGGACAGGAAGAACAGCGAATGTTTTTATTTGCGCTTATGAATTCGGCGAACCCGGGTAACGGCCTGGAACTGTTAAAGTTATCCGGCTTTATAGACGAGTTCTGGCCGGAGCTGGCTATCCTTGACTAGGTGGATCATTCCAAGGACTTTCACCCGGAAGGAAACGCCTGGAATCACACTCTTGAAACATTCCGTTACAGAAAAACATGCGACTTGCGGTTATCGCTTGGATTATTACTGCATGACATAGGCAAGCCAATCGCAGTTTCAGCCGGAAGCCGCCGTTATGACGGACATGCCGAACTTGGCGAGGAACAGGCCCGCATATTTTTAAAGCGGCTGGGAATAAAAGAGCGGCTTTCCGGTGATATATGTTTTCTGGTGAGGAACCACATGCTCCCGGCCGCGCTGCCGCGTCTGCCGCTGTTCCGCACAGCCGGGATAATGTCATCGCCGCTGTTCCCGCTGCTGATGGAACTGTACCGCTGCGATGAATCTTCATCGTTTAAAGGGCTGGACGGCTATTACGAAAGCAGCGCGGCTTACCAGTCGTTCCTTAAGAACAGACGCAATCCCTACAGATCAGAAGACGGAAAAAAACTGGGTAAAAAACAGCGCGTTTACAAATGATTATTATGAACCCTAGTCGATTCTTCGCAGTTCATAGGATTTGCTTCCAAGCCCGATCTGCTCCGCGTGAGTTATGGTTAAAAGACCGTTCCTGGATTCAATGCGTTCAATAAGGTCTTTACCGTCTTTAGCCGCGTACACAAGATCAACGCATGCCTGATCGAGGGCGACAGGATCAAGGGATGCCAGAATGCCGATGTCCGCCATTGTGGGTTTTGCAGGTTTTCCGCTGCAGTCGCAGTCCACGGAAAGGTGGTTCATCACGTTGATATACAACATTCTGCCTTTGTTGGCATCCGCGACCGCTTTGGCGGCTTCGGCCATTGATTCCAGGAAGTTGTTCTGCGCCCCGCCCCACGCGCTTGTTTTGCTCTTTCCGCCTGAGTGTATCCACGCCTTTCCCGCTGACGAAGCGTAACCAATGGACATATTCTTAAGCGCTCCGCCGAAGCCGCCCATCTGATGTCCCTTAAAATGGGAAAGCACAATATGAAAATTAAATTCCTTAAAACGCGCCCCGACAAAATCTTCTTTTAAATGCTTTCCGCCTGTAGCCGGAATGCTTATCTCCGTTTTTTCGTCCATAATCACGACAGGCGCGATTGCTGAAAACCCATGATCCTTCGCCACCTGATAATGGGCGGCGGTGGCGGCTCTCCTTCCGCCGTAGACTGTGTTACATTCAACAATTGTGCCGTTTACGCGCTGGACAAGGTCTTTGATCAGCGAAGGCGACAGAAAATGGGGATTCCCCGGCTCTCCGGTGCTGATCTTGACCGCGACTTTTCCGTTAGCGGCCTGCCCCAAAGAGTTATAAACCGCCATCAGACCTTCGGGGGTTATTTTTGCCGTCATATAAACTACAGGTTTATCCGCGCAGAACAAGGGCATGCACAAAACTGCGGCCAGAAACGAAAAAATTAAAATCTTGAAAATTTTCATGCTATTTTATTCCCCTATTTATTATATAATTTCACAATTCTTGTAACTATATGCGCGGAATGTTTGGAAGCGATTGGCAGAAATTCCTTGAAGGTCAACGGAGATTCAACGCCGGCAATATCAGATAACGCGCGTATTACAATAACAGGAATGGAAAACAGATGGCAGCAATGGGCGATTGCGGCTCCTTCCATTTCCACGGCGGCCATATCGGGGAAGAGAGCGCGCACTTTTTCAATATGTTCAGGTTTATGCATGAAAATGTCGCCGGAACCGATTATGCCCCGGCGGTGGTTAAAATCGGCGGGAAGGACTGCCTCTTTTTTAAGTTCATCAACAGCGGTTTCGGCAAGCCTGGAAAGGTCTTCATTCACGGGGAAAATCTGCGGCTGGCGGGGAAGCTGGCCTGGCAGGTAATTAAAGGCGGTAACGTCCACATCGTGATATAAAAGCCCGGAAGATATTACAGCATCGCCGACTTTCGGCATTTCGCTTTCTGTTCCCTGTATTCTGCTGATGCCGCCTGCCGAACCGGTATTAATAATTGCCGTGCATTTAAATCTTTGAATAAGAACCGCACAGCCGACAGCCGCGTTCACCTTGCCTATTCCGCATTGCAGCAATGTTATATCGCGGTTCTCTATCTTGCCGGTATGAAACTCAAATTCTCCGACTTTTTGGGTAATGAATTTCCCCATGATTTCCCGCAGAAAAAGCAGTTCATCTTCCATAGCGCCGATAATGCCAATCATACAAACATCCTTCAGAATTTATACTAATATGATACGGCTGTTTAAAAAATTTCGCAATAGGAAGGGTTTTACTTTCAAGTGATAGAAAAATACTCGCTTATGGGGCGGCGCCATTCATCATTGCCGTCTTTCAGTTCCCATTCAAGCACTTTCTTTATTGTAAAGTCCCTTGTGTCTGGAGGGTTATTGTAATGGATAATGCCAAAACGCCCGCCGCCGATGTAACAGACACTGTCATTACTTTCCAGCGTTTCCATTTCCACGATTTTGGCGATGACACAGTCAAAATGAACGGGGAGCCCCGTTTCTTTGTCGCAAATGGCGGTAGTAATATCTTTTATCTGCTTTCCGCACCATTTACATTCCGGAGTTGTGATTGGATTGGCCGGCAATACAGGCGCTATCCAGCGCGGTCTTTCCTGAAGACTTACCCGGTTCTTTTCGAATTTTCCGCCGGTGAGAAAATTATCGCCATGTTTCTTGCGTTCGTGTTTTTGGGATTCGTCTTTTCGTCCGGAAAAACGCTGGCGGTTTTTTCTGTTATTTCCGCCTTTTCCGCTGCCGCTCATTGCGTGTTCCCCCCAATGTCATTTCCATAAGTTCCTTGCTCAAAACAAGAGCCAGTCTTTGGATTGCGGCATGAAGGTAATCCTCATCATCAATGCGCCGCCTCAGCAACTCCAGCCTCTCTGACCACATATTCTGCATCGGGTCATATGTCCGTGAATTCAAAGCCTGTTCTAACATCATACACGCTCCGTGAAGGCTGACGCAAGATGGGTTATTTGGCTGCCAGTCAGCGCCCTGCTATTATTTACAAATACTACGTCAAAACGAATTGCCATCTTATTATATTTTCGATTTTCCGAAAGGAAATACTTAGCAGTTTTGATAATTTTATTTTGTTTCTTTTGATCAATTCCATATTGAAGGTCTTCAAACCCGAAAACTGACCATGCTTTTACCTCAGTAAAAACAATTGTTTCGCCGTCTCTGGCGATAATGTCAATTTCACCGCATTTTGAGCGGAAATTTCTGGTGATTATTTCCATTCCGGCAGTTTCCAGAGCCGCGGCTGCCTGATCTTCGCCTTTTTTGCCTTTATTCATCAGAAAGGGAAAAATCTTCGGGATCTATCGCGTATTTAATAAAAATTCTCTTGTCTTCAAGCAAGTCAATATCGGCTCCTTCGCCGGGTTTAAGGACTTTGCCGTATTTGTCTACCAGCATTTGAACGATTGGCCGCAGAGGCGCGTCAGTATGCACGGTTGTCACTCTGGCAACCGATTCATCGTTAAGGCGGACAATTGAACCAATGGGATAAATGCCCATTATTTTGGTAAATGCCATAATTATGGCAGGATCAAAACGGCGGGCATTGTCCGCCAGAAGGTTTTTTACCGCCTGATACCCGACAAGCGAATTCCGGTAGGATTTCTTGCTTACCATAGCTTCAAAAGCGTCAGCGACTGACACAATCCTCGCGCCAAGATCAATAGCCGGACCCATTATTTTACCGGGATAACCTTTTCCGTCCCACCGTTCATGGTGCTGCAGGGCAATCAGGTTCACTTCGTGCGGGCCGAAAAGCTCTTTTGTAATAATTTTTGACGTATGCATGGGGTGGCTTTTAATCTGTTCAAGTTCAGCCTCGGAAAGCCCGCCTTTCTTCTCGGTGATCTGCTTGGACAGCCTGATCATCCCAATATCATGAAGAAGCGCTCCGGCGACTATATTCATTATTTTATGGTTGGGCAGCTTCAGTTCCTGGGCGGTTAACGCCGAAAGAATCGCCGTATTAACGGAGCTTTTCGCCAACTCATGACCGGAAATTTCTCCGCCCAGGATGTAGTCAATAAAACGTTCCGTGTGATCCCTTAAATCCTGAAGCAGCTGCGCACCGATATTGTTAATCGCGCGCATTTCCACATCGACCCCGGATTTTATGCTTGTAAAAACTCCTGCCAGTTTTTCTATAAGGTTTTTATACGCGCGGTACGGGCCGGAATTCTGCTGAACATCAGAGATGGAAAATTTAATGGTTTCTTTCTTCTGCTTTGCATCGGCCGGACGCGCATGACGCGGGGAGGAGCTTGGAGCGCTTTCCAGGCGTTTTTCAACAGGCGGAGTTCCGCGCACCGGACTACCGGCGGAGCTTACAGATGCGGTCTGACGCGTTTGCTCCTTTTTAACCGGCTCAAAAATCTCAATTTCCTCAATTCCTTCGATTTCATCCAGTTCTTCAAGTTCCTCTGGTACCTCAGGTCCCTTCTCAACAAGATGACCTTCCGTATTTACAGACTTAATACCCCATGTCGCAAGAATATCCACATCTTTTTTTCGCAGCGGAACCATTGCGGGAACAAGTATATTAGTCCCCTCTGAATAGACAGGTTCAGAGAAAATCATGCCTGGCTTCAGGTCGCTGGCCAAAATCTGGTTCATTCATTATCCTTAGAAAAAAATCAAAGGGGAAGGCATTGAAAAAAAAAGAGAGTCCCCATATAAATATCGGCATAAAATGAGTGAAAGTAAAGAGAAATTTTTACGGAAATTATCCTTCCTGCTTTGATTCGGCGGCCTGTACCTGCGCGGCTTTGGAAGCCGGTTTTTTCTTTATGATAAGCTCTTTAATCTTCGCGCCTTTACCAATCTTCTCCCTGATATAGTACAGTTTTGCGCGTCTGACCTTGCCGGGACGAACGACTTCTACCTTGACAATACGCGGGGAATGAAGCGGGAATACCCTCTCAACGCCTACGCCGTAGGAAATTTTTCGCACCATAAAGGTCTTTCCAACCCTTGAATTCTTCATGGCGATTACAAGACCTTCAAAAATCTGCACACGCTCATTTTTTCCTTCTACGATTTTAAAATGAACCTTGACTGTATCTCCGACTTTAAATTTATCGACCTCAGATTTCATTTGGGCGGCTTCGATTGCCTTAATCTCGTTCATTATCTTCTCCTGTAATACGGTCTATAATACCGTTAATTTCTTTGTTGAAAAATCCAAGTTCTCTGCCGCGTTTTAATAGTTCCGGTCTGCGCAGAAAGGTTTTTTCCACCCTTTTTTCCAGCCGCCAAAGACGTATCTGCTCATGATGTCCAGACAGCAAGACTTCCGGGACTTTTATTGTATCAAAAACCTCAGGCCGTGTAAACTGGGGATACTCCAAAAGTCCGCCGGAAAAACTCTCTTCGTTAAGCGATTCCGGACAAATCACACTGTCAACAAGGCGGTATGTCGCGTCAATTACCGCCAACGCCGCTACTTCGCCGGAAGACAGGACATAATCTCCAACCGAGATTTCTTCATCTGCATAAAGATCGATTAAACGCTGATCAATACCCTCATAACGGCCGCAAATGAGGATTAATTCCCTCTCTTTGGCAAGTTCCTTTGCAAGATCCTGGTTAAAAGGCCGCCCGGAAGGGCTAAGGTAAATAACGCGGGCTGAACCGGGGGTTTGCTCCCTGTTCGCTTTTTTCCTGATGCCGGCAGATTCCAGCGCTAAAGACAGAGGCTCCGCCAGCATTAACATGCCGGGACCTCCGCCGTACGGAGCGTCATCGCAGGTTTTATGCTTGTCAAGCGCAAAATCGCGGATATTTATCGCCTGATACTCAATAATTCCCCTCTTTATCGCCTTTGCCATGATGGAATTGGCAAAAAAAGCGTCGGTGATTTCGGGGAATAGCGTTAAAACAGTATATTTCATGATTTTCCACGTATCGCTGACAGGTTTTTACATTTACATTGTGAAAAATAACTCAATTTCAATCTAATATCCATAAATTTTTAAGCAATAATCTGCCTTTCTCCGGTAAAATTTCCGGGAAAAACTCTTTTTTAAAAGGAACAAACCGTTTATTGCCGTTTAATAGCAATATTTCTACAAGTTCGCCGTTCCCGCCTTCGATAACATCACTTATATTGCCGATTACCCCGCCGTTCTCACCGGCACATTCATCCGCCGTGACTACTGATAGTCCCTTTAAATCCTCTATGTAGAATTCGCCTTCGTCTAAAGGAGCCGCCTGTTCACGGTTAACAATCAGTAGCGCTCCATTCAAGGTTTTAGCCGCTTCCGGGCTGTTAATTCCGGCAAAATGTATCAATAACGAAGGCGATGACGCATTAGCCGCACCCGCGGCTTTAATTTCTTCAATCCGAAGCGCAGTCTCCTTTCCGTTTATACTGATAATGGCCGACTGCAGGTTTAAAAGGTGTTCAATTTCACCGGAAAGAGGCCGGATTTTTACAAAACCATCAACGCCGAATGCCGAGCCGATTATACCTGCTATAAATTTTTCAGTCATTGCTGATTGGCAGATTCCTGACGCCGGGCTGCAATCCGGCGGCAGATTTGCAGGGCTTTAGCGCCGGACAGCCTGCCGCCTTTTTTTGTTAATCCAGTATCTCAAGAACTGTATGTTTACCGGTTCTGGCGCTTGCCGCCTGAAGAACAGTCCTGATTGCCTTGGCAATCCGTCCGTGTTTTCCGATTACTTTTCCGATATCGTTTTCGGCGACCCGCAGTTCCAAAATGGTCGATTTTTCACCTTCGACAACGTTAACCTGCACCTGGGACGGATCATCCACAAGGGATTTAGCCAGATATTCAATTAAATCTTTTTCCATTATTTTATCCGGTTTGCGTTATTTTACAGTAACGTTCTTTTTATTGAAAATTCTGCGCACCGTATCGGTAACGGTCGCGCCTTTGGCTATCCAGGCCTTCGCCTTTTCCGCGTCAAACACAATTTGCTTGTCTTCCGCTTCTATGGGGTGATAATAGCCGAGTTCTTCGATGGTTTTACCGTCTCTTGGCGCTTGTTTGTCCATAACCACAATGCGGTAATAGGGCCGCTTCTTGGTTCCAAATTTTTTGAGCCTGATTCTGGCGCTCATAAAGATTCCTCCTGTTCCTTTTCCCGCCAAAACCCGTAAAAAAAAGAATTTCCAGCGGAGCCTGACAAATTGGTATATCGCGGCGGCTCAGGCGAACTGCAACCGCTTGAGTATTCTAGATTTTTTACAAGGTTTTGTCCAGTAAGCAATTAGTGTCTGTGCCAAAAACCAGTTATTCTATGGACAGACCTTACATTATTCCCTTGTAAAATGTAGACTTATCTACATTATTCCCTTGTAAAATGTAGGTTTATCTACATTATTCCCTTGTAAAATGTAGATTTATCTACATTTTTCCCTTGTAAAATGTAGATTTTATATTATAATAATTATTATGAAACGAATAGCATACAAAGAACTTTTGAACTGGAAGAATTCCCCTGACCGAAAACCGCTTTTATTACAGGGAGCGCGGCAAACAGGCAAAACGTGGCTCATGGAGGAATTCGGTAAAAATGAATACCAAAATGTAATATCCATAAATTTTGAAAAACAGCCTGATGTTTCGGCCTATTTTGATAATGATATAAGCCCGGCAAACATAATAAAAAGCCTTGAGCATCATTTTGGCGCTGAAATAAAAGCGGAAAGCACATTAATAATAATGGACGAAATTCAGGAATCAGAGCGCGCGTTGAACTCGCTGAAATACTTTTGCGAAGACGCGCCGCAGTATCATATAATCGCGGCGGGAAGTTTTTTGGGCGTTGCATCCCGCGGCAGTTTTCCAGTAGGCAAAGTTAACAGAATCATGGTTTACCCCCTTTCGTTTAATGAATTTCTGGAAGGTACGGGAAAAGAGCGTTATGCGCAATCAATAAGGAATCTCGATTTTAAATTGATCCGGAGCGCGTCAGGCGATTATGAAAAACTATTAAAAACCTATTATCTTGTCGGCGGAATGCCAAAAGCGGCCGCGTCTTTCGCGGCGCGCGAAGATTTAAGGGAAGTGCGGGTCATTCAAAAAGAAATTTTATCAGATTATAAAGATGATTTTTCCAAGCACATAACCGCGGTAAATTCTCCAAAAGTAAGAATGATTTGGGAATCTATCCCGCATCATCTTTCCAAAGAGAAAAAAAAATTCATGTATAAAGAGATTATGGAAGGGGCAAGATCATATACTTACGAAGACGCGATGAACTGGCTTTTTAATACCCGGCTTGTAAATAAAGTATCGCGGGTAGAAGAAAACAATCTGCCTCTCGCGGGTTTCGCGGACGAGAAAGCCTTTAAACTGTATATGCTTGATACCGGTCTTTTTTGCGCGAAGGCGGAAGTCGATATTACATCTTTGTTTGAAAATAACAGCGAACTATTAAGTTATTTTAACGGAGCGATTACGGAGCAATATGTTATGCAGGAGCTTGTAACAGCCGGATATAAACCGTATTACTGGGGAAGAGAAAGAGGCGAAGCGGAAGTGGATTTTATTATTCAATGGCGAAACGAAATTGTTCCAATAGAAGTTAAATCGGGATTTCGCAAGAAATCAAAAAGTCTTGATGTATACAGGCGGATGTATAATCCAAAAAACGCTGTGCGCACTACGCTTAGGAATTTCGGACAAATGGACGGGCTTTTTTCCATACCGCTGTACATGATCGCATGCATTGGCGAAATTATCGGTAAATGAAAAGAAACGAAATTCCCGCTTGCCTGCCGGCCTGCCGGCGTAGTATCATAAAACAAACGGTTGTATAAAATTAACCAAGGAGCCGACAATGGAAAAAATAGCGAGTTTTAAAGTTGATCATCTGCGTTTAAAGCCGGGAGTTTTTGTTTCACGGAAAGATAAATACGGAGACGTGGTTCTGACCACATTTGATCTTCGTTATAAAGAGCCGAACAGAGAGCCGGTGCTTGATCAGCCGGCGCTGCACACGATTGAGCATCTTTGCGCCACTTTCCTTCGCTCGCACAATGAATGGAGCGGGAAGACAGTGTACTTCGGCCCGATGGGCTGCCGCACGGGTTTTTACATAATCTTTGAGGGAGATTACAAATCAACCGATATAATTCCGCTGCTGCTGGAGATGTACGGCTGGATAGAAAAATTTGAAGGAAACATCCCCGGCGCCACCCCCGAAGAATGCGGCAACTGGCGGGAACAGAACATCGATATGGCAAAATGGGAATGCCGCCGTTACGCGGCGCTCCTTCGAAACCCGGCCGGAGAAAATCTGGAATATCCAAACAATATGAATTAAGTTTTACAGGCCGTTCCGATAATCCGGAACAGCCCGGCCTAACTTAAAAAGACACGCCTATACATGGGGTCAGCCAAATTTCTCCGCCGCCGAAAAACGTGTACGCTCCCTGAAACCTCGCGAATATTTTCAAGTTGTCTTTTATCTTTATTTTAACGGCTATATTTGCGCCAAATCCAAAGTTATTGACAGTCGCACTTTCGCCATCGACAAATGCGTAACAAATATCCATATACGGACCAATTGTAAAAGGTATATAGAAATAATCATTCTCCCGCACAATAAATGAAACGCCAAACAGCATATCAATGATATAAATTGAATTACCGTCAAAAGGCGCAAACATCAGATTATTATATATACCAAAACCGACATTATTCATTGAATGATGGGAAAAACCTATATTAATTCCGCCTCCCATTATTTTTTCATCCAGTTCCATAGGTTTGTTAAACAGGAACGTTCCGCCTACATCAAAATCCCGGGCAAATCCAAAAGATGAAAAAATAAATATCCCGGCCAGCACAAGAAATAATCTTTTCTTCATATAAACGCCTCCATAAAATATTAAAACCTTATTAATAAATTTTTTACTATAAAAAAATATCCTAATCAATAATTTTTCAGAAAAACGCCAAAATGCGGTTTTTATTCATATCGTTCCATTTTACGCTTTCATTTGAAATAATTATTTATTTCAAATTTGGAAGGTTAGGCGTAACGCTGAAAATATCCCACCGTAAAATTTCTGAATATGAATAACTTTGTTTTGAAAGATAATCATAACGCGGATTATTATTAATGTTACCCCATGAATTTGAAACGCGTATCTCGCTTATTCCGATTGGATTGTTAAAGTCATCATAAATAAAATTTATTCCGGAAAGCTGAACAAAATGAACCTCTCCAAATCCATTGCTGACTTTCAAGCATGCAAGATACATATCCTGCGACTGTGAAAGCTGATAAAGCTGATCTACATCCGGTAAACCGGATAAATTGGAGACTGATACTGTATATAACCCGTCCGTGCTATTTGTCATTATTTTCGCCATATCCTGACTCGATAAATCCGATGTATTGCTGAATAATTTATTATCATACGCGTAATCATGCAGAGCCAGTGTGTCAACAGATATGCCCATTACCGCCTCCAGCCCGTATTTCATGGACATTAATCTGCAGCCGTACATATAAAGTGAAATAAAGTTTTGATTGATAAAACCGTATTCTTTCTGAAGATCTTTATCTTTTTTGAACTCCTCCCATGTCATTAAAGATCCCGGGGAACTTTTGTCTGAATAGGCGTAATTCAAATAAGCCGCCCATATTCCCTGTTCATTCTCTTTTTTAACATCTTCCAGTGATTTTGCGCCGAATAGGGGAACATTCTTATATTGATCATCATCCTGGTAATTGCCGCCTGTGTTAGTTTCGGGGAAATAGTAATCCATGCCGGAATTATAATTCTCGTCTATATACCTGTTAAACAAATCCATATTGCCGTTTGAGTGCATATAAGCCAGAATATCCATTAATAACTTGCTGTCATACGACAGTAATAACTGATCATTTAACATGGCGGACGCCGCTTCCATACGGGCATAAACTGCTGTTCTGGTTTCAATATAATTATCATTTGTTACTATACCGTCTCTGTACGCTTCGTGAATAAGAGCCAGCGCCATATTATTAATATTTTTATCTTCTATTTCTTTTATCATAATCATCCGGCCTTTGCCGCCGTCTCTTAATACAGTTAACCCGTTTTCTATCATATCAGGATCAAAAACAAGTTTATCCAGCCCGCCTGCTATGCGCATTGACGTATTTTCCGCGGTCCAATCGCCGTATCCGTATGCTTTAATGGCTGTGTCCCTTTTATTTTTGTCTGTTATTGATTTAATCATTCCCGCGTAATCAATTCCGCGTTTTGCGAGATTGTACATTACCCCGCCGACATCAAAACCGTTTGATCCGAATTGACCGCTTACGCCGCCGCTTCCGAAATTGACTTCCAGGAAACCGGTTCCGCCGAGTCCGTTTAAAATTTTGTTAAATATTTTTCTTCCATCTTCAGTTTGAGGAGCTATTCCCGCAGTGTTGTTACGTGCAACAGTACTCAGGGCAAAATCAAATATCGAAGCTAAATTGGCGACATTGAAGGTTAACCCGCCCATGTCATCAAAAGCTTTTTTCATGCTTTCCCCCATGTTCATGCCTTCGCCAAGATTAAACGCGGTGAAAACCTGATATTCGGCGAATTTTCCAATTCCTGATATGTTAAGATCAATGATATCGCCCAATATTTTCTGCTGCGGCATACTGAGCGAATTAACCATTCCTCCAACCCCCGCGGATAATCCGGCTGTAATTCCTGCGCTGGCGGCTCCGGATATTGTCAAGGGGTTTGTCCAGCTTCCATGCGCAGCATCAGCGTCAAATGTTCCCTGGTAAAAATCGTATGCGTTTATATAACTGACCGCGACACTGGATGTATAGCTTCCAACAGCCGCAGTCGCTCCCTGAATCAGCGCCTTAACCACAATATCGGACGTAAGTGAAGACAATCCGAATGAAGCCGCTCCTGCCGCGAAATTTATCGAGCTGACCGCGGCGTCTATCGCGATCTCTTTACCAAAATTAGCCCAAATTTCCTTATTGTCTTTATCAGTAAGTCCAGTATCAAGAACCGCGAAAAACAAGGAGTCAGTGGCGTTAGTTGTCCATTGAACCGCGGCATTCGCCAGAGAACCAAGTATTGGACTGCCGGAATAATATGTTACTATGGCTCCAGCGACCATTCCGGCGACAGTGCCGACTATCTGGCTGTGTAATGAAGAGAGTCCCCTGATAGTAGGCGCGTCGAATGATTTACCCTGATCATTCCAAATCCGCTTATCCCACGCAGGAAGGGAGATCTCGGAAGGGAGATCTCAGCCATTCCTCTCCCGTCAATAACTGACCAAAAAATATATTCAGTCAGGAGGCGTCCCAATTCTCCTTCGCCTTCATCATAAAAAATGCCTTTTCTGCTGGTACTCTTGCTTTCCGGATTTACAGCCGGATTATACCCGATATGGGCTCCGAACAGGCCCGGCGTCTGCTGACGTTCGTCAAGATCGATAGTTTCACCCGAAATGGTTTTCTGTTTTTTTATAATTATTATATCTTTGTCAATGCCGAATATTTCCGAAGCAATTTCCTGTATTTCGGCAAATACGCTGTCCAGCAGCGCGTTTATTGCAAGGGAATTTAAACCCGTTAAATAACTTTCGCTTAAATTTGCATTTAACGTTATTGTTTCCATTTCGTAATTTTTATATCCGGTTACTTCTACGGTTCTTGAAATAACAGGTTCAAACAGCGTTGAACCTTCAATTATATCCTTAATATAATTGTTTCCGCTTTTTCCCCAAAATCCGCCAAGAATAAACTGGTTGTCCATGCTCTTCTGGAAATTGTCATTCGCGGACTTGACATTTTCTGTCAATGACTGCTTCGCTTCGTCAACCACGGAAATAGCGTTAACTGCTATTCTTTTCGCTTCCATGTCCGCGATTTCCTCATTTGTCTTTTTTGCCATGTCGGAAGCGGCGGCTCTTGCAAGCGCGGCGTCCCATACTGACGCGCCTCCCATTCCCCGCCTGACGACAGAGGCAGCTGTGCCGGAAACGCCGTTAACGGCGCTGAATGCGGTCATCATGCCGGTAATTCCGGATGACTGTAGCAGTTCCGTCATTAATGTTTCCGTATTAACCTCCGCGCCGCGGATGCCGAACGGCTCCCTGGTATCCATAAAAAGAGCCAGCCGCTCTGCCTCCGCACCAACCAGCGTAAGCAATGATTCGGCGGAAGCCTGATTAAAGGCGGTTTCCGCGCGCTCAAGCCATTTTTCCTTGTCAAAAAGTCCGGCCAGATACGCTTCATTCCATTCGCCGCGCACCCGGTTATATTCATCTTGAAAATTGACGCCCCATTGCCTGAAAGAGTCTTCAAGCTTTTTACGGCTGATATTCCATTCCCGTCTTCCGTTTTCAAGGATTTTACCGGCATTTATCTGCCATTCATTGTATTTTGATAAAATATCATAACGCGACTGATTCCATTCAATTTCCCTTGCGGCCAGTTCCGCCGAGTATCTGTTTTCCAGAACTTTTTCCGTTACAGCGGCAATCTCACCGCCAAGAACATTGAAATACAGATAATGATCATTTTTCATTTCCGGGTACAATAAAAATTTTTCATTTAATGCCGCGTGCATATTGTCATAATGAAATTTCCGGGACGCCGTATTCGCGCCGTATGCTTTAACCGCCGCTTCTTTTAAAGCGCCGGCGCTTATTTCTCCGTTAAGGAATTTTTCTTTCGCTGTCCGGTAATCATTTTCATTTTTCATCTGATTTTGCATAACAGCAAGCCAGTAATTTTCCAGATTATTCCTGTTCTCCTCCGCCGAATCATTTGCCCATTTATACAGCGCGGACAGCGCTTCCGCTGTGCTATAATATGATCCGCCGTCTTTTTCCATCATCGCGTTCCAGTATGTTTTTAATTCAGAAATTTCATTCCTGCTGATTCTCCGCGAAGCCGATAAAGAAATATTAATATCGTCCCATTCAATACGCTGACCGTTCTCTTTTTTTCCTTCAAGCGCAGATAATTTTCCGCATGAATCATAATAATCTTTACCGGCATTAAAAATATCAGTCAGATTATTGTTCAGTCCGTTAACCCACTCGTTTACGGCAGTCTGCGTCTCTTCCATAGTTGATTTTAATCTTTTCTGTGCCGTGTCGCTTATGGCCATTGTTTCTTTGCAATTCAATACAAAAAAAGGACCAAAATACCATTTTTTTGATAAATTTTCATAAATGTAATATTGATCTAAAGCGTTATTATATAAATTTACAAAAATTACATTATTATAAATTTGTGAGAATCCCGCATTGTAACCGTTTCCCGTTAAAGTCAGTATTATATAAAATTCAAGATCCGCTTTCTCTTCCGCGCTCAGTTCATCCCACGCATTACAGAAAAAATCATCGGCGTTTTTATATAAATACGATCCGGAAAAAAAACCATAAAGAGTGCTAATAGAATCGCCCGTTTTATACGGTATTGAAGAAAACGGATGCGATTTGTTATCATCTTTAGCGAATACCAAACAGTCATAGAAACTTTCCAGAAATTCCAACTCACTGTTTTCCTGAATCAGTTTTTTTATCAGGTATTCCCTGGCATAGCTCCACTTCGAGAATTTGCTATAATCTGAAAAATATACTGCCATTCTTTCCGCCAGACTTTCAAGCGATTTTTCGAACTGGCTGGTTTTAATATATTCTCCGGATCTGATTTCCAATTTATTGAAATAATCATCAAGGATACCCGCTTTTTCGCTGTCCAGCCCGGAAAGAATCATGCCGTCATCCCGCAAGAAAGCAAGGCGGCCGTCATTTAACGTGATAATATCTTTAACAGACCACGATGATTTTGAATCGGGCAGAATATAACCGGAATAATCTTTGTCTATAGACGCGAAATTATTAAAAAATTGCGAATAATATCGATATAACTGCTCATTGTTCCTTTTTTCCTGATTGAACTCGTGCGAAATTGTTTCGATCGCCTCAAGCGTCTTCAGTTTCATGTTTAAACTTTGCTCATATAGCGAATAAAATTTATTGTATTCGGAATCATTGTAAACACGGACGCTTTCATCTTTAAAAAGTACGCGGAGCACGAGCAAAACAGCTTCCGCTTTTTCCAGATTTTTCCGGCAATTATCATAATTATTCATGTCAATTCCAAGATACGCGGTGCTTGCCCATCTTCTGATTGCGTCCTGTTTCTCGTATTCAAAACGTTTTTGCTCAGTATCATTGAAAGAGTCTTTTAAAAGATTATATTGAGCGTCATACTTAATTCCCAAATCGCGGAACTGCTCCGCGTTCAGAAAATATTTATTCTTGACGCCGGTAAGAACCGTCTCCTGGGCGATCATTTCCGCGCGTTTACTATCAAGCTGCGCATTTGCGTCTATTGCTGACAACTTTGAAATATCATAAGCTCTGCCCAGACGGTCTATTTCATTAAACTGATATGTCAAGGCGAAAAACCGGCGGCTGGCGGCTGATACGCTGTCATTGTATATTTCACCTAACAACGGATTGAAGTCGTCAGAAGAATAAGATTCTTTATCCGCAAAAAGGGCAAACGCACTGTTAACTCTATTTGCGCAAAAAACCGCCTTAAACAGCGAGTCAGCCAATATTCCCTCATGATAATTAGAAACGCCTTTCAGCGCGTTGTCGAAATTTTTAATATCTTCACTGTTAATAAATTCCCGCCAATGTTTTTGATATGCCCCCGATGCCGTGTTTCCTAAAATTCCGGTACACGCATCGGTAACCGAGCTCATAAACATAAGCAGAGTTATATCGTTCATGATTTTTGAAAAATCCGAATTAATTTCTTCTATCGTCTTTGAATCCGCGAATTTGATTGAGTTGGCTTTTTCAACAAATTCCATATATTTTTTTTCCAGTTCAGCTCTTTCAGCGGAAAGCGTTTCGGCGCTTTTCTGCGGTCTAATTCTGGAATATAGGGCATACGACGCGATGTATTCAATTAAAGCGCCTTTCCATGCGTTAATTTCATTTTCAAGCCATACGGGAACCAGATTAAAGCACCCGCTGAAGTCAGCAAGAAACTTTGCGGTATTAAAAACAAAATCGCCAGGCTGCTTGAAAATCGAATCGCTTATTTTTTTAATGTCAGGCAGGGAATTACCTGAGATAACAAGCGAATACCCGGAAAATAAAACTTTAAGCGATTCCCATGTATCATTCCATTTTTCCTCAAACGTAAAAGAGCTTGCCGCGGCATAATCTGTATAAAGATTAAGCAGCATATAACAGTATTCATTATCTTTAAAATAATCAGCCAGCAGCCTACCGGAATCCGCGTTAAACGAAGCTCCTCCCAGAAATTGGCGTATTAACTCATTTTCCCCGTCGTTATCTGTATAATAATTACTTTCATTTTTAATTCTTTCTTTCAATGAAAAAAATATTTCATATATGCCGGAAACACTTATAATATATTCATCCGGTTCTTTCACAGTCTCCAGGTAAGTTGAAATAAATCTTAATAAATAATCAAGTTCATTATCAAGGCGTTTTTCCAGCAAAATTTTTGAGCTGTTTTTATAATCATCCTCAAGCCGCTGGAATAATTTTTCTCCGTAAAGTGAGGCTCTGTCCCTGTCTGACGGAGAACCGTCCAATCCTTTCACCCTGTAATACCAGTCCGCTCCGCTGTACGCTGAATTAACAGACCGAAGCTGTCCGCTAGTAGAATCGGAAAACAAATCTATACCGGCAAGACGCAGCCTTAAACTGTTGTCAAAATCCGCGTTAACGAGCGCTTTTTCTTCAAGTTCAGAAAGAGACAGAATGTCCACCGCGTCTCCGTTAAGAAAAACATCAAGGATACCCTGCGCTTTCTGCCTGTCTTCGGAGATTCCCCATCTCATTCCGTTCTCAATAACATCCTTGTATACGGCGTCTTTTCCTGTTGTCAGAAACATTTTATATTCATCAACAAGCAAGTCATATCTTCCGTTCAGGCTGTCCAGAATATATTTACTGATATCTCCGCAGCTGGCAGCGAGAAGCATGGAATAATCGTTTGTCAGGCGCATTAGCTTCTCTTCGGCATCTGCCATTTCGCGCGCAAGTTTATCCAGTTCAGTCTGTTTTTCGAGAATACCGGCTCCTATATCATTCAGGCCTTTTAAATTAATTTTATAGGCTTCAAGCGAATTATTATAATTTGTTTTAGCGTATTCCCAGAGGCGTATTCCTTCCGCGTCTGTCATTCTTCCCGCGTTCAGTTCCTGCGCGTAACTCATTACCGCTTCCGCTATTGACGTTTTTCGTTCCCAGTAAATTACAAGAGCCTGCGCCCTTATAAGCGCGATTTGGTACTCGTCGAGATGAAAATCTCCGCTTGACGCGCCGGGAGCAAGCACGTCTTTTAAAGCGCCCGTTCCGATAAGTTCGGCATAATCGGCCAATATGGCTTTACGCGCCTCGAGAGCCTTTTCCATATATGAAAGCTGGAGATTATGGGAACTCAGAATATTTTTATACCTATTGGCGTTAATTTCCAAAAGAGCCATCGGGTCATTTTTCATTTGATTGTCAATCATATCCAGGAAATTGGCATCCAGCGGATCTATGCCGTAAATATTCATTTCATTTAACAAAACGCGGGCGTTTTCCATCGCCGCTATGGAAGCGGAACTGCACACTAAATACATGTCTATCAGCGCTTTTACTTTCGCGGTTCCGGCTCCAACCCGCATGGTCATGTTAAGATCAAACTCGCGCTTTGCGTCGCTTATGTTTTTTTCAAGATTAGCAGAAATATTTTTAAAAATATTTTCTCCGGCCAGGAACAGCTCTTTTGCGCTTAACTCCCAGTTTTTGTACTGTTCCTCAAACCGGTTATACGCGTCATTCCATATTTCCATCCCCTGGGAATAGAGCATTATTGATTCCTGTTCCCATTCAATGCGCCTGACAAAGAATCTTTCTTCCGCTTCCTCCCACGCTTTTAATCCTCTGTCGAACTGTTCCCTGTACAGCCGCAGCCATTCTTCGCCCAGCGCGCCAAGATCGCCGTCCCCGGAAGAAACCGCTTCGGATGCAGTTTCAATTTTCACATTCAGCTCTTCTATTCCCTTATTCCACGTTTCTTCGGTTTCGCTGATTAACCTTTCCGTAAAAATCTGCGCCGATTCATTTTCGTTTTTTTTGCGTAAACTCCAGATATCCCTTGTTCTGCGGCTGGTAAATATCCTCTCTTCCCTTGCCGCGATGTTTTCAAATTCGCGTTTTATTTTTTCTCCCATCCGGGAACCGGTTTCCATGATCAGGGAATTCATGTTTTCGCGTAACTCTTCGGGAATATAAGCCAGCAGTTCAGGAAACATGCTGACAAGAGCGTTGTTAAAATCACTGATATTCGTTTTTACAAGACTGCCGACATCGCCGCGCCATTTCAAGAGATCTCCCGCAAACTCCCTTCCGTCATCGCCAGGGCGTATAACAGCCGGATCGCCTGTATAATCGTCAAAGATGATATTTCCGCTGTCATCAATCCACCAGCAGTAATTTTTTTGGACATCTCCGACAAGGATGGAAAATTCAGCTAATGCTTTTTCCGCCGCTTTCCCGAAAAACCTGCCCATCAGCCACACGGTAAATCTTTTCTCAAGCTCGGCCGCACTCCATTTGTCAAGCTGAATTTTCGCTTCTTCAAAGAGAAGCGGATTATCGTACAGACCGCAGGCGATCAGTTCCCAGGAATATACCGCCTGCGATATGCCCTGTTTTGCCTGCTCCAGCCATCGATCGGGAGTCAATTCCCTGTCGGCTCTGGAAAAATGACTGTCAAAAACAGATCTGTTAAAGCCTTTAACGTCGCCTGACAGTAAAGACGCGCTGGAATCCCGAGGATTAGCCTGCGCAAAAACCGCGTCAGTCGCCGGACAGAAGATTAGAATCAGCGCGATCATGAATGTTATGGTTTTTCTTGCCGCCGTTTTTTTCATTTTTACTCCGAAATAAAGATTTAAATTCCGCACAAGCGGAATAATTTGTTATGTGAAGATGTTATGCGCATTTTATTGAATATAAGCGTTAACGAGGGAATTATTGTCACTGAACAGAAACATGAACAGGCTATTCCAATTGCGCCTGTTAAAGACAATGTTTTAATAAGGGCGTTTGCTCCTTCTGTCAGAAAAATAAACGGAATGGCACCGGCTACAGTTGTGCCTGTTGTTGCCAGAAGCGCTGGCAGTTTTTTTCTTAAAGCCAGATAAACGCCGAGAGCGGATATTTCCGGTTTAACGCCGGTTTTTTTCCGCAGTTCATCAACGCACAGGACGCTCGCGTTAACAGTCATGCCGCTTACAGCTATAAAAGCGCACGCAACTGACGAATTGTACGCGCTGCCCGATAACGCGAGACACAGCGCCGGAACCGCAAGAGAGGGAGGAATCGCGGATATTACTATTACCGGAACGGCGAAAGATTCATTGATCGCGGCGATTATCATAAAGCAGAAAATCACGGCGAAAACAAGCGAAACCGCGGTTGAAGAAAGAACCTGCGCCTGCCGTATGGCTTCAGGATCAAATTCCACAGAATATCCTGGAGGCAGATCAATCCTTGCAAACAGCCCTGACAGTTCTTTGCGGACACGCCTTGGATCCATAGGCAAAGTTGTAACGGTAATAGAAGCCGTTCTTCGGCGATCCGTTCTCCTGATGCTGGAAGGCTCCTTCTCTTCGCGTACCAGCATCAATGAGTCAACTCCGGAAGTAAAAGATTTATTGTCATCCGCCGGAATCAACAGCCCAAGCGTTTCTTCTTTTGTAGTTCGCATAACATCATTTCCGGCGTTTCCTGTTCTTATACGGACATCAATCTCGCCTTCCTTTTCCGTTCTTTTATACGCTACCGGCCCATACACTCCAAGGCGTATCCTGTTTGCCGCGTTTGAGAAACCGGTTCCGGACGCCGCAAGCCTTTCCATATCGGGCTTGAAAATGATTTTTTGGCCGCTATCTTTGAAATTCAACACGCGCTCCCGGATAACCGGATGACCGGCGCAGATACGCGCCAACTCCTCCGCCAGCTCCCTGCATTTGCGATCCTCATCGCCGCATACGCTGATTTCCCAATAACGTTCGCGTTTAGAGCTTTCGTTAAAAAACAGAAAACCTCCCGGAATGCTGATTTGTTTTGCGGCATCACGGACAAGATGAGCCTTTGTAAGTTTCTGATCGAATGAAATCAGAACGGAGCCGGAACCGGTTCTGGCTCCGGTTTCAACATTAACAATTCCTCTGTTACGCGCAAGCGTTTCGCTGAATACCGCAAGCAGGCGGTCGGCTTCTTCGGAAAGAAGCCCTCCGTCAAACTCAACCTGCGCGTATACGGAATCTTCAGAACCATAAAAGCCCGTGTCCGCTCCTTTTACAATTAACGCCGCGGCAGCCGCGAATGTAATGACAAGTCCGGCTGACACAACCGGAACAGGATAACGCGCGCAGAACCTGACATTCACGGCGAGCATTCGGCGCAATATGCGAAACAGACCTCCGCATGCCCGCGCGATCCGCTTCGTAAGCCGGGAGAGACGCTGATTTCCGCACGAAGTAAACGCGGCTGTCATTGCGTTATCTGTCAGCGCGGAGTCATTTTTCCAAAGCAGAAGCGGCGGCAAAAGAAAAAGACTGAACATAAGCGCCGTGAATGTTACCGCCGCAATGGCTAAAGCGATGATTTTTATTTCGCCATTCTGCTGCGCGGCAAGAGGCAATAAAGCAGCAATTGTGGTAGCGGCTCCCGCTGTCAGAGGCCCTGCCAGTTCTTTCATTGCCAGTGAAGCGCTTTCATGGGAACTTTGCCGGCGAAAACGCAGTTTTTCAGAGCACAGAATTACAGCGTCAACAGCAGTGCCGGCACCCGCGGCAATACCGGCAAACATGAGCCTGTTTGCCTGAAAACCGCCAATGTATAGAAGCGCGGCAGAGACAACGCAGATCAGCGGAATTGATACAGCGCAGAAAAAAGCCGGCAAATTCCAGCCGGGGCGGTTTTTAACATTATTAATGTTAAGCAGAAAACACGCTAACGCTGTCATAACCGCGCCTGTTAAAGCGGCGTTAAACACGGAACGGAAAGCGCCGTCTTCTTCCGCGCCAAGATCGGATAACACGGTAAATTCATACGGCGTATAAGCTCCGGCGCTTTCTGATAATTCCCTTTTAATATCCGCGGAAAGTTTCCTGAGATCCGCGCCGTACCGTCCCATTACCGCGATACCGGCCGTTTTTTTTCCGTTTAACCGCGAAAGGATATCCGGCGCTCTTTCATGCCAGCTGATTTCGGCAATTTGCGAAAGACTGATAAATTTTTCATCTCCAAGGGGAATCAGCGCGCCTCCCAGGCCGGATTCGCCTGTTTCCGCATAACGCCCGTCTACAGTTACAATTATTTCCCTGTCCTTCCATTTAACCGATCCGCCGGAAAAAACGGAGTCATTCATCGCAAGAAACTCCACTGCGGTATGGGGATCAAGACCGGCGGCGGCGATCTTTTGCTGATCCAGAACTATAACAATTTCTTTTAATCCCGCTCCGAAAACCAGAACTTCCGCGGCTCCTTCAAGACTCTCCAGCCGCGGCTTAATATTTTTTTCCAGCTCACGCGCGGTTATTACATTTTCTTTTAAAACATCAGTTCCGCCGCTTCCTTTCGCCGCGGAAACCGAAGCTGACCAGACCGGAATCCTTGAATTGCCGGAACATAAAATTTCCGGCCTTTGTGCGGAAGAGGGAAGCGTTTCATATACCCGCTGCGCCGCGTCCCTGATTGCCTCATACCTCCCCTTTCCTCCCGGTTTAAAGCGCACAAAAACGCTTGATAAACTGTTTTCGCTTGAACTCTGCATTCCAATAACATCAGGAACCGCCGAAAGAGCGTCCTCAAGAGGTATGGTGACATTGCGCTCCATTTGAGCCGCGTCAATTCCGTAGTGCCTGATTTTTACCGCGTAATGACTTCCCTTATTTTCACCAATTTTTTCTCCCGAACCAAAAATGACAAATAACGATACCGAGCAGACTCCCGCCAGCGCACACAAACACGTTTTTTTTCTTTTAAGCCATGAAACGGAAAATATCACTTTGCGCTCCCATTGTTTTTCCATTTAAAGTACCTGATTAAAACATGAGGAAAGGCGAAAAGACTGAGTGCTGCGGAAACCGCGAGTCCGCCAAGCATTGCGGCTGACATGGATTTCTGGGAATTTCCCTGCGGGCTTAAAATAAGAGGCAGAAGGGCGAAAACGGCCGTTGCAGTCGTTATCAGAATTGCGTTAAAGCGTTCACACGCTCCTGAATAAACGGCGTCCTGCGGAGAAAAACCCGCGAGGATTTTTTCTTCGCTGATTTCATAAAGGACAAGACTGTTATTCACAACAAGGCCGAACAGCGCTATAAGGCCAAGCGACGCACCGGAATCGATCTTTGTTCCGGCAATCAAAAGAGCAGGTCCTGCGCCCGCCAGAGAAAAAGGAATGCTTGCCATAAAAATCAACGGAAGCAGAAACGATTCAAACTGCGCGCCCAAAGCCATATATAGCAGAATTAATACCAGAACGGCGTAAATCAGCAGCGCGTTCCTGTAACGGTTAAAAACCGATTCATCGGCTCCCTCAAACCAGGGAAATTGACGGGTAAAATTTTTTATTTTAACAGGAATTTTTTTCGCTTCCGCGATGTCAGCGTAAATGACGTCGCTTCGTTCAAGCCGCGCTAAAGACGCTTCGGCTTCCATGCGCGTAATTTTTCCAAGCGAGCCAAGGTAAACCATTTTGCCCTTATTGGTTAATATGGGAATTTTTTCTAGATGACCGGCAGGATCGCCTGACGCCGCGCCATTGATAACCGCGTCCGCTCCTTTTACGCGCACATCAAGCGGCCTTCCGTTAATTTCCATCTGTGACGCTATTACGCCTTCGTTAATGACATACAGGGTCTCGGCGATCCGCGCGGCCGGTATTGAAAGATATGCCGCCGCTTCCCTGTTCATATATATTCTCAGTTCCGGTCTTTGCCCTTTTGGCCTGAAATTGACAGGAACTGCCCCATTTTCGAACCAGCGGCTTGCTGTCCGCGTTCTTTCAAGAAGCTCTTCGCGATCTTTTCCCTTTATAGCGAACACGTTTCGCGAAGACAGTCCCAGAAGAACTTCTGTCCTGTCTTTCGGAAAATAAACCGAAACCGGAAAAGCGGAGTTGTCAAACAGCGAACGTATTTCAGCTAACGCTTTTTCCGGTTTCGCTCCTTTTTCCAGCGAGCACCTTAAAACAGTTTCTTCTCTTGTGTAATCAATGTCCGCCCTTCTACCCGCATCTTCCTCTTCCGCTCCGGCTCTTCCATAAACTGTTTTTATTGACGGCAGCCCTAAGATAGCGTCTGAAAATTCAGACGCGGTTTTTACCGAATTTTCCAGCAAAGTACCGGAGGGGGAGAAAACCGATACCCATACTTCTTTCGCCTCGTCCGTATTAATAAAAACCACCGGCCGTGCCAGCAATACGGAAATTCCAATTGCGCTTAACGCAGCGGCCGGGATAAAAACCCTGCCGGGACGGGTAAGAACTTTTGAAAGAAAACCGGCGTATTTTTTCTCAAGACCGCCGTCAATAATAACAGTTCCTGTTTTTCCAAATAATTTTTTTATTAAAATAAATATTTTTAAATTCTTAATTGCGGCATTTATTTTATTATTGGCGGAAAAAGAAGATTCAAAAAAAAGCAGATACAGCGAAGGAAGGCAGAATTGCGCGTAAAACCATCCCGCGGAGACCGAAACTACAAGAGCGGCGGCTATATCCCCAAAAAGGCTCCCAAGCTGTCCGGGAAGAAAAATAACAGGCAAAAAAACAAGCGCGGTTGTAACAGTGGAACCTATGCTTGAAGATGCAATTGAAAACGCTTTGTCTCCCGCCTCCCGCGGATCTGGCTCCATTGTTCTTGTTTTAAAAGCGCGGTTAAGCATATCAAGTACAATTACGGAAATATCGGAGACAAGTCCGATGCTAATCGCGAGTCCGCCCAGACTCATGCTGTTAAGCGATCTTCCCGTCAGGAAAAGCGCGGTAATTCCGGCGGCTGCCGAAACCGGAATGGAAAGAGCGGCAAGAAGACTGTATTTCAAGCGGCGCATAAAAATTAAAATAATTGTGAATACGGCGGCCGCTCCCAGAGCCGCCGAAATTAAAAGATTTTTAATTCCGTTTAAAAGATCCGGAGTGGAATCGCAAACGAGTTCAATCAGCGCGTCACGTGAAAAAAGGGAAACCGCCTCATCCAGAACTTTTTTAATATCTGCCGAAAGCCGGACAGGATCACAGCCCGGTCTGCGGTAAATTTCCAGAGCCGCAGTTTCTTTTCCGTTAAAAACAAACACGCTTTCCCGCCGCGCGGCGGCGAAATCAAGCTGTCCGGCATCTTCCACTTTTATGTTTCCCTTCCCCGCTGGAATAATTACCCGCGAAAGGGATGAAACGGATTCCGGCCTTCCGGAACTTGTGACAACAAGTTCCATTTTTCCGTCACGTGCGTTTCCGGCGGGAATGTCAGAAGTTTCACGCGCAAGTATCCGCGCGAATTCAGAAGGATCAAGCCCGGCGGCGGCAAGACGCGGCACATCTACAGAAATGCGCTCTTCGGCAATTTGTCCGCCGACAAGAACAACAGAGCCTACTCCGTCAATTTTTCTTAACCGTGAGCGCAGTTCGTATTCGGCAAGGTTACGCGCAAATACGGCATTTCCGTTATGCGAACTGACCGCGATTACGGCATGAGGCTCATTCCCGCAGTCTCCTGATGTTACCGCAGGTTTACGGACTCCCTGCGGAAGACCCGGATACACTGCGTCCACAGCCTCGCGGACAAGAACAGACGCCGCCATTGGATCTGTTCCCCAGCGGAAATCAAGACTGATTAACGATCTGTTGTCGCGTGAAACGCTGCGTATTCTTTCCAATCCCTTTATGGGTGAAATTCCGTCCTCAAGAGGTATTGTGACAAGCGACCTAAGCTCGTTAGCTGCCATACCGGAATAAACGGTTTCTACAGTTACCCGCGGAACGGCAAAATCGGGCAGTTTGGTAACAGGCATGTTAAAAATTGAGAACACAGCCGCGGTAATCTGCGCCGCAATCAGCATAATTACCGTTACAGGACGCCGGACAAAAATATTAATCAACTCTTTCATTCTTTCCTACTTTATTACCGGTATACGAAAGCTGTTTTCGTTTTTGTTTCCGTATGAGTCGGAAAGACCTGCTGTTATCTGAAAACTTACAATTCCGTAATTTGTTGTATTGGTTAATACTCCGGAAATTTCCATGCGCTGATATTTTTCCCAGCCTTTCTCCGGTTCGGGAACGGTAAAATTTTCTTTTTTAATTCTGCGGGGAGAAAAATCAATAACATTATTTGTCGTATCAATTCTAAAAAGTTCCATTAATGAAAACGGATCAACAGACGCGTCAGGCGCGGTATCAAAATAAAATTCTATCCATGTGTTTATTTTTTCGCCTGACGGATAATTTATATCGTCTCTTAAGGGAAAATCCGCGAATAACGAATTTATCCCGTACGAATGCAATTCAGGGTCCTCTTTGCTGCCAGGAGCCATCGGCATCCTTATTCCCGCCAGAGCCGGAAGTTTGGAATATTCCCCGTCAGCAAAAATCCTGTAAACATATTCTTCTTTGCTTTCGTTTCCAAAGCCGTCTTTTACGCCGGGTTTCAGCCTTATGATAAAGCGGCTTTCAAATAACGGAATATTTTCAAAATGGAAAAAATATTCATTCAGTAAAGCGGATGCCGCGCTTTCCTGAATAAAATCCATAACAAGCGATGACGCTCCTTCGGCGCTTAAATGATTTTTAACTGATACTCTGTCTACCGGTTCGGAAAATGTCAGACAGAGCCTGTCATTTTTTTCCCATCCGGCATTTTCCGCGGGAAAAACCAAAGAGCGGTCATCCGGCGCAAGCGGAAAATATGCGCCGTTTGCCGTAACGCGCCTTGCGTTTACAAGATACGGCTCTTCATGATCAGCGCAGGTGGAAAAAATACTGACATATTCCCTGCCGGCGCTCATTCCGTTTACACCTGTCAGTGAAGAAGAAACGCGAATCTCGTATCTGTTATTTGCAAGCCACGGTTCAGCGGGGGAAAAAACGGCGGTTTTGCCGGAATTTTCCTCTTTCCAGGAACCGTTCCGCGGAGGACTGAATGAAACATTGTCATATAACGAGTTATGTGACACAGACGAGGAGAATTCAAGACGAACCTGCGCCATAGGATCGGCGATTTGCGCGTAATTTTCCGGAAAGCAGAAAACCAGCTCCGGCCTTGTATTGTCAGGTTTGGTGGAAAAACGCCGGTCAAAAGCGAAATCCATTGAAAGCCCCTCCGTATTGCGGGCTTCCGCGGAAAGCGACAGATTGTAATTTTTATTTCTTTCAAAAGGCGCGAAGGGAACGAAAGTCATTGTCCTGCCATCCCAGAGAAAATTACCCCTTACGCGGATTTCATCGGCTGTCATTGAAAAACGTTTTTCAACGCACGATCTGTCCGGGTCATGAGAAAAATTCAATGAAACAATTATTTCTTCAGGTTCACCATGATAACCTTCGCCTGGACTCCAGGAAACAACTTCAAACGGCGCTGTTCTTAAAATATCGCATGAGCAGAAATAAAATATTACCGGGAAGATTAAATATAAATATTTTATTTTCATTTAACAGCCTCCAGATAAACTGTTACGTCATTTTTCATATACATTCCTGATCCGTTAACAATTCCGTTTTTATCGCCGGGGATTGTCAGTTTGTAAAAATGAGGCTCATCGATCGATCCGGCGTTCAGTCCTTCCCAGCGCATTTGCAGAATGTCGCCGCTGATCCACAAAACATCCTGAAGGCTGGTTACGGCCAAATTCCCCGGAAAAAACGCGTTAAGTGATATTTTGAAAGGAATATTTTTCTTTTCTTCTTCGGTAATGGGCAGGGAAAAACGAAAATAAACTGACAGCGTATATGCTGCCGGATCGGGAAAAACCTGGATTGATTTATTTGAACCGGAAAAATCTTCAATAACGGCGCCGTTTCCGGCGTTTAGATAAATGATTTCCAGAAACGGAATGTCGGGAATAAAATAAATGACATGATCTTTTCCCAGCTTTAACCCCTGAGTATCCGCTGAATCTCCTGAAACAATTAAAGCGTACGCGGTATCAGGCTCCGGATCCCTGTTCAAAATAAAAATGACTGCGTTATCTGCAAGAAATTCCGTTCTTCCGTTCAATGAAGGCTCAAAACGGACGGAACGAAGAACGTTCTCATCCATTTTTTTATTGAACTCGACGGCTATCCCCTGCCCCGGCCCAAGGCCAGTTTCAATATCAGCTCCGGTCGCAAGCCAGACTCCGCCGCTATTCAGCACGGGAAATATTTTTTTTACAGACGGAAGAGTTTGATCCAGATCGGTAGCGAACTGGGCCGAATATGAAACGGGCAAAGCCGCTCCGTCCCTGCTTTGCGCGCTGTTTTTCAAATTCCAGCGATAGGAAGTCCACGGAGAAAGCCCTTTGGCCGCGGTTACTTTCAATACCCTGTCATCATGTGACCACTCAAATTCTTTTGTTCCGAACCCGTCAACCGTCAGGGCGGTTTCCGAAGTGAGCCTGTCCATTGGACATGAAAATTTCAATTCAAGAACGGCTTTATCTGTCATAATTGACGCGCCGTCAGCCGGACTGAAACATTCAAGCAAAGGAGGAGCGCATTTGTTGATCGCGTAGAACGAAATAAAACGCTCTATCCGCAGCTCCCTGCCGTCCGCGGCGCGTAATGTTCCTGAAAGACTTAATGAATAGCGGGTTCCTGCTGACCATCCTCCAACCGGAGTAAAATACAGACTGTTTCCTTCCCAGCGTTTGTCTCCCTTTACCATTCCCGTATCGCAGCTTATCTGCAGCAAATCCTCCGTTTCGTTCTTAATCATTTCCGTGTCAAACTTCAGAATTACAGGGCTAAGTTTTTCATCTAACAGCTCATCCATTCCATCAGGTTTGACAGTCAGACCGATTGGACGCAGATCAATAAAACCGCATGACGGCAGAATAATGACACATAACAAAAAAAGCGCGGAACTATTCAATAACCGAGACATTCGCTCCCTCCCTTAAATCTGAATCGGGCCTTAAAACGACAAGTTCTCCTGGAACTACTCCTTCTATTTCGCGTTCTTCGCCGTGAGCCGTACCGATTTTTACTTTACGCAGCGACAAAACGCTTCCGTTAACGATAAAAACATTTCCTTCGCCGTCTTTTTGACCGAAGATTGACGACTCGTGAATACAGGTGACCATCCGCGGAGAACCGGCGGACACGGTAACGCGGGCGAACATTCCGGGCTTTAAACTTTTGTCATCCGCGTTTTTAAGAAGAATCCGCACGGGAAAGCCAAGGCTCTGGCTGTCCGCCTGCGGATAAACAAGATCAACGCGGCCTTCTCTGGTTTCGCCTGTTCCATCGACAAAGACGGAGGCTTTCATTCCCTTTTCAATCCGCAGAGCGTCTTTTTCGCGAAGCTGGACAATTGCGTATAACAAAGAAATGTCCATGATGCTTAAAATTTTATCCTGTGCCCGGACGCGCTCTCCTTCTTCAAGATAACGCGCGCCTACAGTTCCCGAGACAGGATTAATTACAGTCAAATCATCACTAGCGACGCTGACAGAAGCGAGTTCCTTTTCCGCGGCCAGCACCCCCGCCTGGGCAGCCTCAAGTTCCGACTTGAGCGTCGAGGTCATAAGAGCCGCTAACGCCTCCCTGCGCTCATCTTCACCTGACGGAACGGGAATTCCCGCTTTGACAAGATCCTGATCGCGGCACCCGATCTTCCTTATTTCCAAATCTTTTTCCATCAGACTTATCCGCTCCCATTCCGAGTCAAGGCTGAAACGGCTGACAAGAATCGCCTCTGTATGAACGCCTCCCGCGTTGAAAAGTGTTTCCTGATTCTGATGTTTCCGCCTTTCTTCTTCCCATTTTCGTTTCACCAGAACCAGTTCCTTTTCCGCCTTTTCTATGGAAAGAAGCTGCGCTTCAGCCTGAAACATTCCTTCCATCAGTCTGGAAGAAGCCAGATTGCAGGCCGCAAGCGCCTGTGAAAGCGCGTTCTGCGCTCTTTCAACAGCAATCTGAATTTGCGGATTTTCCAGCCGCAGAATCATTTCTCCTTTGTGCGCGAAATCGCCTTCGCGGAAATAAATTTTTTTAATTACGGCATCCTGCGGTGAAAAAATGTCAATCTTGGATATAAATGAAAGGCTGCCAAAACCGCTTACCTCGTCGGGGAATTCACGTAACGCGGCCGCCGCCGCCCTTACTTTTTTAGTCTCATTCAGAGGGTCTGCCGCAAAAGCCGCTTTCTGTTTTGAACAGGAATGGAAAAGCAGCGCAATTAAAATAAAAACTGCCATTAATTTTTTGATCATGATTAATTCCTTTTATCAAAAGTAAATTCATTGGCGGCGGCGAATAACGCCAGCCCGCCGGGACGAAGATCGAGAAATTTTTCCAGTTCCCGTTCAGCTTCCAGAAGAGAGGCGGCGGCTTCTACCGCGGCAATCTCCCTTTGGGTATGTTCGATAAGAGTCTCCATCAGTTCCAGTCTTGTTATCTGACCAAGACTGAGCCTGATTTCCTCAATACGGCGCTTTTCTGAAGAAAGCGCCAATGCGCCAAGAGCCAGAACGCGCTTTTGTTCCGCAAGAGCGCACTTTTCCACGGCGTTATTCGCCATGCGGCCTGTGCGTTCCAGAATGACATTGTATTTTTCGCGTTCAAGGGAAAGGGAAACCTGCGCCTGTTTTTTTCCGAAAGCCGCCGCAGGATCAGGCAGCACGTAAAAACTGTCCTGGACAAACGCCGTCCGGTCATTGGGCGATTCAATTCCCGCCTGTACGCCCGCTTTATTCGCGAACCACGGACCGGAAAAATCAATATTAATGCCGACAGACCAGTTATATCTGTTTAGCGGATAACGCTGTCCTGTCAGTGTAAAATTGCCGGTAAGACTCAAGGCTGGCATCCAGGAATTGGAAGCGTACCTTAATTCAGCCTGTTTTTTCGCTATGGAAAAACGCGCCTGTTCAATATCGGGATTTTTCTCTCTTGCAAGCTCCTGCGCCGCGGCGGGTTTTGGCAGCCGGATTGATCGGTTAATGTCCACCTTTTCCGCGAGAACGGGAAGAGAGTCAAATCCCAAAAGTTCCGCGAACTGCCTTTCAATTTCCAGAAGATCAAGCTGAATGGATAAAATCTCAAGTTCAGCGCCCGCCAGATTTAAATCGGCGTCCGCAAGATCAACGGAGAGCGAAAGACCGAGCGCGACTTCCTCGTTTAAAATTCTTCGCTGCTCTTTAAGCGCAAAGAGAGCGCTTTTCCTTATCTCCAGAATCGCTCTGGAAGACAAAACTTTCCTGTAAGCTGAAATTGAAGCTTCGGCGATTTCGTCTTCCATTCTTTTCAGGGCGGAAGAAGAAAGATTCAACTCGGTTCTTTCAAGTTTTCTGGACATTGCCAGTTTTCCTCCGTCCCAGACAAGCTGTTCAAAATTTACGCCGTAATTCTTGACAAATGAATCAGAGCCGATTTCCTGCAAGCGGTCGTTTTCAGCCGCTGTTAAATTCAACCGCGGAAAATAGGAACGTATTCCGCTCCTCCACGCTCCTTCTTTAAGAGCCTGTGAAGCGCGTGAATGCCTCAATTCCGCCGAAAACCCCACAGCGAGATCCGCGGCTCTTGCGAATGTCAGCGGCTGGATACCGGCGTTATCTGCAAACACTCCGGCGGCAAGCAGCGAAAAAAACGCGCAGCATAAAAATCGCGCAGGGAAGATAATTGTTACCGCGGGCCTACGCATTTTTGCTCTGCCTCTTGTACATCAGAAGATTTTTCGCCGCAATTCTTATCGCTCTTGAAAGGAGTTTTTCCGTAACAACAGAAGAAGAAAAACTTTTCTCTCCTGTCGAAACAACCCTTCCGGCGGCGACAGGCAGTTTCTGTTCAAAAATCGGGCTGTCATATTTTGCCGCGTCTTCGTACAGGAAAATGCAAACCTCCACAGCGAGAGACCTTTTTGTGCGCCATCCGGCGGTATATTCGCGTTCCCTGACCTGAATCCTAGCCGCGAATTCTGGTTTCTCCTCGGCCGGAATTATTTTGCAGCCGTGATTCCAGAAGTAAAGCGGAGCCAGCGCGGCGGTTTCTTTTTCCACGGAATTCCAGCCCCCGGCGCGATCAACATTGATTTCCATAATCGCAAGGGTATTTGCTTTTTTGTAATTTTCACGTATAAGCCATGATTTGCCTGTTGAGTAGCTGATTGGCAGCGCGGCGCATGATACCAGCGCGGCGCATGATACCAGCGCGGCGCATGAAACAAATACGGCGCACGAAACTAAACCCGCATTAAAAGTAAACATTTTCAATTTAAAAATTGATTCTTTCATCACATTATCTCCTTAATCAGGTTTTCCAGATTTGTAATTGATCGCAAAAGAGGAGTATCCCACGGAAGCATTGCCTTCGCGCGCGCCAAATCTTCCAGAGCGTCTCTGCTTTTCCCCGCAGTCCAGCGCATCCTCGCCCTGTCAAGAAGAACAAGCGCGCATTCGGCGGATAATTCCGCGGCTTTATCAAGATAGGCGGCGGCCTCGTCATTTCTGCCCTCGTCACAGGAGATTTCCGCCATAAAACGCAGCGCGCGCATATCATAAGGGTCATCGGCCAACAGAGCTTCCGCCTCTTTTACAGCGCCGCTAATGTCGCCTTTTTCGCGGAGGCACCTTGCAAGGTATAATTTCGCCTCGCGGGAAGATTTCCTTATTTTTAAAATTTTCCGGCAGGTGATTTCCGCCTTTTCAATATCTCCGGAAAAATATTCCGCTTTTGCGCGTAACATAAGCGCGGGTGGGAATTTATTGGCTCCGTTTAAAATCTCCGCCGCGCTGGAAAACCTTCCGCCCGCGTATTCTTCGGACGCAAGAACGTAAAGGCGCACCGAGTCCCTGTCAGCGGGCGCAGCCCGCATATATAAGCATGAACACGCCGTTAAAAGCGCGAAAACGCAAAGAGCCAAAAATGCCATTATCTGCAAATATTTCATACGGTCTCCTGCCGCTAACTCCGGCAAATGTAGGAAAGACGCTCCGCAAGGCGTCCTTTTGAGGAAGACGCCTGAGCGTTAAAATAATCCCTGTATGCCTGAACCGCGGTTAACGCGCGCAATGCGCCTACCGCGTAAACCGTATACGGATTGTCGGGAAGCGAAATAAGCGAAAGAAGGGATTCGAGCACCTGCGGATTCCCTGAACTCACGGACTGCGAGATGATGCTTTCAATTTCTTTTTTGGTTTTAAGCGACAGCCCGTCTTCGCTTTTTAAACCGGAGTAAGACGCAAGTATCATTCTGCAATCGGACGCAAAAGGCCCCTGCGCGGACAAATTAATGCAATTTTCGGCGTATTCCGCGCCAATCATTCCGGAAAAAGCCCTCGCGCCCCTGTACCAGTACTCCGGGAATTGCGCATAACGCGCCCGGATTGCCCTGTAAGCCGCCGCCGCTTTTATATCACCGCGGTCTGTTTCCAGAGCGCAGACAAGAATCATCCATCTGCCGAAACAGTCGGGTTCCAGCTCTTCGTCAATGAACGGCAAAAGAGCGGAAGAAGCCTTTTCCCATTGGCCCCCGGAGAACGCAAGCACGGCGTTAGCTGAAATATTGACATCCTCAGGACCGTTTAAATCCAGAATGTTTAAAATTCCGCGCTCCGCCTCGTCTTTTTGAATCATCCCCTTGCCGTAAGCCCAGGCAAGCTCTTTATATACCGCAGCCACAGCGCCCGCGTAATCTCCGGCGCTCTCCCTGATGCCGGACTCGGCAAGAGCAAGCCCCTGAAACCAGGAACCGGCTCTTTCAAGCTCGGCAAGTTCGTCAAGAGTCCGCCATGATCCGGAAGAACCGCCGGAAAAATTTACAGCCGGTTTTTGAACCGTTTCCCCGGGAACCACGTCGGGATTCCCACAAAACGGCAGCGTTAAGCACACCACAAGCCCGCAGACAGGTATCCCTAAAAGTAAAGCAAAGAATGAACAGGTGAAAAATTTTAATTTCATAAGCAACTCCAGCAAAAAGTTTAGTTACCCTTATATGGGCGCGGGCGTGCATATTGCTTTGGTCAGAATGAAAAATTTTTTAACTTTTTTTATATTGAAGCGGAAACAATGCGCCTCTTTATGGAAGATATCTTGATTCAAGCCGTGTATTCCCGTATCATGTCCATGTGGCGGCAAGAAAAAATCAAAAAACAAATCATGAGAATACGTCCCGCGGAGCTCAGGCGATGGTCATATTCTGGCTTGTTTTTATCATCGTTATTATCAGCGTTTTCATGGCAAACGCGGATACAATTAAAAAAAATTTCGGGCTGTTCAGAACCCGTTTAACAACCGCGCCGTCGGCGGAAGATACCGCTTTGCCGCCTGATGTAACGGGAAATGAGACGCCGATACAAGAACAGCCGCAGGAAACTTCCGTTACCGTGCGGATACCGCCAAAGGAAAAGGAACAAAACGCCCAGCCGGCAAGCCAGCTAAAACCGGACGCCCAAACGCAGACGCAGAAGAAAAACGAGACAACAAAGCCTCCAAATCAAAGCCCCGCGCCTTTAAACGCGGCGAAACCTGCTGGTACGGCGCAAACCAGAGACAGAAATATATATTTTACGCAGATTGACAAGGACGGACAAATCCTCCAGTCAAAAGTGCCGAGAAAAATTCAGACATCAGACTCGCCAATGCAGGATACCTTGAACTCAATGCTGAGAGGACCTTCCGCGGATGAACTTAACAAGGGAATTTTTAACCTGATACCGCAGAACACGCGGGTAATATCCGCGACTGTCCGGGGGAATACGGCATATATCAATTTCAGCGAGGATTTCCTTTTTAACACATTCGGGGTTGAAGGCTATGTCGCCCAGCTAAGGCAGATTGTGTGGACAGTTACAGAATTCCCCAATGTAAAGGATGTGCAGATTTTAATCGAAGGCAGAAGGCTTGATTATCTTGGCGAAGGCATCTGGATAGGCAGCCCGATAAGCCGCCAGTCTTTTTAATTTTTTTTACGATTTTTAAGAGAATATCTGGACATTTTGCAAATTAAATGATAAAATGTTAATAACAGACTAAAATCCAAAAATAGGAGTAAGAAAATGAAAAAAAGAATTCAATTAGGGTCCGCGGTTTTGATTATGGCGGTTTTTGCCGTAATGTTTACCAGTTGTTTAGAAGAGCAACCTGCTACATACGATGTATGGACAGAGGTTATATCTTACTATTCTTTTCAAGATAAGTATTATGGCGTTCTAGCTACAGGTTATCCAACTCTCTCTACTGGTTACTATAATACATGGACAATTAATAATTGGTCTACTTGGGTTTATAATCTCCCGAACAGCGGAAAAAAGACTTGGACAGAAGATGATATTAGGAATTATCTATTACAACGCAATTTCAGCTACACTAAAGCTAGTGAAGAGACTGCATGGCTTATAACGGTCAATCATGGTCTTATTGCAACCAGAACAGGAGATTACGTATATTTATTACATAAATAAATAATTTGCGGGGGCTGCCGGGATTTTAAATCTCGGCAACTCCGTCAAATATCTTCACGCAGTCGCCTGTCATGTAAACCGTATCTCCGGTATAACAGATTACAAGCTCGCCGCCGGGAAGCTGCGCTTTAATTTCCGCGCCTTTTTTACAGTGACCGTTAAGCACAGCGGCGACCACGGCGGCGCATGCTCCTGTTCCGCATGCCTGCGTCTCTCCGCTTCCGCGCTCCCATACCCGTATCTTTAAATGATTTTCGCTCATTATTTCCACAAACTCGGCATTTACCCTGTCCGGGAATAACGGATCGTTTTCGAATAGCGGACCTATCGTCTGTAAATCCAGATCGCCGGCGTTTTCACAAAAGACAACGGCGTGAGGGTTTCCCATTGAAACGCAGGTAATTTCGTACTCTTTGCCGCCTATTGTCACCTTTCTGGCTACAACTCCGAATATGCCGGAAAAGAGCGCGCCTTCAATACTGACAGGGATTTTTTCGGGAGCCAGCTGCGCGATTCCCATATTTACTTTTACCGAAGACGCTTTCCCGTCTCTGGTGGAAACAGACAGCTCCCTGATTCCGCTGCGGGTTTCAATCCGCATATTGCGCTTATTGACAATTCCGTTATCAAAAAGGTACTTCGCGACGCAGCGGATTGAATTTCCTGCCATGCCGCCTTCGCTTCCGTCAAGGTTGAAAATCCTCATCCTCGCGTCCGCGGTTTGCGAGCGCAGTATCAGCACAACGCCTTCGCCGCCGATTCCCTTGTGCCTGTCAGACAACAGCGCGGAAAGCGATTCAGGCGAATTGATTTCCATATCCATGCAGTTTATATAGATATAATCATTGCCCGTGCCGTGCATTTTGGTAAAGGGAAGTCTCACCCTCTCCGATCTTAAATTGTTAATGTCAACCAGCTCCGTGTTTATCTCGCTGTAGTCGGACAGAAGCGAATCGGCGAGCGCGTTAGCCGTGTCAATCGAGGTAAGGCAGGGAACGCCGAGCGCGACCGCTTTTCTGCGGAGTTTTACATCGTCAAACGCCGGGTCTCTGCCCTTCTCCGATGTGGAAATAATGTAGCTGATATTTCCGCCCGCAAGCAGAGTTTCGGTGTTCACTTCCGGGTTTTCAAATATTTTATCAATAGGTTCAACTTTAAAACCTTTTTTGTTAAGGAAGCGGGCGGTTCCGCGCGTTCCGTGCAGTTTAAATCCCAGCTTTGTGAATTTCTGCGCCATGCCTATAATTTCGCTCTTGTCGCCGTCCTTTATTGTCAAAAGCACTCCGCCCGATTTCTTCATTTTGTAACCGGCGGCGACAAGCCCCTTGTAAAGCGCTTCTTCCAGATTCTTGCCAAGCCCCAGCACTTCGCCCGTGGACTTCATTTCCGGTCCAAGGTGCGTATCAAGCCCCGCAAGTTTCTCGAACGAGAAGACAGGAACTTTAACGGCGGTATACGGAGGAATTTTAGCGATGCCGCTTTTATAGCCAAGAGCGGACAGCTTTTCGCCCATGCTGACCTTTGTCGCAATCTCGCACATATTGACTCCGGTCACCTTGCTGATATACGGAACTGTGCGTGAAGCGCGGGGATTGACTTCTATCACATAAATTTCGTTTTCGTATAACACATACTGAATATTGACAAGACCCTTTACTTCCAGAGCCATACACAGTTTTTTTGTCGTTTCAAATATTTTTTCAGCCAGCTCATCGTCAATATTGAGCGCCGGATACACGGCGATACTGTCTCCCGAATGAACTCCGGTGCGTTCAATGTGTTCCATTATTCCCGGTATAAGCGCATCGGGATCGTCAGAGGAACCGAAATCGCAAATCGCGTCCACTTCGATCTCGCGCCCGCTAAGATACTTGTCAATTAAAACGGGATTATCCTGCGTCTGCCTCAGAATAATTTCCAT
>JGI24695J34938_10000423_pt1 | contig 40993 bp, 41 predicted proteins | sample TergutCo191P3_FD_34938 | JGI IMG/M metagenome (IMG submission 34938)
CGCTTATCATTTCACCTTAAAATTTTAGGAGGACATATGGGAACTGATACACAACTGACAGTTTACAAGAACATAGTAGTAAAGGTAAATTACTTGATTTTAGAAGAAAGTTTTAAGTTTATCGGGTTGGGAAATAAAAATTTAAAGCCGTTTGAAAACATCGGGATTTTCAAGGAAAATCATAAAAACAAGATTAACAACAATGTTGATGATAATGAGAACATGGACTTTGGTATGTTTACAAACTTACCAAATGGAACTGATTGGGATTATTATTACGGCGTTCAAGTAAAAGATTTAGATAATATACCAACGGGATTGACGGGCTTTGACACGCAGACAAAACGATTTGCGGTAATGAGTGTTGGCGCAAATTCTATGTTTGAGTTAGTGGGCGATGAAACCGGGCCGAGCGATGCCATGATGACCGCAGAGGAATATACAAAAAATATATGGCTGCCAGAACACAAGGACATCGCAATTCTTGATGAAAACGGCGATTTTGGAAAGGTTTTGGTTGATGGTAAAATTTATCATACAGGCTGCTTTGAAGCATACCCTAAGAACTGCGGAGAAGCTATCGAAATGCAGTTCTATATTCCATTAAAATAGATTGGATGGAAAAGATATGAATCAAGAAGCATTTAACATTGTTCAAAATTCAATACAGGAATTAATATCCAATATAATTCCTGTAGAAATTACATTGAGCGCCGAAACAATATCGGGGCTTGATGACCATATGGTGCAAGCATGTAGAGATTTGTACGCTTTTATAACGCGCTTGTACACGGATATTTACAACAATCCCGGTGAATACGGCTTGCTATGTGACGACAAAGAAACAAGCAGCAGAGCATTAAGTGTATTGCTCCGCTTTATTTGGGAAGGATTGCCGGATGGTGAATTAATAAATGATACGATTGTATGGATTAGTGACTATGAACAAAAAATCAACAACCATAAGGGTAATGTCAAATTGTTCAGCAATACTCCGTATTCTATGGTTGAACGCATAGATTTTTTACAACGGTGCGGATTGTGTATTGAAAAAAAAGAGAATGATACTTATATCACCAATCCTGAGTATCCAACTATGTTTTTGCCGCTTCAAAAACTACGGCAAGCGGCAAAAAAGAATTATGCCGGAAGTGTTGTTTACCAACAATGCGAGTTTCGGCTAATATACAATCCAAAGTATCAGCCAACCTTACTCGACATTATGCACAACCGTACTTCGCAGGAAGCAGAGGAGTTGCTGCTTCGGCTTGACGCATACGCAAAAGATAAAAAATTTAAGCCTGAATGTCGTGTCAAAGAGTGTATCTATTACAGGTACAAAGGCAAAAGAGTAATGACGATTACTGTTCGCAGGAATTTAATCTATATCCTTGTTGATATCGGAGATGCCAATCACATAAACCAAATGCCATATCCGGACGATTTTAAGGTTTTTATTAAAAAGAATATGGGTTACTGCACGAACTGCCTTCCGCATCACGGCGGCGGAAAGAAAGTTATGCTTTTCGGCAAGCAAGTGGGCGTATGTGGGTACGAATCATTAAAAATCAGAAACCCAAAGTCAAGCCAGTTTGATTATATCGCGCAAGCGATAGATTATGGCTGCGATGTTGCAGCAGATTGTGGGAAATAAGCATTTCACTGTTCACCTTTTCTTAATACCTAACACCGTAGTTATCATGATTTTATTAAATAAAAAAGCGATGCAAGGCTCGGTATATTACAATATACTGGGTTTTTATATTTATTTTTTCTCACCTAATTCAATCAATTTTATATAATGAGATATGTCGGATAAATTCGGCTTAAAATTAAATGCAGCACCGCAGCAAGCGCAGCGCCAATATTTGCTGCCGTCTATTTCATAAGCGATGCTATGTGTGCATGTATTGTTTTGACGGCATACGCAGCCTTCATCCGAATAATCTGTAAAAATACGCTTAACTGAATCGGGGCATGATGCTAAGTATTCAAAACAATTTGATACATTTCTGATACGCAGCTGTAACCGCATTTTTTTTTCTTCATCATCAATTTGCTCAAAATCCATACCCCTTGTTGTAACTTTGTAAGTAAAAGGTTTCTTTGAGCGCATATCTTTTTCGCTGTGATAATACGCTATGCCGTGACACTCAATACCGCCGTATAATTCCGGCACATAGCCCGTCAATTTTAATGTTTTGTCCAGCTTGTATGCAAATTCCTTTTCTGAATCGGCAAGCACCCTGTCAGCAACATCATCAATTCCAAACCCATAATCCGCGGTGTTCATATCATCCTGGAGTAACCTGAAATGACAGCATAAAAAATCTCCTATACGGTCGGTTTCCCTGCTGCTTGTATCCTCATCCTCTTTTATACTGCGGATATTAGGAATTATTTTTGTACCGTGCGCCTTATCCGCAAGCTGCTTCAGTAAATACAGCACAGCGGGGTTATCGGGGTATTCTATTATTATATCGCTGTCCGTTACTTTATTGTTTTTTAAACCCTCGAAAACAAATCCAAAATCAGAAAGTTTATTAAATATGAAATTTGCACGGCTGACATATTGGTCGATTCCCGATATATTTTTGGGAGGCGGCTTTAAGGCTTTGAATTTTTCAGCAGATACTTTAACCCCGCCATTTAATATTTCGCCGCAAATTAATAAATTATACAGCAGTATAAAAGGGCGGTATGGGGCTTGCCCCGAATTTGTAAATTCCCGTGAAAATACGCGATAGTTATCCTTTACATGTAACGGCATACCCCACGCATCAGGATTTACGGCTATATCTCCGTAAATTGTTTGAAAAAGGATATTCAATTCTATAAAAGCAGACTGCACCTCGGTTTTATCCATATGGCGCAAAAAGTCCGCATGAATTTTATAATCCGCCGGAACACGGACAACCTCATCCTGCCGCCGCTTTGCCCAAGCGGAAACCCAATAAACTTGGTTCATTAGCAACCCTCTTTCAATTTAATTGGGGCATACAGCACCAACTGTTCATAGCCAAGCCCTTTCATAATATCGGGATTATGATCATGGGTATAAATCATATGTCCCAGCATCTCTCGGTCATTGTCCATTATAAAATTCGTGGTTTCGAGCCATTTTGCGGTTTTGCTTTGTACTTTTTCACGGCTTTCACCGTCGCCGTCCACGCTTACCGAAATCGCGTACAATCCGCCTTGAAACTCGGTAATCTCGAAAGGATGTGTGTCTGTTTCATTCACCTCGTCTTTTATCCGCCAAATCCACGCGGCTTTCCCGTCTTGTCCATACAAGAAATCAATTCCGTCAAAGAGAATAGGCATAGTTAGACCCTGTGCCGTCAATTCGATTGCTTTAGCATCGCTTCCCATATCAAAAATTTTATCCCAGCCGACAAGACCTGTTGTAAATGCCCTAAACTTAGGTATTCTAACAATTATTACATCAGGCACTTTTTTATCCAGTCTTTCTGATATTTCAATCAAACGGTTTACATTAGAAGGCTTACCGATATAATCAACGCTTATTAAATGCGTTTCAATCTCTTTGGCTTTGTCGTACAACGATTTTATATCGGAATTGTTTGTAAAATCCATTTGCTCAATTTCCCGTATAAAATCCAATACTATATCTTTTAACTCATGCAAAAGCGCTACTTCATCATCAATGTTCTGCACTTTCTTTCCAAGCACTTCCAAAACAGCGTCCGAACCGCTTGTATTAAAAATTCTCTGAATATCTTTAATGCTGATATTCAATTTGCGTAAAATGAGTATTTGCTCAAGCCGTCTGACAGCATTATCATCGTACATTCTGTAAGCGTAGTCATCGCTTCGGGTGCTGTCGATTAACCCCATGTCCTCGTAGTAACGCAGCGTGCGGGCGGAAATATCGTAGCTAGCCGATATGTCTCTGATTTTTATTAGTTCGTTCATTTTAACCATCCTTTCTTTCTCTGATAGTTATATCCTAAACTATTCCCCAAAGGCAGAGTCAAGATGATTTCCAAAAAGTTTCTCCGTCTTGACAACAATCCGAAAGGGTAATTATATTGAGCATAGGAATTATTTTCCGCGCCGCTGCTCTTTTATAAATAGTGACGGTAGTATTTATATTAGCTATATATAGGAGGCAGTTAATATGGCAGCAAGCGGATTTGACAAGAATGGATTTATTCATGCTGTAAATACAAAAGAGGCAATGGACTACTATAAAACACTATTTGGCATGGAAGAAGTTTATCATCACATGGACACGAAATTGCAAATCAACGGCAAGCTGTTTTTTGAAATACGAGAAGTGACACAGGAACAGTTTGATACATACATAAACGCAGTAATGAATGCTCCGATATTAGCCACTGCGGCATTTTACGAAACAAAAGAAGATGTGATGAATGTTCACAAGCAGTTGTCTGCCGAAGCTTTGGGATTAGATAAACCCGTGACGCTGCCGTGGTGTCCGTTGTCATTTTCTGCAACAGACAAATATGGCGTAAGCTGGTACATATCGACATGGGAGCACTTGCCTTGTTCCGATTGTAAAAAATCGGATTGCGAGGGTGACTGGAACAGCAGATGCCGCTTGCCGAAGTGGACTGTTGAATTATATGAAAAACATGGTACGGATTGGTGGCAATTCGTATAGTATAAGCATAACGCCGTTCATATACGCTTTTCTCGTTATCAATTTTCCATTATACTTAAACAATTGAATGAATATCCGTCAATATTTTTAACTTTCGCGGCGGGACTGCTTACATTTTTTTCTCCCTGCGTTCTTCCGCTGATACCTTCTTATTTAAGTATTCTTGGAGGCGCGGCTGGTTCCGCGGCAGGCGAGAAAAAACGTTTCATTTTACTTATAACAACTGTCTTTTTCGTTCTTGGATTTACTCTTATATTTATCATTTTAAGCATAATAATTTCTTCTGCTTTTTTATTGATGGGAGAAGTTTCAAAATATATTCGGATTGCAGCCGGTATTATCGTAATAATTCTCGGTTTAAATATTATTTTTGATTTTTTGGCGGTTTTAAATTACGAGAAACGTTTTAATTTTAAAAATAAACCGAAAGGATTTATCGGTGCTTTACTTGCCGGAATGGCTTTCGGCGCCGGATGGACACCATGCATCGGACCGATACTTACAGGAGTTTTATTTTTGGCGGGACAAAGCGGTAAAGCTGGAATAGCGGCGTTTTATCTTGCGCTTTATTCGCTGGGCTTAAGCATTCCTTTTTTGTTAGCTGCAATCTTTTTTGACAGGTATCTGATTCCGGCAAAATGGTTCCGCGAAAAAATGCCTTTAATAAAAAATATTAGCGGCGTAATATTGATCATCATCGGCATTATGATATTAACAGGACAATTTTCCGCGCTGAATATTATTTTGCAAAGGTGGCAGTATCAATTTATTTATTGGGCGGAAGATAAATCCGGATTTTTTCAGATAATAGCCGCATGGTTGAAAATGATAAACATCTAAGATATATATTTATATATGAGAAAATATTTAATTTTAACGAGTGTTATTTTCTTTTTTTTAACGTCAAACATGGCTTTTGCGCAAGTATCGCAGGAGACCGCACGTCTTTTAAATAACGCGAAAATTCAAGTTTTACCTGACAGAACACAGCCTCGTGATTTTACGCTGCCTCTTCTCGGCGGCGCAAATGCGTCATTATCATCATACAAAGGAAAAATTGTTATCTTGAATTTTTGGGCTACATGGTGTCCGCCGTGCCGCGCCGAAATGCCTTCCATGGAAAAATTATATCAGCGTTTTAAAAATCAAGGGCTGGAAATACTCGCGGTAGATTTGGGTGAAAGCGCCGTAACAGTGCGCCGTTTTATCCAAAACAACCGGTACACCTTCCCAGTTATGCTTGACACAGACAACAGAATTGGAAGTCTTTACGGCATCCAGGCGATTCCCACAACATTTATAATCGACCGTGAAGGAAAAATAATCGCAAGAGTTATAGGAAGCATCGAATGGGACAGCCCGCAGGTAATCGCCGCTTTCGAAGCGCTATTGTGATGGTAAATTAAGAAGAAGAATTTTTTTAACCTCGAACCACACAGACCAACGCGAACTATTGCTGTTTACGATTTGCAGTTAGTGTTCGTTAATGAACTTCTTATTTTTGCCGGGTTTTTTTGAAGATCAAATAACGATTTTGCTATAGAAATTAATGCTTCAAAGTTGTACTCATCTAATTTAGAGATAATCGAAATTATTCGGCTATTTCTATATTTGTTAGGAATTTCGCCTTTTTCATTACTCTGTCCATAAACCAGCTCTTCGACAGTTACACCCAAAACTCGTGCGATTTTAACCGCTTTATCGGCAGACGGTATCGTTTTTGCGTCATTTTTTATGTAATTTTCAATTGATTTGATATTAATTCCGGTTTTTCTTGCTAAATCAATTTGTCTTAAATTCGCTAATTCAAGGGCATCTCTTAAATTTTCACCAAAACTCATAATAAAATCTTACTTAAAAAAAAGGGAAAAACCTTGCAATTCCTTATATTTTATGGTATATATATTATACATTCCCTATTTTTTTAGGGAATGTATGGAAGTAAACAAGGCTTTAAAGCCATGTTATTTTAAAAATCATTTACAAAAACAGGTAAAAACCTGCAAATGTAACTGTAAAGGAGCGATTTATGAATAAAAAAATTTTTATCGGAATGGTCATTTTGGCACTGGTTTTTGGGGTATTGTTGGTGGGGTGTGATGATAATACTCTAGATGATAACATCAACAATGATAACAATAATAATGAAGTCCCCTCAGTGGATTTTACCAGTCACGACACATCATCAATACGTGTACGCAATAATACAAACGTCAGATTAGTAGCTTTCAAAGGTCAGCCGGCTTTTGAAAATATGATAGGTGGTGTTCCGGCAAATGCTACTAATCATGGTTTCAGCCGTAGCGGATTTAATTCCTCTGTTGATTTTCCCCTAACTCTGGTAACAGAAACCGAATATAACAAAGCTTGGACTGCCGGTGGTAATCAAGCTCTTGCAAATGCAGAGAAATTTAATGTTATGTATGCTTTTTATAATCATAATGGTACTAACAATAATGTATTTACTATTACTTCGCAGTCTGGCGGAATTGGTCGCTTGATTCTTGAAAATCCAACAGCATGGAATGTAGAAGTTAGAAATATGGCTTATAATGGAGTAACTTTAGGATATATTGGACCATATACTGCCCAACAAATACTGAACCTAGAGCCGGGTGATTACGCATTTTATCCTGTTATGCGCAGGTTTAATTCATTGTTAGGTGAAATAATAGATGTACAGCCTGTTTTCGAAACTGGTATCTTAGAAGGTACTCCTTTTTACAGACCGCTTCCTATTACTTCAACACCTCAATCATGGAATTTCCGTGAACTTGCTCAAAATGCCGGTAAAAAAATGGTTTCCGGCGCTGCTTTTATACGTGTTGTTAATAGTTCAAGCATTGGTATTCAATTCTATAATGGTTCTACAGCGCAACAAACCTCGATGGGATTAACCCAACTTGAACCTGGCAAAACTATGGTTTTTCAAGTTCCTTTCCCTCGCAATCCTGATCAGAGTTTTAGCTTTGAACATACTGCTGATTTTGGTATTGGTGTTCTTGGTGCCGGGCGTGTTGGAAGTGTTCCTCCTCGTACAGTTAAACTTGATTATTTATATGAAATTCAAGTAACTGGTCCTGATGCCAGTAATATCGTTGCTTCGGCATTAGATGAAAAAGAAAAGATGGACATCGAAGGTTTGTTTGCCGCAAACGCTAATTAATTATAATATCCACCTGCTTTATTGCAGGTGGATTTTTTTATTGGAAGTTAATAATGATACTCAAAAAAAAAGTAAATTTGTTTTTTCTAATGTTTATTTTTATTTTTATTGGTTGTGATAATAAACCGGATGATAATAATAATAGCAATTCTGATAATACAGCCAGTTTACAAATACAAAATCAATCAGCCGCAACCCTTATTAATGTAATATGGAATGGTCATTCATTTAACAATGGTCAAGCAATAACAACTGGCAGTAACAGTCAGATAGAAAACTTACAAGAAGGTCGCAGCTTCATTTTTTTTAATATCGCAGGTGTTGGCAGTGAAATTGCTTTACGTACACAAGACCAAATAAATATTACAAATCATGATTTAACATTTCCATTTATTAACAGTACTGTGATAGTTGAAGTAAGTAACCCTTCCGAAGTATACACTATAGAAGGTTTTTTAAATAAAATTAACAATCCGCAAGGTCTCTCACTTCCTAGTCATAACGAAATATTAACAGCTCTTAATAAAATAGGCGAAGGGATTAATAATACACGCATTTTAAGCTATCAGATTATGCAGAACCTGCTTTGGCAAAATGTTTTAAGCGGTAATGAAAACGAAGGAATTATTTTAGCTCGAGACAGTAAAATAAATATAGAAGTTGGTTTTACAGGACCTGTTTCTGCTTCTGATGTTACTAAAGTGCTTAATAATTTATTTATCAATTTTACAAACGCAAATATAGTAATTTCAGGCGGCATGACTTATCCTTTACCCACTCATTTAAAAATTCAAAACGCAATAAAGGCTTTAGACGGCGCAGGAACTACTACTAATGTAGTAGTCACAGATTATTTAGTTAACAGCAGTTATATTTTTGACGGCTATGAAATTGACAGACCATATAACGCAATTATAGAAATAACTGTCAGATACACAACTATAATTTTAACACAAGAGCGGGTGCGCACAGAGGTTATACAGATATTTGGTACAGCAGGTTTTAATAATGTAACAGTCAAACCATCACATTGGTAAATATTATTATAGGAGAACGAAGGAATATGAAGAATATTATTATAGTAAGCTTGCTATTTGTTTTAATAATCTGCGGCTGCGATATAAACGATGATGAAAATATACCGCCGCCTGTTTTACCGTCTACTATTTTTGGACGTTTGCCGACTCACAGTGACATTATACAAGCAGCAGAAGCTGTTGGGGCTGCGAATGTGCAAATAATAAGTTATCAAATAGCTAACGGAGCTACAGAAAAATCAGCTGGCGGTTATACTACCAGTGGCGGTTTTCAGCCTAGCTGGTGGCGGGAGGATCAAAAATGGTGCAGCGATAGTTATATTCCTACGCTAATAGGAGTAAAAATAGTATATGACGAAACTAATAAAATGTATAAAGGCATGTCAGTAGCAAGTGTTATTTATCAAATATTTAAAAATGCGGGTTTCGAAGATGCCAGATATGGATCAGGTATCATGGTAGTTGAAGCCATTACAGATAGCCGCTGGAGATTAATTCCATTACCTACTCATGCTGATATAATTAATGCTGTAGAACAATTAGGCGCCGGCAAAATAGTAATCAATCTTTATACAGTAGCAACCGTGGATTTTTGGAATCCTCCTCCTATAACACTTTCATGGTATACCCTGACTCGTATGCACATAGTTCCTGTTAACAGCAGCTATAACGCTGTACAGGGGGATGTAGCCCATACAACTCCAAGAATATTAAGACTTAGTTATGAGCATCCCGGATTAGGTTCAATTATTACTAACAATGATGTGGAAAATACTATAAGACAATTATTTATACAATTTGGTTTTGAAAGTGTAGATGTTATAACAACAGGTACGAAGGTTAGCTCTGATTTCCCATTACCATCTTACAATCAAATAATGCAAGCAGCAGAACAAGCAGGGGTAAGCAATGTAGTGGTTAGTCTTTATAAGGCTGACAATATAGATGTTATCCCAATGAACGAAGGAAGAAGGTTAACAGATATGCCAATAGTTGTACAAATTAATTATAACGGTGCGGTTAAAACAGCAGTTAACACAAATGTTAAAGCGTTATTTGCTAATTTTACTAATGCTTATATCGGTAATAATGCCGTACCTACAATACCTCTGCCTACAAAATCAAACATTTATCAAGCTGCGCTTGGTGTTTTATACTTTCCTGCTTACTTTAGTGAACCAAGTGTTTATACTGCCAATGGAGAAACAATTTATTCATACGGAGGTCCGGGTAATGCAGTTTGGAACGCAGCGATAAAAATAGTAATGTATGGTGACGGTACAAATTCCGCTGCTGCCGCTACTAATGCTGTAGAGAATATAAAAAAATTATTTAATTTACGAGGTTTTTTTTATCTTGATATTAATGTGACTTATCCTTGATGGAGGATGGAGAACTTGTTATGAAGAATATTACAGCGGTAATTTTTTTAATAGCCTTAGTATTATACAGCTGTGACTCAAATAATGATGTACCATCTCCTAATTTACCGCCTGCAGTTTATGGTCAACTTCCAACTCGCAGTGATATTATAAAAGCTGCAGAAGCTGTCGGAGCTTCTAATGTTGAAATAATAAGTTATCAAATAGCAAATGATTCAACTGGAAATTCCGGCGGTATTACTACTAATGGCGGTATTCAACCTAATTGGTGGAAACCAAATGTAATAACATGGAAAAATGGGAATTTTTTTCCTACATTAACGGGTGTAAAAGTAGTGTATAATGAAACAAATAAAATGCACTCAAATTGGACAGTAAAAAAAGCTATCCAACAATTATTTGAAAACTCAGGTTTTACAGATACCTGGTATCCTACTCCTTTTGTAGTTGAAACTACCACTGATAATTGTTATAGATTAATTCCATTACCTACTCATGCTGATATAATTAATACTGTAGAGCAATTAGGCGCAAGCAATGTTAATATTGATCTATATTTTGTGTATTCTGTAGATTTTTGGGCACCTCCTCCTTTTTATATATCCGGTAACTCTATAATCCAGTACTTTATGCATAAAGTCCCTTCCGACAGTAATTTTTACGCTGCACAAGGAAATATTGCTTCACCAACACGAACACTAGTGCTCAGTTATTCACATCCCGGATTAGGCATAGTAATTACTAATTCTGATGTGGTAAATACTGTCAGAAAACAATTTAAACAATATGGTTTTGAAGTAAATGATATTGAATATACTCGGATTTCCGTTACAGGTACGCTGCTTAGCGCCAGCTTTCCGCTACCATCATATAGCCAAGTAAAGGCAGCAGCCGAACAAGCCGGAGCTAACGATGTGCAAATAAATTTATATAAAGCCAACAATATAGATGTTATACCTTTAAATGAAGGCACACGATTAGCTGAAATACCAATAATTATAGAAATAAATTATGATGGTCCTGTTATATCGAATGTTAATAAAAATGTTAATGCGTTATTTGCAAATTTTAATACTGTATATATAGGCAATAATACAACAGTTACTATACCTTTACCAAGCCGCAGAGATATATGGTTGGCAGCAAGTTCTCTAAGCATTTTATTTCTTTCTTCTTCAGTTGAAGAACCTAGAATTTATACTGTTGAGAGTTTAGATGCAAATGGAAGGTTATATGCCGTGTGGGATACCAGAATTAAAGTAGTTATGTACGGTAATAGCAGTTATAACACAATTATTGAAGCTGATAATGCTAAACAAGCAATAATCAAGTTTTTTAATGGACTTGGTTTTTTTAATTTAGATATTACTGTTTTTCCTTGATGTAGAGAGGTGAGTGTATATGAAAAATAATTTACTTTTTATTTTGCTATTAACTTTAATTGTATGCAGCTGTGAAGTAAACAGCGATGATGAAGTTTTACCTCTGCCGATATTACCGTCTGTTGTTTATGGGCAATTACCAACCCGTGAAGCTATAATACAAGCCGCAGAAGCTGTTGGAGCGGCTAATGTACAAATAATCAGTTATCAAATGGCTACTAGTAATTCAACAAATGCTAGTGGTGTTAATACTAATGGTGATATTCAACCCAGTTGGTGGCGACCAAATTTTACTTCATGGGGAGGAGGAAATAATATTCAGCTAACGGCTGTATATGTATTTTATGATGAAACAGATAATATGCACCCTACAATGTCAGTTATAGGAGCAATTCTTCAGTTATTTAAGAACGCAGGTTTTTGGGAAGCTAACGCTACATGGAATACAAATCCTTTTAGAGTTGAAACCACAACAGATAGTCGTTGGAAACTGATTCCATTGCCAACTTACGCTGATATAATTTTTGCATTAGAGCAATTAGGTGCTAGTAATGTAAAAATTGTCGTTTATAAAGTGTTTGCTTCTGAATATTATTTTTGGCGACAACCTAATTTTGATGAAAATTGGTACTATAAAGATGTGCCATCTAATAGAAGTATTAATGCCATAAGAGGAAATGTATACATTTCACCTGTAAGAGTATTAACGCTTAGTTATGAGCACTCTGGTTTGGGTTCAATTGTTTCAAATAGTGATGTAGTAAATACAATCAGAGAATTATTTTGCCAATTTGGTTTTGATGCAAAAAGTATTGATTACACTCAAATTAATGTAACAGGTACATTAAAAAGCACCAGTTTCCCTTTGCCTTCTTATAATCAAATTATACAGGCTTCAGAACAAGCTGGAGCTGACAATGTGGAAATAAAATACTATATAGCAAACAATGCAAGAGTTACACCTATAAGCGAAGGAAGCAGGTTAGTTGATACACCTATAATTGTAGAGATTTATTATGATGGTCAAGCAATACCATTAGTAGAAACAAATGTAAGAGCGTTATTTACAAATTTTACTAATGCTCATATTGGTAATAATACTATAACTATGTTGCCTCTTCCAACCGGTTCAAACATCAGACAAGCTGTTATTCATGTTTTGTATTTTTATGCTGATCATGAACCAAGTGTTTATACAGTCGATGGTAGAGTAATTGACACATTATTCCCCGGTCGTGCAGATTGGGACGCAAGGATAAAAGTATTTGTATATGGCGATGGCAGGAATAATGCTGTAACAGCAGGTTACGCTGTTGAAGCATTAGTTAGGTTATTTAATGAACGAGGTTTTTTTAATCTGGATATTGGTGTAACTAATCGTTGATGGAGGTAGAATAAAATGAAAATAAAGTTATTAATCTTACTAGTCCCGCTATATTTTATAGCCTGTGAATTAGACAATACTCCGCATTTGCCAACAAAAACCGAAATTATCAAGGCGGCAGAAGGAGCAGGAGCAACTAATGTAGTTATTAATAGTTATAAATACGCCGAAAAAAGCTGGGATAATCCCACAATTAATACTGATGGCGGAAAAAAAAGTCATAATATTTATAATATTGAAGTTAGAGTAATTTATGACAGTGATGTATCTAACACAGTAGTTGAAAATGCAATTATAAAATTATTTACTAATAATAATTTTTATAACAGTGATGTTACTGTTTATGCTAATTCAACCAATTTACCACAGCAGCCAAATAACATAGAAATGTTAGAATTACCTTCACATCAAATTATTAAAGAAACGGTTGAAAACTTTGGTGAAATAAGTGTTACTATAGCAACATATACTTCCAGCGGTAATAATGTAGCTATCGCAGGCGGTTCAGCTCGCAGCAATGCCGCAATAGTAATAAGAGTTAATTACAGCTACAATGGCTTAGGTATGGTTATTCCTTCGCAATCAGCTGTAACTTTAGCAATCCGTAATTTGTTTACCGGTTTTACTAATATTACTGCCAGTGTAAATCCTACCGTATTATTTCCATTGCCTTCTCATTCTAATATAATTGCAATTGTTAATGAGCAAGGAGCAAGCAATATTAAAATATTAGAATATACAGCCGGCAATGAAACTATTGGCGAATTTTATTATGGCAGTAAACCAAGTAATACACAAATTAAAATATCTATTTCTTTTGATGCTGGCGTAAATGTTACTTTAGTTTTACAGGCAGTTAGGGGTCTTTTTCAACATTTTACCAATGTAACTATAATAACAACAACAATAAAACTACCAATACATGAAGAAATAAAAAATAGAATTAACCAAATACTTGTTAGTATAGTATATAATACCAATAAAATGAATATTACTTTTGAATAAAAAAGGATTAAATTATGATTAAAATTCTAATACGAAGTTTAATTTTTATTTTTTTATATGCTATTTTAATTTCATGCGATAATAGCAACAGCGATAATAATATTGATAACTATACTCCTCCGCCTGCAAAAATTACGTTTTTCAATAATTCATCATATCCTGTCGATATTTTCTATAATTTTAACCCGCAATTTCTTGACCCTTCTTCTTATATAGGTACAGTTGATACAATTAGCAGAACACTTATTGTTTCTATTCCTGCCAGTACTGATAATTTACTTGGTGATACTTTTTATCTTCATTACAAAATATTATTAGCGAATAGTTCAGAAACAGGAACAACCGACCTTCATATTCATGCCGAGCGTACTATGTCTAACATAACTTTTGTTTTGGAAAGCGGTAAAACTTATAATAAAACAATTGAGAATCCTCCCATCAATGAACTTCGTTTTGTGAATGGTATAATAAAAATACAAAATTTAACTACTGATCAAATATGGATTGAAAATAACGGCGTTATATTACCGCAAAAAAATCGTGAGACCGCTTGGTTAACAATTGGACAAACAGGATATTATGAAATAGTCATTCCATTTTTATCTGAATCTTTATCAATGGATTCCTTGAAAACTCGTGACAGTCAAACAAACCGTGTTTCGCTTCCTTCGTTTGAAATGGAGCGTGGAAAACTTTATTTTTTTGAAGTAAGAAATACAGGCATTAATGATCCTGTTGTAAGTCCTATAAATCCATTGGCAAAATAAAAGAGGCGTATGAATGAATTTTTTTTATAATAACATCATTTTTTCCTTATCATTTCCTGTGATAATGAAAATAAAACTAATATAAATTCATTTAAGGGCAATAATGAAAATAATATAATATCTTTAACAATTAAGAACGAATCAAGTTTTGAGTTTATTGATGTTTTTTGGAAAAACGTTCTGTTTAGTAAAGATGGAGATGATAATTCTATTAAACCTGGGGCAAGTATAACAATGTCTATACAACCTAGCAAAGGTTATATTCGTTTAAAACCAAAATTAAATCCAATTAATGTAAGAACTGATGATTTTATAGTTATTGAAAATAACAAACTGTTAGAGTTTATATTCACAAATAGTACTGTTGTAGTTAATGAGAATAATACAAATATCACTGATACTCTTATTTTTTTCAGAAGTTGCTCAATTAATAATTAAACAAAATAATAATACCATTATACAGTATGGTGGATTTAATTTTGGGAAAATAGCAATTATTACACTGCAGGATATTACATTTATAATAGAAAATACAGACCATGTTAATTTGAATATTGAAATTATAAATAATAATAAAGTAAATTTAATTAATAATAATTCAGGTTTATTTAATATTAATCAGCAGCTTCTTAATGTAACTATTACACCATGAAATAGTACAAGTTTTACTATACGTTTTGCTCCAATAATAGAAGGTAATAATTTCAATGCTGCTGTAAGGATAAAATCCAACTATCATACCTACAGTGAATTTTCCTTTAGAATCACTGGAAATTGCACTGATATTTTCTTTGTTGGAGATATAGAACAAGGTGGTGGTGTGGTTTTTTTTGCTGAAAGCGGACATTATAAAGAGTGCAGTGGTGAACTTGGTGTAACTATTAAGAAATAATACTGTAAAAGACTAGTCGCTATTAAAGGAATACTAAGTACCGATGCCCTAATCGGCGGTATACCTGCTTATACGAACAATCATGGTTTGGAAAAAAAAGAATCATTATTTAACGCAACAAGCGGCTTTGTTCTTACTTTAATGACCGAAGCAGAGTATAATAAAAATAAAGATAATCTAAATAATGCTCCGGTTTTTACAAGGTTATATGTTTTTTATAATCATGAAGCACCATATAACAGAGTTTATCAAATCAACGGCTTTTTAAACAGAGACGGTCAAATTAATATTGATAACCCAACATCATTGAATATTATTATTAAAAAAGATTCACCGAATGGTGAAGCATTAGGTTTTATTGCTCCATATTCAATTAATTCAATTATAAAACTAGAAACTCCCAATACTTATAATCTTTTCCCGGTTTTTATAAAATATAACCCTTTTACAAATGAATTAACAAAAATTGTTCCTGTATTTTCAACAAGAGCAAAACAAAATAAACCATATTTTCAGTCATTCAATTTAATGGATTCAACTCCAAATATATGGAATTTATCTGTAATTGCGTCTTCAATAGATTTTGAAATGACAACAGGTGGGGTTTTTTCATAAAAATATAAAATGATTCTAGTGTAGCCTTCAGTCTTACAAGTGCCAATGAAATTTTTATTACTTCTTCAGGTACGACTTTTATTAATCCTGGTACTGTATATCAATATTTTATACGTATGTTCAGAAACCCAGATGGTACTTATCCTCAGTCTACTGGTTCAATATCCAATTTTTCCATAGGAATCTCTGGAATTATGTATCCTTTGCCCGAAAATAATCATAAAATTGATTATATTTATTCTGTCCGTGTAATAGGAGAAAATCTCTCTTTATTGGAAATTGGTAATATTGAAGAAACAGGACAATATTATTTTGATTAATATTAGGATTATAACTTATAGTCATATATTTTTATAATCAAACAGGAAATATTTTGAAAGAGGGAAAGCATTCCCTCCTCGCTTCAAAGCTTGCAATTTTAAATATTCGCGGTAAATTTTTTCCATAATTTACCAATTTAAACCGATAATATAGTATGAAGTTAATTAAATTTTTCCTTACAATTTTAATTTTAATATTGATTACAACTTGTAAAACACCTCCCGCGCCGGAGCCTGTTGCTGAAGAGCCGGTTATTCCGAACGAGGGACACAGCGGGCTTGTGCTTTCCGTGACTTTTAGTCCTGACGGAACGCAGTTTCTGTCGGGGTCAAGCGACAGATTAATAATGCTTTGGGACACTGTTTCTGGCAGTTTAATCAGAAAGTTCCAGGGACATACGCAGCGGGTAAACACCGTCGCTTTCAGCCCTGACGGAGAATTGATAGCTTCGGGCTCTTCGGATAAAAATGTAAAAATCTGGAATGCTCAAAGCGGCGAATTAATCAGAACATTAACAGGACACGAAAACATAGTTACATCGGTCACATTCAGTCCCGACGGAATGATGCTTCTTTCCAGCGCGTCGGATCAGACAGTGCGGCTCTGGGACACTTCATCGGGAAGATTGATACGAACATTTTTCGGAAGATTCAACATGATAACTTCGGCGGCGTTCAGTCCTGACGGAAGGCAGGTCGCGTTTATAGATCAATCAGAAAATCTTGGAGATTTTGCGGCGACATTAAGGCTTTACGACGCTGCGGTAAACCGCGAAGTAAGATCGTTTCCTAGATACAGGGAGAGCCTTTATTCGATCAGCTTCAGCCCTGACGGAAAATATATTTTATTCGGCTGCGGAGACGGCAGCATAAAGTTATGCGAAACTTCTACAGGCAGAGAAATAAGAAGGATTTACGCGCACCCGGGATGGGTTAATTCGGTTTGCTTCAGCCCTGACGGAAGGCAGATTATTTCAGGCTCAAGCGATAATACGATTAAACTTTGGGATGCGGCGACAGGCAGGGAGATTAAAATATTTTCAGGTCACACAGGATGGGTAATTTCTGTTGCGATGAGTCCCGACGGAAAGCAAATCCTTTCGGGCTCTCGCGACACAAGCATTAATTATTGGGATGCTGTTTCCGGAAATCTGGTCAGAACGATAAAGAAAGCGAATTAATCTTTTTTCCGCTCAAAGATAAAAGAAAGAATCAACGGACTGTGAGTTACAGCTAACAGTCCGAAACCAAGCAGAGTTTGCTGCGAGAAGAACGCCCAATAAGTTGCGGCAGCCGCGCAGGGCAGAATCAAAATACTTAAAATCGATATAACCGCGATCCACCATGTAAATCTTTTTTTCATTAAATGGATAAAGAAGGAAACGCCGACAGCAAGAGCCGTCCATAAAAGCGGAACCATTACAAGCAAAATAGGATCGCTTCCCTTGCTCCAGTCTAATGCACGTAACGCTCCGAAGGGAATAAGCCAAAGAAGCGCGAAACCTGCAAAGTCGGCTTCGCCAGAAAAGCCCCGGAATAAAAGCATTAAAAAACAGATAAAGATCGGAATTAAAGCCGGCAGGCAGATGAGATCGACAAAACCGAAGAGCCAGCGTGATAATCCGAATCCTCCCGGCGTTATAATATCGCCCAGGAAAAATTGAATTATCGCCGCAATGCTCCCCAGTAAAAGCGCCCAAACGCCGCCGGATGAGTTGCTCCCGGCGAATGATTTCCTGAGAAAGTAAAACAAGGGCACCCACAGCAAACAAAAAACCGACATAACTTTTAATAATTTTATTTAAACTTGGCAATCGGAATAAATGATTCGGTTTTTAACGATGCGCCGCCGACCAGCGCGCCGTCGATATTTTCCATTGCCATTAATTGAGCCGCATTGTCGGGTTTTACCGAGCCGCCGTATTGAATGATGATCTTTGACGCAGCATCTCCGCCGTACAAACGGGCGATTACTTTACGCACAAAGGCATGAACCGCTTCGGCATCCTGCGGGGTTGCTGTTTTTCCCGTGCCGATTGCCCATACCGGTTCGTAAGCAATTACAATATTATGCAAATCGGAAACGCCGACTCCTTCAAGTCCTTTTACTGTCTGTCTTTCGCAGACTTCTTCTACCTTACCCGCTTCCCTTTCTTCCAAAAGTTCGCCGATACATAAAATGACTTCAAATCCGTGTTTAAGCGCAAGTTTAACTTTTTTGTTGATAAGAGCGTCGTCTTCTTTATAAATGTGGCGTCTTTCCGAGTGCCCGAGAATAACCGTCTGCACGCCTAAATCTTTAAGCTGTAAAACTGAAACTTCGCCGGTATGCGCTCCATGCTCTTCGGGCGCGCAATTCTGCGCTCCAAGACGAATGTTTGATCCTTCGATCACTGCGCTGACTGTTTCGAGTAATGTGAAAGAAGGGGCGACTAAATATTTATGAGTCCCGTCTCTTAATTTATTGACAAAATCCTGCGCAAGCTGAGCCGCCTCGGATCGTGTCATGTGCATTTTCCAGTTGCCTGCCATGTAATAGTTTCTGCTCATCTGCACACCTCGATACCGGGCAGTTTTTTACCTTCGAGTAATTCCAGTGACGCGCCGCCGCCTGTGGAGACATGGCTCATTTTTGATGCAAGACCGAACTTGTTTACCGCCGCTACTGAATCGCCGCCGCCCACAACTGTAATGCATCCGCCGGCTGTCGCCTGAGCTACAAGTTTTGCCACTTCTTCCGTGCCTTTCGCGAAAGCGTCAAATTCGAACACGCCTACAGGTCCGTTCCACACGATTGTTTTCGCGCCTGCGAGAACTTCTTTGTATTTAGCGAGAGTCTTCGGTCCGACATCAAGCCCGAGCATATTGTCGGGAAGATTTAATTCGTCTATCGGAACAGGCGAAGAATTCTTGTCGAATGAAGTCGCAGCTACATGATCCAGCGGAAGCACAATCTGCACATTTTGATTTTTTGCCGCCGCGAGAATTTTATTTGCTGTTTCAATCTGATCATCTTCGACTAACGATTTACCAATCTTGTAACCCTGCGCTTTGAGGAATGTGTACGCCATACCGCCGCCGATAACAAGAGCGCTTGAATTTTTTAGAAGGCTTTCAAGAACAGCGATTTTTGACGAAACTTTCGCTCCGCCGATAATCGCGACAAGCGGCTTTTTCGGAGAAGTGACAATCGGTTCAAGATAGTCGCATTCTTTTTCCATTAAGAAACCGGCGACCGAAACAGGAACAAACTTCGAAATCGAAGCTGTCGAAGCGTGATCGCGGTGAGCCGTGCCGAACGCGTCGTTTACAAATATTTCGCCGTATGTTGCAAGCTCTTTCGCAAGCTTGTCTAAAGAAGCGGCATCCTTGGCGGTTTCTTCTTTATGAAAGCGTGTGTTCTCAAGCATGATAACGCTGCCCGCAGGCTGGCTTTCGATAAAACTTTTTTTTCCGTAGCAGCTGTCTTCGCCCGCAAAGATTACAGGTTTTCCGAGTTTAGTCTGCAAGTAAGCGGCAACAGGAGCCATCCTGTGTTTGCCTATAATATATGCGGCTTCATCAAATGATTTGCCGTCTTTTTCCGCTTTTTCTTTTGCTTTCGCCGCGTCCTTGGAAGGATCGCCAAGATGAGACATCAGAGTGAGGGATAAAACTCCCTGCTCCAAAATATATTGAATGGTAGGAAGCGCCGCTGTTATACGTGTATCATCCTGCACAACACCGTCTTTCATGGGGACATTAAAATCCACCCGCATTATTACCCGCTTACCCTTAAAATCAACTGATTTAACTGTTCTTATCATTAATTTCTCTCCCCAATAGTAAATTCATTTTATTCTACCACAAACCGCACAAACCACCGCGAACCCTCGCTTCGATATTAAACAATAAGTTCGCGGGGTTCGTGCTGGTTCGCGGTAAAATTCTTTTTCTACTTCTTGCTGTTAATGTAGCTTAACAGATCGACAATTTTGTTTGAGTAGCCCCATTCGTTGTCGTACCAGGAGACGACTTTGAAGAAACGTTTTTCGCCGGGGAGATTATTTTGTAAAGTCGCGAGGCTGTCGTAGATCGATGTGTTGGTGTTATGAATAATATCTGTCGAAACAATTTCATCGCTCTGGAACTGTAAAACGCCTTTCAGATAACTTTCGGATGCTTTTTTGAATGCCGCGTTGATCTCCTCGATTGAGGTGTCTTTTTCGGTGCGGAAAACAAGGTCAACAACAGAGCCTGTCGGAGTAGGTACGCGGAAGCTCATGCCTGTAAGTTTACCTTTGGTAACAGGAAGAACTTCGCCTACTGCTTTAGCGGCGCCTGTAGTCGAAGGAATAATGTTGATAGCCGCAGCGCGTCCGCCTCTCCAGTCTTTCTTGGAAGGACCGTCAACGGTTTTTTGTGTAGCTGTGTATGAGTGGATTGTAGTCATAAGACCTGTTTCGATGCCGTAACCTTCTTTTAAAATTACATGAACGATAGGAGCAAGACAGTTAGTGGTGCAGCTTGCGTTGGAAATAACATGATCTTCGGCAGGGTTATATTTTTCGTGATTAACACCCATTACAAATGTGGGGATTTTTTTCTCTACGCCTTTTGCGGGAGCCGAAATAATTACTTTCTTCGCGCCGGCTTCAAGGTGACCGAACGCTTTGTCGTCACAAAAAAGACCTGTACATTCGATTACATATTCAACGCCCAATTTTGCCCACGGGAGGTTTTTAAGTTCTCTTTCCGCCATTACGCATTGAATTTCGTGACCGTTTACAACAAGAATATCATCATCATCTTTCTCGCCTTTACCGGCGGACTTTTTTGTTTTAATGTCAGCCTTCATTTGCCCCTGAGTTGAATCATATTTAAGCTGATAAGCAAAATATTTAGCGTCTGTAACAATATCAACCGCCGCTACTACATCAATTTTGTCTTTTCCAAGTAAATTCTGACCAACCAGAGCCTGAAACACAAGGCGGCCAATGCGCCCGAAACCATTAATCGCTACTTTCATTTGAATCTCCTTAATTTCTTTGATAATTTTCCATAGAATACATCATTTAACGGCTAATGTCTAGTGTTCTGTTATATTCAAATAACACAGTATAAGTACAGAACACTAGTGTCCGCATTCGTCGTTAATCGTTGTTGTTCTGCCGTGACCGGGGTAGACTGCGATATCTTTGTCCATAACAAACAGCCGCCGGAGGCTTTCGCGCATTTGGTCCGCGTCAGAGTCGGGAAGGTCGGTGCGGCCGTAGCCATGCCTGAAAAGCGTGTCTCCGGTAAAAAGATTTTTTTCGTTTTTGTCCCAAAAACAAATGCTTCCGCCGGTATGACCCGGAGTGTGAATCACCGTAAATGGACCTACAACGCTTCCTTCTTCGAGGATAATATCTTCAGGCGGTGTTTCGTGCCAGAGTTTATTTAAAAATGAATCATCTCCCATTGCGGCTTTTAAACTTTGCTTCTGGATGATGTCTGCATCGGGACCGATGTATTTCGCGTCATTTTTATGAATTGCGATTTTAATCTGCGGGTACTCCGTTTTTAATGCGGTCACCGCTCCGATATGGTCAAAATGCCCGTGAGTGAGTAAAATGAATTCCGGGGCAAGCGAATTTTTTTTTAAGGCGGATATTATTTTTTCCGCGTCGCCGCCGGGGTCGATAACTGCGGCGTCGCTTTCGTTATACCTGTAAATCCAGCAGTTGACCGCAATTGGTCCTGCAATCAAATGAATGATATTTTTATGCATGGAGGGATAATAACACGAGATTTTCATTTTTTCTAGTAATTATTCTGACTGTAATTTTATTTTACGGCGTACTCCCGATTTTAGGCGGTTTTTTTAACAGATATAAATGGAGGAAATTCAGAAACCGTTTCAGCAATATGCGTTTATGCCCTCTTTTAGATTACCGTCAATACAGGCAGCTTTCTGGCGATAAAATTTTTCAATTTACCGGAGGAATCGAATCGATAACTGACGGACAAATTCTTTGGGTAAAGGGTGATGATCTTACCATGCCCGTTTATCTTGAAAAAACGAAATGTTTTTTACTGCCTATTCACGAAGGCGAAGGAGCGCCCGAAGCGCCGGAACAAATTAAATGGAACCGCGTATCTACAATCACCGAAGGCGCGAAAGTTTTTATCGGAGGACAAGTCAGGTTAAAAAACGACAGATTAAGTTTTATGTCAACAAAAGAAGAACCGCTTATGGTAATTTTTTACAGCTGCCCCGATAAAGATTTATCAAACGTAATTATCCGCGCGGCAAGAACGCGCAATGAATACTGGAACACAATTACTCCGGCTTCTTTAGTAATCGGAGCTTTAATATTAATTTCGTTAGCTGCATTTTTTCTTAACAGACCCGCGTTCCGTCTGACAGTTATTAGTTCGTTTATCGCGGTTTTTGTACCGCTCCTTCCGATTATGCCGCCGGGCTTTCTGCTTACTATCTTTTACCGCCGCCTTACATGGACAGCGAGAGAACTGCGGATAAAATGCGATCTTTCCTTTTACAATCTTTTACCTGAATCAAATTTACACAGCGCAAAAAAATACGCTATCCGCGCCTACCTGTTTGAATCCCTTGCATGGTTTTTATTAATTTTATGTATCTTAATCAATATAGCTTTTATTATTTTAATTTTGCATTTATTTCAGATAATTTCGTTTTAAAAAATTTTTTTACCGCGAACCAGCATTAAATAAAAGAGAGCTGCCACTAACCACACAAACCAACACGAACCTGTTATCCTTAATCTTTTCTTGCACCTAAGAAAGCTTAGAGCTAATCCTGGATTTCTTGGGAATAAAATAAAGACAGCGAACCGCAAGTTCGTGGTGTTTGTGTGGTTAGTGGTAAAATTCTTCCCTGTTAAAATTCTTCATTCAGATTAATTATCATCGTTATCCGAAGATTTGGGTTTGGCGTAGTTTACTGTAAGGGTTCTTCCGCGGAATCTTACGCCGGTTAAGGCATTGATTATTTCGTCGGCTTTTGAATCTCTTACCTGTACAAACGAATAATTATCAAGGATTCTGATGATGCCGATGTCTTCCCTTGGAGTTGATGTTTTGGACATAATCAGGGTGATCACTTCTTTCGGAAAGAGACGGCGGTTTTTTCCTATGCTGATAAACAGGCGCTTGGATTCTTCCTCGCTTAAATTTATTTCTATAGGCGGTTTATCCGCGCGAAGTTTCGCCGGATTTTCCGCGGAAAATTTTACCGGAGGATTCCCGGGTTTTTTAATGTTTTTAGAATTCGTCATTTTATCCGCTTTCGGCGCCTGCGGAATTTCTTTCCGATCGTAATACATAAAAAGCCAAGCGGCTGCCCATGAACGTTTAAACAGAGAAATTTCTTTTTTATATAATTTATGATATTCGTGCAGCGCGGCTATGTCGGTATCATCACGCATTTTGTCCAGAATCGCTTCCAGATTTCTTTTTGCTTTTTCCTTATCCATAAATAAATAATACCAGTTTAATTTAATTTTCGCAACCGAAGAGAATTAAAGCGGAGGAAAAAACCGGGTTTTTATAAATTAAGTAATTTATAAATTCAAGCGATGGATTTTTCAATTTCGTGTAATTTTTCTTTTGTTAGAATTCCCACCCTGATTCTATCCATCGCGTACAGACTGTACTGTTTATCATAAAAGGCGATATGGCTGAAAACCCAATCAACAAGAGTGCGGACAAAATTATTCGGTACAAATTTTTTTCCGTCTTTATAATCTTGTACGGTATCAAGAATTTTTTTTATTAAGGCATCATGCATTTTTTTATGATTTGTCCAGTCAGGATATTCAATTGCTTTAAGAAGATTATTCTCTGCATTAAAATGAAAAGTGACATAATCTACCATGCGGCTCATCGCGGTTTTAAATGCGGTTTGAAGTTTATCGTCCTTGTTCAGACACGCGGCGTATAATTCGTTTGTAAGAATTACAAGTTTTTTATGCTGAGAATCAATTACATTAATCCCCGTAGCGTATTTTAAATCCCATGAAATAATTTCATCTGTCATTTACAGATTATAGCAATAATTAAAAGAAAATGCAATTTGAAATATAGTAAGAAGTGTTGAAAAATCTTCATTAAATAGGTAGTATTTTGAAATGAACTCTATCGAATTAGCGAAGGCATACGACCCAAAATCCTTTGAAGACCGCATCTACGCGATGTGGAAAGAAAACGGCTGTTTCGCGCCTGAATGCGCGGAAAACTCAAATGAAAAGCCGTTTGTCGTCGTCATTCCTCCGCCTAATGTAACAGGAGTCCTTCATCTGGGGCACGGACTTAACAACAGTCTTCAGGACATAATTGTCCGTTTCCACAGAATGAGGGGAGTTCAGACTCTCTGGGTTCCCGGCACTGATCACGCGGGGATTGCTACGCAGAATGTTGTTGAACGCAAGTTAAAAGATCAGGGAAAGAGCCGCCGCGATCTTGGGCGCGAAAAATTTTTGGAAGAAACATGGAAGGTAAAAAAAGAACATCACGCGATTATAACAAAGCAGCTTGAAAAAATCGGAGCCAGCGTTGACTGGAGCCGCGAGCGTTTTACGATGGACGAAGGTCTTTCAAAAGCGGTGCGCGAAGTTTTTGTCACTCTTTATGAACGCGATTTGCTGTACAAAGGTAATTACCTGGTAAACTGGTGCACATCCTGCGGAACCGCTCTTGCGGATGACGAAGTTGAACACGAAGACACTGCAGGAAAAATGTACCATATTAAATATTTTTTATCGAACGATAAAGAAAAATATATCGAGATCGCCACTACCCGCCCTGAAACTCTGTTAGGTGACACCGCTGTCGCAGTGCATCCCGATGACGAGCGTTATTCTGCGTTTAAAGGAAAAAAACTCCGCCTTTCGTTAACAGACAGGGACATCCCATTAATTTTTGACTCTTATGTTGAGCGCACTTTCGGAACAGGAGCGTTAAAAGTAACCCCGGCGCATGATCCCAATGACTGGGAACTCGGCAAAAAACACAGTCTGGAAACAATCAATATACTCAATCCTGATGGAACGTTAAACGAAAATGTTCCCAAAAAATACCGCGGTCTTTCGGTAAAAAAAGCGCGGCAGGCTGTAATAGAAGATTTAACAGCCGGCGGATTTTTTGTAAAAGACGAACCGATAAAACACTCGGTTGGTCATTGTTACCGCTGTCACACTGTAATTGAGCCTTTTCTTTCCGAGCAGTGGTTTGTAAGAATGAAGCCGTTAGCTGAAAAAGCTCTATCCTGCTGGCAGAAAGGCGAAGTTATCTTTTATCCGAAAAAATGGGAAAACACATACAAGCGCTGGATGGAAAACATACGCGACTGGTGCATAAGCCGCCAGCTCTGGTGGGGGCACCGCATTCCCGCATGGACATGCGCCGCCTGCGGCAAACTGTCAGTTTCACGTAACGACCTGGAAACCTGCGCTTCCTGCGGCAGTAAAAATATCGAACAAGACCCCGACGTCCTTGACACATGGTTCTCTAGCTGGCTTTGGCCCTTCAGCACTCTGGGATGGACAGAAACCTCCACTCCCCACTCCCCACTCCCTACTCCCGACCTCGATCGCTACTATCCTACCACCGCACTTGTAACAGGTTATGACATTATTTTCTTCTGGGTTGCAAGGATGATCATGGCAGGGCTTGAGTTTACAGGCAAAGCGCCTTTCCGCGACATTTACATTCACGGGCTAGTGCGCGACAAGCAGGGTCGCAAGATGAGTAAGTCGCTTGGCAACGGTCTCGATCCGCTTGAACTTGTGGACGAGTTCGGCGCTGATGCGATGAAATTCACTCTTGCCTTTATGTGCGCCGCGGGTCAGGATATTCTTGTCGACAAAGAATCTTTTAAGATGGGCTCCAAGTTCGCTAACAAAGTTTGGAACGCAAGCCGTTATATATTGATGAATCTTGAAGAACGCAGTCTAATCGAAAACCCGCAATTGAACGCCGCGGACAAGTGGATTTATTCTCGGCTTAACAGCGCGGCAAAGTCGATGCGCGAAGCTTTTTTTTCCTACAGATTTAATGACGCGGCGCAGACTGCTTATGAATTTTTCTGGAACGATTTTTGCGACTGGTATGTGGAAGCGACGAAACTGTCGATAAAAAGCGGAGACGATTCCGAAAAAGACCGCGCTGCTGCAGTACTTCTTGATGTATTGGAAAGCTCACTGCGCCTTCTCCATCCGCTTCTGCCTTTTGTGACAGAAGAAATTTATCAAAAACTGCCTACTGTTAACACGCAGTCCGCTGAATCTAAATTCTTAATCTGCCGGCAATACCCCGATTACAGCGAGGAGCGTTATTCGCAGGAAGAAGAGAAAAATTTTGCCGCTCTTCAGCAGCTTGTCGGAATGATTCGTACACTGCGCAGCGAATGCGGAATTACACCAGAAAAAAGATTGCGCGTAACAGTCCGAGCCGGTTCCGGGACAAAAGGAACTTTTGACATTAACGCTGACTTAATAAAACTTTTAGCGGGAATCGGCGAATTATCGGTTGAAGAGCCGGCGCAGGGAAGGCCTTCGGGTTCTGTCGGAATGGCAGCTTCCGGTTTCGAGATTTTTGTGTTTATCGCCGAAGCTGCCGACACGGCGGCGCTTAAGAAAAAATTCGCCAATAACCTGGAAAAAGACCGTAAGTACATCGATTCGTTACGCGCAAAACTTGCCAACGAGCAGTTTGTAAAAAACGCGCCCGCGGAACTTGTCGCAGAACAAAAACAAAAACTTGAAGAAGCGATTTCGCGCACCGGAAAATTCGAAAATTATCTGAGGGATTTATAATGAATGCCGAACAAACAGATCAACTAACGGGAACAAGACTTGCTCCTTATATACAGGTCGCAACCAGATTAATCGGAAAATCGCGCGAAGGCGGCGGAAATATGTTCCGCCATCAGCTTGATACAATGTCGATCCTCATTGATTATCAGTATATAAATACTGTATTGTTAAAAGCTTCTCTTGTTCACGATGTCATCGAGGATATTCCGGATTTTAATCATAACATTATATTATCGATTGATTCCGAGAGCCACGCTGTTTACAGACTTGTTCTTGAAGTAACGCGCAGGTACGAAGAAAGCAAACCGGAATTTTTAACACGTATCAGAGAGACAGGCTCTCCTCTTGCGAAAATTTTAAAAGTCGCCGATCGTATTTCCAACATGATATCGCTGGGTTTTGTCAATAATCTTGAATTTGTCGAACGTTATATCAACGAGACAGAAAAATATCTTCTTCCTCTTGCCTCGGAAGTGGACAGAAACATGCATACAGAATTAACAGACCTTGTATCATCAAGACGAAAATATCTTAACGACTACCGCAACCTGGAATCCTATATATTAAAAGCAATATAAATAAATGCGGCATTCAAATCAAATATTAAAAAACATAAAATCTCCGTCTGATATAAAAATGTTAAATTTACGCAGCCTCAATGATCTTGCGCACGAAATAAGGGAAAAAATTGTCGGCGCAGTTTCAGCTAACGGAGGGCATCTGGCTTCCAATCTGGGAGCCGTGGAACTAAGCATTGCGCTTCACAGGGTTTTTAACTCACCCAAGGATAAAATTGTCTGGGATGTCGGGCATCAATGTTATGCGCATAAAATTATTACAGGACGCCTTGATTCTTTCGCTTCGCTGCGCAAACAAAACGGTCTTGCCGGGTTTCCTAAAAACAGCGAAAGCGAACATGACGCTTTTAATACCGGGCACGCGTCAACGTCAATTTCCGCGGCGCTTGGAATTCTTGCAGCTAACAGAATGCAGAATAAAAAAGATCATGTAATCGCAGTTATCGGAGACGGCGCGCTCACGGGGGGAATGGCTTACGAAGCTTTATCGCACGCGGGGCATTTAAATCTTCCTTTAATTGTGATCCTCAATGACAATAAAATGTCGATAAGCCGAAATGTCGGAGGGTTATCAAAATATTTAAGCCGTCTTTCCATGAAAACAAAATATCAGACTTTCCGCCGCCATTTTGATTCAATGGCGAAAAAAATTCCAATAATAGGCGAAGCTTTTTTTAATCTTGTCGTAAGATTAAAGAGAGCCGTTAAAGCGGTTTTTTATATTGATAATTTTTTTGTCGATCTGGGTTTTGAATACGTGGGTCCGATCAACGGACATAATATCCATGCGTTAATAAGCGTCTTTGAGGATGTATGCAAATTAAACCGCCCTGTTGTAATTCATGTTGTTACGCGAAAAGGCAAAGGGTACGGTTATGCCGAAGACGACCCTGATAATTATCACGGAGTGGGTTCGTTTTCGATTGACGGCGGCATTAACGAAACCATAAAACATCCAGGTAATGAAATTAAGAAAACATTCACGGAAAGTTTTTCTTCATGCCTTTTGGATTTGGCGGAACAAGACAAAAAAATCGCCGCAGTAACAGCCGCGATGAAAACGGGAACCGGTCTTTCGCTTTTCGCGCAAAAATTCAGGGAAAGATTTTTTGATGTCGGCATCGCCGAAGAACACGCTGTTACATTCGCGGCAGGTCTTGCGGCTCAAGGGTTAAAACCCGTAGTGGCGATGTATTCGACTTTTATTCAGCGGGCTGTCGATCAGGTAATCCACGACTGCGCTCTCCAAAAACTCCCTGTAATTTTCGCGCTTGACAGAGCGGGTTTTGTCGGCGCCGACGGAGAAACTCATCAGGGCTTGTTTGATATATCGCTTTTCCGCAGCACACCCAACACGACTATTCTGGCACCCGCAAGCGGCGCAGAAATGAAACTCATGCTGAACTTGGCATCTGATACCCGCTGCCTGCTGCCTGCAGGACCTGTAATTATTCGTTATCCGAAAGCTTTTTGCCCTAATGAAGATGACGCGTTCTCTTCACCTTTAGAAATCGGACGTGGGGTTTTTGTTTCAAAAACAGAAGGAAGCGATGTATGCCTTGCCTTTACGGGGAGTCTTTACGAGGAAGTTCTTAAAGCGGCGGAAATTTTAAATGAACATGGAATTAAAACAGATTTATATAATTTGCGTTTTTTAAAACCGGTAGACGAAGAGTATCTTATCAATCTGATGAATAATTATAAACTTACAGTTTTTATCGAGGAAGGCAAAAAAGAAGGAAGCTTCGCTGAATACGCCGCGGCTCTTGCGCAGTATAAAAATTGTAAATCAAAAACAATCGCGCTCGCCGCGGAGAGCGCTTTTCTTGAGGAAGACAAGGCGCTTGGAACAAGAGAAGAACTATTAACTGTCAATTCTCTTGACGGACAAGGCATCGCCGAAAAAGTGATTTTAAACGCATAAGCATTTTTTAAAACTGAAGTTTTGAAAAAACTTTTGTTTACAAAATTATAATATTCTTGTATAATGGACTTGTAAGACGGCTCTGTCAGTTGTCTTATAAGTTCCGCATTTTTATGAAAATAATAAAGGAGTATTTTTTTGAATAACATTAATTACAAAATGTTCGGAGTAATAATCTTAATTGTATTATTTACATTTATCGGCTGTTCTTCAATGAAGCCAATTCCTTATAATTTTACGGAAGACGAAATAAATTCATCTTCGATAAGTTTTACCCGCGGAAACCCGAGAGCGTCATTCGTTGATTATAACAATAATGTTCTTCCGTCTCCCGAAAGAAGAACATATTGGGCTCCGATATTTTTTCCAAGCGGCGTCCCGCTCGAAATAACTGTTCACGCTTATTATTTCCAACAGTCAGTTCCCGTCGCCAACGCCGGTTTATTCGGAGTGATCGTATCGGCTGCGACAGCCACTATAGACATATCACGTTTTGTAGACGTTAATGTTTTATTCCGCTGTCCGCCGCTGGAAGCCGGAAAAAATTATTCGATTACTTTCAGAAAAGAACCGGGAATACCCGGCAAAAATATATTAATATTAACCGATACCGCGGAAAGAAAAATAATTTATCAGCAGGAATTTGAAATGAGATAAAGGAGAACGTTATGTTAAAAAAAAGTTTTTTGGCAATTGCGGCGGTATTTGCAGTTCTCGGTTTAACCTTAATCGGCTGTATAAATAATCCGAAGAATTCAAGCGATAAAAACGGACATGAATATCCTGAAGCTTATAATAATTATTCAGATAACACAAAGAGACTTTATAATTATTTAGCTGATAATTACGGAAAAAACATTATATCGGGACAGATGGATACAGCGTGGGCGACAAACTCCAGAATTGACATGATCGCGCGGGTATACGCCGATACGGAAAAGTATCCTGCGATAAAAGGATTTGATTTTATCGATCTTCCGTTCAGCTGGGGAGGTTACGGTCAGAATGAAATTGACGAAGCCATCGAATGGTGGAACGGAACAAACAGAATGCGCGGTGATACTCCCGCAAAAAAACTTTTGCCGGATAAACCTGATATCCGCGGAATTGTTACATTCTGCTGGCATTGGCGCGCGGGTGAGGAATATCAATTTTATACAAACCAAACCAGCTACCGCATCCCGATGAAAGACGGCAAACTGGATACAGCCCACGAAAATTTTCAAGAAATAATAGAAGACCTTGATGAAGTCGCCGCGCTTTTAAAGCAGTTAAAAGACAGAGATATTCCTATTTTATGGCGGCCCTTGCATGAAGCTGCGGGAAATTTTCATTTAGGTCAGCCGGGATGGTTCTGGTGGGGCGCAAGCGGACCGGAGGCGAACATCGCGTTATGGGAATTCATGTACGATTATTTAACAAACGAAAAAAAATTAAACAACCTTATCTGGGTTTGGAACGGACAGCATAAAAACTGGTTTCCCGATCCGAAAACAGTGCATATCGTAGGATACGATCATTACGCGCCAGCGAAAAATTATTCATCGCAAAAATTAAAATTTAACGAAGCGCTGAACATGATCCCAGACCGCAACCGCATGATAGCGCTGTCAGAAAACGGATCTATCCCCGATCCTGATAATTGTAAAAGAGACGGCGCGATGTGGTCATGGTTTATGGTCTGGAACGATCACACCGACGACGAAAACGTAACCAATAACAATAATTTCTGGTCGGGAGAATACCACAACACAAGAACGCATAAAAATTATATATACAATCATGAGCTTGTTATTACTTTAGACGAACTCCCGGATCTGACAAAATACCGGATTGAATAAATAATTGGTTTAGAAAAATATATCAGAACTTCACTGAGCTTGAGTAATCCTTAATCCCCGTGATATAGTAAACAATGGCATGGTTCCAATGGCTTCAGTCGATTTATGAGCATATCCGCCCGATTATTGACGTTGCTCTCCTTGCGTTCATCATCTACAAAGGCTACGAACTCCTCGAAAAAACTCAGGCGCTTCCTCTAATTAAAGGAGCGGCTTTTCTTGCTTTGGTTTACGGAATCGCGTGGCTTTTTAATCTTACTACCCTGCAATGGGTGCTTACAACGATAGCCCCCGGTCTTTTTATCGCGATCGCGATTGTGTTCCAGCCCGAACTAAGAAAGATTTTTATGCGGCTCGGTCAGACCGAATTTTTCCGTCCGAATGCCGCCGCTTATACGGGAAAACTCGATGCTGTTGTAACAGCCGCAGAATTGCTTTCGCAAAAAAGACGCGGAATGCTGATCGTCTTCCCAAGGAAAGTAAACCTGAAACATATAACAGACACTGGAACAAAAATTAACGCAGAAATTTCTTCCAGCCTTATTACGACCGTTTTTGAATTTGACGGGCAGCTTCATGACGGAGCTATGGTGATACAAAACGGAAAGATTACGGCGGCAAGCTGTTTTCTGCCGCTTTCGGAGAGACAGGATATACGCAAAAATTTCGGAACGCGGCACAGAGCAAGCCTCGGAATGGCGGAGCAGTCCGACGCCGTTGTGCTGATTGTATCGGAAGAAACAGGAGCGATTTCGCTCGCTTATGACGCGAAACTTTATTATGATTTATCTGTTTCCGATGTTACGCGCAAATTAATGGAACTGCTGGACAGGGGAAGCAGAAAAGAAGTTTTGCGTCACACTTCGGAACAGGGTGAATCCGCAAGGGATGATGTGGAGGTTCTTGTTGAATAGGGCAAAATTAATCGCAAAGCTGATCGAAAAATGGCCTGTCAAAGTGCTCTCTCTCGCGGCGGCTCTTATTATCTTTGTCTTTTATAGAATGAATAATCTTGAGACAAGATATTTTAACGTTCCTCTGACAATCGAATCAAGCGATACTTTAATTCCCGCAAGTTCGTTCGCAGGCTCGGTAAGAGTTTCTTTAAGGGGCGAAGCTGACGGCATACAGCCGATTCTTGAAGAAGATATCGAAGCTTATATCGATCTTGGCAGATACACAAACGAAGGAAACTTCAGAGTGCCCGTGCAGATCAGAAAAAAAGGCAGCGCCCTGGGAGTCGAACCCTTGGAAATTTCCGTTCTTCCGGCAGAAATTCCTTTAACGCTGGAACAAAGATTAATCCGCGAGGTTTCTGTTTTTCCTATATTATTCGGAACAGTCGCCGAAGGTTACGAGCTTACATATCAGTCTTTAATTCCGGGAGGCGTCATAGCGGAAGGACCGCGCAGCGCTCTCGAAGATCATTTTGAATTCAATACAGAAATTATTAATCTTGACAGACGTTATGATGATTTCTCTATCATGGTTAACACCGAAAATGATAATCCGTTAATTACAATCCACGGAAACAGAATGCTTGAATTCCGCGGCACAATAAGGCGGATTATCCGCGAGGAATACCGGGAGCCGCCTGTAAGAACACAAACAGATACAAGAGTCGAACCGGAAAATCATCCTTCTTTTTATGATACGGAATTTTTAAACAATGATACTGACAGTAACGAAAACGGAAATAATTAGCGGGTACACAAAATGGCAAAAAAAGCTGAAGAAGACAAAGAATTAAAAATAACGTTCCAGTCAAAAAAAGTTTACGCCTGCCCTGTCTGCGATACAAGTTTTAACAAAGAAGAACTGCTTTCCGGCGGCGGCAGATTGATAGCAGGAAAGCTTACTGAAGAACTTCACCGCCTTTACGAACCTTCGGCAAAGTACGGAGAAATTCATCCGCTTGTTTATCAGTCGCTTGTTTGTCCCGAATGCTGGTTTGCTTCGATGGAAAACGATTTTTCGCAGATGCCCGCTTCAAATAAAGAGCTTATAAGAAACGACACAGAAAACCGCATGAAAGAAACAACCCTTGTTTTTCCGAAAGTAAATTTTCACGAAAGCCGCACATTGATGGAAGGCGCTGCTTCTCAGTTTTTAACATTGCGCTGTTACGATTATTTTAACAAGACTGCATCTCCTACAATTAAACAAGGACTTGCCTCAATCAGATGCGCTTGGCTGATAGACGAGCTTCATAAAAAATTCCCGAAACAAAATTATGACTGGCTCGCGACGCTCTTCCGCAAAAAAGCGCAGTATCTGTACAACGAAGCGCTTTCCCGCGAACAAAGCGGCAAAGAAACGCTTTCCGGCATAAAAGCTTTCGGTCCTGACACCGATAAAAATTATTCGTACGAAGGTATGCTTTACATGTGCGCGTATCTTCGCTATAAATTCGGTCCGGCTCATAACGATGAAGAAAGAAAAACTTCGCTTGAAGACGCGCGCCGCACAATCGCAAAACTTTTCGGCATGGGCAAATCATCCAAAGACAAACCCGGCGCCTTTCTGGAAATCGCAAGAAAACTTTACGACACAATCAACAAAGAACTTTCTGTAGAAGAGTAATGAGAAGAAACATAAAATTATTACTGGCTTACGATGGTACGGATTTTCACGGGTGGCAGAGGCAGGCAAATGATCGTACCGTGCAGGGAGTGATCGAGACGGCTCTCGAAAAAATACACGAGCATCCTGTTAGTTTATCGGGCAGCGGGAGAACTGATTCGGGCGTTCATGCCGCAGGACAAGCCGCCAATTTTTACACAGACATTGACAGTATTCCTCAGGAGAGATTAACCGAGGCTTTAAATTCGCTTCTTCCTCATGATGTCCGCGTTCTTGAATCCCGCGAAGTTGACGCAAACTTCCATGCACGTTTCAGCGCGAAAGCGAGAACTTATCGTTATCAGTTTATTAACCGTCAGCTTTTACCTTACGAAACCCGGTATAACATTCGGCTTAACCGCTTTCCGCGCATCGATCTGTTAAACGCTTACGGAAGGCTCATTTTAGGAGAAACCGACTGCGCCATATTCGCAGGTTCAGGCGACAGCTCTCTTAGCGCGGGAAAATCGACCAACCGCTATATTTACAAATCATACTGTTATATAGAAGAAAAAAAGTTAATTTTTGAAATTTGCGCCAACGCCTTCCTTAGAAACATGGTGCGTTCTATAGCCGGTACTTTTCTGCATTATGAGGAAACCGAAACTCCGCCAAAAAAATTGCGCGAAATAATCGCCTCGGGGGATCGCTCCCTTGCAGGTCCCACCCTTCCGCCTCAAGGCTTGTACCTGTGGAAAATTAAATTTTAAAATTAGTTTTTGTAAAAACGCAGAGAGTATATTCAATATATCCGCGCATTTTCGCGGTAAAATTCTTATCTTAAATCTATTGACAAATTTATTAAAAAACCTCATTGTACCATTAAGTCACTGCATAGGGAGGCTGGAAGTAATACGTGATTGGAAGCAATGTTGTCATCGGAGAGATTTGTAAGGCTTTCGGTGATTTCGAAGTGCTCAAAAATGTGAGCCTGGAAATAAAAAAGGGAGAATTTTTTTCCCTGTTGGGTCCGTCAGGATGCGGCAAGACTACTTTGCTGCGCATCATTGCCGGTTTTGAAGCTCCGGATGCCGGAACCCTCACCCTTGACGGAGACGATGTTCTTACGCTGCCTCCGAACAAACGTCCGACTAATACGGTGTTTCAAAATTACGCGCTTTTTCCGCACCTTTCCGTTTTCGAAAACGTGGCTTTTTCGCCCCGGTTAAAAGGCGAGTCCGCGGGACAGATTAAAAAAAAGGTTGAACAATATCTCGAACTCGTTCGCCTCGAAGGTCATGCCGACAAAAAACCGAACCAGCTTTCCGGCGGAATGAAGCAGCGGGTCGCGATTGCCCGCGCTCTTATCAACGAGCCGCGAGTTCTCCTTCTTGACGAACCGCTTTCCGCGCTTGACGCAAAGCTCCGCCAGCACATGTTAATCGAACTCGATCGTATTCATGACGAAATCGGAATCACTTTTATTTATGTCACGCACGATCAGCAGGAAGCGCTTTCCGTTTCCGACAGAATCGCCATTATGAATCAGGGTGAGGTTCTGCAGATCGACACTCCCCACGAAATTTACGAAAGCCCCGCGACTAATTTTGTCGCCAAATTTATAGGAGAAACAAATCTTTTTGACGGCGTTATAAAAACCGTAGAAAAAGTCAAGCTTCAGGACTTTGAAAACGTAACAGAATATATGGCGGAAGTTGAAATCCCCGAACTTGGAATAATAAAAGTAACCGATATTGATGAAATCCATCCGGGGCAGAAAGTCAGCTTTACCGTAAGACCCGAAAAAATCGTTATCACAAAAGAAAAACCCGCGGTAAAACGCGATGATATTAATCTGATTCAGGGAATGGTTGACGAACCGATTTACTCGGGATTCCAGACAAAATTTTATGTGCAGACCGATAAAACAATTATCCGCGTAATAAAACAGCACGCGAATTATTCCGACGAAGGTCCCGATATCCGCTGGAAGGATTCTGTTTATCTTTCGTGGAGCGCAGTTGACGGTTATATCGTCGAGGTAAAAAGTTGAAACCTCAGACAGCGCAGCTTACGCAGCCGGTTCAGCGGGCGCATTTTCGAAAAAATTTAGGTCCGCTCTATTCATCTCCGATGGCACTGTGGTTCACTTTGTTTTTTCTCGCTCCTATCGCCATTGTTATAGTTTTCAGTTTTTTAAAAAAAGGACTGCACGGCGGAGTAATTCAGGAATTCTCCCTTGACGCGTACCGGTATCTTGTCGATCCGATTTTCTTGCGCATAACAGGACGCACAATAATAACTTCGTTTATAGCGACAGTTATAACAATTTTAATCGCTCTTCCCTGCGGTTACGCGATGGCAAGAAGCAAGAATCAGACTTTGCTTCTGCTTCTTATCATCATTCCTTTTTGGACAAATTTTTTAATCAGGGTTTTTGCGTGGATTAATATACTTGGAAACAACGGCTTTTTAAATCAATTGCTTTTAAGCATGGGTCTTATAAAAGATTATATTCCGTTTATGTATAATCAAAAAGCCGTCATCCTTGTTTTGGTTTATATGTATCTGCCGTACGCGATTCTTCCTTTATATTCAACAATAGATAAATTCGATTTTTCGCTTTTAGAAGCGTCGCGCGATCTTGGCGCGAATAAATTTATATCGATGGTAAAGATTCTGCTTCCCAACATCCGCGGAGGAATTTTTACCGCTGTTCTTTTTACTTTCATTCCGATTTTCGGCGCGTACGCCGTTCCGCTGCTTGTCGGCGGCATGGATTCTTACATGCTCGGAAACGTAATCGCCGATCAGCTTTTAAAATCGCGCAACTGGCCCAGAGCCGCGGCGATTTCCATGGTTCTGACTCTTATCACCACAGTCGGCGTTTTATGGATGATGTACCTCCAGAAAAAAGACGCGTCAAAAAGAAAAGAAGCTAAAGCGCGCAAAACGGAAGAGGGAGTATAATATGGCGCATAACTTTGTTACAAAAATTATTACATCCCTCAGACCGGCAAGAAATCAGGGAGAAGCGGCAAGGCACGCAAGACGGGCATACAAGCAGAGTATTTCCATGTCGCAGACTATTTTAATTATAACGCTCATTTTTTTATTTATGCCTTTGGTTGTTCTTGTAGTTTATTCGTTTAACGGATCAACAAGCATGAATTGGACAGGTTTTTCGCTTCGTTGGTATGAGCGGCTGTTAAGCGAGCGCGGATTGTGGACAGCGGTAAGAAACAGCCTTGTTATCGCCATAACCTCCGCCGTAACGGCGACAGTTATCGGAACGATAGGCGCAATCGGAGTAAGCTGGTACAAATTTAAAATGAAAAGTTATGTGCAGACAATTTCGTTCCTGCCCATGATTCTTCCCGAAATTATAATCGGCGTGTCTCTTGCCATCTTTTTCGCAGGCGTCGGAATACAGCTCGGGCTCTTTACGATTTATATCGCTCATACTACATTTAACGTTCCCTTTGTCTTTTTAATGGTTATGGCGCGCCTTGAAGAATTTGATTTTTCCATCATCGAAGCCGCCGCCGACCTTGGAGCGACCGAAAGGGAAACAATGATAAAAGTAACGCTGCCTATCTGCATGCCCGGCATTATATCCGGTTTTCTTACGGCAATCACATTATCTCTTGAAGATTTCGTTATAACATTTTTCGTATCGGGTCCGGGTTCTTCAACCCTGCCTGTATTTATATATTCCGCTATTACGCGCAAAGGCGGAATAACGCCTCTTATAAGCGCTCTGTCGGTTGTAATGATTTTAGGAACTGTCGTTTTATGTATTCTGCTGCGAAGGTTCTTAAAATACATCGCCGCGAAATGAGGTATTTATGATCAACATAAATAAATATTTTTTATTCAGGAGGAAGAGATGGACGAAATACCCATGTCCGGCACAGCTTTAAAAAAAGTGCAAGCAGAGCTGTGTGTTAAACTGCATTACGGAAAGCTTGCAATCTTAGGAGCGTTAATTGCCATGCTGTTAATGACAGGCTGCGACAAAAGGGAGCGGCTTTACATTTATAACTGGACATATTACACTCCGGATTCGGTTATCGAAAAATTCGAAAACGAATTTAATGTAAGGGTTATATATGACGAGTTTCCGTCAAACGAAGACATGTACGCAAAACTCAGATCCGGAGGAGCCGGATACGACATTGTCTTTCCGTCGGCGGATTATGTGTCAATTATGATCCACGAAAAAATGCTGGAACCGATAAATAAAACATTGATTCCGAATCTTGTAAACGTAGATCCGAAAGTTCTTGAATATACCGATTATGATCCCAACATGAATTTTTCGGTTCCTTATTATTTCGGAGCGGCAGGCGTCATCGTAAACACGGCGAGAGTTCCCAATTACGAAAGAAGCTGGTCAATCTTCGCCCGCGAAGATCTCCGCGGCAGAATGACAATGTTAGACGACATGCGCGAAGTGATGGGAGACGCTCTTGTTTATCTCGGCTATTCAGTAAACACGGAAAACCGAGCGCAGATAAACGAAGCGAGAGACCTTATCAACCAGCGCTGGAAACCGAACCTTGTCAAATTCGACGCCGAATCTTTCGGCAAAGGTTTTGCAACGGGGGATTTCTGGGTAGTGCAGGGATATCCCGAAGTAGTCTTCGAGGAAATTGTCGAAGATCCAAGGATGATGGCGAACACTGTTTTCTTTATTCCCGAAGAAGGCGGACCCGCTTACATCGACAGCATGGTGATTTTAAAGGACGCAAGAAATATAGAACTTGCGCATAAGTTTATTAACTTTATTCACGATCCAAAAATTTACGCGGAGTTTGCCGACGCGTTCGGTTTTCCCGCTACAGCTAACGTACCGGCGCGCCAGTACACGCAGGGATATAACGGCACAGGGCGTTCATGGTATACTTCCGAGGATTTGGAAAAAGTTGAATTAAAAAGAGACATAGGTCAGGCTTTGGACCTTTATAACGATGTATGGTTTAACTCCATCAGAGTCGGCGGCGATTGATCGCGGAGTTGATCTTATAAAATTTTTTGGCAGCTTCTTTTTAAACAAAGGAAGCTGTCAGCAGGGGGTTTATGATGAAAAAAAGAAACATCATCTATCTTGTCGTTTTGGCGGCATTTTTAATGTCCGCCATTTCCTGTGATTCCAGAGAACGATTGTATATTTACAACTGGACATATTATATTCCGGATTCGATAATCGAAAAGTTCGAAGATGAATTTAATGTCAGAATAGTTTATGACGAATTTGCGTCTAACGAAGAAATGTTCGCCAAGCTTAGATCGACGCGGAGCAGCCGCGGAAGCTATGACATAGTGTTTCCTTCTAATTATTATGTTCCCATCATGATCCGCGAGGGAATGCTCGAAAAAATCGACAAATCTAAAATCGAAAATTTAAAAAATATCGATCCTTATGTTCTTGCAAAAGCCGAGTATGATCCGACCATGGAATATTCAGTTCCTTATTTTTACGGAGCCGCGGCAATTATAGTTAATACGGCAAGAGTTCCCCACTACGAAGAAAGCTGGTCAATTTTCGCGCGCGAAGACCTTCGCGGCCGCATGACAATGCTTGACGATCTTCGCGAGGTATTAGGAGACGCGCTTGTTTATCTTGGTTATTCGGTAAATACAATTAATCCGTCGCAGATCGCGCAGGCAAGAGATTTAGTAAATAATGTTTGGAAACCCAATCTGGTAAAGTTTGACGCTGAAACATTTGGTAAGGGATACGCAAACGAGGATTTTTGGGTAGTTCACGGTTATCCCGAAGTAGTATACGAAGAAATTTTTGATAATGAGCAATTATTGGCAAATACCGCAATCTTTATTCCAAAGGAAGGCGGCCCATCATATATTGATAACATGGTCATTTTAAAAAACGCAAGGAACATCGATCTGGCTCACGAATTTATAAACTTTATCCACAGACCCGAAATTTTCGCCGAATTTGCCGACGAATTCGGCCTTCCGGCGACTGTAAACATCCCCGCGCGCTTGTTAAAAAAGGGAATTTCCCTCTATTCCGAGGAAGAACTTAAAAAAACGGAACTCAACATGGATATAGGAGACCACCTGGAACTTTACAACGACGCTTGGTTCAATGTAATAAGAGCAGGACACTAGGGGCTTTACATTATTCAATTTTTTTGATATAACTGACAAAAGAAAGTAACCTTTAATCAAGGATGGATAAAATCATGTCACGAAGTTGTGATATTTGCGGAAAACATACAATCACCGGCAATAAAGTCAGCCACGCCAAAAACCGTACCCGAAGAACATGGAAACCGAATCTTGTCAATGTAAAAACCGAAGTTAAAGGCACCACCATGAAGCTTAAAATTTGCGCACGGTGCCTTAAAAGCGACTACGTAACCAAAAAAGTCTGACGCTGTCCGCCGATGACAGACTCAGGTCTTTATCAAGCGCTGGATTATATTCTCAATCAAAGCAACGAAGCGACAATCGAAGCGTTAGCTGAAGCTGTCGTAAAGCGCCGCCGCGATCTTTCCGTGTTTAACGCGTTCGGCAATATGCCCGACCCTCAGAAGATGGCAAAAGAAATTACAGGAAAAATTAACACCGGAATTTCAAGCAGCATCGACGCTATGAGAGAGTCGGTACAGACAATGATAATAAAACTTTTAAAAGAACACGC
>JGI24695J34938_10000429_pt1 | contig 40528 bp, 41 predicted proteins | sample TergutCo191P3_FD_34938 | JGI IMG/M metagenome (IMG submission 34938)
AACACGTATACAAAAAAGCAAAAGAATACGGTCTGGTTCCCGTATACTGGGATAACGGCGCAGCCGAAACAAGCGAAGACGGCGAGAAATTCGGTTTAATAAACAGAAAAACCGGCAAACCCAATTCACCCGAAAGCGAAGAAGTTTTAAAAGCGATGATACCTAATGTGTGACGAACGGCGTAATTATTTATCTATATAATTACTGCACATTAATATTAATACTGTTTGGAATGTCGTCACCAACCGCGGATTTGGTAATAACTCTCCATTCTTCGCCGGTTTCTCTGACAACAGCCATTAACTTGTATTGTCCCGAAGTTACGGATTCGGGAATAGAACAATTTATTGTCGCGGCGCCGGCTATTGATTGCTGATTTAACGCCGCACGGTTATTATTTCCAATAACTGTGATGATTTCGCCGTTATTATTTACTAACGCAGCTCCTATTTGACCGCCGGAAAACGCGCCAAAGGTGCTTATGTTCCGTATTTGCATGGTAACTGCAAACTGTTCATTTTTATTAACAGAAGTTTTATTTGAAGAAAAATTATTTAACGCCATTTCATAACCGGCGGGTACTCCTCCTGCATCCGGTTATATATTGGTAATAATTAAATGCCCGAAATAATAATGACCTGTAGACGGAGGATTCAAATTATTGAGAGTAAACCATCCGTTATCTCTTCCGCTCCATCCCCAGTTGATATGAAACTTGCCGGTATTATCATACCCTTCTACAACAAAAGCATGAGTGCCGTTATCTCTTCTTCCCCAATAATAAACAGGAAGTCCTAAATCCAATTGCTGCCGTATCATTGCCTCCCAATCGTTATCGTTATAATACATACGGTAATGAATTTGAATGCTTTTATCGTATCCGAAGATGCCGGTTAACGCTGCTGCATAATTTCTAGGGTGAGTATGACCTGTAGCGGTATTATCTCCGACTGCCGCTGAAACATGATACACCAGTGTGGCTGCGGCGTTTCTTTGCTGTGCGCTGCCGGGATTAGCGGTAGTATAGCTGTCAAGCATATTATTCCAATCATACTTAACATTAAAATTTACCGTAGGTACGGTGAGGGTGTCTGAGTTAATTCTGACACTTGTGCTTTGACCTGTTCCGCTTACCGGATATTGATGAAACCGTATTATTTGCGCTAAAGCCAAATTCCCGCAATCGGTAACTGAACGGCTGCCATTAACCATAGGAAACAAATCATTATACGGCGAGCCTTGACTCCATTTTGATGTTGTCAGCGGTTCAACGCTGCCTGCGGGATTATTGCTGCCGTTATTGTTGTTTCCGCTGTTATTATTTCCATTGTTGTTATTGTTTCCTTCGGTTTCGTTAGTATCTTCAAACAGCCAACCGAAAAAAGAATCGCAGCCGGAAAATAATAAAACGCTGAATGCAAGCAATAAAAAAATCGTAATAAAATTAAAATTCTTTTTCATACACTATCCTTTTGTATTTTTCATTCGCTGTTAAAATTGGGACAAATCGGTACCTTCAGGCCATTCTTTGATCGTCTCTCTAATTTTGTTGAATACCGAAATATGAGGAATTTCCTGCCAATCTACAAATGATCCCTGATCCTCCTTAGACGGTCTATAATTCATTAGTAAAGTCCATGTAAAACCGTCTGCTCTTCTATGCAATGCTGTCCATGTGCCGAAATTCAACGCACCTCCATGAGAATGAACATTTATCCGCGGTGTGTCACTTTTCAAAATATCAGGAACATTTGAAAAACCGTCAACATGAGCCATAAGTTTCATAAGGTCAATGGGACTTGCAATCCATCCGCCTGAAGGACCCGGAGCATTATTTTCATTATAATTAAAATTTCTGTTAATATATTCAACTTCGCCGGTACCTGACGTGTTCGCGCCTACTCTCATTTCGGTTATTCCGCAAAGTTTTAATACATATTCCCGGACATATTCTTCATAAGGCATTTCGGTTACAGCTTCAATTACTTTGCCAAGAATATTATAAGCAAAATTAGAATATTGAGTTATTGTCCCGGGTGCAAACTCCAGCGGCTCTGCTATGGTACTTGCATCTACTACAAAATTCCATCCGGGGCTTCTCCAGATGTCCCTTTTAAAACCAGCTTTGTGCTCTAAAATCTGTCTTACAGTTACATCAACAGGAGTCCCGTTAAAGGTTGGCATACCTAATCCGTTTTTTAAAATGCCGTTTGTTCCAAAAACATTATCGTCAAGAGACAATTTTCCGTCATCAGATAATTTCGCTATTGCAATGGATGTTATCGGTTTTGACACGGAAGCCAGCCTCATTGTATGCTGCGGCGTTAACTTTACAGTATTGCTGCGGTCTGCATAACCGACAGCTCCCGCGTAAACAAGTTTTTCATTACGGGTAATGGCGAGAGAAACCCCTCCGCGCAATTGATTATTTTCATAATAATCTGACAGGATTTTATCGATTGTTTTTTGAAAATCGGGATTTTCGTTATTTATTTCGTTGCCGGGCTGATTATTATTACTATTATTGTTATTATTATTATCTTCTTCTTCTTCAAACAGCCATCCCAAAAACGCATCGCATGATAAAAATAAAAACATGCTCATTAAAAGCGCAGCTAATCCCAGTCTTAATTTAAATTTCATAAAATAACCTCCAATATTTTGCTATTTTGTATTAAATTATCATTTCATTTTCAATATATCACAAATCAATTCAAAAAACCTTCTTTTTAACTGCAATTTTTCAATTATTTTTATAAGAATGTGGAGGTTTTTCCGAAACTACTCGAGTTTTGGAAAAGCCTCTGTGTTATAATGATAATATGAACGAACTCCAGCTTATAAAAATGATAGTCCCTCGTTTCATGAATTATGTTTGTTTTAACACGGAAAGCAGCCGCGGCAGCAGCGAAACTCCGTCGACGCCGGGGCAATGGGAACTTGCGAAAATTTTACAAGACGAACTTTTATCGTTTGGTTTGACTGATGTTAAAATTACCGACCATTGTTATGTAATCGCCCGCATTCCTCCAAGCTCCGGAAAAGATGATAAGCCGTGCATCGGATTTCTCGCTCATCTTGATACGGCATGCGATGTTCCCGGCAATAATGTTAAACCGCAGCTTGTAAATAATTATGACGGCAAAAAAATTAAACTGGAAAATGAATTATATCTTGATCCCGGGAAGGAACATGATCTGGCGCTGCAAACAGGTATGCCGATTATTCACAGCGACGGAACCACGCTGCTTGGCGCCGATAATAAAGCAGGCATCGCCGAAATCATGGCGGCGGCGGAATACCTTATCAGTAATCCGCAGATCGAACACGGACTTGTCGAGATCATTTTTACTCCCGATGAAGAAACGGGCAAGGGACTGCCGGAGTTTCCGTTAGACGAAATTAAATCCGTTTATTGTTACACTGTAGACGGAGGACCGGCGGGCGAAATTGAAGGCGAATGTTTTAACGCGTATAAAGCAGATATCGAATTTTTGGGAAAGGTGATTCATGTCGGACACGCAAGGGGCATTCTTGCGAACGCGGCGCTTATGGCGTCAGCCTACGCGTCGCTTCTTCCGCGCAGCGAAAGCCCGGAAGCCACTGACGGTTATTTCGGCTATTTTTGTCCTATGCAAATTCAAGGCGATTTGGAAAAAGCCGAATTGGAAATTTTTATCCGCGATTTTGAACAAGCCGGTATAGAACGCCGCATCGCCGCGTTAAATGCTTTTGCCAAAACTATCGAAGCGCAGTTTCCCGGCGGGAAGGTGATTGTTAAAACACAGCCTCAATATTATAATATGAAATTAAAGTTAGACGAAAACCCCGAAGCTCTTGATCTTCTTAAAAAGGCGGTACAGAATACGGGGATTGAATGGTATTTAAAACCGATACGCGGCGGAACAGACGGATCGCGGCTTACGGAGCTTGGTATTCCGACTCCGAATATTTTTACGGGCGGCAGAAATTTTCACAGCCGCCTTGAGTGGGTCAGCGTGAACGATATGTGCGCGGCATGCAAAGTGATAATAGAATTAATCAGATTAAGGGGAGAATGAAATGCTTGGAACGTTAACGGAAGTTTTCAGCGAACAGATAAAAAAAGTTATAAAAATTTCTAAAGCGCCGACTGTCATTAACGAAGATAACGTTTATCAGGAAGGTGATTCGAATGTTCTTGATGTGCTTGACGGAATGGTAAATTCTTTGCTTCTTCCGGGAAGCAGTCTTGACGGACTTAAAAACCTGGAAGAACTTTTGGAAAAAGCCGAATCGGGAAAAGCGTGTCTGCTTCTTGTTGAACATTACAGCAATTTGGATCTTTCGATTTTATCTTTGCTTGCAAGGCTTGCGGGAGGCAGAGGAAAAGCAATCAGCGATTCGCTTATGGCAATAGCGGGCATGAAGTTAAACGAACATAATCATGTTGTTGCGGCTTTTACCGGAGCTTACACAAAAATTATAATTTATCCGAGCCGCTCGATTCAGGAGCTGGATCCGGAAAAAGAAAAAGACGAAATATTGCGCGCAAACGCCATTAACCGCGCTGCGATGAAATCACTTATCAGGCATAAATACAAAGGAAAGCTTGTTCTAATTTTTCCGTCAGGGACCCGTTACCGTCCGTGGGATCCAGATTCCAAAAAAGGAGTGCGCGAGATCGATTCTTATATTCGTTCTTTTGATTATATGTGTTTTGTCACCATCAACGGCGAAATTCTGCATGTGCAAAAAACCGATATGATGAATGATGTTGTAAGCAAAGATGTTATCCGCGTTACCGCAGGTCCTGTTACGGATTGTAACGCTTTCCGCGATAAAATCCACGCGTCAGCCGCCGACGGCGCGGACAAAAAACAAGCTGTCGCCGACGCGATAATGAACGAACTTGAAAAAATGCACACCGCCGCGGAAGAAGAAAGAAAAAAATTGTTAAAATAATTTTACCGGCTTTTACCGGGGATTAAGTGACAACCGAAAATGTTTTGCTTTGAAATTTCGTATAACGAAATTTCAAAGCAATTTTTTTGCGCGATTACCAGTTGCCGCCGCCGCCTGAACGTTCACGGCGGGGTTTATCCATCGCTTCGTTAACGCGCAGCTGGCGTCCGTCAAATTCGCGGCCGTTTGTTCCTGCGATTGCCGCTGTTGCTTCTTCATCGCTGCTCATTTCGATAAATCCGAACCCTTTTGAGTTGCCGGTTTCACGATCGAAAATGATCTTTGCGGATGCGACGGTGCCAAAGCCTGAGAACAGGGTTTTAAGACCATCTTCGTTGGTGCTGTAGGAAAGGTTACCGACATACAATTTCTTGGCCATTGAGAAAATTCCTTTGTACCATAAAGATACACTTGTGGACTTACGCTTAAAACGTAAATCCTAGTATTCACGCCCGCGAAAGCGAGCGACTCTTACTTACCGTACGCCATACTTCAGCGTGGTTTCCGGCAAAGACAGATGCTTTGTTATAAGGTAACGAATTGAGGAGAAAATGAAATTGTCAAGGGAGAAAATTGAAAAGCAGCTCGGCATAGCCAAACTCGATTTCGACATGCAGCAGAATTGTTGGAAGCGAACGACATTAACAGAACCAATCCCTAAACCCTGCGGATTTTCCAAAACCCGCTAAAATCATCTCTAGTCAAACTAAAAATTACCCAATTAAAAATAATATAAACTTATTTATTTTTATTGTCAATACATTAATTATTAAAAAACAAGTTAATTGCGAAATTTATATCTTTTGCCGATCTAAGACCCGGCTGAGATTGATCCGAAGCAGGACCCAAAAATGAAGCAAAGCCTAAATTTGCGGCGGTTTTTACGCGCCCGGAAAGACGATGTACCGGCCGAATTTCTCCCGTAAGGGAAAGCTCTCCCGCAATTGCCAAATCGGCAGGCAGTGAAAGCCCCGTACGCGCCGAATAAAGCGCGCAGGCAAGCGCCAATTCCACTCCGACTTCCGTAATGCGAATGCCTCCGGCTACATTCACATATAAATCTTGATCGGAAAATCTGACGCCCTGCCCTGCGCCCGAAGGATTGGAGTGTTTGCTTAAATGTTTTTCCAAAGCCGCCGAAATCCGCGATACTCTGCCTGAATCGATCTTGTCGGAAAAAACACGGCTTATACTGCCCTTTGCCGGAATTGTAAGCGCTTGTATTTCCACCAAAATTGTTCTTGAACCTTCCAAAACCGCGGCTATTGCCACCCCGGGCGGCAGTAAATTATTTTTCTCCGTTCGTTTTACAAGAAACATGCGGCCTGTGTCTTCGACAGGAGAAAGACCTTTTTCGCCCATTGTGAAGATTCCGATTTCGTCGACCGAACCGAATCTGTTTTTCGCGGCGCGAAGAAAGCGGCAGTCAACGGCGCCGTTTAAACCTGAAGTTCTGTCGTTTTGTTCAAAGTATAAAACCGTGTCTACCATGTGTTCCAATGTTTTTGGACCGGAGATTATTCCTTCTTTTGTTACATGCGCCGTTAAAAATAAAGCGGCATCGTGTTCTTTAACCCAAGAAATTAATTCGAATGAGCAAAACTTCATTTGATTTACGGTGCCGCTTACCGCGCCCGCGTCTTCGGAAAAAAGCGTTTGAGCGGAATCAATTAATACCAAAACAGGATTTACATTGTTTAAAACAATTTCGATTTCGTCTAAATTTCCTGTGCAGAGAATTTCGATGCGCTCCATTACATTTTTATTTAAATTAAGTTCGAGCCTGTCCGCTCTCAGCCTTAATTGCCCTGCGGATTCTTCGCCGGAAACGTAGAGGATCCGCCCCTTAGTCAGCGCGGCAGCCGCGATTTGTAAAAGTAAAGTTGATTTACCTATACCCGGCTCTCCCCCGATAAGGATCGATGATCGTTTCATTATGCCGCCGCCAAGAACGCGGTCAAGTTCGCCGATGCCGCTTCCGATTCGGCTTCCTTCCATCGGGTCTACGGCGGCAAGCGGAAGCGTTTTTGGATTTTCTTTTTTGCCGCTGTTTTTTTCGCCGCCTTTTTTTAATGAAGTTTCTGTCAGTGTGTTCCATTCGCCGCATTCGGGGCAGCGGCCGAGCCACTTGGGTTCTTCGTGAGCGCAGGAAGAACATTTATAGATAAAAGCTTTTTGTTTTTTCATGATTACCGGGGTGTTATGCGAAAACCGGCTCCGAAACGCCAGCCGTCAATAAACGATGTTTTATCATTTGTCCATAATTTGTATACAGGAAACCATGCTCTAAGATCGAAGCCGATTTTTAACGCTTCGCTTATCGGGAAATCCATTCCAAGCCCGGCAACCGGCATCAGCCATCGGCCTTCGCTCCAGAAATAATCTTTAATCGCGTTTGTCTGCAGAGTCGCATCCGATTCGATATTTCCCGTATGATCCGCGGGATGATTCAAACCTATCGCGGGAACAACAACGCGGAAGTCGGCGGCAGGACCCGCGAAAAAGCGGATAAATGTTCCGCCGCCGCCGAGCGGAAGAGCAGCCGTTAGCTGAATAGCGGTAAAAAAACCAAGCACAAACGAAAAACGGTTTTCTATACTGCACGCCATGGGATATCCGAGTTTTACGTTATATTCATAATTCGTAAAATAAATATCTTCGGTTAATTCTATTCTTAAAATTTTATGCACTTGAAACGCAAGAGAAAAACCAAGCGCAGGAATTATCGGAGCGGGATCCGAATCGACTCCGTTATCTGCCGGAAAATATAAAAGCCCGCCAGTAACCGCCCAATGAAAAATGCCGTTGTCCGAATCGGCGTTTAACGGAATTATCGAGATAAAAAAAATTATTAATACCGCAGCCGCTTTTAATAACATATATATATTATACCGCAATTAAGATACGGAGGCAATTATTCCCTTATATAACTGCTATTCTTGAATTCTTTCTTTTAAAAATGTATCAACTGTCATTCGGTGAACTCCGAAAATTCTTCCGATTGCCGATTTTGTAAATTGTTTTTCGAGGAGCGTTTTTATTTCTTGTTCGCATCCCGATAATTTTACGCGTGACGCTTTTTTTCCGCTGGGTCTTCCCAATACCATGCCTTCCGATCTTTTTCTTGCAAGGGCTTCTTTTGTTCTGCGCGAAATTAAATCTCTTTCTATTTCCGCGGACAAGCCAAACGCGAAAGCCAGCACTTTCGATTGAATATTGTCACCTAACCTGTAATTATCTTTTATTGTCCAGATTCTCACATCCCTCAGCATTAAATGATTCAGTATCGACATAATCATAAAAAGGCTGCGTCCAAGCCTTGATAATTCCGAACAAATAATCAAATCGCCGGATTTAACTTCGGCAAGAAGCGAACCCAGCAGTCTTTTTTCCGGTGATTTTGTTCCGCTGATTGTTTCTTCGATCCATTGATGAATTTCAATATTATTCTTTGAACAATATTTTTCAATTTCGAAACGCTGATTGTCGACAGTCTGTCTGTCTGTGCTGACTCTGATATAACCGTATGTCATCATTCCCCCAAAAAATTACGTGTAATTATTTATCGTCTTTTTAATGAGCGCATAACAGAGAATTCAATATCGATTTGGTTAACCTGTTTAACTTTTTTTATCTGTATATTATTTTAATAATAATATATAATGCGTTATGAACGGGATTGAATCAGCCGTAGCATTATGCGCAGTCGGCGCGGAGAAAGCGGTATCGAACGAATTAAAAAAACTTAATATTAAAGTTGATGATTCGTTATACGGCAAGGTATGTTTCAAAGCTGACATAAAAGGTTTGTATCAGGCGCTGATTGGACTTCGCGCCGCCGACAGAGTGCTGCTGGAAACTGCGCGTTTTAAAGCCGCCGATTTTGACGAACTTTTTGAAGGAACCGCAAATGCCGAATGGGAACGGATTATTCCCAAAGGCATGGGATTAAAAGTTGCAAAGGTGCGCACTAATCGTTCGCAGTTAAAAGCCGAAACAAGCATTCAGGCGGTTGTTCATAAAGCGGCGGCGCAGCGTCTTTGCGGTAAATATAAAATGAACCGGCTTCCCGAATCTGTTATTATGCGCAAGGGAGAAGGTTCGCCCGTAAAAACTGCGGAAGTCCGCGTATATATCGAAAAAGACGTTGTGTCTTTGTTAGTTGATTTAAGCGGCGATCCTCTTTTTAAACGCGGTTACAGAAGCGAAGGCGGAGCCGCGCCGCTTCGCGAAACTACCGCAGCTTCGATTCTTTTGCTGTCGGGATGGAAAAGAAAATTTCCGCTTTACGATCCGTTCTGCGGCTCGGGAACAATTTTGATCGAAGCGGCAATGTATGCGTGGGACATGGCTCCGGGGCTTGGAAGATATTTTGCGTTTGACGATTTTCTTATTGCCGATCGAAAAGCCGAACAGACAGTGCGCGAAGAGTTACGTGCAAAGATCGATTTTTCTAGGCTTGTCAGAATTTCCGGCAGTGACGAAGACCTTCGCTCGGTATCTATCGCAAAATCAAACATCGCCCGCCTCCGCGACATCGCCGAAGGCAAAGACCCGCAGCGCGGAATTCGCGCGGCAGATGAAAAAAGCTTAGGCATCGAAGTAAAAGTTTTGCCAATGACAAAGGCTTTCGATCCTTTCGCAGCATCGCTTCCCGCTTCAGACTCCCCGCTGCCAACTCCTCACGGTTTTCTTGTAACTAATCCCCCATACGGCAAACGATTAGGCGATCCGCAAATGGCGGAGCAGATATACAAAGAAATGAACGGTTTGGAACAGCGTTTTCCCGGCTGGAAACTCGCAATTATTACCGATCACAGCGGATTTGAAAGCTTTTTCGGGAAAAAAGCGGAATCATGCCGTGAAATAAGTAACGGCGCAATTCCTTCCTATTTTTTTCAATATGATGTACTATAATAAGAAAAAGAGGAGTTAAAATGGCTGTTGCGGTTGAGCACGACAAAAGACGTCAAAAAATACTTGAGAAAGCTCTTGCTGTTTTTATGGATGACGGTTTTGAAGACGCTACTTTTCAAAAAATTGCCGATAAATGCGGAATTACAAGAACAATATTGTATCTCTATTTTAAAAATAAAAGAGAAATTTTTGTTTACAGCATTAAACAACTTTTATTAAGCGTAGAAGAAAAAATTAAAATAATCTGCGCGGATGAATCTTTAAACAGCGCGGAAAAACTTACCAATATTCTTTTGGATATTTTTAAATTGCTCGAACAAAACAGGCAGCTTCTTTCTGTCGTGCTTGATTATCTTTTGCATCTTTCAAAAGGCGATATTAATCCCGAAGAACGCGTGCGCCGAAGAACCGTAAAGCTGCGGCATATCTTATCAACGATAGTTATAAGCGGAATTAAAAAAGGCGAATTTAAAAAAGCGAATATTAAACAGGTAAACAATTATATATATAGTTTTGTCGAGTCCGCCATTTTCCAGCTGGTTGTTTTAAAGCGCGATAATCTTGATGAACTAAAAGAAACAATTACTTTTGCCGTAAAACAATTTCAAGTTTAAATTTTTATATATTGATGAAGTTTTTCCAGAACGATTTCGAAATCCAGCGGTTTTCCTAAATGATCATCCATGCCGGCTTCTATGCAGTTATCGATATCTTCTTTAAAAACATTCGCAGTCATAGCTATAATCGGAATTTGGCTGTATTTCTGCGACGGATTTTTTTCTGCTAAATTCTTTTCGTATTCGCGGATTTTTCGGGTCGCTTCATAGCCGTCCATTCCCGGCATATGAACATCCATCAAAATTAAATCATAATTTTTAGGTTCATCGATAAACATATCAACAGCCTGTATTCCGTTAACGGCGCAGTCGATTTCCAATTGCGTTGATTCAAGCAGCATTAAAACAATTTCGCGGTTTATCTCCATATCTTCCACGAGTAAAACTTTTTTGCCTTTAAAATTATTTTCTTTTTCTGCATTTTTTATTTTTTCCTGTTCTTTTATTTCGCCGCTGTCCGGGCATTTAACCTGCATTGTAAAAGAAAAATCGGAACCTTTGCCGGCTTCCGATTCCAGCCAGATAGTTCCGCCCATCATCTCTACAAAACTTTTCGAGATTGAAAGCCCAAGACCTGTGCCGCCGTAATTCCGCGCAGTGCTTGTTTCCGCCTGCTGGAAAGATTGAAAAAGATTTTTTTGTTTTTCTTTAGCGATTCCTATGCCTGTGTCTTTTACGCTGATTTGTATTGTGCAAATTTTATTTTTTTCTCCCAGAAAATTCGCGTCAAGATTTATAAATCCGTTCTCCGGCGTAAATTTTACGGCATTGCTTAAAAGATTTGTTATAATCTGCGATATCCTCTGATCATCGCCAATCAGAATTTTCGGAATTTTTTTATCGATATTAACTATAAAATTCTGGCGTTTTTCTTCTACGCGGAAATTTATTACATTTACAACCCTGCCAAGCATTTTTTCAAAATTAAATTCTACGGGAACAAGTTCGAATTTATTCGCTTCTATTTTTGACATGTCAAGAATATCGTTTATTACGCCGAGAAGATGACTTGACGCGTCTCCGATTTTATCCAGCGCGTAATTTTTTCTGTCCATGTCCGTTGAATTTTTCGCGATGACTGTCATGTTAATAATCGCATTCATCGGAGTGCGCATTTCATGGCTCATGTTGGAAAGAAATTCGCTCTTTGCCTTGCTTGCGGCTGTTATTTTTGTGACAGCGTCTTTTAATTTTGTGTTGTAAATATCGAGCATGACGGCGCTTGCGATTGTGCTAGCTGTCATTCCGGCAAAACTTTTTTCGTTTTCTGTCCACTCGCGTGATTTTCGGCATTGTTCTACGGCAAGCAACCCCCACACATTACCTTCGACATAAAGCGGCGCGCAGATAAAAGCGTTTACATTGTCTACTATTAATTTGCGGTAATCTTTATCATCGCTTAACGATACGTCAGAACACGAAATTACGGGAACAGTGGTGTTATCGAAAATTTTTTCAGGGAAAGTATTTTTAATAAAATCATGTATGTTAAAATTTGTTCTGCGTTCCGTGTTGTTGTCGGTTGCCCATTGATAAGACATATCGATATTGCCGCTTTGATAATCAAGTTTAAAAACGGCGACTCTTGATACCTTGTAATAAAGCCCCAGCTTTGTAATCGCTTCGTTAATCAGCGTATGCGTTTCTCCCGAAGACATAAAAATGCGCGAAATTTCGAATAACAATTCCTGCTGCTCAAGGCGTTCTTTTAAAAGCCGGCTTTGCTGTCTTAATTCTTTTTCCATATCGGCGCGGATGACGGTATTAGCGCACAAGAAAGCAGCCGAACGCATTATCTCTGTCAGATCATCTTCAAAATAACGCTCTTTTTTCCGGTCTTCAAAAAGAACAAACCCCCAAAAAATTTCGTTTATAAAAATCGGCGCAGCGAAAAATGAAATTACTCCGAAGCTTTTTAACATGCTTGCGGTTGGCTCCGGCTGCAGACGCGCCGGACCGTTAATTGTATTTCTGCCCGATAAAATATTTTCCCAGTTCGGCGCAAGCTGTTTATAAGTTACGTCTTCCAGAGCGGCATTCGTAGTTGTTGTTCCGCCTGCGTCTCTGTCCCATCGGTAAATTTGCGACGTATGCAAATTGTCAGGTTTAACTATATTCCGCCAGATTGATACTCTGTCTAAATTCAGCATATCGGCAATAAGCCTGACGCCTTCTGTCATCATGGCTTCGAATGATTCACGGCTCTGCGAAAGAAACGTAACTGCCATTTTATTCAGCATATCCGCCATTTTCTCATCGCGTTTTTCCGGTGAGTCTGAAATGTTCGTTTCGTCTTCTTTCATTATTTCTTCCGCTTATTACTAATATAATAATTTTTATGCAGCAGTTTCAAATGAAAAATTTCAATTTCAAATTATAAACGATGTTTTTGATATAAACAAAAACAGCTTGAAATTTTCCTTGATTTTCCGAATACTGTGGGTATGGATGCAGGGCAGATGATTTTTATTTCCAGCCAGCTTGTTATCGGAGCTGTCGCCGCGTTTTTGGCAATTTTGTTATGGCCGAAAATCAGGGAATCCGCATGGATGTTGATTATCTTCGGAACAATTGTAGCCTACATAGAAACTGTTTATTCAATATTAAGAGATTTTGGAATTGTCGGCGATGAATTTATTGTATTAGGCTCTTTTCCATTAATATCGTTCGTTTTACCTACTATACGAATGCTCTTTTTTATCGTAGCATTTGCAATTATGATTTATAAACAATCCCGTCATAATTAATTTGGCGGCTGAGCTAGTTCCAATTTATTTATTTTAGGAGATGAAAAATGAAAGCATTAATTGTCGGATTAATTATTCTTATCGCCGCGGTTTACGCAATTCTGCCGAAAGGTATTGCCGGCATTGAACACTCCGGTCTTGAATGGGGAACTCATGTTATAAATTTTCTTAAAGGCGGAGTTCCCGTTATCGCGATCCTTGTAGGAATTGTCGCGGTCTTCATCGGCATCGCCGACATGAAAGACCGCGCCGAAGCCAAAAAAGAAGAGTCTCAGTAATTATCGCGTTACTTGAATACTGTTCCTTTTTGTAAGCCTGCGGCGAGAGATTCGATGCAGCGCGGTTTGCTGCCGTCTGTCAGAATTGTAGGAATGCCGTAAGATAAAGCCAGTTCTGCCGCGTCGAGTTTTGTCGCGATGCCGCCTGTTCCAAAACTGTTCGCTTCGCCTATAGTGATATTTTTCCGCGCCGCTTCAACATCTCGAACTTCTTCGACAAGTTTGGCGTCGGAAAATTCTTTCGGATTTTTATCGTACAGCCCGTCAATGTCACTTAATAAAATTAAGAGGTCCGCGCTCCAAAGAATCGCCGAGCGCGCGGCTAATGTGTCATTGTCGCCGATTTTTATTTCTTCGACAGAAACTGTATCGTTCTCGTTTATGATAGGAATTATGCCTTCGTCAACAAGAGTAAAGAGCGTATTGCGCATATTTAATGTTCTGTTTTTATCGTTAAAATCTTCGCGTGTCAGAAGAATCTGCGCGATGAAGAATCCGTCTTTTTCAAAAGCGCGCCGCCATGCTTTCATTAACTGCACTTGTCCGACAGCGCATAAAGCCTGCCTGTAATGAATGTCCTTTTTCCGCGCCCACTTGTCTAAAGTTGATAATCCTGCCACCTGCGCGCCGGAAGAAACAACAACAATCTGTTTGCCGTTTTTCATAAGAGAAGCTACCTGCAGGGCGAATTCATCCAAAAAAGCGAAATTGATTTTTCCGTCGCTGCCCGCGAGAGTATTGGATCCAATCTTTATAATTATTTTTCTCGCTTTTGCTATAAGTTGATCTATCATGTTCTTATTTGACCGCTGCCTGTAATCAGATATTTAATTGTCGTAAGCGCTTCAAGACCCATTGGACCTCTTGCGTGGAATTTCTGCGTGCTTATTCCTAGCTCCGCGCCGAAGCCGAATTGTCCGCCGTCTGTAAATCGTGTCGAAGCGTTTACATAAACGCAGGCGGCGTCTACCTGCGCGCGGAATTTTTCCGCCGAATTTAAATCGTTTGTCAGGATTGCTTCGGAGTGGTTTGTTCCGTACTTGTTGATGTGGGCGATCGCTTCGCCGCAGGAAGAAACTGTTTTTACCGCGAGAATGTAATCGAGAAATTCCGTTTTCCAGTCTTCTTCTTCGGCGTTTTTTAAAATTAAATTTGCAGATAACGCGCCGATCGCGGTTTTTGAAGCCGCATCACAGCGCAGTTCCGCCTTGCCCGCTATTTTTTCGGCAAGCTTTGGCATGAATGTTTCCGCCGCGTCTTTATGAATCAGCAGTGTTTCTACAGCGTTACATACGCCCGGTTTTTGAAGCTTCGCGTTTAAAACTATTTCTACAGCGTTATCAATATTTTCTTCGGTGTTTAAATACGAAGGCTCAATATAAATATGGCAATTGCCTTCGCCTGTTTCGATTACGGGAACTCTGGCGTTTTCGACAACACGGCGGATTAATTCGTGTCCTCCGCGTGGAAGAACCGCGTCAATATAACCGCGGGCTTTGAGGATTTCGTCAATTTCGTCTCTGCTGCCGGATTCGGCAAGAGCGACAGCATCCGCTATTCCGCCGCCGCTTTCGAGTCCTGCCTTGATCGCTTTTACAATTACTTTATTTGATTCAAGCGCGGATGAAGAACCGCGTAAAAGTATCGAGCATCCGGCTTTGTAAGCAAGAGCGGCGCAGTCAGCGGTAACATTAGGGCGTGATTCATAAATTATCGCGGCGACGCCGAGCGGGACTGTAACTTTTTCTATTTGTAAACCATTGGCAATTGTCCAGCCTGTTTGGATTTTTCCGATCGGGTCTTCCTGTCTGATAATAATTTCGATTCCTTCTATAATATCGCTGATTCTTTTATCGTTAAGCAGCAGGCGATCGACAAGGCTCTCTTTCATTCCGCTCTTACGCGCGTTTTCCACATCGCGTGAATTTGCTTCGAGAATTGCGGCGCGGGCGTTATCAACCGCGGCGGCTGCGGAAGCAAGCGCTCTGTCTTTCTCTGCGCGGTTTTTCAGCGCGAGTATTGACTGCGCTTGTTTTAAAGAAATAAAAATTGAATCGAGAGAGTTTGACATGAGGTTAATATAACTGATTATCGCGTGTTGAACAAGGTGAATCTTTTAACATTTATTTTGATAATTATAATTTTTTGTTTATAATAAAAAAAATGATTAATAAAACTTATGCAGAAAAGGGAGGAGCCTCTTTCGATCTTGGCGATGAAGAAATTGATGAACTTTTTTCCGGGGCTCTTTCCAATGCGCTTGCCGATTTAAATAACGCGGGGTCTGTAATCGCTCTTCCTCCCGATATTACTCGTTATCATTCAAGAGCCGGTTTTCTTACAAGCATCGCAAGCCGCGAACTCGGAAATAAATTAGGCGCCGTGCTTCCCGCGCTCGGCACTCACACGCAGATGACTCTGGCGGAAATAAAAAAAATGTTTCCCGGTGTTCCTCAAAATAAATTTATTATTCACAACTGGCGAAACGATGTTACAGAGTTAGGTCGTCTTGAAGCCGACTGGGTCGGGAGAATTTGCGAAGGAGCGGTACGATACGACTGGCCTGTGCAGGTAAATAAAATTCTGTGTAAGAACGGCAATGACAGCGGAAATCTTTCGATGATACTTTCGCTCGGACAAGTTGTGCCTCACGAAGTCGCAGGCATGGCGAATCATTGTAAAAATATTTTTATCGGAACAGGCGGAAAGGAAGCGATTGATAAAAGCCACTTTGCGGGCGCCGCTTACGGAATGGAAAAAATTATGGGAAGGATCGATACGCCTGTCCGATCATTTTTTGACGAAGGATTCCGCCGTTTTTCGCATAACCTGCCGCCTGTTCTTTGGGCGCTGACTGTTGTAAGCGCAAGGACTGATGCCGAAATTGCAAAAGCTGCATGCGCCTTTCCCGCGGTAAGAGGTCTTTATATCGGCTTCGGGCGCGAATGTTTTGAAAAAGCTGCAAAACTTGCGCAGGAAATAAATATTAATATTATTGATGAGCCGGTTAAAAAAGCGGTCGTATATCTCGCGCCCGATGAATTTCGCACAACGTGGCTCGGCAATAAAGCAATTTACCGCACACGCATGGCAATGGCGGATAACGGCGAACTGCTGATTCTTGCGCCGGGACTTGAACGTTTCGGCGAGGATTTAAGTATTGACGCGCTTATCCGAAAATACGGCTACAGATCAAGCAAAGAAATTTTCGATTTAATTAACGCCGCAAAGCCAGGCAGTAAAGCGGCTCTTAACGAAAATTTAAGCGCCGCCGCGCATCTGATCCATGGATCGAGCGACGGCCGTTTTACAATACGCTACTGCACTGCTTCCGCGCCGGGAAAACTGCGGCTTACACGGCAGGAGATAGAATCCGCCGGTTTTGAATGGGGTGATTTAAACGAAGCGCTGGAACGTTATGATATTAATAAATTAAATTCAGGCTGGAACACGCTTCCCGGCGAAGAGCGGATTTTTTTTGTTTCAAATCCCGCGCTTGGTCTTTGGGCAAAAAAATAAATTATTTAATCACGCCGGGTTTTTCTAATCCTGCGTTTAACGCTCCGCATCGAATGCCCTCGCTGATTGCCGCTTTCAGATTTAATGGCTGCGAAGCAGACATGTTTTCCTCCAGCGCGGAGGCAAGCCCCGCTGTAAACGCGTCTCCGCAGCCGATGGAGTTAACGGTTTTTACGGGTGTAACATCAATTTGATAAAAATCATTTTTGTCCGCGGCAAAAATATTACGGCTGCCGTTTGTTAAAATTACACTACATCTATATTTTTGCGATATATCCATAACCGCTGATTTAATTTTTTCTTTTGTTTTTTCGTCATTAATTAATATGTCATTATCTTTTATTAATTCAGGCGCGAAAGTTGAGGCGAATTCAAAAAGATTCGGCTTTATTATATCCGGCTCATGTTTTAGGCAGTTTAATAAATCATTACCCCTAAAATCCAAGATTATCCGTATGCCTTTTTCTTTCGCCTTTTCCGCCATCATTGGAAACACGTTATCTGAAAATCCTGCCGCTTTAGTCCCCGAAATAATTAAAATTGAAAAACGCTGAGTTTGGAGCAGCGCATTGAATTTTTCCATTAACAATTGTTCTGTTTCATGCGCGACAGAGTCGGATTCTTCGATAAGTTCTGTAACAGCGTTATCATTCGCGGTTAATAGCGTATAACAGAAACGGATTTGGCTGTTGCTTTCAATCCATTCAACACAGAGTTCGTCATTTTCGCATAACGACAAAAAAAGCTGGCGGAAATTTCCGCCAAGCTGCGTCAGGTGAACTGCTTTTTTTCCTAATTGAGTCAAAACACGCGTTACATTAATTCCTTTCCCGCTGACAAAAAGCTTGTGAGAACCTGCGCGGTTAACAGTATCGGGGAATATCGACGAGAAGCGAAGTGTTTTTTGAAGCGTTGGATTAAGACAGACGGTTAAAAACATGAGAAATATGAAAAGTAATTATTGCCAGCCGCCCATTTTTTTAATCTTGTTATTAAGATAAAAAATTGTGCCGCTTGAGATAATACACGCAATTGCTAAAACAAGTATCCAAATACTCTTCCCATCCATAATTATTATCCTCCTATCCATGATCTAATTATATCAATAACCGCAAGAATACTAATGATGCCTACACCTGTTGCTATACCATTTGTAATTCGAACAACTACAGACGGCTCTTTCCCTGCTTTCTCCAAAAGCGCAATATTTTTATCCAGTCTTTCGAAAAGCGCTTTCTCATCCATATTAAATAATATAACAGGAACTTTCGTCTTTCAAGTTTATTTTATTCTCTTGTAAGTTTTAATTTCCTGCCTAAGCCGCGCCGAAAGTTCCGCTCTTGGCAATCTTATCTGTTCCATTGAATCGCGGAAACGAAGCGTTACTGTGTTGTCTTCTTTTGATTGATAATCGACTGTTACGCAAAACGGCGTGCCTGCTTCGTCCTGACGGCGGTAACGTCTTCCAATCGCTCCCGCCTGATCGTAATCGGTTGAGTAATCATCCTGCAGCTCTTTTCGGATGTCCTGCGCCATTTCGGCAAGTCCGTCTTTTTTCATTAACGGGAGAACCGCTGCGGTAACAGGCGCGAGATCGGGATGAAAGCGCAGCACTGTTCTCCAATCATCTGCGGAACCTGCGGTTCCGCTGGCAGTTCCTTGCGGAACCTGCGGTTCCGCAGAACTGCATGAATTTTTTTCAGAAACGACTTGTTCTTCATCATAAGCGTCGCATAAAATCATTAAAAGGTTTCTTGTTAATCCTGCGGATGTTTCGATAATGTAGGGAGTGTAACGTTCGTTGTTGTTGTCCTGATCGATGTATTGCATATCCTTGCCGGAGAATTGCGCATGACGTCCCAGATCGTAATCGGTGCGGTTGTGGACTCCTTCAAGTTCGCGCCAGCCCATCGGGAAAAGGTACTCGATGTCGTAAGCGTCTTTCGCGTAATGCGCAAGTTCGTCTTTTCCGTGCTGATGCCACCTAAGATGATCCATCTTTACGCCGAGTTTTTCGTAGTAAGCCCATCGCTGTCTGCGCCACTCGTTAAACCATTCTTCGTCTGTGCCGGGTTTTACGAAGTACTGCATTTCCATCTGCTCGAATTCGCAGGTGCGGAAAATAAAATTCTTTGTGACAATTTCGTTGCGAAAAGCTTTACCGACCTGCGCTATGCCGAACGGAATTTTCATTCTGTTGGATTGAATTATATTTTTATAATTTACATAAATTCCCTGAGCGGTTTCGGGGCGCAGATAAATAACGCTTGCGGTATCTTCCGCAGGACCGATATGAGACTTAAACATTAAATTGAATTTGCGCGTGTCGGTTAATTCGCCGCCGCAGTCGGGGCACTTTTTTTCCGCGAGTTTTTCTTCGGGGATTTGATCCGCCCGAAAACGGGATTTGCATTTTTTACAATCGACAAGCGGATCGGTAAAATTTTCGACATGCCCCGACGCTTCCCATGTTTTGGGATGCATTAAAATCGCCGCGTCTAATCCTACGATGTTATCATGAAGGCGGGTCATTTCTTTCCACCACATCGCTTGAATTCTGTTTTTTAATTCAATGCCGAGCGGACCGTAATCCCATGCGCCGTTCTGACCGCCGTAAACTTCCGATGATTGAAAGACAAATCCACGTCTTTTTGCCAAAGAGGTGATTTTATCCATTGTTGCTTTACCTTGATAAGACTGTAATTCTGACATACCGGCATTTTACAAAAAAAATTAACTCTATTCAACCTTGTTAATATGTATTGCTTAAACATTGATTTTTTTATAAAATTTACAATAATGTTTCTGTGAAAAAATTTAATGTTTGGAAAAAATAATGGAAAAAATTTCGATTAAAGAAAGAATTAGTTATGGCTTAGGAAGCATGGGATATAATATTGCCAACGCATCTCTTGCGACATTTATTTTAATGTTTTACTCGATAACATACGGCGCGGAAATGTACAGTAAGATTATCATCATTATTACAGTATCAAAAATATTTGACGCTTTTACGGATATACCTGTCGGTTATATAATCGATAAAACCAATTCCAGATGGGGAAAATCAAGACCTTACCTTTTATTTTTGGCAATTCCTTTCGCGATCATTTTATCATCAATATTTTACAAACCGAATTTTGATTCTTCAATTTTAACTTATATTTATATAATCGTTACCTATAACCTGCTTCTTCTTGTTTATACGGGAGTGTTTCTTTCGGATTCTACGCTTAACATGCAGATTACCAATGATAACAAGCAGAGACTTTACTTGAATATTTTCAGGGTAATGGGCGGATTTATTATCACTATTATAATTAATGCCACTACGAATCCGCTTTTAAGAAGCGGTTTTTGGGGAGATATTGCCGAAGGTTCCCGCTGGTGGTTAACATGGACAGGTTACGGTATTTTAGGAGCGATATTTTTTATTCTGTGTTTTGCGGGCACTAAAGAAAGAATAACAGCGCCGAATAATTATAATTTAAAAAATATCGCAAAGGCGGTTTCTAAAAATTATATAATATCGCTTGCAAGTTATATGTTCTGTGTTATGAAAAGATTTTTAATGGTTGTTCCTTCGATATTTTTCTGCAACAGCTGGTTCGGCAACCCTGCGCTTGTAGGAATATTTACCGCGGCGTTTTTAATGCCTATGTCGATGGCTTTAATGTTCTCTCCGTTATTTTTTAAATTCGAAAAAGCGAAGCTGATCGCGTACTCAAATATAATTTATATTTTTACTTTCGGTATCATATTGGTATTGGGGCTTGTAACAGGAAACATTCCGTTCTGGCTGATGATTGTATGTACTGTTATAAACGGAATCGCGATGGCGCCGCATGAAGTGCTTGCTTTTCCTTTATTCATTGATGTCATCGAAGAAAATTTCAATAAGAAAAATGTCAGAATCGAAGGACCGATTTATTCCGGCAGCGCGATCGTAAGAAAAATCGGCGAAGGTCTGGTTTTTTTTATGACAGGAATTTTAACCGCCGCTTATGTCGCGTCTCCCGAGACGAATATGAAGTCAACTTCGATTTTGATTTTATTTATTTTAGTTCCGATCATTATCAGTATTTTAACCATAATCATTCTGCGGTTTTACAAGAATGATTATGAATTAAAAACTCTGAAGAAAATTTAAAGCATCAAACAGGTTACAGGCGGTCTTTAAAAAGGCGGCTGCCTAGACCATATCGCTTGGGTATTCAAAGTTTGCTTTATCCCCTTTTTTTATGAGAGCCGCATATTTTCGGCATTCCCATTTTGCCATATCTATATTTTGATCATGCCAATTTCCGCATTCCGCAGGAGCGGCGCCGGGAATATCGCCGTGAAATTTTTCGATCCAGTCATACATTTCCAGAAGCAGCGGCTGAATATCCATCGATTTATAATCGCCTTCCATTATTAAATAAAAACCGGTGCGGCATCCCATCGGACCGAAATAAACAGTCTTGGCGCTCCATTTTTCATGGGAACGCAGAAAAGTTGCCGCCAAATGCTCGATTGTATGTAGAGCCGGCTGATCCATCACCGGTTCTTTGTTCGGTTCCTTGTAACGCAGATCAAAAGTTGTTATCACTGTGTTTCCGTATTTATCTTTGCGCGAAACATACGCACCCGGTTTTAAACGCAGATGATCGACCATAAAACTTGCAATTTTTTCCATATTCGACTCCTTAATAAATTCAGTTTAACAGACAATGCGGAATTTTTAAAGCCGAAATTTATTTTTTAAAGGTATAAATTTGCATATTATAAGCGAAATAAAATAACCGCCGAAAATAACAAAGAACCTGTCTACAAGATTTATAGGAAGGCGCGAAAGAATATTCATTACCGGTACAGGAAAAAGATTTTGCTGAATATCCGCCTTGTAAACATCTTCTGCGCTGATATGTCCTTTAGAAATCGGAAGTAAAGTATAATAAATATAATCGATCAAACCGCCAAGAATGCTGATTATGACACTCGCGGAAATATACAAAAGCATAAGCCGCGCGAGAACGCTTATATTTTCGGCAAGAATTCTGTCGTCATTTGTGCGGATTAATTTTAATTGGGTTACAGGTTTAAGCCGCCAGACAAGAAACACTTCCGCTATACTGCAAATTAAAAAAGGTGAAAGTTCACCCGTTCTCAGAATAAATAAAGGGGTTTTTAAGACTGAAATATCCAACGTTCCTAAAAAACTAAAAAGCCATGTCAGGAATGCGGTAACAAGCCCCGGAATTAATCCAAATGAGAATGTAACGGCGGCTGTAAAAATAGTATCTAAAAATAAAGGTATCATCAATTTAAAAACAGTTGAAATACTCAAATACTGGTTTAAAGCCGCCGCGATAACGCAGATCAAGGTTATTTTTAAAAAATGCGATGATGGCTTTTGCAGCTTATTATTTATTTTTAACATTTTATTAAGTCTATCAAAAAAAAATTTATCTGCATATAATAGAGGTATGGAAGCAGGACAATATGCTGCGGGCGCGTATTTTACATTAATATTCGTTCTTGTCTTTTTTATAGCCCTTACATTTATTTTAATTTATTATCTTAGCAGAGAACTTAATCGCTCAATACAAAGGGTAAAGGAAAGTTCTAATTTTTCACGCGCCATTCTTCTTGCTCAGGAAGATGAAAGAGCGAGACTCAGCCGTGATCTGCATGATACTATTGCTCAGGATCTGCGTTATCTGTCATTGGAAATGAGCAAGATAGGAAAAACTAAAGATGACGCCGAAAGGGAAAATCTCTGCGCTGACGCGGCTTCTCTTCAATCCGATTTGATCCGAAAGCTGAGGGATATTTGCGATTATCTTGTTCCGCCGGATTTCCGTTTTCAGGGACTACCCGACGCTCTGCGCCGTCTCTGTCTTGATTTCGGCAAACGTACCGGAATAGACTGCCGCATTGACATTACAGGCGAAATACCCAGGAATTTCTTAAACGAAGAAAAGCATTTGCAAATTTTTCGCATAGTTCAGGAAGCTTTGAACAATGTAGAAAAACACGCCTGCGCAGCGGAGGCGATTGTCATATTACGCTGCGATCCCGAAAGCGGAATTTCTGTAGGGATTTCGGATGACGGCAAAGGATTTAAAGTAAATATTGAAAACAATTTATCGATGGGTATCCGCGGGATGAATGAAAGAGCCGCTTTTCTCGGCGGTTCTTTGGAAATAAAAAGCGAACCGGAAGAAGGTACGCTTGTCTGTCTTCAAATTCCGGTTAAGGGGAATTTTAATGAATGTAATGTTAATTGACGATCATCCAATGGTTAACTCGGGTCTTGCGTCAATTCTTGAAGAGACCGGCCGTTTTACCGTTATAAGACAGGTAAACTCGCTCTTTGCCGCAAAAAAATTTATCGAAGAAAACGCCGTACAAAAAAATAATTCTTCGGAATTTAATTTTCCATTTTTAATTATTCTTGATATTCTGTTAGGTGAAGAAAACGGACTTGACTTTCTGCCTTTTATAAAAAATTTCTGCCAATCCAACAGGATTCCGCCGCCTTATGTGCTTGTCTGTTCTGTTCTGGAGGAGCCTTTCCGCATACAGACTGCGCTTAAAAAGGGAGCGTCAGGTTTTATTTCTAAAGCAGGCAATAAAAATGAACTCTTGGAAGCAATTGATTCCGTACTGCGCGGAGAGACGTATATATCCGGCATACATTCCGATAAGGTAATGAAATCTAACGGACTTTACGCCAAATTTACAAAGAGAGAAATGGAAATATTTACTTTAATTAAAGAAAAAAAATCCAACAAACAAATAGCTGACGAGCTTAAAATAAATCTGCGCACTGTAGAAAATCGTATCAGCAATATTTATTTTAAGACAGGCACAGCAAACAGAGAAGAATTACTTAAATTATAAGAACGTAAGTTTTACACGGATACAAAGCAGATTATGTAGACATTATCAAACAAATTAATTAAACTAATCCTACGGTCTGTCTGAGCCGTTAAAATATCAATCTAATCAGACCCAGGTTACCACAGGAGGATTTAAATGAGCGCAACGATCAGGCTCAAAAGATTTGGGACAAAAAAAAGGCCTTATTACAGAATTGTAGTTATGGACAAGCAGGCTCCGCGCGACGGAAAAACAATCGAAGAAATCGGTTATTATCATCCAATCGAAGCGGAAGACAAACAAATTGTTTTTGATGAAACAAAAGCGAAAGCATGGCTCGCAAAAGGTGCCATCGTGAGTGACACGGTTCGCAGAATTTTTAACAAGAAAAATGTTACCGTAAAATAGGCGAGCGCAATGGAAAAAGATTTAATTGAATATCTTGCCAAGTCCCTCGTGGACGATCCTTCGCAGGTACAGGTAAATATCGTAGAAGGCGAAAAATCAACTATTTTGGAATTGCGCGTGGCGGAAGGCGACATCGGAAAAGTAATCGGCAAACACGGCAGAATTGCCAAAGCAATCAGAACAGTGCTTCAGGCGGCAAGCGCAAGAAGCGGAAAGCACACAGTATTGGAAATATTGGACTAAGTGCCGGGCACCGAAAGATTTATTGCGGGTATTATCGGCTCTCCTTTCGGTGTTAAAGGTTTTGTTAAAGTCCGCCCGTTATCCGGCGAAATCGATCATCTTCTAAAATTAAAATCTGTAATTCTTAATAAAGACGGAAAAGAGCGAATTTATCAAATTGATGAGAGCGCTCCCTCGCCGCCTTTTATCTTAATTCGTTTTGAAGGAATCGATACCCCCGAAGCCGCGAAAACATTAAACGGCGCGCAGATTATTATCAGCCGCGAGCAGGCAGCTCCTCTTGGAGAAGGCGAGTATTATATTGAGGATTTAAAGGGACTGCCTGTCCAATCCAATAATGGCGAACTAATCGGTAATGTTACCGACATTGTCGAAGGCGGCGGCGGCGAGCTTGTTGAAGTAAAACTGATTAACGGTGACAAACACCTTGTTCCATTCCGAAAAGAATTTTTCTCCGAGATTAATCCCGAAAAAGGCAGATTATTGATTCAGGATTTTACATTAAACCTTTTATACGATAATAATAAATACAGCGCAGAAACATAAAATAATGAAATACACTGTTTTAACTTTATTTCCGGAAATCACTGACGCTTTTTTCGCCAATTCAATCATGTCAAAGGCAATAAAAAAAGGAATTATCGGGTATCAATCGGTTAATATCCGGGATTTTGCGGAAGATAAACACAAAACTTGCGATGACGCGCCTTACGGCGGCGGAGCGGGCATGTTGATGCTCGCCGAACCGTTAGCAAAAGCTCTAGAAAATATAGGTGTTGAGAAGAAAAAGAATAGGGATTGTGGTTCGAAGGTTTTACCTGTTGAAAATTCACTAAGTTTTCAAACTTCTCTCCCTACTCCCTACTCCCTACTCCCCAGTCCTTACAAGGTCATTTACCTCTCCCCTTCGGGACAGCCGTTTAATCAATCATTGGCGAAAGAGCTTGCAAATGAGCAAGAATTGATTTTAATCTGCGGGCGTTACGAAGGGATTGATCAGAGAATTATCGATCTTTATGTTGACGATGAAATCTCTGTGGGGGATTATGTTCTTTCCTCCGGAGAGGTGGCGGCGCTTGCCGTAATAGACGCTACTTACCGGCTGGTTGACAATGTTATCTGCGCCCGGTCGCTTGACGAAGAAAGTTTTTCCGGCGGACTTTTAGAGTATCCCCAGTTTACACGACCCGAAGTTTTTGATACAATTAAAGTCCCTGAAGTCTTACTGTCCGGGCATCACGAGCAGATTCGTTTTTGGCGGCTAGAAAAAAGGGTGGAAAAAACTCTTCGGCAAAGACCGGATTTGATACGGCGCGGCGGAGAGCTTGGTATTTTTAACAAGGAAATTAACGGTATAATAGACCGGTTTAATGTGATACAAGGAGAAAAAAATGAACGAAATTCAGGCAATTGAAGCCGCGCAAATGAAAGAAACTCTTGATAAATTTAAAGTTGGAGATACCGTTAAGGTTCATTTCAAAATAATCGAAGGTAAAACCGAGCGTGTGCAGATTTACGAAGGTCTTGTCATCGCGATTAAAAATTCCAAGGTCGGAAAAACATTTACTGTACGGAAAATTTCTTACGGTGTAGGCGTGGAGAGGGTTTTCCCGCTTCATTCACCGCGAATTGTAAAGGTCGAAGTAGTCCGCCCCGGTAAAGTCAGACGGGCAAAATTGTATTATATCCGCGAAAAAATCGGAAAAGGCGCCAAGATTAAAGAACTTATTATCAAGAAAAAACCGAAGAATGTACAAGTTCCGGCAGCTGCCGCTTCAGATTCGGAATAACATTTTTTAAATTAAAAGAGGCTTTTTCAAAACTTACCGAGTTCTGAAAATGGCTTAAAATTTTTTTCCTTTTTTGCCGATGATCATATGGGGAACCTTAAGCGGCGTACAGCAGGCGGAGTCCCGTGAGGATACTTGAATGAAGGAAATTTTAACCAAAGATTTAAAACCCGGACAAATTTTTTCCGCGCCTGTTTATTCCGAAGGCCGTTATTTGCTTGTAGCAGCCGATACACCCCTTCGTCAAAAAGATATTGATGTTTTAATAACTTGCGAAATTCAATCAGTAAAAACCGAAGGAGAAATCGTTGATCCGTCATTGATTTCCGAAATTTCCGAACCTGAAATGCTGGAGGATGTTGATGACATCACTCAATTGCTTGAAGCGCGTATAGCGGAAGTTGTCGGAGGAATCGGCGATATTGAAGATTTTGTCGAATATGAACCCTACAAACAAATCAACGAGATTGAACCGATAGAAGCCGAACCTGAAAAACCGTCGATTAAAAAAGCCATCAAATTTTCTATCAGCGATGTTCGTCATAATTCCGGTCCGTATCGCTCGTATAAAAGTCTTATCGAAAGATTAAATAAAGTATTTATAGATTTAAAATCCGGCACGGATGTAGAAATGCGCATGATAGATAATATCTGCGTTCAGCTTTTGCAAGATTTGAGAGACAGCCCCGATAGTTTTGTCGGATTTATTCTTGGCGGCGAAGTTACCGGCAATGAGCTTGCAAAAAGCTCCGTGAATACCGCAATTTTGTCGGCAATGATGACTCAGGAATTTAAACTGCCGAATCATAAAATTAACAATATTGTTTCCGGGGCGCTTTTACATGACATCGGTATGCTGAGGCTATCCAAAGGCATCACCGAAAAAAAAGGCGGACTTTCCGACGCCGAGCTTGAACAAATAAAAAGCCATCCTTTGCATACTTCAAAAATTGTTACAAAAGAATTTTTCGGTCCGCACGAAGTTAATCTGATTGCGCTTCAGCATCATGAACGCTGGGACGGTCAGGGGTATCCCGATAAACTTGTGGGTCAGGCGATAGATATAGGAGCGCGCATTGTTTCTGTCGCTGACGCGTTCGAAGCGATGGTTTCCAAGAAATCATACAGAAACTCTATGGTCGGGTATCAGGCAATAAAAAATCTTCTTGCAGATAACGCCCGCCGTTTTGATCCTGCGGTTATTATCGCGTTTACAAAAATTATGGGCATTTACCCGATTGGTTCGATTGTCCGTTTAAACGACAATTCAATCGCAAGGGTCAACCGCATACATGTAACAGCTCCGCTTAGACCGATTGTTCAGATGCTTGCCGATACGGAAGGAAACGCCCTTGGCGCGGGAGATATGAAAATTGTCGATCTTTTAGCCGATAAAAAACTTTTTATTAAAGAAGCGATAGATCCTGCCACATATACCGAAAAAAATGCATAACTCGGCGCGGGGTAAAAAAGGCGAAGATTTGGCTGCCGATAACCTTCTGGCAGACGGTTTTGAAGTAATCGCAAGAAATTTTCGTTCAAAATTCGGAGAAATCGATATAATCGCTTTAAAAAACGAAACAATCATCTTTGTCGAAGTAAAATCCTGGGTTAAATACGGAGCCGAAGATTTGCAATACAGTATTGATGTCAAAAAACAGCAAAAAATTATTAAAACTGCTAAGTATTTTCTGCTGGAAAATCGAAAATATAGTAATATGTCGATTCAATTTGACGTGATATTCGTTAAAAATAATATTGTAAACCATCTTGCGTCCGCCTTCACGGAGAGTGTATGATGATAGAGCAGGCTTTGAATACTTTAAGATTGGAGTTGCTGCGGCATCGCATTAATGACGAAAAATATCTGAATGCCGCTATTCAAAGACTTGCTCTCGTTATGAGTAATGAATTAATGGAAATTACTTCGGAAGGTGGCAAGAATGAGCAACAGCGGAAAAGGCGGAAATAACCGCAGAAAAGATTTAAAAAATAAATCAAGATTTTCCGGGCGCAAGGATGATTCGCAAAGACAGGTAAAAAAACACGCCGCCGTGAATAACGGAGAAAATCATTATTTAGACGACAAGTCAGAAAAAAACCGCCGCAATTTTAACAGCGAAAATTCGCAGGACAGACCGCAGTGGACAGCGCCGATGCTTCCCGCAAATCCCATCACTACTCCCGATTGTCCCTGGTGCGGAAAACAAATTAAAGACATTACCACCGCAATCTGCGATAAAGACACAGGCAGTCCCGTTCATTTTGACTGCGTGCTTGCCCGTATTTCCGATATGGAAAAATTGGAATTAAACGACAGCGTCTGTTACATCGGCGGCGGACGTTTCGGAATTATTCATTATAATAATCCGCCTGACACCAGAGATTTTACCATCAAGAAAATTTTTGAATGGGAAAATAAAGATATTAACAGCGGATGGCGAAGGCCAATCAGCGAATATTTTTCGCTGACATAAGGAGTATAACTATGATTGGAATTATCGGCGCGATGGAAATGGAATTGGAATTGTTATGCGACATCATGGGAAAGTATAAAACCGAAACAGCCGGCGCGTTTGAATTTTTTACGGGAAGGATTGAACATAAAGATGTTACGCTTCTTCGCTGCGGCATCGGAAAAGTAAACGCCGCTGTCGGCTGCGCGCTTCTTATTCAATTTTTTAAGCCGGAGCTTGTTATTAATACAGGTTCCGCAGGCGGCGTTAAAAAAGGCTTAAAATTCGGCGACGCTGTGATTTCTACGGGGCTTGTTTACCACGATGTTGATATTACCGCTTTTAACTACGCTCCCGGACAGCTTCCGGGGCAGCCTCAGATTTTTCCTGTTGACGAAAAGTACATCAAACTTGCCGAAGACGCGGTTGACGAATTAAAAAAAGAAAAACACTTGCCGGATGATTTTAATCATTGCAGGGGTTTAATCGGTTCCGGCGATGTTTTTATGCACGAACCTGCCCGCATCGAGAATGTTTGTAAAACTTTCCCCGATTTGGCGGCTTTAGAAATGGAAGGAGCGGCGATTGCCCATTGCTGTAAACTTTTTTCTGTTCCGTCATTGGTAATAAGAGCGTTATCTGACATCGCAGGAACGCAGTCGCCTGTAAGTTTCGATGAATTTTTGCCGATTGCTTCGAAACATTCCGCCAATATAGTTATGAGGATTTTAAAAAGAATTTAAATTTTTTACTTGGAGCAGGGGGTTGTCATGAAACGTTTTAATTATTTATTTATCACTTTAATTATTATTGCTGCAGTGTTTTACACTGCCGGTTGTACTGCTAGAGCGCAGGCGCAGGTAGTTCCCGATATGCAGGAAGTGCAGCATATTCCGGCGCAGGCGCGTACAGTTACTCCTGTCGATAATACGCCTGCAGTTTATATGACAACACAGATTACTCCGGCGGGATTGATGGCTGTTTATAATGCCTTAGGTCTTGAAGCAAGCGGAAACGTTGCCGTAAAAATCAGCACCGGCGAGCCGGGGAACACGCATTTTCTTGCGCCGTCTTTGATCAGGGATTTAGTGCAGCGTGTAAACGGAACAATCGTAGAATGCAACACGGCTTACGGCGGAAGGCGGGCGAGTACCGCGGCTCATTATCAGGTTGCCCGCGATCACGGGTTTACGGCTATCGCGCCTGTCGTTATTCTGGATGAAAGATCCGATATAAGCCTTCCTGTCATTAACGGTAAACATTTAAACGAAAATATTGTAGGTTCGCGTTTTACGGAATTTAATTTTCATGTTGTGCTTTCTCATTTTAAAGGACATCAAATGGGCGGATTTGGCGGAGCGGTAAAAAACCTGTCTATCGGTTATGCGTCAAAAGTCGGAAAAAACTGGATACATTCTGCAGGTAAAAGTAAAACAAGTATGCGCGGAGTTCAAAATGATTTTTTAGAATCGATGGCGGAAGCGGCAAAAACAATTGTTGACGCGAACAGGGGCAGAATTCTTTACATCAATGTAATGAATCATCTTTCCGTGGACTGTGATTGCAACGGCAGACCCGCAGCGCCGACTATGGCTGACATCGGCATACTCGCTTCTCTCGATCCTGTTGCGCTCGATCAGGCTTGCGTTGATCTTGTGTACGCCGCAAGCGACGGGCGCGATCTTGTAAGACGCATCGAACAAATGAACGGACTTTTAACTCTGGAACACTCCGAAAATATCGGTCTTGGCAGCAGAAAGTACAGATTGATTAAATTGTAATGCTCGAGATCGTTCAGCGCGAATTTATTTATATCTGGTATTATTTTTCCGTTCAGTTCGAGCAAATCGCCGGTTACTGGGCGATCGGAATGGCGCTGGGCTCTCTTATTTCTGTTTTCGGCAAAGATAAAATCCACGCGATGTTTACGGCGTTACGCGAAAAAAAACGGGGAATTTTCGGCGTTGTTCCGGCGGCGCTGCTTGGAATAGCGTCTCCTTTGTGCATGTACGGCACAATTCCGATAGCGGCTTCTTTTGCCGAAAAAGGAATAGACGGCGACATTAATTTTCAATCGATGATTGCGGCTTTCATGATGAGTTCGATTTTGTTAAATCCGCAGTTGTTACTTTACACTGCCGCTCTAGGAATTCCGGCGCTTGTTATACGATTTATTATATGTTTATTATGCGGCGTTACAGCCGGCATCGCTGTCAGGATTTTTTTTAAAGAAAAACAATTTTTTAATTTTTCAGGATTTTTCGGTTCTTCCGGTTCCCGCGATACCGATCCTAATCTTTTTATCCGTTATTTAAAAAATTTTGCGAGAAACATTAAAGCAACCGCGGTCTTTTTTTTAATCGGCGTATTGCTTTCGGCGCTTTTTCAGCGTTATGTGCCGCAGGAAACTTTTGCGCGTCTTTTCGGAAGCGGAAACCGCGGGTTTGGTCTTTTGATGGCGGCAACTGTCGGCGTTCCTCTTTATGTCTGCGGCGGCGGAACAATACCTCTGCTTCAATCATGGCTGCAAAGCGGAATGAGCATGGGAGGCGCAGCCGCGTTTATGATTACAGGACCTGCCGCGAAAATTACCAATTTAGGCGCGTTAAAAATAGTTCTGGGCTTAAAACATTTTTTGGTTTATTTGGGTTTTGCGGTTGTGTTTGCAATTGTAAGCGGTCTTATTATTGATTTATGTTATTTATTAATATCACCCGCGCATTAGTCAAGCGCAGACATATCATAAGAGCATCTCTAAAAACTTCAGTTTTGAAAGATGAACTGTTTAAAATGCATTTTTCGTAGCCTGAAAGGCTAGAAAATGCAAGGGAACCGAAAAAAACAACCGGTTTTTAAAGGTTCCCGTAATATATTTCCAATTTTTAAAATATCTTTTCTTGATCAATTTCACGTAACGCAATAGATTTGATCGGAAGAGGTTTTTAAATGAAAATTAGTTTTAAGCTTACCGCTTTTATGGTTTTGTTAAGTTTGTTCAGCACAAGCGCTGTCGGCATAGCGCTGCTTGCGCGCGCAAGGAGCAGCATTTCTTCTCTTGCTCATGATAAAGCAATCACAATTGCGCAGGATTATGCGGGAGAAATAAGAAATTTCTTTTCGTCATACTGGTTTACCGCGGAAACTCTCGCGAGCATTATAGAAAGTTTCGAAAATATTTCGCCGTATAACAGACGCCCTTTTATAAACGCGATGATAAAAGCGGAAGTTGAAAAACACAAAGATATAGTCGGAATTTGGGTTATATGGGAGCCGGATGTTCTTGAAGGAGACGATCTTCGTTATGTTGGAACGCCGGGAACAACCGATAACGGACGTTTTTCGCCGTATTGGTACCGCGAGGGAAACAGCGTTTTAATGTACGCTCTGCCCGAGGATGAATTTAATTCTGAGGAAACGGGAGACTATTATCATATTCCGAAAAATACCGGCCGCACTTTACTTTTGGATCCATATTACGATGATGTCGGCGGAAAACTTATTTTAAATACGACAATTGCGTCGCCGATTCTTTCGCGTGACGGAAGAAAAAAAGTTTTGGGAGTTATCGGAATCGATATCAGCGTAGAAACTATTCAAAGATTGTCCGAAGATCATTTGCCGTTCGGCAGCGGTCTTACGGCTGTGTTCAGCGGAGACGGAACCATTGTAGCTCATTTTGATTCCGCCCGGATCGGAAAGAATTTGCAAGCAACGGAAAAAGATATAGCGGGATCAAATCTTGAAAATTTATTTGACGCGGTTTTAAACGCCGAATTAATTTATTTTGATAATTATATCGTTTCGGAAAAAGCGCAGTTTACAATTTACGCGGCGCCGATCAAAATAGGACAATATGATGACGCGTGGAGTTACTTGATAGCAGTTCCCGTAAAAACAGTAATGGCGGCGGTTAATGAAATGCTTTTTATCGTTATTATAATTACAGTTATCGCGCTTTTGCTTGTTGCCGCCGCGGCGGCGATGCTGTCCAGCTCTTTAAGTAAACCAATAATTAAAGTCACGGAAACTCTTAAAGATATTTCAGAAGGCGAAGGCGATCTTACGCGCAGCATCGATATTCATTCAAAAGACGAAATCGGCAGTCTTGCTCATTATTTTAATATGACTATAGAAAAAATTAAAACTCTTGTCGTTAAAATTAAAGAAGAGGCGGTAATATTATCCGGCATTAGCAATGATCTTGCAAAAAATATGAACGAAACCGCGGTCGCCATGAATCAAATTACAGCTAACATTCAAAGCATAAGAGAGCGCATTATAAACCAGAGCAGCAGCGTAACGGAAACTCACACGTCAATGGATCAGGTTACATCCAACATCAATATACTTAACGCGCATGTCGAGGATCAAAGTTCAAACATTTCCGTTGCTTCCGCCGCTATCGAAGAAATGGTCGCCAATATTCAATCTGTCGCTAAAACGCTTGTTAATAATGCGGTTAATGTAATTACTTTAAAAAACGCTTCTGACGCGGGGCGCTCGGGGCTTGAAGATGTTTCGACGGATATAAAAGAAATTACCCGCGAGTCTGAAGGATTAATGGAAATAAATTCCGTTATTCAAAATATTGCGAGCTAGACAAATCTGCTTTCGATGAATGCCGCGATTGAAGCGGCTCACGCGGGCGAGGCAGGCACGGGATTCGCGGTAGTTGCAGATGAGATTCGCAAATTAGCCGAATCATCAAGCAAACAATCAAAAACAATTAAAGTTGTACTTAAAAAAATAAAAGAATCAATCGATAAAATTACGATATCAACAGAAAATGTTTTAAACAGATTTAAAGCTATCGATTCGAGCGTCAAAACCGTCACAGAGCAGGAAGATATTATCCGCAGCGCGATGGAAGAACAGGGTGCCGGAAGCAAACAATTGCTAGAAGGAATCAGCCGTGTAAACGAATTAACTCAGAAGGTAAAAAACGGTTCGGGGGAAATGCTGGAAGGCGCGAAAGAAGTTATTAATGAAAGCACTAAATTGGAAAAAGTGACGCAGGAGATAACTTTAGGCATTAACGAAATGGCGGCAGGCGCGAATCAAGTCAACTCGGCTGTAAATCAAGTTAATGACATTTCAGGAAAAAACCGCGAAGGAATAGATATGCTGATTAAAGAAGTATCAAAATTTAAAGTGGCTTAAATGTTAAGGCTGTTCCGAAACTTCAGTTTTTGGAACAGCCTTAGTTTTATTTTTTATTCGGAGAATAATTCAGCGATTTCTTTTTTGTACATATCTCCGATTGTGTGGCGTTTATAGTCCAATTTGCCGGAGAGTTCTTTGCCGGGTTCAAACGGTTTCGCAAGCGCCAGAGAACGGAAGACCATTTCAAATCCGCGGAAACCTGTTTTCTTGTTTACGCGTTCCGAAATTTCGTTCTGGATAATATCTTTTATTTCGGGGAGTTTAACAAGGCTTTCATTATCCATGTAAGTAAGATTATTTTCTTTCGCGTATCCTTCGATCTTTTCAATATTTGGAACAATCAAAGCCGCAAGGAATTTTTGATCCTGTCCCAAAACTACCGCGTGATCGATATAATCGGAATCGCGGATTTTATTTTCGATGGGAACAGGCTCAACATTTTCGCCGCCCAAAAGAACGATCGTATCTTTCGCTCTGCCTGTAAGTTTTATCTCGCCCTTCCATGTTTTTAAACCTATATCGCCTGTATTGAACCAGCCTTTATCGTCTATAACTTTTTTTGTCTCTTCGGGTCTTTTGTAATAACCCAGCATGATTTGAGGACCTCTCGCGAATAAAACGCCTTTTTGTCCGGGTTTTAATTTTTCGCCGGTTTCCAAATCGCGGATTTCCACTTCCATGTTTGTAAACTGCGGTCCGATTGTTTCGGGTACGGGATGTTTCGTATGACGTACCGCGAGAACCGGCGCGGTTTCGGTAAGTCCGTAACCTTCCAAAACCATGATGCTTGCAGCCGCGAAAAATTTATCGACAGCTTCGGGAAGCGCCGCGCCGCCGGAAATACCCGCTTTAAATCTTCCGCCGAGCATCGCTTTTACTTTTTTGAATACAAGAACATTGCCGAGTCCGCGAAGCGGGCTTAAAAGCAGGAACGGAATAAAAGCGATTAGCATGTCAAACAAAACTACTCTTCTTTTAAATTGAGGCATTCTGCCCAGCAGCATATTTTTTAATTTTTCATGCGCCGCCGATACTGACACAAAGAAGCTTAGTATCTTTACTTTGCCTCCTGCTGTCGCGTTGCGGTAAACACCCGCGCGCAGAGCTTCCCAAATTCGGGGAACGGCTGTCATCCATTGCGGGCGGATTTTTTTGAAATCTTCCAGCATGATTTTTCCGATTGGTTTTGAATAAGCAAGCGCGCATCCTCCGTAAAGAGTGATATATTGAATTGCCCGTTCAAAGACATGCCATATAGGCAATACTGTAATCCATATTTCGCCGGGTCTATGTCCGATTATCGGAACAGCGTTTAATGCCTGATTTAAAATATTTTTATGCGAAAGCATTACGCCCTTAGGCTCGCCTGTAGTTCCTGATGTAAAAATAATTGTCGCAATATCATCGGTCTTACCCTGTTCAAGTTCGGCTTCGATTAACTTTGTGCCTTCTTTGGAAATAAAAGCTTTTCCTTTTTCCATTATATCTTTGTAGCCCATAACATTGATGCCTGATAAATCGGAAGAATATTTGCCTTTCTCAAAATCGTTTTCTATTATTATTAACTTTGATATCAGCGGTAATTTTTCTTTAAGCGAAATGATTTTAACCAATTGCGCTTCGTTTTCAAGTACCACAGTTTTGCAGTCGCTGAATGATAAAATATATGCAAGTTCATCCGGCATTATATCGCAGCCGCGCGGTATATCTGTCGCGCCGAGAGTTAATAAACCGACATCAATAATAAGCCATTCTTTCCGGTTATCCGAAACGAATCCGACATGATCTCCCCGCTTGATGCCTTCTTCGCGTAATCCGGCAGCGCAGGTAAGAATCTCGTTGTACAGATCAGCAAAAGTAGTAGGCTGAAAAACCTCATTTTTGTCTTTGCTGTACTGAGCAACATGATTTGGGTAATCCTTGATATTTTTTTGAAATATCCTTGGTAATGTTGTAGTTTCCATATATACATTATGACACGAAATGTAAAATTGTCAATAGATTATTATTTGAATATTTATTAAATAATCATTAAAATACTTTTATAAAGATAATATGCCGGCTAAAAAACAAAAGATTAACTTGTATCCTATACTTATATTTATTTTCGCATTAACAATTTGCGCCGTAATTTTCATTGTTGAGATTCAAAAAAATAATATTATCGCCGATCTTTCGCTTGACCGCGCTAAAACAGCCAATCAAAGTTTGATCAATTATTTATACGAATTGGAAGAAAGAGTAACAAACAGAGCCGAAGTTGCCGCAGGCGACGAATCTGTCATAGCCGGCGTAAAAAACGAAGATTCGATTTCACTCAGAAGATACTTGAATAATTTTGTGCATGGGCTGGATTATATCAGCGTTAGTGACGAGAACGGCATTGTGCTTGCAAGGTCGCATAACGATTCCAAAGGAGATAATATTACCAGGTTAAAAGGCGTAAGAACGGTTTTGGAAACGGGCAGTCCTGCGCTTACGATAGAAGGAATCGATATTATAAACAGCCGGCTTACAATTTACGCAAGTTCTCCGATATATGAGGATGACATTTTAATCGGAATAATTAATTGTTTTTATGATTTGGAAAGAAGCGAATATTTAAATTCGTTTAAAGAAAGAACAGGCTGCGAAGCGACGGTTTTTTTTAATGATGAGCGAATAAGCACCACTCTTGTTGATCAATCCGGCAAAAGCGTTGTCGGAACAAAGGCTCATAATTTTATAGCAAGGATAGTGCTGGAGCAGAAAGAAGAATATCTCGGCAATTTGGAATTATACGGCAAGGTTTACGGAGTATGTTACACTCCTTTGATATACGGCGATGAAGCTATCGGAATGCTGTTCGCCGGCGTTGATATTCAATCTACAATCGAAGCGCGGCGCAGTATGAATATCTGGATATTTATTGCCGTTATAATAGGAATACTTATTTCCGCGGCGCTGCTCATAGTTTCTAACGCTGTTACGCGCAAATACAGCGATCTTGCCGAGAAACAGCTTATTCAGCAAAAATTGATGGCTGATATATCCATGAGTTTTTTAACTGATACCGATACCGATACCCGTGTTACAAATACTCTGCGGATGATCGGCGAGTTTATGAATGTTTCTCAGATACTTTTTTTCAAATTAAAAGATGACGGAGCCGCATTAATCTGCCGCAACGAATGGATAAATCCAAAGCTCGAAACAAAATCGCGGATTGGAAACTGCCTGCCTCTCCATGAACCCATGCTTTCCATCATCGAAAAATTGAAAGCCGGAAGCGGCAGATATTCCTGTCTTTCTTCGGATGATCCAGATGTAAAAAAAGCGATGGATCCGTACAGAGCGAGTTTTAAAAATTATATTACTACGCCGGTTTATATCAAAGATAAAATGATCGGTGTTATCGATTTTTCAAGAAAAAACAGCGAGCAAATCTGGAGCGACAGCGAAAAAAGTTTGGCGACTCTTTTTGCCAATACTCTGTCCGGTGTTTTTGAACGCGAGGCGATGGGGCGCAGAACATCCATTGTCGAAAATTCTCCGATTATGATTTTTTATTCCGATTCCGAAGGCAATATGGCTTACGCGAATCCGTCAGCCGGTATTATTACAGGTTATACAATCAATGAACTTTATGACGGAGGTTTCGCTCTTATTCTTGACGAAAAGAATTTTGATAATGTAAAGAATATTTATATTCCCAATACAATAAAAGAAAACACCGCAAAGCATGAAGTCAGCATTACTTGTAAAAACGGACAGAAGCGCATTTTAAATGTAACAAGTTTTAAACTGATAGACGGAATGATTGCGGCGATCTGCGTCGACTTGACCGAAATCCGCGAACTGGAAGCGGAGCTGATTAAAGCGAAAGAAAAAGCCGAACAGGCAAGCCGCGCAAAGAGCGATTTCCTTTCCAACATGAGCCACGAAATGCGTACGCCGATGAACGCCATTATCGGCATGACGGCAATTGCCAAAAGAGCTCAGGATAATGAGCGGAAAAATTACGCGCTTAAAAAAGTCGAAGAATCTTCCAAACATCTTCTTGGAATAATCAACGATATACTTGATATGTCAAAAATCGAAGCGAATAAACTTGAACTTTCGGAAGTACACATCGAAATCAGAAGTCTTTTGCAAAAAGCCGCTTCTTTTGAACGTTTGCGCATGGATGAAAAACAGCTTGAATTAATTATGAATGTTGATGATAATGTTCCGTATTTTTTTATAGGCGACGATCAAAGATTGACACAGGTTCTTACAAACCTTTTGTCTAACGCTGCGAAGTTTACGCCCGAACAAGGTAAAATCGAAGTTGATGTTGTTTTGTTAAACGAAGATGATAAAACCTGCGAACTTCGTTTTGAAGTGTCAGACAGCGGAATAGGAATATCTCCCGAGCAGCAGGAAAAAATATTCAACGCGTTTGAACAGGCGGAAAGCGGAACAACCCGTAAATTCGGCGGTACGGGGCTTGGACTCGCGATTTCCAAACGAATAATCGAGTTAATGGGCGGGCGGATAAAAATTGATTCTGAACCGGGCAAAGGATCAAAATTTATTTTTACGGTTAAGCTTCAACGCGTGCCGGATGATTCGCATTTGCGCCGTCTCTTTGACAGCAGTGAAGATCAATCCGCAGACATGAATAATAAATTTTCAGGGAAAAAAATGCTGTTAGCTGAAGATATAGAAATTAACCGCGAAATTTTAATTTCTCTTCTTGAAAGCACAGGTCTGGAGATTGATACCGCCGAAAACGGAAAGGAAGCTTTCGAAAAAATTAAAGCCGCTCCCGGTAAATACGACATAGTTTTTATGGATATGCAAATGCCCGTAATTGACGGCTTAGAAGCAACACGCCGCATCCGCGATTTTGAAAGCGAGCAACAATCGGAACACTCAAAGAATGTCCCGATTGTTGCAATGACTGCGAACGTTTTTAAAGAAGATATCGATAATTGCCTTGCCGCGGGCATGAACGATCACATCGGAAAACCGATAGAAATTAATGTCGTTTACGAGAAACTAAAAAAATATCTGTAACGCGCAATTTTATCGGGCGTACTCTGTAATTCTTGTTTCGCGGATCATTGTTACCTTGATGCGTCCCGGATAACGTAAATCGGTTTCGATCTTTTTGGCGATTTCCTTCGCAAGTTCCTTTGTTTGATCGTCATTCATTACTTCGTTATTAACCAATATTCGTAACTCACGTCCCGCCTGAATGGCGAAAGATTTATCCACACCGTTAAAGCCGCTTGCGATATTTTCGAGATTCTCCAGACGCTTCATGTAATTGTCCAGAGTTTCTTTCCGTGCGCCGGGTCTAGCCGCCGAGATCGCGTCGGCGATCTGCACGATGACAGCTTCGATGCACGTCGGTTCAATATCGTTGTGATGGCTTCCGATTGCGTTTATAATCCGCGGATCTTCTCCCATTTTACGCGCCATGTCCATGCCGATTTCGGCGTGGTTCTGATCGGAATCCGATTCGGTTCCTTTTCCGATGTCGTGTAACAGAGCCGCGCGTTTTGCAAGATCGCGGTTACAGCCGACTTCGGCGGCAAGCATTCCCGCGATAACAGCGACTTCCTTTGAATGATGAAGCACATTCTGCCCGTAACTTGTGCGGAAATATAATCTGCCGAGAGTGCGGACAGCATCCTGTTTGATATTATGAATACCCATATCGAAGAGAACTTTTTCGCCCTCTTCAAAAATTTTCTGCGAAATGTCTTTGCTTACCTTGATTACGATTTCCTCGATGCGGGCAGGATGAATTCTGCCGTCAAGAATGAGACGTTCAAGCGCAATCTTCGCAATCTCGCGGCGAACCGGATCGAAACAGGAAATAACGACCGCTTCGGGCGTATCATCGATTATAATGTCCGCGCCCGTGAGAGTTTCGAGTGTGCGGATGTTTCTTCCCTCACGCCCGATGATCCGCCCTTTCATTTCGTCGTTAGGCAGCGTTACGGTTGTTACCGTTACATCGCCGGTAACGTCAGTCGCCAGCCGCTGAATTGTTGTTACAAGAATATCGCGCGCTCTTTTTTCCGCCGCGAGATTAGCTTCCTGCTCGATTTTGTTTACAAGCGATTGTGCGTCGTGTTTTGCTTCGTTTTCAAGATCCTTTATAATTAACGCTTTTGCTTCTTCGGTGCTTAACCCCGAAATTCGCTCAAGCTCGGCGCGATAACGCTGTTCCTCTTTGGAAATAGCTTCTTCGCGTGTTTGAAAAGATTTTTCTTTCTCTGCAAATACCTGCTCTGTACGCTCAATTTGAGCGGTTTTTTTATCTATCGCTTCTTCTTTTTGCACCACACGGCGTTCATACCGCTGCAGCTCCGCCCTGCGTTCCCGGGTCTCTCTTTCCTGCTGGTTCCTGTCACGGATTACCTGTTCTTTAGCCTCAAGAAGAATTTCTTTCTTCTTTGCTTCCGCTTCTTTTATTGCATCTTGTTTTATTCGTTCTGCGAACTGCTCCGATGCCGTAAGTTGAAATCTGGCATAAAGCCATCTAATTATCCAGCCTAAAGTTAACCCGGCAAGAGGGAGGATAATAAACCATATCCATGAAGT
>JGI24695J34938_10000430_pt1 | contig 40506 bp, 34 predicted proteins | sample TergutCo191P3_FD_34938 | JGI IMG/M metagenome (IMG submission 34938)
CTTTTTTATTACATCTCCACGGGGAATCGAACCCCGGTTGCCGGGATGAAAACCCGGTGTCCTAACCGCTAGACGATGGAGACTATAAGTCTTCTGCCTGAATATATAAAAACTAAAAAAAAATGTCAAGCGCTTCTCCTATTGACAAGACCATGTTTTTTCCTTAGTATTGACCATAAATCGACACTGTAAGGAGAGTTTAAGTGCCCTGCGGAAGAAAACGCAAACTGCGAAAAATCGCCACTCACAAGCGCAAGAAAAAACTGCGAAAAAACAGACATAAAAGTAAATAACTGCCGTCAAGACGGCGGTTGTTTATTCGTGTTTAGGGGTTTAATACCCCGCCATTTAAGGAGTAAGTCATGAGTATATCCGCTTTACAGAAGGCTCGATATGAGTATAAACCCAAGCTCCCTGCCATACTTTCGGGTTCCATCGAGGATATCGGAGTTGAGACTGGGGAGCCGACCGAGTCGATTTCTGACAGAGACGAACTCAAAGCGATCTTTAAGAATACCTACGGTAAACCATTTGTTTCTTTTGTTAAAGGCAAAAGCGATAAAATCAAGCGTGAATTAAAGGTTGGCGTAATTCTTTCAGGCGGACAGGCTCCCGGCGGACACAATGTAATCGCGGGTCTTTTCGATGGTCTTAAAAAAGGAAACAGCGCCTCTACCCTCTATGGTTTTAAGGGCGGACCCTCCGGTCTTACAGACAATAAAACCATTGTCCTCACTCCTCAAATAATCGATGAATACCGCAACACAGGCGGCTTTGACATAATAGGCTCAGGACGCACAAAAATCGAAACCCCTGAACAATTCGCGGCTTCATTGGAAACCGCCAAAAAATTAGATCTTGACGCTGTTGTCGTTATAGGCGGCGACGACTCCAACACAAACGCCGCGCTTTTGGCAGAATATTACCTCGCTAACGGCTCAAAAACACAGGTAATTGGCTGCCCCAAAACAATCGACGGCGACTTAAAAAATGACCATATCGAGACATCGTTCGGGTTTGACACTGCGTGTAAAACATATTCAGAACTTATCGGAAACCTTGGAAGAGACACAAACAGCGCGAAAAAATACTGGCACTTTATAAAACTAATGGGAAGAGCCGCAAGCCACATCGCTTTGGAATGCGCTTTCCAGACGCAGCCAAACATCTGCCTAATCTCGGAAGAAGTCGAAGCCAAAGGCATGTCTCTTGATAAAATTGTGGATCAAGTCTGCGCTTCAATTAACAAAAGAGCGCAAAACGGCGATAATTTCGGTCTTGTATTGATCCCGGAAGGACTTGTTGAGTTTATCCCGGAAATGAAAAAACTAATTGATGAATTAAATGACGTAATCGCTAAAGAAGAAAAATCCTTCAGCGAAATTACCAATTTTATAGACCAAATGTACTGGCTTGGGACTCGCCTTTGCGAATCTTCATACAGGCTTTTACAGTCTCTTCCGCCAGAAATCGGACAGCAATTTTTAATGGACAGAGACCCGCACGGAAATGTTCAGGTTTCAAGAATCGAGACAGAAAAACTTCTTGTAGTCATGGTAGAAAAAAGGCTAGCCGAAATGAAAAAATCAGGCGAGTACAAAGGAAACTTCAGCCATCAAACGCATTTCTTCGGCTACGAAGGAAGATGCGCTTTCCCGACAAATTTTGACGCCGATTACTGCTACTCTCTTGGATTCAGCGCCTTTGTTTTAATTGCCTCAGGCTTAACAGGATATCTTTCAAGCGTAATGAATCTTACAGACAAGGCGGATAAATGGAAAGCAGGCGGCGTTCCCCTTACCATGATGATGAACATGGAGCAGCGCCACGGATCATTAAAGCCTGTTATTAAAAAAGCGCTTGTAGAACTTGACGATAAACCGTTTAAGGAATTTGTAAAACTTCGCGGCGAATGGGCGGAAAAAACCTGCTTCCTGTTTCCCGGAGCCATACAGTATTTTGGTCCGCATGAAGTCTGCGATACCGCTACAAAAACCCTCCAGCTTGAACATGAAAAATAAATTAACATTTTTATTGTTAATTTTAACCGCCTCTTTTTTGTGGGCGCAAGGCATCGCCGAGAGCGGAGCTCAAAGCAGAGTTTCCCAAGCTCAAAACAGCTCTCCCCTTCCTTTAAGAAAAGTTGTTATTTTAACATCCGGTATGGCGTATTACGAACATTCAGGCTCTCTTTCCGGCGCCGCTTTATTTAATTTGCCTTTCAGGTTAAACGCTGTTAACGACGCTCTAAAAACATTAATAATAAATGATTCTGCAAGCGCCAATCCTTCAGTTACATATCAGGCGGAAAATACGTTAGTTGAAACACTTCGCAGTTTAAGCGTGGATTTATCAGACTCGCCCGATTTCGCGGCGATACTTTCACGGCTAAGAGGAGCGGAAATAAATATTACAACTGCTTTTTTAACATCTTCGGTTGAATCAGGCATTGCGGCTCATACAGAGCAAAATATTCAAAGTACAGGCAGAATTATAGGTGTTGAACAGCGTTTTTTTCCAAATTCTGGCATCAATGCCGTAATGGAGCCATTTATTATTTTATCAAGCGGCGAAGGAATAAAATCAATTCGGATTTCAGAATTTTCAGAAATTACATCAATTAAATTCACTGACCCAATTATCGAACGCGACATAAACCGTGCCCTTGATTTAATCGCTTCATCCAGAAATTCTCATTCGCGCGATTTAACCGTAAGCCTTCCTGGAACTTCAAGAAGGAATGTAACAATTAGTTATGTAATTCCCTCGCCTGTCTGGAAAGCGGCGTACCGCCTGGATCTTGGCGTATCCCGTCCGCTCTTTCAGGGGTGGGCAATAGTTGACAATGACAGCGACACAGACTGGAACAATGTTGAGCTTTCCCTTGCCGCTGGAAGACCCTCATCTTTTATTCAGGAACTCTATCCGCCTTATCATGTCTCCCGTCCTGTAATACCGCTTTCGATAGCGGGAACCGCCGCGGCACAAGCGCATGACAGAAGCGTACAGGCGCCCGCTCCCGCGGCATCCCCAATGGCAAGGTCATCTTCTTCAAGAGAATTGGTGGTTCAGGAATCTTATGCATTTGAATCCGTAGGTTCAAGCCAAACCAGGGAGGAATCGCTCATTGCAGGCGGCGCAGTACAGACAGCAAGAGGAAGCGATGCCGGAGGTCAGTTCGCGTTTACATTTCCAAATACAGTTAATCTAAACCGAAGAATGAGCGCTATGTTTCCGCTGGTTGAATCACAGATAGAAGCCAGGAAAATATTGATTTTTTCCGGGCAAGGAAGATTCCCGCGTCTTGGAGCAGAGCTTACAAACACGACAGGAATGAAACTGCCTGCAGGTCCTATTACTGTTTTTGACGGTGTATACGCGGGAGACGCGTTAATTGAATTCTGGAATGAAGGCGAAAAAAGATTTATTTCTTTCGGCGAAGATTTATCGGTAACCGCTTCCAGTGTAGCCGCATCGACAGAAAACGCAAACTCTGTAAATATTTCTGGCGGCGTTATGACAATTAACCGTTTTTCTGTCAGAACAATAACCTATTCATTTATAAATTCGGCGGCCCAGACAAAACAGCTTATTATCGAACAGAGTAAAAATCCTCCGTTTACCCTCATGTCGCCGCAGGTTTATGAAGAAACTTCGGAGCTTTACCGGTTTAATGTAACCTTAAACGCGAACAGGGAAACAACGTTTGAAGTAAAAGAGCGCCGTCCTGTTACTTCAAGGATAACTCTCGCAGGACAGAGCGCCGCTTCTCTTGTTAGATATTCAACCGATCAGGAGATTCCTGCCAATATAAGAGCGGCATTGGAAAGAGCCATTAATTTAAGGCGGGAAATTGACAATGCAGAAAGTTCCATAAGAGAAGTGCAGGCGCAAAGGGATCGCTTAATAGCCGATCAGGAAAGAATCAGGCGAAACATTGAAGCTGCCGGAAACCAGACACAGCAGGGACAGGATTTCCTTCGCCGCCTTGTCGCTATTGACAGTGAAATAGACGAAGCGTTAGTTTTATTGCAAAGAGCGCAAAATACAGCCGCAGACGCTAGAACTGCTTATGAAACTTATATTAGAGGACTGAACTTCTAATTTTTTACCACGAACCACACGAACAATCACGAAGTTATTATTAGAAATCTTGTTCGTGAAGAGCTGCAGGTTCTGTTCGAGCGGTTCGTGCGGTTCGTGGTTAATTCCTTTCTTCAATCAAATGTTCAGTTAAAAATTTTCTTTTTTCTTCAGGAATAGGCGTTGTCTGCTGAGTATTAAAATCGAAATGTACAATTACCGCGTTTCCTTTTACGCAAAGGCGGTTTTCCTGCCATGCTTCATGGTGAATAGTAAATGATTTTGTTCCTATTTTTGAAACCCAGGTTCTGATTTCTACTTCTGATCTTAAAAAGAGCTGATCGATAAAATCAAAATCAATATGCGCCATAATAAGCGGAAATGACGTTCTGTCTACCTTTAACTCAGGATCAAATATTTGAAGAATTTTTGTTCTTCCTGTCTCGAACCAAAATGAAGGAACAGTGTTATTGACATGCCCCAATGCGTCTAAATCTCCGAAACGCGGCTGTACAGTAATTGTAAACATTTTTATTCTTCCTTCTTAAATTGTATACGAAGCTCATCAAGCTGCTTTTGATCTACTTGTGAGGGGCAGTCGTCCATCGGGCTTACCGCGAATGAATTTTTCGGGAAAGCGATTACGTCTTTTAAGGATGAGCAGCCTGCCATAATCATTACAAGGCGATCAAGCCCGGGAGCAATTCCGCCGTGAGGAGGAGCGCCGTACTTAAAAGCTTCTGTTAAAAAGCCGAACTTTTTTTCAGCTTCGTTTGAGTCAATTCCCACTATCTCAAAAACTCTTTTTTGCATATTTGAGTCATGGATACGAATTGAGCCTGAGGCAAGCTCATAACCGTTTAAAACAAGATCGTAAAGGTCGCCTTTTACAGAACCCGGATCGCTTTCCATTGTGTCGTGGTATTTATCCTGCGGCCATGTAAAAAGATGGTGAGCCGCTTCCCATTTTTTTTCATCTTCGTTGTACTCAAACATAGGAAAGTCAACAATCCACACAAATTCAAATTTCCCGTTATCGCAAAGCCCCAATTCTTTTCCAAGCCTTGAACGCACTGCTCCAAGAGCCGTATTCGCTATTTTCCTTGAAGCGTCGGCGACCATTAAAATTAAATCACCTTTTTCCGCTCCCAATCCATTAATAATATCACTTGAGTTATCCTGGAAAAACTTTGAAGCGCCGCCTTCAAGCGCACCTGTATCGTTTACTTTCATCCACGCCATGCCTTTCGCTTTATATATTTTGGCGTGAGCTTCAAGCTCTTCAATCTGCTTGCGTGAATAATTTGCCATTCCTTTTACAAGAATTGCTTTTACAGTTCCGCCGCAAGAGAGGGCGTCTTTAAACGCCTGAAAACCGCTCGCTTCTGCGTACTTTTTAAAGTTTATTAGCTTCATATCAAAACGTAAATCGGGTTTATCGCTTCCATAGTATTCCATCGCCTCTTCCCACGAAAGACGCGTGAATTTTTTTGGAAGCTCAATATTTTTTACTTTCTTAAAAACATGTATCATCATCCCCTCTGTCATCGTAAGAACGTCGTCTCTTGAAACAAAGGACATCTCAACGTCGATCTGCGTAAACTCAGGCTGCCTGTCGCCTCTTGAGTCCTCGTCGCGATAACAGCGGGCAATCTGGAAATATTTATCAAAACCGGAAACCATCAATATCTGCTTGTATAATTGAGGCGACTGGGGAAGAGCGTAAAATTTACCGGGATACAACCGTGACGGAACAAGAAAATCCCTCGCGCCTTCCGGCGTTGATTTAATAAAGGTTGGTGTTTCTATTTCGTAAAAACCGTTAGCTGTCATCCATTCCCGCACGGCGAATGTTACAGAGCTTCTAAGTTTAATCCGCTCCTGCATTCCGCTTGACCTAAGATCGAGGTAGCGGTATTTTAATCTAAGCTCCTCGCTTGCTTTACTTTCTTCTTCGATCTGGAAAGGAAGAACTTCGCTTCGATTTAAGATAATTAGTTTGGAAGCGATAATCTCAATTTCGCCTGTTTCCATCGAAGGGTTTATCATATCATTGGGGCGCGCAGTTACAGCTCCTTCCACAGCGATACAGTATTCGTTTCTAAGCTCGTCGCAGACTGAGGCGAGCGCGGGATTTTTTTCAGTATCGATTGTAACCTGCGTTATACCGTAACGATCTCTTAAATTAATAAAAAAAACACGTCCGTGATTTCTTTTACGGTGAACCCATCCGTTAATAATTACTGTTTTTCCGGCGTCATTTTTTCTTAAAGAACCGCAGCAAGTTGTTCTTTTCATTATTTCCATTACAAGCTCCTTTCTTATAATATCTTTTTTCTAATTTTTATGCTATAATGTCGTCATGCTTTTTGAGCTTGATAATATTCTTACAGACGATATTCTTTTTTCAATGGAAAATCAGGAAGGAAGCTATTTTTTAGACATACAAAAAATACAGATAGTCGATTCACCTTGCGCAGAAGAAGATCCGGATAGGTTCGTTCCCCTTCCTGTCTGGGAACCGAAAGACGGCTACCGCCTTATGGAAAAATTCACGGCTAACTTAAAAAATCCAATTGTCAGGCAGGAATTGTCAGACGCTCTCAATAAAAGCAAAGGCGTTTTTCGCGCGTTCAGGGATGTTTTGGATCAATATCCCGAATCAAAAAAAATATGGCTTAAATATAAAAATGAAAAAATGAAAAATGAAGTTGTCTCCTGGTACAACGCTTTAAGGGAAGAACAGGGATTAAAACCTATAGGGACAGAACCTGAAGATACAACATCGTTAATACTTGAAGATTTTAATATAATAGAAACATCAGATTTTTCATTTTCCGCTCAAAGCGAAAACGGCAATAACGCCGCCAATATAAACGCGATAATTAAAGACGGCGTTCTTCATATCGAGGAGCTTAAAGTAAACCTTAAGTACAGAAGTTTGGGTCTTGGAAAAACGCTTCTCTGTAAACTTTTGGAAAAAGCAGACAAAAATAATCTGGACGTATCGATAGACGTACCGGCAGAGTCAGATTTTTTTTCCAGATCATTACTGTTGGAAAACTTTAAACCGGACACTCAAAGGTTTATTAGAAAAAAATAAAAACCCTGTTTTATACAACATAAGTAGAGGCGCTTGTAGTTCCCCCGGTGTCCTCGGACACGGAGATTTTATACAACATAAGTAGAAGCGCTTGTAGTTCCCCCATGTCCTCGGACACGGAGATTTTACACAACATAAGTAGAGGCACTCGTTGTCCCTCCGTGTCCGGTCCAGTTTGTGTGGAAAAACTCGCCTCTGGGTTTATCTAATCTTTCGTAGGTGTGAGCGCCAAAGTAATCACGCTGCGCCTGCAATAGATTTGCGGGAAGCCGTTCGCTTCTGTAGCCGTCAAAATACGAAAGCGCGCTCGCGAACGCCGGCGTTGGTATTCCGTTTTGAACGGCGGAAGATACTACCCTTCGCCACGACATTTGAGCTTCGTCAATTATTTTTGTAAAGAAAGGATCGAGTAAAAGATTTTCCAAATCAGGGTTTCTGTCAAAGGCTTCTTTTATTTTTCCAAGAAAGACAGAGCGGATTATACAGCCGCCTCTCCACATTAAAGCAATACCGCCGTAGTTAAGATTCCATTTGTACTCTTTGGCGGCTTCTCTCATTAATAAATACCCTTGCGCGTAGGAAACAACTTTTGAAGCGTACAGGGCTTTTTCAAGGTCATTTATAAAAGCCGCTTTGTCAGAAGGAGGCGTGATTTTTACAGGTGAAAAAACCTTCGCGGCTCTTACACGCTCATCTTTTGCGGCGGAAAGACATCTTCCAAAAACTGCTTCGCCAATCAAGGTAAGAGGAACGCCAAACTCAAGAGCGGCGACGCCTGTCCATTTGCCGGTTCCCTTCTGCCCTGCTGTATCAAGAATTTTTTCTGCAAGCGGTTTTCCATCATCATCTTTATAACGCAATATATCTCTTGTTATTTCGATTAAATAACTGCCGAGAGATTCATTGTTCCACTTTTCAAAAACATCTCCCATTTCGTCACAGGAAAGACCCAAGACATTTTTCATAAGGTCGTAGGTTTCGCATATAAGCTGCATGTCTCCGTATTCAATGCCGTTATGCACCATCTTTACAAAGTGACCTGCTCCGTTCTCGCCTACCCAGTCACAGCATGGAACGCCGCCTTCAACTTTGGCGCAAATACCCTGGAGCATAGGCTTTACAAAAGGCCATGCCGAAGGAGAGCCTCCGGGCATTATGGAAGGTCCTTTTAATGCTCCTTCTTCTCCTCCTGAGACGCCGGTTCCGATATATAAAAGTCCCTTTGACTCGACATAGGCGCATCTTCTCATCGTATCCTGATAATTGGAGTTTCCGCCGTCTATGATGATATCGCCTTTTTCAAAGACTTCCAAAAGCGACTCGATTGTATCGTCTACCGCCTGACCTGCTTTTACCATGATCATGGCTTTTCTGGGAGACGCGAGAGAAGCGGCTAAATCCTTCATGCTGTGACAGCCTGTAATTTTTTTATTGGCGCCGCGGCCTTTAACAAACTCATCAACTTTGGATGTAGTTCTGTTATAAACAGCGACAGAAAACCCTTTGCTTTCCAGATTGAGAACGAGGTTTTCTCCCATTACCGCCAAGCCGATTAAACCGATATCACAATTCGCCATTGATTACTCCTTAATTAATATTATATTATATACAAAAGAAGAGAAAGAGGTTTACCACGAACCACACGAACGCCACGAACTTGCTGTCCGCCTCTTCTTTCTAAACCCTAAGAAATCCCTGACAGCTATCTGAGATTCTTAGGTGAAAAGAAAACTACGAACAAAAGGTTTGTGTGGTTTGTGGTTGAAAAATCTTAAATCTCTTAGAAAAATATTCGTGGTAAGAAATGGAGTGATTTTTATGAAGAAAACGTATGTTGCCATTGGCGGCGCGGATAAAGATTTATCCAATCAGGAAATGGAAGAGCTTTTTCGCAGCGCTTTATCATGCGCTCTTTGTGATATAAAAGATTCAGGGAAAGTAATAATCCTGCCGCCTGATATTACACGCTTTCATTCAAGAGCCGGATTTTTTACAGATATAGCGGCTAAAGAATTGGACGAAAAACTCGGCGCTGTTCTTCCTGCTTTGGGAACTCACATGGCGATGAATGACGCTGAGCTTTCAAGGATGTTTCCCGGTACTCCAAAAAATAAATTCCTTGTTCATGACTGGCGAAATGACGTTACAGAGCTTGGACGCATCGAAGACACTTGGGTTGAAAAAACCTCGAATGGAGCCGTTAAATACGACTGGCCTGTTCAGGTAAACAAGATTTTAAGAAAGGATACAAAAGACAGCGGCAATTTTTCTCTCGCTCTAAGTATCGGGCAGGTTGTTCCTCATGAAGTCGCGGGAATGGCAAATCATGGTAAAAATATTTTTGTCGGGACAGGAGGCAAGGAAGCAATCGATAAGAGTCACTTTGCCGGAGCCGCTTACGGAATGGAAAAAATTATGGGAAGAGCTGATACTCCTGTTCGCGCTCTTTTTGACGAAGGCTTACGCCGCTTTGAATCTTCGTTACCCCCCATTTTATGGGTGTTAACGGTAATTAGTGCAAGATCACAAGCAGAAGCGGCAGCCTGCGGCCAAGAAAGAGGCTCTCTTGCGGTGCGGGGACTCTTTATAGGTTTTGGACGCGAGTGCTTTGAAAAAGCCGCGGCTCTGTCACTGGAAGTTAATGTTAACCTCATGGATGAGCCGGTTAACAAAGCGGTAGTTTATCTTGAACCAGAGGAATTTAGAACAACATGGCTTGGAAACAAAGCCATCTACCGCACCAGAATGGTAATCGCTGACGGCGGTGAACTTATAATACTTGCCCCCGCTTTGGAGCGCTTTGGCGAAGATGAAGGAATAGACGCTTTAATACGAAAACACGGCTACCGTCCCGGAAAAGAAATCCTAGCCAAAGCCGCCTCTGACGCGGAGCTTGGAGGAAATTTAAGCGCGGCTGCCCACCTCATCCACGGCTCAAGCGAAAACCGTTTTACAATCCGCTATTGTCCGGGCGATAAAGTCTCTAAACAAGAAATTGAATCCGTAGGTTTTAAGTGGGGCGACTTAAAAGAAATGCAGTCAAAGTACGACATTAAAAGCCTTGCCTCAGGCTGGAACACGGTAGAAGGGGAACGTATTTTCTTTGTGCCAAATCCGGCGTTAGGTCTCTGGGCAGAAAAGAAAAGATTCTAAAAATCAGGAATTAAATTCCTAACTCCTGATTTCCCTCCTTCTCTTTGCGCCATTTTCCTCCGATAAATTAATAATGAAACATATTGCCGCAGCTTTTTTATTGATTATTTTTGCCGCTTGCACAGGTACGCCTGAAAAAAAAGAAATTGAGGAAGAAGACGGGACTTCCCTTACAGACGAAGAGCTTGCCGTTTTTATTGCGCAGGAAGGCGAGCTTCCTGTTACAGCATTTCCGGAGATTTGGGGTTATGTGATCGCCGGGCAGGAAGCGGCTCTTACAAGAGGGCTTCCAATTACTGATGTTGGTTATTTCGGCGCCGAGGTAGATATGTACAGCGCCCTGTCAAAAGTGCCCAACCGCCAAAGCCTTTCATCATATACAGGGAGGGTTCATCTTGTTGTAACCTGCGGAAGTTACGCGCTAACATATTTTACCCTTATGCCTGAAAGCCCTCAAAGAAGAACGCTGATCTCTGATTTAATTACAGCGTCAAGAAACTTTGACGGCATAAATATTGATTTTGAGAATATCCCTCCAAGATCGGGCGAAGCTTTTTTATCTTTTCTTCGCGAGTTAAAAGCGGGTCTTCCTCCAAATAAAATTTTTTCTGTTTGCCTCTACGGCAGAACGAGAAAACTTCAAAACGATGTTTATGATTATGAAATTATTTCCGCGCTCGCGGATAAAATATTTGTGATGGCGTACGATCAGCATTGGGGCGGAGGGCCGCCAGGTCCTGTTGCTTCGCTAAGATGGAGCCGAAGCGTAGCCGAGTACTCCCTTCGCGCGATAGGAGCTCAAAAATTAATAATGGGCATTCCTTTTTACGGAAGAGCCTGGGCTGATCAAAATCATCACAGAGCGTTAATTTTTACAACAACGCAAAAACTTATAGAGACCCATCATGTAAGAGAAATAAAACGCGATAACGGTATCCCTACTTTTGATTACCGCGCGACTGTAAATGTAAAAGTCTATTTTGAGGACGAATATTCAATCTCCGCCCGCATGGAAATGTATAAATCAATGGGCGTTAAAGCAATCGGCTTTTGGCGGATTGGACAGGAAACTCCTAAAGTCTGGGGAATTCTAAGAGTTGGAGAATGACGTGATAAAAAAGCTTATTGGCTTTTAGCTCTGTCAGGACGCAGCGCCTGCGCTCCGTTTCTGTAAACATGATTTACAAAAGCACCTTCATCAAGATAGCAATGTATGATTACCCTAATAATTCTTTCCAGCGAATTTACGCATTTAGGTTCCTGTGCCGAGAAAAGAGCGAGATTTCCCGCCGCTCTCCCGCTCTTTCTTAAAGCGGTACACGGATTAATGGCGTCAAGATCATCTGTCACGGAAAAAACAACAGAAACAATATCATTCTCTTCAAGTTTATTTAGCTCAAGCAGTTCGTCGTACATAAGAGAAACCTGATTGCCAATATCATCAGGATCATTTCCGCATTGAACAGCTCCTCTTAACGCAAAAAGTTTCTTAGTCATATTTAACTCCTAAATCCTGTTCCCGGTTTTTTGATTCATTCGTTCCCTCTTGAAATGGCGATAATAAAAGCTTCAAATAAAATTATTATAAAACCATACATAAAAAAACCAAGAAACATAAAAAATTTTCTGGGACGGAATTTATACCTCCTGAAAAGACCATAAACATGCATTACCATTTTATGAAAAGAACAAATACAAACCATAAATGATGAGTATCGCAAAACAATAAGCAGTATATATAAATTTATATCAGAAAAACCGACTTCGGCAAGATAAATAACCAATGAAATCAGGGAAATCGAAAAACTAAAAACAAGAATCCAGGCTGTAATACTGTTATATTTTAGTTTATTCTTTCTGGTTTCCTTTTCGGAAACAGTATTTTCCGGAATCCCTAAAGTTAAGGCATTCTCCTGACCGGTTGTCAAATGCTCCATAATATGTATATTATAATATCGTATGAAAAAGTTTTTTATAACCCTTCTTATTCTAATCATTCTTGGCGGGGCTGGTTTTATTTACGGATGGGCGCAGTTTTTTGTCCCTCCCGGTCAATATGGAGTAATCAGCTCAAAAACTCACGGAATTGACCCGTACATTGTCCGATCCGGCGAATTCAGATGGGTTTGGTTTAAACTGATTCCTACAAATGTAAAAATTGCCGTTTTCAATCTTGATCAACAGGTTTTTCCCGTCAGCTTTAAAAGCTCATTACCTTCGGGAGACACTTACGCTTCTTTTGTCGGACTTTCCAATCCGGACTTTTCATGGGATCTTCAGGGAGAAATTCGATTCAGTATAAAACCTGAAATGCTTATAACGCTTACTGATACCTATAAGCTTGGTGGAGAGGAGGATTTTAATAATTATTTACAGACAGTTTCCAAAGAAATCGAGGTTATAATACTTCGTTCTCTTTCCAATATTGAACCGGACAGCGACCGTTTGGAACAGCTTATGTCCGGTAATCCCGATCAGCAGATGATACAGGAAATCCGCGGCAGATTCCCCGAGCTTAATGATTTTTCATTTATTATCCATTCGGCAAAATACCCGGACTTTATACTTTACAGGCAAATCCGGCTCCTATACGAAGAATTCTTCGCCAAACAGCGAGAGGTTATATCAACTTCATTCGGAAGAAGAGCCGACAGCCATATTGCAGCCCAGCTTCGTCTGCAGGAACTGGAACAGTACGGCGATTTATTCACAAGATTCCCGATATTACTCGATTATCTTGCGCTGCAAAATGGAGATCGGTGATTAGTAACCTGTCCTCTTCCCCGGTTGTTGTTGAATAAAGGTTTCAAATAAGGTATTTTAATGTATTGCGGTTTTAAGGAGATTCTATGCGCAAGGCTCAAGCCTTTTTAATTATATTTTTTTTATGTCTGCCTTTCACGCTTGCAGCCCAGGAGAATGAACCCGATGTGGACGACTGGGAATTCTTTACGGATGATCTGTATGCGCGCGGAGATCAAACTTTTACAATAAGTCTTGGCGTTGTTATCCCGACTGTTTTTATTAATAACGGAAGATCGATAGACGGACAGATTAGCCCTCCTGTCGGGGGAACAGGTTCGCTTGCTTACTCCTATTATTTTAATTCCGCTTTTTTTGTTGGCGCGGAACTTTCAGGTATGTTTCTTCCGACATTGGGAAACAATACTATATTTCTAATTCCCCTGGGTTTAAGAGTCGGCTCTCAGTATATTTACGGACGTTTAGAGTTCCCGTTTTTTCTGTCGTTTGGAATGTGCTGGCAGACATATCTTGATATGGGGCACTACAGTATATACGCAAAGCTCGGAGCCAGCGCGTTTTTCAGAGCGTCAAACGACTGGTCGTTCGGCTTAACTTCAAGCTGGGGATGGTTTCCGCAGTGGACAGATGATCCTTCAAAAGCAGTTCACGCGAATTTCCTTGATATAAAACTTTCCGCCCGTTATCATTTTTAGAATTTTAAGAGGAACAGATGAAAAAGATTTTTTTGTTTTATTTGGTAATTACCTGCGTTATTTTCTCTTTCTCTTCATGCAACGATCCGATTTTTTTCGCGGTTTCTCAGGAAGATCCTCCTTTAAGCCCTCTTATAGGCGGCTCTCCCGCGCGCTTAATAATTATAAATGATGAATTATTTACAGCGTCAGGAAGAAACCTTTGGAGATTAAAATTAAACAGTCCTTCGTACGAGGAATGGAAAAGATTCAGGAATGATTCATGGATATGGGATATAACGGAAGTAGAAGGCGTTCTTTACATTTGTTACGAATCCGGAAATAACGCGGGAATATCAAAAGTTGATTCATTAGACGAAGATGAAAATAAAATCATTTCTACTGTCGTTAACACTCTTAATAACAATGTACAAACCTTATTTTCCGCTGACAATATGCTATATTACAGCGCAAGAAATTCAAATGGTTCAAGCAGTATTTATGCCGGAAGCGATCCCAATACACCTATCCTGGAAAATGTCGCGGAGTTAAGGGGCGCAGCCTCCAGGAATACTTATACGTTTTTATGCACAGGCGGATTAATCAGATCCGCCGATTCACCCATAACAGGCGGAATCTATTTATTGAATGAAGGAATTGATAAAATTCCGGTAGAAATCCCCGGTCTCGAACTACCTGTTACAGATATTGACTTTAGGGGAATTATAAATCTCCAGGATATTAATAACACGATTGTGGCGATTGACCGCAGCGGATTTTTATACGAGGTAACACAGTCAGTCGTAAAACGTCTTAATACTCCCAATACTCCCAATACTCCCAATACAAATGAATTTATGCTCGGCGGAAGGACATCAGGCGCGCTCGCGGTATGGACAGACATCGATTCAAGAAGACTTCTTCTTGTCGGAAGACAGGATACAAATACCTCGCTTAATACAGGCTCAACACACGGCTACAGGGAACTTGTATTGGATCCTGTTACAGGCGGTCTTGGAGACGATAAAATTTTCTATTGGCCGGGAAGAAACACAGATTCAAGACCTACAACCCTTCTGGAAAATTCGCGTTATGTATCTTCCATCGGAAAACTTGGAATTAATCATTTGATTCAGGCAGATGGAATTCTATTCGCTTCTACCCAGCAGAACGGCGTCTGGTCGCTTCGAGACCGCGGTGAACTCCATGTTCACTGGAACGCGGAGCAGCAGCCGCCAAACCCCGATTCTCCGTAAATGGACGAGTTATTTTCAGGTAAAAAAGAAACAGGTTCTCTTGATTGCAGTCCTCTCGCGGACAGAATGCGCCCGCGCACTCTGGAAGACATTGTAGGACAGGATCATATCGTAGGACAGGGAAGGCTTTTAAGAAGAGCGATACAGGCAGATAGAATTTCCTCCATCATTCTTTATGGTCCTCCCGGTACGGGGAAAACCTCTCTTGCCGCCGTTATAGCAAACACAACAAGAGCCGCTTTTGAAAAATTAAACGCGGTTCTCGCGGGCGTTAAAGATATCCGCGAGGTAATAGACAGAGCAGACGACAGATTCAGGCTGTATAATAAAAGAACCATTTTATTTGTGGATGAGGTTCACCGTTGGAATAAAGCGCAGCAGGACGCGCTTCTTCCCTGGGTAGAAAACGGCACTGTTATTCTTATCGGAGCCACTACAGAAAACCCTTTTTTTGAAGTAAACCGCGCTTTGGTAAGCAGAAGCCGAATTTTCCAGCTAAAACCGCTTGAGTATGACGGACTTTTGGAAACCGCTAAAAGATCTCTTACTGACAAAGAAAGAGGCTATGGAAACTGGAATATCAGTTTTGAAGAAGGCGCTCTTGAGCATCTTGTAGAAGTTTCTGGCGGAGACGCACGAAGTCTTCTTAACGCTATGGAACTCGCTGTGGAAACAAGCGTTACTCCGTGGCCTCCCCTGCCCGGAACAGAAATTAAAATCTCCATGGAAACAGCCGAGGAAAGCATTCAAAGAAGAGCTCTTCTTTATGACAGAGACGGTGATTACCATTTTGACACAATAAGCGCGTTTATAAAAAGTATACGGGGAAGCGATCCTGACGCCGCTTTATATTGGCTTGCGAAAATGGTTCGCGCAGGAGAAGACCCAAAATTTATTTTCAGGCGTATGATAATACTCGCAAGCGAAGATGTAGGACTTGCCGACCCCTACGCTCTTTCTGTCGTTATTTCATGCGCGCAGGCTTTTGAAAGGATAGGTTTTCCCGAAGGAAACTTTCCGCTTTCCCACGCCTGTTTGTATCTTTCGACAGCTCCAAAATCGAACACTACTTTGTCTTATTTTGACGCTCTTAAAGAAGTTGAAAAAGAGGATGCAGAGGTGCCAAATCACCTTCGTGACGCAAGCCGTGACGGCGAGGGGTTTGGACATGGAGAAGGCTATGTTTATCCTCATGCCTACCGCGATCACTGGGCAGCTCAGCAGTATCTGCCGGGAAGCCTAAAGGGAAGAGCTTTTTATATTCCGTCAAGCGTAGGTTTTGAGGGAAAGATACGGGAAGAAGTGTTAAAAAAGCGTGAACTACAGGCAGCTATTGTGTTAGGTGAAACTGACGACGGAGAGTTTCTCTCGTGGTCTGCGGCTTGTAAAGGAAGAGAAGGCTGGTTTAAACGCCTTGAGTCAGGAAGAAGCAGGCTCCTTTTAGGCGACAGGGACGTAATTTTTGATGCAGCCTCTCCTTCGCGTCAGGGAAGAACTTTAATCCCGTTTGCAAATGACGGGCTTTTACTCTGGGAGAGCTTAAGGCGTTCTCCAGAGGGGTTAACGGCAGCCCTTGTAACAAACGACACCGCGAAAGAGGCTCTCCTTCGGTATGCTTCCACCCTTGATGAGATTGAAAAACCGCAGATTGCGGTAACAAACGATAAATCACCCGCTGATTCACTGCCCTCGCCAAAACAGTGCGAAGAATGGTTTTCCTGCGCTCAGTTTGATCATATATTGATTCGAGCGGCGAGATTAAATTCAAACCCCGATCAATTGGCGTGCGGGGCTAAACCGCTCCTTGCCAAAAACGGCTCTCTTGTTTTACTGTGTTCGCCGCCTAATCTGGGTGATCGTATTTCCCGTATTTTATTGCAGGAATGTGATTCCCCTTTGTTGTCAGAAAAACTGGAAAAAGCGGAGGAGCTATTCTTTAAGGAAGCATCGCACGGTCTTATCCGGGAAGACGATATAAAAACCGCTTTTGAAAGACAAGGTTTTACAGTAACAATGAACATAATTGACAGGGAAGAAGAACGCCTCATTACAGAAAAAGATCTTGCAGTCTGGTTTAACACGGAGGAATCCAGGTGGGGTTCATTCATGGTTAAAAATCTTGATAAAACGGATTTTTCATCGATTGAGGAGGCTCTGCGCAGCCGAATTCTTAAAGGACCAGTCCTTTGGCGCTACAAATCGATCTGCTTAAAGGTTTTTTAAATGTGCTTTTTCCAAAACTAAGGTTAGTTTCAAAAAAGCCATAAAAAACTTGTATTATTTTTTTAAAACTCACGGATTTTATTATTAAAAAATAGTAAATTTTTAAAAAATTATTAAAATTTTTATTCACTTTTCTATTAATTTGTAGTATTATTTTTGAATAAGCATATAATATAATACTTAAAAGAGGTGTAATTGATGAAAAAGACAACAACGAAGTCAAAAACAACAAAAAAAGCTCCAAAATCTTCAAAAAATACCACGCCAAAGAAATCAACTGTCAAAAAACCAGCAGCGAAAAAGCCTTCTTCCAATAAAAAGTCAGAAAAGAAAGCCGTTTCCAGGTCTACTGCCAAAAAAACGGCTCCTTCCAAGCCTTCGGCAAAGATTTCCGCCGCAAAGACTGTTAAAAAAGCTGCCGCTAAACCAAAAAAAGCCGTAAAAGAAGCGTCTCAGCAAAAAAAAGCTGCTCCTATTACTCCTAAAACGGCTGTTAAAAAGATAAATCCGCCGGAAAAAAAGCCTTTGCCGCCTCAAAAGACAGAAAAACCAGAGACCCATGACATGAGTCTTCCCGAAGGAAGTGCCCTGCAGCAGACAGGACACCGCCGTCCTCTAATTGTCTTCCCAAAATAATTTTTTTTATTTTTCAAAAAAAAAGCTAAAGTCCCCGATACAATCTGCCGATAGATTAAATGGAAAGTTGTGTTCCGGCAGGATTTCCGCGGATTTTGCTTTAACTATATTTTCCGGGCAGCTTGTGCGCCAGCGCTTAAGCTGCACAGAGGCAAGGATGCTTCTGTATATATCAAGGAGGATCGTATGATCATTAATCACAACCTTAGCGCAATGTTTGCGGACAGGTCCCTCAAGGTAACTCAAGTTTACCTTACAAAAGACATGGAAAAGCTTTCTTCCGGTCTTCGTATCAATCGTGCCGGTGATGACGCGTCCGGTTTGGCAGTATCTGAAAAAATGAGAAGCCAGATTCGCGGTCTTAACCAGGCTTCCACAAACGCCCAGAACGGCATCTCCTTCATCCAGGTAACAGAAGGATATCTGCAGGAAACTCAGGATATCATTCAGCGCCTTAGGGAACTGTCAGTTCAGGCGGCGAACGGCATCTACAGCGATGAAGACAGACTCTACATCCAGGTAGAAGTATCACAGCTTGTAGACGAAATCGACAGAATTGCGTCACATTCACAGTTCAACGGCATGAATTTACTTACAGGCCGTTTTGGACGCGAAATGGGCAACAATGTCGTAACCGCTTCAATGTGGCTGCACATCGGCGCAAACATGGATCAGAGAGAACGTGTTTTTATCGGAACCATGACAACCAAGGGATTGGGCATCCGTATGATGGACGAATCATTTATTACTCTTCAAACACCGGATGAAGCAAACAGAACAATCGGCGTTGTTGATGCCGCACTGAAAATTATCAACAAACAGAGAGCAGACCTTGGCGCATATCAGAACCGTCTTGAACACGCAGTTCGCGGGCTTGATATCGGCGCTGAAAACATGCAGGCTTCTGAGTCCAGGATCAGGGATGCCAATATGGCAAACCAGATGGTTGATTATGTTAAAAACCAGGTCTTGAGCCAGAGCGGTATAGCCATGCTTGCACAGGCAAACCAGAGGGCAACTTCGGTATTGTCATTACTGCAATAATGTGCTAAAATTCACGGTGTCAGGCTCAAATTCCTGACACTGGGGGAAGTTGGAAGGGGCGGACGGAATCGAAACCGTGGAATGTGATTCTGCCCTCCCCTCCCGCGCTTCTTCACTGTAAGGCGTTTTAAGGAATTAAACGCCAAACAAAGATATTTGACAAAATCCCTTCAGCCACTGACTGTTTAATCTGCGGCAGGTTGCCCTAATTGCCGGTTTATCCGGAATAAGTTAAGCGGTTAGATGCGCGGGACGGTTCGAAACGTTTGATTTTACGCGATGCGTTATGTGCAATAAATGTATTTTTGTTGCACCGTAATAATTGTGTGTTAAATCGTGCGTTTCGTTCTGTTTGCGGAACAAGAGAAAGGCGGTCTTATAATTCGATTCACGGATATTAAGGCAGCGCGAAACCTTTTTCTATATCCGCTCCCGCGGAACGACTTCGGCATGGATAGCCGAAGTAAGTTAGCATAGCTAACTAGAGCAAACATGGAGGGTATATAAAATGATTATTAATCACAACATGAGCGCCATGTACGCCGATCGTCAGCTCGGTGTAACCCAGCTTTCATTATCTAAGAATATCGAGAAGTTAAGTTCCGGTATGCAGATAAACAGAGCTGGTGATGATGCTTCCGGACTCGCGGTTTCCGAAAAAATGAGAAGCCAGATTCGCGGTTTACATCAGGCCGAACGCAATATCCAAAACGGTGTTTCATTCATCCAGGCGTCTGAAGGTTATCTTCAGTCGACACAGGATATTCTTCACCGTCTTAGGGAATTAGCGGTTCAATCAGCCAACGGTATTTATTCTGATGAGGATCGTATGCAGATCCAGGTCGAAGTATCACAGATGGTTGATGAAGTTAACCGTATTGCAAGCCACGCGCAGTTTAACGGCATGAACATGCTTACAGGCGCGTTCGCCATGGAATCACCATCAGGCAGAATTATGCAGCTTCAGGTAGGTGCGAACATGGATCAGAATGCAAGAATCTATGTCGGTAACATGTCAGCTACCGCGCTTGGTTTAAATGATTCACAGGGCAACGAAGGAAAACTTTCCATCGCAGATCCTGCTGAAGCAAACAGAGCCATCGGCACAGTAGACGCCGCACTTAAAGTTGTATCAAAACAACGTGCGGATCTTGGCGCTTATCAGAATCGTTTTGAAATGGCAGCCCAGGGTGTAGCCATTGCGGCAGAAAATATCCAGGCCGCTGAATCCCGCATCAGGGATACAAATATGGCTAACAGGATGGTCGATTACACAAAAGACTCAATCCTGAATCAAACCGGAACAGCCATGTTGGCGCAAGCCAACCTTCGTACGCAGTCTGTATTACAGCTGCTTTCGTAGTTCGTTCAGTTTGGAAAAGGCATTGCGAAGCAAGAGACTTCTGGACGTCGTCTTTTTTTCGCAAATCCGGCGCTTAAGAAATTAGGCGCCGGCGGAAAGACAGTGAAGTTCGCGCCTTCACTGTCAGTTTCCTGTCCAGCGCTTAGTTACGTGAGGACTTTTACAATTTAATTGTATTGTCAACTTGCGAAACCAGGCGCTGGATTGTTTTCTTTCTTCTGCCATGGATTGGCGGATGGAATTGTACAGCGCCTAAGAATGGGAGGTTAGGTGTTGGGTTTTTACATGGAGGTACAAAATGTCCGTAGCAAGTGTGGGATATGTCCCTATATCGCCAATGCCGCTTCCCGCAGATGTCCGTATACAAGCGGTCAGGCAGCATGATACCCAACCGGAAAAAAAAGTAACACCTCAAGTAATAATTTCTACAGCAGCGAACCTTGAGCGCATTGGAAGCGCTTTAAACAGAAAGCTGCAATTTGAAGTAGATCACAGGTCTAATGAGGTGATTGTCAAGGTCATTGATAAAGAGACCGATAAGGTGATCAAGGAAATACCGCCCGAAGAATTACAGCGGTTACACAGGAGTTTAAAAGAGGCAATTGGTCTTCTCTTTGACGAGATGGCGTAGCTTTTTAGGTAATTTCTCCGGGAGCATATCCGGGGAGTATAACTGCGGGACTTCTTATAATGGAGCAGTTATAGCCTGTATAGATTGGGGAGATTCAGGTTTATGTCCGATGTTTATATTCCGGGAGTTCGAAGCAGATTTAACTCAGATCAGATCATCGAAGACCTGATGAATCTTGAACGTATTCCCAGAGACAGAACGCAGCGAAATGTCGATACTCTCCAGCTCCAAAGAGGTTACTGGAATGAAGTAGGAAGGCGCATTACATCGCTGCGTGACAGTTCGCGTATGCTTTTCTCATTTCAAAATCCTTTTAATGAACGTATCGGCAAAAGCGCCGATGAAAATGTTATAACAGCTGTCGCTACAAGAGAAGCCGCAGAGCAGACAATGCGTTTTGCGGTAAAACAGACAGCTTCCGCTGACCGTTTCCTTTCACAGCCGCTCGAAGAAAGAATGAGGATTGACGCCGGCAATTATATTTTTACGGTAGGAAACGATGAAATATCGATTAATTTCCGCGGCGGAACATTAAGAGATTTTACCGAAATTATTAACAGGCGCGGCAGAGATAAAATAGGCGCCTCTCTTATTTCCGTTCAGCCGGGAACAAGGTCCCTTTTAATTGAATCAAAACTTACAGGCAGTGAAAACCGTCTTGGTTTCCTCGGCGATACAAGGGATCTTGCAACGCGTATCGGCATGATGGAAGTAGGTAACGATACCCGAAGAGAAATTTCAATCAGCGAAAACACAGTACAAAAAAGCGGGCAAAACGCTTCTAATATATCATTTAATGACGGAGCCGTCCGGGTTGCTCCGCGATCAACAGTTTCCCTCCCAATAAATTTATCCATAGGTCAGGACACTTCTTTAGTCCTGCGTCTAGAAACCCAAACCCGCGTAGATTCCGGCGATGCTTTAAACGCGCCAAAGCAGGCTCCCGGTCCTGACGTACCGGCAGGTTCAGTGACTTTTCACGGGATTACAATCCAAAATGAACCTTCATCCGTTCCCATGACAAATAACGCTCCCCCGCCGCCGCCTGTACGCAATGACGACATGGGTGTTTTACACCTTGTTTTTTCTGACGGCACAAAGGCACGTCTGCCTGCGATTACGGATTCGTCGTCGTTCACCGCAAGACAGTATAATCTTTCTGATACATCGCGCGGAAAAACCATAGTTTCGCTAAATATCGAAAACGCAAATACCCACCGGGAAGTAACAGTCGGTAAAGTGGAAGTGCTGGACCCGACTTCGACAGCAGGCGGACTACGTCCGTTAAACGCTGTTTCAACATCCCGGGATGCGATAATTATGATGGAAGGAATTGAAATAGTCCGCCCATCCAACAGTATTGATGATCTTATCCCGGGCGTTACGTTAAATGTAAGAGGTGTTTCCGAAAGGCCTGTTGAACTTTCCGTAACCGCGAATGTAGAAGCGGTTAAAGAAGCGATTATTTCGTTTGTCGGAAACTATAACCGCCTTATCGCCGAAATAAATATACTTACAAGCACAAGAGGCAATAATATCCCTGATATGCCCCGCCAGAATGAGCGCGGAGATACCCGTCTTATTGATGAATTAACATATTTGTCCGCAAGTGAAGCAGAGCAGATGCGGGAAAGACTGGGTGTTTTCAGCGGGGATACTACGTTAAATAACCTTAAAAACAATCTTATGCGGATTGTCACTGCCCCCTACCCTACAAGCATGGAGCGCGACCTTTCTCTCCTTGCCCAAATTGGAATCAGCTCCAACGCTTCAAGAAGCACAGGCTATGATGTGTCGCGCCTTCGCGGCTATCTTGAAATAAACGAAAACACTCTGGATGCCGCGCTGGAAACAAAAATACCCGCAGTCAGGGATCTTTTTGCAAGCGATACAACAGGTGATATGCTTGCGGATACGGGCGTTGCATTTAATGTTGATTCAATTATAAGTCCATTTGTACAGACTGGAGGAATAATTTCATTAAAAACAAGCACTATAGATTCACGTATCAGTCAGGATGAAAGGCGCATTGCGACTCTTGACAGGCAGCTTGCCGCGAGAGAACAGGAACTTCGCATTCAGTACGCAAGAATGGAATCTGCTTATGCCAGAATGGAACAGATGTCAAGTTCTTTGGATAATTTCAGCCAGCAAAACCGCGGGGGCAGGTAACAGGTAAAAAAAATGGAAATAAAATTAAACAATAAAACTCTTGATGTAAACCTTGAAAAAGAAAATACACTTGGAGAGATTCTTGCGGGTCTTGAGCAGTGGCTTTCTTCCTCAGGTCACCGTATTGTGGAATTAAACATTGACGGTAAACCTGTAAACGCTTCAATGATGGAAACTATTTTTTCCAAAGAAATAAAAGACATAGCGATAATTGATATACATACAAATGTTATTGCGGAATTAAGCGCGGCATCCCTTTTAAATCTCCTTGAGGATATAGACGAGTTTGAAGAACTTTCACATGATAAAAAGTCCGAATTTTTCAATAACTGGAAGGAAACTCCGGCAGCTTGTTTTATTTATTCCGAGATGACGGATTTATTCGCATATTGCGTTAATACGTTTTCTAACGGGGAAATGTCCTGTCAGACATTAAGAACAATAACAGAAGAAATACAGCGTGAAGTTACTACCCCTGTAAGCGAATTCACAAAGATAGAGCCTGTTTTGGATGAAATATGCGAAAGACTTGTTCGTCTTCCGCTTGATATTCAAACAGGAAAGGACGCGCAGGCAGCGCAGACAATTCAGCTTTTCAGCGCAATATCAGAAAAAATATTCCGCATATACCGTCAGCTTGATACTCAAGGCTATTTTTTCAATAAAACAAATACTGATAACAGCGAAGATTCAATTAAAAGGAAATATATTGTTTCAGAAAAGATAACTGATTTTACAGCCATTTTAAGAGACCTCCTTGACGCCTATGAAAAAAATGATTCTGTACTTGTAGGGGATCTTACAGAGTACGAAGCCTCTCCAAAACTAAAAGAACTCTATGACGCCGTTTTTGAGAATATACAGGATAAAGAATGATTAATTATTTTATACTTTTTCCGCTGCAAGTGACCGCGAAAGACTTCAATATGGATCCTACATTTACTCCAAAGGATCTGATCATAGCTGGCGTTATTTTAACTGTAATTATTTTTGTTGTGATAATTAACTCTATATTAAAAAAGAAAGGTCCCTCCGGCAAAGGATCGGGAAGCGGTCTTTTTTCCGGTTTTGCGCTTCATAAAATAGCAAGAAATATAGGTTTAAATAATGATCAGGCAAATATGTTAAGTTATGTTTTTAAGCTGGATCAGGTAATGGACCATGAAAAATCGATTAATAACCCTGCTCTTCTTGACCGTCACTTTAGAAAAGCATACCGGATTATCGAACATGGTTCCGCTTCAGAACCGGAGAATCAAAGACGCCTTGCAGTCCTTTTTTCTACCAGAAATATCCTGGAAAACAGCGTGATAGGCGGAATCTCCTCCACCCGCCAGATCAGGGACGATACGCCTCTTACGATAAGCAGCGGCAAAGATAAAATAAATGTTCATGTTTTATCTACAAAAGGCGATTACCTGGTCGTTGATTCTCCCAGAAATGTCCTTGGAAGCCAGATAAAGATTCAAAAAGGCACAAAAATTCCTATATTATTTTTTAATAAAAGTAATAAAGGTTTTGCTTTTGAAACCAGGGTAATGGGTTATTCAACCTATAACGGACATCCGTCAATGCAGCTTGCACACAGCGTCCATATAAAATTTTTATCACAAAGACGCTACAGAAGGAGGCATTCGGTTATTGCGTGTTCCATGTATTTAGTGTATGTTGAAGGAAGCGGGAAAAAACAGCGCTTGGTTGTCGATAAACGCAGACTTCAGGGAAACATTGCCGATATCTCTGTCGGAGGCTGTTCAATAAAGATTATGGCGCCTGTACAGGTTGGAGCCAGGTTCAAAATTGAATTTATACAGGGAGATGTTAATGTAGCCGCTTTAGGGCAGGTTCTTAGGTCAAACAGGGCTGGTATGAATACAGTAATTCATGTTAAATTCATAAAGATACCACAGAAATCCATGAACGCCGTAAATGCGTTTGTTTATGAGTATGGACGTGAATAAAAACAAAAGGAAAGGAATATGAAAATTATTGGTATTAAGGACATGATCAGAAAAGACGTTCCTATTTATTATCGAATGCTTTATACAGGCATGGCGGTTATTCAGTTAAGCGATGACAAAAGTCCTTCCAATTTTCGTATTGATTTTTCCATAGAGGTAAAGCCAACCGGCATGAAGGAAATAAGCATTACTTTTATTGACACAATTGACTATCCGTTGGTTCCCGTTACAAGGGAGCTAAAACAATATATATTAAATCTTGACGCCAACGGCGGACTTCCAAATCTATAAATGACAGAAATTATCTCCAATTCACCCGATGAAACCCTGGAGATTGGAAAAAAGATAGCCGCTCACCTTTGCCCGGGTTCTGTGGCAGCTCTATCAGGCGCTCTTGGCAGCGGTAAAACAAAACTTTCTAACGGGATCGCTTTGGGTCTTGGCATCAGTGAAAATCTTACAAGCCCTACTTACACGATTATAAATGAATATGAAAATATGAATAAAGAAAGCTCTGTCCTTTACCATATTGATGTATACCGCCTAAATAACGAAACGGAATTCGAAGACATTGGCGGCAGAGATATATTAAATTCAAACGGCATTTCAATAATTGAATGGAGCGAAAGAATTAAAGAACTTTTGCCGAAAGACGCCATAACAGTCTCTATCAAGATTACAGGCGCAGAATCAAGATTAATAAAGATTGAGGGAATCGAGAGTCTATGAATCTTTTGGCAATAGACAGTTTTAGCCCCATTTTATCAATCGCAGTATCCAGAAAAGATGAAATTTATTACTCGCAGGCGAACGCGTTAATGGCGCAGTCAGAAATTGCCATGGACGAAATAGATCGTCAAATGCGCGCGGCTTCTCTTAAACCAAATGAACTAAACGGCATTTTATGCGCAGGCGGTCCTGGCTCTTTTACAGGGCTTAGGATAGGTTTTTCGATTGCCAAAGGACTTGCGCTCTCGCTTTCGATTCCTTTTGCTTCTGTTCCAACTTTGGATTGCGTTGCCTATGATTTTACAGAGAGTCTTTTATCCAAAGGAGAGACAGAAGTTTTACTCGCGGTTGTGCAAGCCGCAAAGAACACATGGTTTTACGCTTTTTTTATCAATAATGAACGCGTTTCCCCTGACGGAGAGGCTGACTTAGCTGTCCTTACAAATGAAATAATGACAAATTTTACGAAAAACAATAAAAAAATTAAATTGACAGGTCCCGGATCGCAAGCGCTTTTTTCTTCACTTTCCAATGAATTAAAAAAACATCTTATCCTTGATAATAAAATATCAGGATATGCGAAAGAACTTATTTTTATTGCAAAAAAAAGGAATATATTAGATAATGATTCTGGAATATTTTTACACTCAGGCCCTGAGTACATCAGAGTGTCTGACGCGCAAGCCGCTCTTGAGCGGCGCGTATAATAATTTTCCTTACGCGCGCCGACCGTAGGGAGGCTTGCACAAGCCGCTCTGGAGCGGCGCGTATAATAGACGGAGAAATAGGAATGAACTACATTATTGAAGAAGCGGAACTGGAACCTCTTGACGACAATGACAATGTAAAAATTGCCGGAAATGAGCCGTTTATTATTTCTTCTTCCTATAATCCTTTTAAAACAAGCGTATTTCCGGTATTAATTATTAACAAAGAACTAAAAATTGTTTATACAAATGATTCCTGCGGGCAGATGTTTACAAACGCGGCTTCTCTTTGCGGCAAATATTTTTTTGATTTATTCGGCAAAGCGTTTTCGGCTGATGATTCCAAAAAAATAAAAGACGCTATTACAGGCGGAATCAGCGGGTTTTCATGGAAAGGCGCCGCTCTTTTAAAAACGCACGATACCTCATCTGTGCAAATTCGCGTTTATGTATTTCCTCTGGAAATGGATTTAAAAACTTCTACTGATTTTGTCGTTATGTTTGATGATTTTACCGAGGAAAATAAAAGTCTTCTTAGATCCGTATTTCTTTCGCTTCTTGAAGCTTCAAGACTTAAAGACAATGATAAGGGTAACCATATTGTCCGTGTTAATGAATACTCTAAACTGCTTTCTGAAGAATTAAGAAAAACAGGACACGAAGAATACAAACGTATTAACGCCGATTTTATAGATAATATTGGTTTTTGGTCGGCGATGCATGATATTGGAAAAATCGGAACTCCCGATGATATCCTTAATAAAAACGGACCTCTTTCCGACTGGGAATGGGCTGTAATGCGAGAGCATACAAAAAACGGCGCCTTTATCCTTTCCACTTACCCAAATCCAATGGCGAAAGAAATCGCTCTCTCTCATCATGAAAAATGGAATGGAACAGGTTATCCTTTCCAGCTTGAAGGTGAAATGATTCCTCTTTCCGCAAGAATTGTAGCAATCGCTGATGTATACGATGCTCTTCGCATGGAACGCAGTTACAAGCCTTCATTAAGCCATGAAGTATCTGTAGAAAAAATTATTGAACAAAGCGGCATTCATTTTGATCCAAAGCTAATTGACGTATTTAAAAATATTTCAGGCGGTTTTGACAGGATATACTCATCCATTACAGGCTAAATTTTTGCAATGTCTTTTTTTAAATCCAGTTCCTCAAATGCTTGTTCAATAAATCTGTTTAAAAAAAGTATTTTATCTTTATTTTTCCAGTTAAAAAGCGTTTCTGGAATTGCTTCTTCCATATTAAATCCAAAACGTTTTTTAAATAATTTATTATCAGGTCCTTCTTTGCAGCGAAACCCCATAAGAAGAGTGTCACGTAAAAATAAATCACTATTTAACTCTTCCAAACCAGCGTAATTAATATTTGGAAATTTGATATATTTTTCTATATCTTTTTCATACGTTACGCGAATAGCTTTACCCTCATCTTCGTTTACAATTGTTCCTGACGCACAGGGTCCCGCTCCAATCCAGTTTTTCATCTGCCAATATCTCATATTATGAACGCAGTATTTTTTATTAACAGCGAAATTTGACACTTCGTAGTTATCAAAGCCTGAGTCTATTAATTTATCCCTGGCAAAAAGCCACATGGAATCAGCGTCCGTTAATTCAGGCAAAACTATTTTTTTTTCTTTTAATTTTTTTTTAAGAAACGTATCATCTTCTGCCGTAAGGCTGTAAAGAGAAATATGGGAAGGTTTAAATTTTAAAACCTTTTCAATATCGTCATTTATTATTTTTTCATTATGACAGGGTAATCCTGTTATTAAATCTACAGAAAAATTATCAGGAAAATATTGTGACGCCAAAGACAATCTTTCTTCTAAAAGAATGTTTCCATTTATTCTGTTAACGGAATCACGTGAAGGCTTAAAAAATGTTTGAACGCCAAGGCTTATTCTGTTTACTCCGCCTGTTTTACAGGCGGATAAAAACTCTTCATCTGCTGATTCCGGGTTCGCCTCTATCGTAAATTCGAGAGGATAAAAACACGGAATTTTTTTTAATTCATTTATAAGTACGCTGATTTTTTTTCCAAGACATGACGGAGTTCCGCCGCCTATATAAGCTGTTTTAATTTCTTTTATATTAAAAATTTCTATTTGAAACTTAATATCAGAAATTAAGGCTGTAATATAGGCGTTAAAAAAATCATCATTATAGTTATTTTTTAATTCAGAATAAAAATCACAGTAATCGCAAAAGGAATCGCAAAAAGGAATATGTATATAAAGAGAAAAACACCCGGAGTTAGCAAATTTAAAAGCGCATCTTGTGTCTTTAATCTAAAAAAACTCCCTTTCTTCCAAAACATTATTAAAATTTTATATAATTGACATCTTTGCAATATATTCCCGGGAAAATTATTGCATATATAAATTTGTTAAAGGAGCCCTATTCTTTTAAGCGGCCAGAAACGAAAAACGGCTTTTGCGCTGATTAATGATGAAGAAACAGGTCCCCATGTTCTTGAATCATTTATATTGCTTCTGTCATCTGATGCTACAAAACATTCATCAGAACCCAAAATTATTGAGTTCATGCTTCCCGAAAAAGGAATTGACTCATCCCACAAATCCGATGTGTTTTGAACAGAGGTATGATACGGTCTTTGCGATAATTCATATTCTGTAAGAACATAAGCGCTGCCCGCTTCCTTTACCCTAAACGCGTAATTATTCATGGAAATTTCATCACCGGGAAGACCTATTACCCTTTTTATATAATACTGTCCCTCTCCCGAAAAAATTGTCATTTTTTGCGCGGTAAAAAAACGCACGAAACCGTCAATAATCCGCAGCGGAAGTCTCTTATCCCTGTAATGCCTCATATCGACAAGTACAATATTGCCTCTCCTGAATAAAAATTGATTATCTTTGTTTTGACCCTTGTTCCATGGGGGAGTAAAAGATGTAAAAATAATTCTGTCTCCCTTGTTAAGACCGGGCTGCATTGTGTTATTGTCAACTACCCATACCGAAACCAAAAAGGCGCATAAACTGTTATACGCAATATAGAAAATAAAAAATATCATAAAAACCCTTATGGTTCTGTGTCTTTTATGTTTCTGATCCCTGTAGGAATAATGCGGTCTTTTATCAAACATGGCTATTTAATCCCTCCCCATCTTTTATGCGGCCAAAAAATAACCATTCCTTTACCAAGAACCTTTGAAAGTTTTACAGGTCCGAAAAACCTGCCGTCATTGGAGCTGTCACGATTATCTCCCAGAGTAAAAATTCTGCCCTGTGGAACGTACCAGCCAAGGTTGTATCTTGCCAAAAGCTGTGAATAACGCCTGTCATGAGGAACAGCTTTTCTTGTTGTTTCAAGTCTCGATGTATGAAAGGCAATGCTGTCAGAGTAATACTGGTTTTCAGGCAAAGTTGAGCGGGAAATCAATTCATGGGAAATTGGAAAACCAATATCCTGCCACCCTCTTGCCTGTCCTGCGGCAAGGAGAGCGGGATATTGTTCAGGTTTCATTAAACGGGAAATATTATGATTCCACTCACGGGAAGAATTATAAATCGATTCATCAATCCATCTGTCTTCGCCTGCGAATTTTATTTTCATATCGCCGTTTTCAATCAAAAATCGATCTCCTTCCTCTCCTATCGCTCTTTTAATTAAAAAATGAACTCTCTGCTGTCCTGTCTCGTCCCTGTCAATATCAATGAGAGAAAGGGTCAGCATATATATGATTCTTTGCGCTATATCAAAAACAGTACCTCTGGATATATAATCCGGGCTTTCAAAAATGACGATATCATTGCGTTTTGGATGTATGGGGCTTGGCAGTTTTGCAAAACCCGGCAGCAGTTCAGGTCCGTAAACAATTTTATTTACAAAAACATGATCGCCTATATTAAGCGTATCTATCATTGAACCGGAGGGAATCCTGTACGCCTGCACCAGATATTGATTCGCGAGAAGAACCATGCAGGCAGCCCATACAAAAGCTTCGATCCAGTCCAAAAGGAGCTTCTTTTTCTTTTGCTTCTCTCTTTTAATATGGCGTATTTGAGCGCGGTATGTTAATACTTTCTCTGTTATTGCCTGAACCTGGTTAAAAAACCCGGTTTTTTTGGAAGCGTTTGACATTTGCGCTATATTATCATAAAATCTTGAAAATGAGCAAGAGGTTCATAAGTTATCAGAAAAAGGAGTGTTTGATTTGTTAAAACCTATAGCTAAATTGATTCTTGCCCTGAACGGCAATGTAAAAAAGACCCAAATTGCGTCGGGTTTTGCCTGGGGAGTGCTTTTAGGGCTGATACCTGCAGGCAATGTCTTCTGGATTGCTTTATTTTTAATCACATTAATTTTCAGGCATAATCATGGAGCCAAGTTATTCGGCATAGGAATAGTAAAGCTCTTATCTCCGTTAATTGTATTCACCATTGACGCTCTTGGCTGGTATATTTTAAATCTTGACGCCCTGCAGTCATTTTTTACAGTCATGTATAATATGCCTTTTGTTCCGTTTACCAATTTTAACAATACGCTTGTAATGGGCGGTCTTGCAGGCGGAATTATTCTCTGGGTTCCCGTGTTTGCATTGTTTATATTTCTGGTTCCGCTTTACCGCAATACTCTTGCTCCCAAAATAAAAGAGTCAAAAATTATAAAGACAATCGCTAAATTCCCTCTTCTAAAATTGATTGACAAGTCTTTTTCCACAGAACAATAAAGGATGTCTAAATGAGTAACGAAAATGAAAAACCAGCCAAACCGGAAAAACCTGTAAAAATCCCAGGCGCTTTTAAAAAACCAATAAAAGAGCATGTTTTCGAAAAAAAATATCTTAAACAGATTGAGCAGCCCACAGATAAAACTTTTCTTTTATCCTGCTTTGTTTTAAAAGATGAGACTTATGTTATACGTGATAATTTAAAGAAAGATGATATCAAAAAACTTAAAGTATTAATTAAAGCGAGCAAAGAAAACCGCAAAGGCACGATTAAATTCATTCCTCTTATTATAATCTCTTCATTCATTGCAGCAATTGCCATCTTCTTTATTGTTTTCGCGAATCCTTTGCTTGAGAAAGCTATGGAACTTGGGCTGGAAGCTGTTTTTGAGGCAAAAGCTGATGTTGATAATTTCCGTTTAAGCCTTATCAAGTTTGAAATTTCTACAACAGGGATAACTGTCGCCAATAAAGACAGCCCCATGACAAATCTTTTCCAGATGAGTAAAACCGGTATCAAATTAAAACCTCAAGCGCTGCTTCGCGGTAAAGTATATATTGAATGGATAAAAGCCGAGACTATACGTTTCGGCACTCCAAGGAAAGTCTCAGGCACTTTAAACAGACCTCCGCGCGAGAAACCGCCTAAACCTGTAAACGACGCGCCTCCTCTTGTAGATCTTGCGAATTTTGACGCAATGGCTCTTTTAAATCAGGAGTTCGATAAATTGAGCTCTCCTAAACTTTATGACGAAGCGATAAAATCATATAACGAAGCCGCCGAAAAGTGGCCGCAGGAAGTAGAAAACGCAAGTGCCCGCGTTACCGAGCTAAGAACATCCTCCGCTCCTTTAATGAATCTTAATGTAAGCGCAATGCGCGATCCTGAAGCTATAAGAAAATCGATACAGGATATTACCACCATGATAAATACCGTGCAGGCGGCTACAAACGATGTAACCAGAATTGTAAGCGGCATCGAAGCGGATATTAACACTGCCCGCCGCCTGGAAACAAATGCACGTAACGCGGTAAGCAGTGATTTGAATCATTTAAAATCCTATATTGATATAGGAAGCGGCAGCGCTTTTGACGCGCTTGAACCGTTTATACGCGACATGCTTTCGGATACAGCCAATCAATATTTTGATTACGGACTTATTGCTCTTGATGCCCTGGATAAATTAAAAGCAATGTCAGCGGCAAAGCCAAAAGATGAAAAACCAGCCAAAGCGCGGAAAATTTCCTTTAAAGGCAGAAATGTAACTTACCCTGTAAGATCATTTCCGGCATTCTATCTGGGCGAAATGTCATCTGATTTTACGCTTAATCCATGGAACTGGTCTTTTAATTTACAAAACGTAAGCTCTGATCCTGACTGGCATGGCAGCAGAACAAGACCCGTTGAACTAAAACTTGGTCTTAGAGAAGACGCAGGGCGTTTACAGAGAACTGTCGGTTTTAACGGCAGCGCAGATTTTAGATCCGATACAAGCGAACGTTTTAAAGCTGATGTAAACGCGCAGAATTTCCCAATAAGTATCGGAAATCAGTTCAGCAATGCCGGTATTAACGGCTTTAAGGGTGACACTGATTTCTCTGTCAATATGACAGGTCTTGTCGGCGGCAAAATTGAAGCAGGCGGCAATATTCTAATCAATAATTCAGAGCTTATTGATCCAAGGGGAACATTGGCGCAGGCTGTAGGCAGCGCGATAGAGGAAGCCGGAACTGTAAGACTGGGTATTCAATACGAAAACAACAGCTTAAAAATTAATACCAATATCGCCGATTTAGTTTCGCAGGCTATACGGCGCACTGCTGAAGTATACGCAAGAAGAGCAATGGCAGACCTTGAACGCGCGTTACAGCAAAAGATCGCGTCTCATATCGACGGCAGGTTTGCTTCCAAGGATCAGCTGGATTCACTTTTAAGAGTCGCAAGGGGTGATAAAGCGGCTATTGATCAGGTAAGCGGCGCGCTTAATTCAAAAAGACGCGAACTTGAACAGCAGATACAGAGCGCAGCCCAACAGGCAGGTCAACAGGCTATACGCGAAGCGCTTCCTGGAAATCTCCCGCGTCTTCGTTAGTTGTATTTATTACTGGACATACGCGATGAAAATTTGTAAATTATTACTATATTTAAGTTTTCCGAAATTTAGGAATTTCCAAATTGGAGTGTAAAATGAAAAAAGCATCCGCGTTTTTGTTGGTTTTTTTCGTTGTATTACCTGTTTGTGTTTTTGCACAGACAGGCGCCGGAGCCGTTCGTGACTATGTCGGTCTTATTAATCAAAGCTATCATCCCAGTATTGTTTCATATTTTGAAAAAACGAGAGCGGAGCTTCAAAAACGGGGTGAAGCTAACGCTGTCAGAAACATTGATATTATCCTAAGCGGCGCGTTCGGCTCCGGCTTCCTTTACACAGACGCGCGCGGCAATTTTTACGTGCTTACAAATAACCATGTAGTTGCCCAGGCGCATACTCTTTCTATAACATTTGAAAGAGCGGACGGTACTACGCGAAAAATCGAAAATTTAAGGATAATTGCGACCGATGAAGATGAAGATCTCGCGATTCTTTCCATACCGGCAGGAGGAGAAAGACCTTTTCCAGCCCGTGGTTTAACAATACTTACAACAAGCGTTGAAGAAGGTATAAATGTATTTGCCGCAGGTTTTCCGGGGCTTGGAAGAACTCCGGTATGGCAGTTTTCAAGCGGGATGGTTTCCAATGCTGTCGCCCGTTTTCCCAAAAGCAGTGATGACGACACAATGATGGGTCCTTTTATTCAGCATACGGCGCAGATAGATGCCGGCAATTCAGGCGGACCGCTTTTGGTAGCGCAGCAGAACGCGCCGTCTGGTTTTGCCGTTACGGGAATAAATACATTAACAGGCGTAAACAGACAATCTGCAAATTACGCGGTTCCTGGAAGCAAAATTCAGGCTTTTATCAATAACGCACTTAACCCAAGACCCGAAACATTCAGAGCTGCTTTGGATGAAAGACTTGCGAAATTCATGGAAGGACTAAGCGAAAGTAAAGCCGTCTATCCCCATATTTCTGAATTCCTTTCCGCAGTCTGTATCGGAGAGAACGCGGAATGGGCAACTGAAGAAATGTTCAGAAGAGCCAACACTTCCGTAAGGCGCACGTTTATAAGGAGATTTGAACAGGATGTAGTAGGCGCCATGGGACTCGCAGTCGCATGGTCGATCGAGAATAATATCCGATCAGGAACCTCAGCCATAAGGGCTTCCATTAAGGAAGTGCAGGGAAGCGATGAAGAATATACTGTAATATTTACGATTAACAATAAAGATGTTTCATCCGTATGGATTCGCGAGTACGGCAACTGGCGCATAAAGAATTTTGGAACCGCTGCTACTGGAGATACAAGGCGGGTCGAAAGAAGGGACACTCAGAGAACCGCTACAGCGGCAATGAGACCGAACAGCTCTTTTAACGTAGAAGCTGGTTATGCGTATCTTTTTGATAAAGCACCAGCCGCTCTTTACGCCGGCGTTAATTTCGAGAATTATGGATTGAATTTTTATTTTGCCGGATCTGATTTATGGAGCGTTGGAATGTGCTTTAATTTACAATTCCCTATTCCAATAGGAAGTATTGGATTAATGCCGTTTGCAAGAGGCGGTTTATTCTTTACAAAGGATGAAGTAACCGGCAGTGCAAGTGACCTCGATTTTGATATTTATTTTGGCATATACGTTCAGGGAGGACTTAGGGTTTATGTATCCCGTGTTCCGGGGCTATTTGCAAGCGCGGCGTATCAGTACAATTTTATCTGGGGGAAACAGCCCGATCCTTTTAAAATGGGGTTGGCTTTTTCTGTGGGATATTCATTCTAATAGAGTCTTGGGGAGACTTTAGTCACAACGCAGACAGCTTTTCCCTAATGAACTCGCTCTTTTCCTTTAAGCCGATACTGCCTGTTATTAAAATAAGCACATTCGGCTTTTTGGGATCGATCTTAACTTTTCCGGATGACTCAGAAATTATTCTAAGAAGTTTTTCTACTTTTACTTTTGATACTTTTAAGAACTCAACTTTTACAACACCCATTTTTTCTTTTAACGAAGATATAAAAAGTTCCCGGCATAAAATTCTTATTTCTGCAAGAGACAGAAGAGACGCGGCTTCGTCAGGAAGCGGACCGAAACGATCCAAAAGCTCGCTGAATACTCTGTCAAAATCGTCTTTCTCTCTAATAGCGGCTATCATTTTGTAAACTTCCATTTTTTCCTGAGGCGAGTCTATATAGCTGTCAGGAATAAAGCCTGAGTATTCAAGTTCCAGAAGCGTTTCATTTTCGCCTTCATAATCTGAGTCCCCAAGACGTATTACAGCTTCATTTAAAAGTTTAACGTAAAGATCAAAACCAACGGAATAAATATCGCCTGATTGTTCCCTTCCAAGAAGGTTTCCGGCTCCCCTTATTTCCATATCTTTCATCGCGATCTTAAATCCGCTTCCAAGTTCTGTAAAATCAGAAATTGTCTGAAGTCTTTTCATGGCTATTTCCGAAAGCGCTACATTCTGCGGATAGAATAAATACGCGTACGCTACGCGATCAGATCTTCCTACCCTGCCCCTAAGCTGGTAAAGCTGCGATACTCCGTACATGTCGGCTCTGTCAATTATAATTGTGTTTACGTTGGGAATATCAATTCCGTTTTCTATAATTGTTGTAGAAACTAAAACGTGAAAACCGCCGTGAATAAAACGCCGCATAACGTCTTCAAGTTCATGAACGTCCATCTGCCCATGCGCTGTCTCTATCATTATTTCCGGAAGAAGTTTTTCGAGCTTTAGCCTTGTGTCACGAAGCGATTCGACCCTGTTGTGCAGAAAAAATACCTGCCCTCCCCTTTCAACCTCCCGCCTTACAGCTTTAGCGACGAGAAGATCATCATATTCATCAACAAAAGTTTCGATTGGATGGCGTCCGGGAGGCGCTGTCGCAAGAAGGCTCATGTCCCGGATTTTTACAAGGCTCATGTGAAGCGTGCGCGGAATAGGAGTCGCCGAGAGAGTTAAACAGTCTACATTTGTTTTTATTTCCTTAAGGCGCTCTTTATCCTTTACGCCGAAACGCTGCTCTTCGTCAATTACGATTAAACCCAGGTTCTTAAAAACAACATCTTTTTGAATAATTTTGTGCGTGCCGATTAATAAATCAATCTCTCCATTTTTAAGCTGCTCTATAATTATCTTCGTTCTCTTTTTATCAACAAAACGCGAAAGCATTGCGACATTTACTGGAAAACGCGAAAACCTCTCCTTAAAATTTTCATGATGCTGCTCCGCGAGGATTGTTGTGGGAGCGAGAAAGGCAACCTGTTTACCGCCCATAACAGCCTTAAAACACGCCCTTAACGCCACTTCAGTTTTTCCGTAGCCTACATCGCCGCAGACCAACCTGTCCATGGGAGAGCGGCTTTCCATATCTTCTTTTATTTCGCTAATGCAGCGAAGCTGATCATGAGTTTCCTCAAACGGAAAAGCGGCTTCAAACATTGTCTGCCATTCCGTGTCTTTACCAAAAGCATGTCCTTTCGCCTGTTTGCGTTTTGAATAAAGCTCGATTAATTTTTCCGCGATATCTTCTACGGATTTTTTAACTCTGTTTTTTCTGCTCTCCCACGATTTTGAACCTAAAGTATCAAGACGCGGCGGCCGCCCTTCGTTTCCAATGTAACGCTGTATAAGATTTAACTGCTCGACAGGCACAAAAACCGTTTCTTCGCCAGCGTATTCAACTTCTATATAATCCCTTTCGTTATCAAACGAGGTAAGCCTTTCAATTCCCTTAAAGAGCCCTATTCCATGATTCACATGCACAATATAATCGCCTGGATTAATCTCCACGAATGTATCTATGGGACTTGAGCGCGCTGTCTTTAATGACTGGGGAGCTCTTTTTCTCCTGCCGAAAATTTCATTTTCCTGCACCAGCATGAATTTAATATCAGGAAGGCAAAAGCCTCCTGAAAGAGGAATAGCTGTTACATCAAGCGATGAGTGAGGATCAAGAATCATTTTAATGCGGTCTTTCTGCGTCTGCGATTCTGCGGCGACTGTTATATTCCAGCCGCTTTTTAAAAGAGAAGCGAATTCTTCTTTTAAGTAATTAATGTTTCCAAAAAAACTGCGGGCAGGCTCGCACGCAAGCTCAATATGCGAAACTCCCGGTTTCGGCTCTCCCTTGATTGTTCTAAAAGAAATAATTTTATTTTCTTTATTTATATATTTTTTTATTATCTCCTCAAAATTGAACAAAAGACGGTCAGGAAGCGGAAACAGGCTTTTTTCCCTTACCGCTCTTGAATATAATCCCTGATACTCACGCATGATTAAATCCTGAGCGTTATCAAGCCTCTCCCTTTCAATAAAAATTATTGTTCCGTTTTTATCAAGATAATCAAGAACGCAGGAAGGTTCCTTAAAAGCAAGATGAAAAAACATTTCCTCTCCTTTTATCCTACGCCTCGTTATTAACTCATCGAAAACAGAATCCTCGTTATCCGAAAACTCCTTAAATGTTTTTATTTTTTCCTGCAAAAACTCTATACGATCATCTGTCCAAATCACTTCCTTCATGGGTCGGATTAAAATCTCGTTTAATTTTTCGCCTGCGGTGTTTTGCATGACCGGATCAAAATGCCTTATTGTCTCTATTTTATCAAAATCGAAAAGCGCCCTGTACGCCTCATCATCTCCTCCCATAAAAATATCCAAAACCTCGCCTCTTAAAGCGAACTCTCCGTGAACCTGTACTCTAGGCACTCTTGTGTAACCGTAGGAGACAAGCGTTTTCGAAAGGAATGTTGTGTCAATTTTTTCGCCTGTTCTTAAGGGGATGAAAAGGGATTTTATATAATCACCGGGAGGAAGCGGCGATAAAAGAGCCCGCTGACTGATGACGCAAATACCGGGTTTTTGCAATGAAAGATCGCCTAAAACCTTCACTCTTTCGCCGAAAACCGCCGCCTGGGGAGTTAATTCACGGTAAGGAGCCGTTCCCCACCACGGAAATTTAACTAAAGGAGCCTTAGATTGATCGAGATCGAGCATTAGCTCGTCCGCGGATGTTTCGTTGGGAACAATTACAAAAATCTGACCGCCCAAAGCGGCGTAAATCTGACCTATTAAAAGAGCGTTTAAAGCTCCTTCGCTCCCCTCGATTTCCAAAGGAAATTTGCCTTCTTTTATGGCAAGAAAAATCGAGGAAACAGCCTTTGACGCTCCTGTCTTTCGGGAAAGCTCATTAAATGGTAAGGTAATCATACAGTTGTGCCGATTACTATAATATAGAAGTGTGTTCTTTTTGAACAGCCATTATAAAGGGAAGTACAATGAGAAATTTACGGTTTTTTATTTTTGTAATTTTTGTTTTTTCCTGCTTTTCATTTCTTTACGCCTCGGAAGCAGGACAGGTTGAGTTTAATATTCGTTTTTACGACAGACGCATATATTACGCTCCACTGGATCCTATCTTTGTGCAGATAACCATCACAAACAATAGCCCAGCTCCTTACCGCTTTAAGCTTGCGGACGACAGGGCTTTTTCTGTAGATTTTGACATAAGGACAATGACAAACCGTCCTCTTCCCAGCGCCGATTCTTTAATTCAAAAAAGAACTGTAAACAGTCAGGTTTTCTTTCGCGAGATCACAATCGAAAGCGGCGAGTCATTTTCATTTGTGGAAAACCTTCGTGATTTTATAAGTTTCACTCAGCCTGGATCATTTAGGGTAAAGGCGAAAATTTATCCTGAGCTTTTTAGAAGTTCCTCTGTTCAGGCAATCGAGTCGAACCTTTTAAACCTCAATTTAAGACCTGCGTTAATTCCAGGACCTGACGGTCTTCCTTTGGAAATGGATGTCGCAACCGGCGCAGTTCTTGTAAAACAGCGTCTTCCGCCTGATGAAGTTGTAACTTATATGCTTAGCGCGCGTCAGGAATCACAATGGGAAAGATTTTTCCTGTACCTTGATCTTGAGTCGATGCTTCGCCGTGATCCGGTTCAAAGCCGAAGATACATGGCGGAAAATGAAGCGGGAAGAAGGCGCATGGTGAGCGAATACAGAAGAGATTTACAAAATTCCGTTATAGACGGCGATATCGCTGTTATTCCCACAACCTTTGACATATTAAACACAACTTACAACAATGACGAAGGGACTGTAGTTGTTCTTCAAAGATTTAGAATGCCGACTTTTACCGAGCTTAGAAGATATACATATAACCTTGAAAAGAGAGACAACTATTGGATCATCGTTAATTATCATGTTCAGGGAATGGGAACCGAAGCAAATAATTGACATCATCAAATTAATCAGGTAGGATCGATAAAGTGAGCAAGAAAGCGTTAATAATTACAGACGGAACAGAATCGACGCGAAACATAGCCGGTTTAATTGAAGGCGCGTTAAAAGGTTTTAGTGTTAAAACAAGTACGCCTGAATCTTTCGAAGGCACAGATATCCTTTGCGCCGATGTTTTTTTTATAGGATGCGAAAAACCATCTCCCGCTTCTTTTTCCTATCTTGAAGATATGCTTTTGCACATTAATCTCGCCTCAAGAAAATGCGGCGTTTTTTCTGTAAACGATAAATCATTAAAATACCTAAGCGGCATCGTAAAAGACAGCGAAGCCGCATTAGGCTCCCCTCTTCACGTTGTAAGCAACCCGGTTCCGCAAAAACCGCTTCAAAACTGGGTAAATAAAATATTAAATTAGCCCCTAGGGGAATCGAAGCCTAGTTAGTTCGCATCGTTTTCTATAAAATAGTGTACTATATTGGTCAATATTGGTCAATATTTGTCAATAAAATAATGATTATAACTATACTATTCTGACACCTTCCTGTAACTGACTAAGATAACATAGGATTATAGGATTACATGCCATTGATTTACTCTCTAAATATTTTTTTTGGAAAAAATTAAAATGGGCGTAGATACATCCTACCTAATGGCATGTAATCCTATGTTGCTCGTTATTTTATATCGCCTATTCCCCTTCTCATAACTGCCAGGTATTATTCTTAATTTCTCGTATATCTGTCCTTCACGTTTGACTATGTAGCGCCCAAGACTTTTTATTTGCGATTGTTCGCTGCGGCTTGTGTCCACTATTCCCAGCTCGCGCGCAATACTCAGAAGATCTTTCGCGGATACGGGATTACCGCCATGCGTCTCATACCATTTAATAAAAAATTGACGGCATATATCTGTGTCTGTATCCGCGGTATTTGCAA